>JAEEGJ010003191.1_pt1 | contig 65908 bp, 47 predicted proteins | sample 8958761 | NCBI WGS metagenome assembly JAEEGJ01 (sample SAMN16246546, study PRJNA631951) | gut metagenome | biome: gut microbiome; feature: rumen; material: RS-attached | host: Bos | place: Iran: Karaj | collected 2018-10 | reverse complement strand
TCCTCTTGGCGCCGGTGAGCTTGCGGTAGGCCGAGTACGGTTCCCAGATGCGCCCACGCAGCACCTCCAACCCTTCCGGCAGCTCCTTCTCGAAGGAAGGGTCCAGCGAAGGGTAATCGGCATTCTCCGGCGCAAACACCACCGGTTCCCAGCCCTCGGAGGGCAGGTACTTCACGAATTTCACCCAGCGCTGCACGCCGGAACCGCCCGACGGCGGCCAGTAGTAGGCTATTACGAGGACTCGTTTCATAAACATACAAAGATAGCACATTTTTGCTATCTTTGCTGCATGAGAAACCTGCTTAGAATTCTGGCCGCACTGGCTATCATCACCAGCTGCTCGGCCCGTACCGGCTGGACCCAGTGGGAAAAGACGGTCATTGACCACTCCGACTCCGTCATGTACGTATGTGTCATGCCCGAGGACAGCGCCATTCTGCGCGCACCCAGCGTGGACTTTGGGCAAAAGGAATTAGCCTCGCCGGAGCTGAAGACACTCCTGGCCAAGATGTACCGCACCCTCACGGACCCTTCCCAGGACGGCGTGGGCATTGCAGCGCCCCAGATTGGCATCAACCGCCGCCTCATCATGGTCATGCGCTACGACAAACCGGACAAGCCCATTGAACCGTACCTCAACATTCGCATAGACAGCCTCCTGGGCCAGAAAGTCCCGGGGCCGGAAGGATGCCTCTCGCTGCCGCCCCTTCGCGGCACCGTCCAGCGCTATCCCAAGGTTCAGATCTCTTATCTCAAGGCCGATGGTACCCCGGTCACCGAGCAGGTAGAAGGCTATTCCGCCATCATTTTCCAGCACGAGTGCGACCACCTGGACGGCATCCTCTACACCGACCGCGCCGACACCGTCTATGTCAATGAAGCCTGGGCCGCCGAACGCGAACAATTCTCCTATCAAAAGCCAGATTGGTGGCAGTAAACCGTACACCAAATACGTTTTAATCAGAAACTCCAGCGAACGCCAAAATCCATCTCGAAGGAGAGGGGACGGGCGGTGTAGCTGGATTCAATGTGATGCCCGCCGGGGATGTGCCAGCTGAGGCCGGGCTGCAGATAGAGCGCCGTCTCACGGGCAATCTTGAACTGGAGGCCGGCTCCGGCATTCAGTGACCAGAACCAGTCCCGGCAGGAGAGGGTTTCCCACTGCTCCGAGGCCGGTTTTCCGCTCACGAAGGAACGTGTTTCCACCCTGGCGCCCACGGCCGTTTCCACCATGGGGCCGCCGCTGAGATATAGCGAAAATCCTTTCCATTCCCACGCACGATACTGGACGTTCAGCGGAATGCCCAGATAGTGCAGGTAGCGCTCCGTCCGGGTTTCGGTAGTACCGGACAGGGCGGTGTAGTCCGAGCGGAGGACGCTGTAGGTAATTCCCGTTCCCACGCTCCAGCGGGGGGCAAACTCATAACTCACCCCCACGGAAATGCGGGGAAACCGCCTGTGACTGGCTTCTGTAGTGGTTTCCCGGTTGCGGCTGAGCATCTGGGTGGTAATGCCGCCCTTCACCACAGGCACCGTATTCCCCATTCCGGGATTGTAGACAACTCCATAACTCTTGGTAACAGTTCCGGGTGCCTGTGCCAGAAGAAATCCTCCCGATGTGACGGTAATTTCCACGCGGCCAGGCTTCCTGCGCGGTTTTACCGGCTCTTCAAACCAGGATACCTGCGGCTCTTCCGGCAGGACCGTCTTCTCTTTGGTGACAGGAGAAGGCTTCTCAGGAGCAACAGCCGTTGAACACGTATCGGCCTCCATAGGCGCCGCCGCTTCGGCCTCCACAGGCTCCACCGCCACGACAACGCGCATCGGCACACGCTCCTGCGAGACATAGGCCAGCCTCTCCGAAGGGACGCAGAGAAGCCCGTCGCCGAAGGGGACATCGGCCGATGGAATGGCCGATGGTGCCGTCCTCCACAGGAACACGCCGATCACCACCGCAGCAGCGGCAGCAACTACACCGGAAGCCCAGGGCCACCAGAGCACTTTGGAGCGGGCAGCACCGGCCTGGACTGCGTCCCACAGCCCTTCCGGTGCCGCTTCCTCATACCCTTCCAGAAGGGAGGGAAGCTTGTCTGTCCAATTATCTTTCATGTTCCTTCAAATAAGCTTTGACTTGCCGGGCCAGATATGCGCGGGCACGGAAATACTGGGAAGCCGACGAGTCCTCCCGGATTCCCAGAAGCCCGGCTATTTCCCGGTGGGATTTCTTTTCAAATACAAACAGGTTGAAAACGGTTCTGTAACCGTCGGGGAGTTCCTGGATCATGCGCTGCAGCACGGCGGCAGGCACTTCCTGCACCGGAACATCATCTTCTTCCGGCACATCGGGAAGATCCTCCACATATTGAAGCTTTCCCTGACTGCGGAGACTCTTGAGCGCGCCGTTCACCACAATGCGGCAGGCCCAGGACTTGAGACAGCCCTCTCCCCGGTACTCAAAACGCCCGGCGGCATCCATCATGCGGAGGAAGGCATCCTGCAGGATGTCTTTCACGGCCGCCCTGTCCGGCACATACCGAAGGGCCACCGCCGTCAGGTAGCCCACGTACCGGTCATAGAACGCCTGTACTCCGGTAGAGTCCCTGCGGCGGAGCGCCTCCAGCAGTTGCAACTCTGTCAGTTCACTGCCTGCTTTTGTATAGGAAGCTTTTTGCAGATTCACCGTCACTGCCGTTCCATTTTAAGGTAAGTTTTCGTCTGTTGCCGCCGGTCGGGGGCAGGCTGGACAAGTCAAAATAGATAAGGGCATCCGCCTTCTCCAAGACTGCATCTCCATTACTCTGGTGTTCAAGCCGAACTTCGTAGGGGTCTTCCGGATTCTCTCCGGTCACAAGTGTCAAACTGTGCGGAATGCTTCCGTCTCCCCAGAAAGTGGAGTAATGAAGGGTAAGATAGCCGTCCTCCGCAGAGGTCATCCAGTCATCCAGGATATCCACAGGATCTCCTTCCCGGGCCGGGCCGCCCTGCACAGCCCCTTCCTGCAGGTAATCCATCCACTGAAGATTACAGGAACTGCTGCCGCTCCACCAGGAAAGGCCGCAGATAATGCGGCACTCACGGGTGAAAGGCTCCGGGTAGCGGGTGGGATAGAGGCGCGTTTCGTCGTCCAGCTGGAGAAAAACCCGACCGGAGGATTCCTGTTTTACGGTTACTATGGCCGTATACTCATTAAGGACAGGCTCCGGGCCCGCACTGGCAGCGTCTTTCGGGAAAACGCCTTTGGTACACCCGGACACAAGGCATACGACACTCAATATGATTTCTATCCATCGTTTCATGGCGAATCTATAATCCTCCGGGCAGAAGAATCTTGCACGAAATTACACATTTTTCAAAAAATGTACGCAAGATTTGGTCCGGAAAGGATTATCACTCACGGAACTTAAAAACAACCAGATATGAAAAAAATCGCATTATTCCTTCTTCTCGCCGGCCTTTGCGCCAGCTCCTGCTCCAAATTCGGGTATATCGGCGAACTTGACGGAACGGGCTATATGAGTTATCCCGGTCCCAACCCCGAGGGCGAACCCGACATCCTGATCTCCGGAGACCGCTTTGACGAATTTAAGGAAAATCCTTTTGTCAGCGTAGCCGAAACCCCGGTATCCTCCTTCTCCGTAGACGCCGACGGCGCCGCCTACGCCTACATGCGCCGCAGCATCAGGAACGGATCTCCTGTTCCCGTCAACTCGGTGCGCATCGAAGAATACCTCAACTATTTTACCTTTAACTATCCCGAACCGGCAAACGGAGAAACGCTGGGCATCAACGCCGAGGCCTTCGCCTGTCCCTGGGCACCGGAACACCTTCTCATTCGCCTGGGCCTCAAGGGAAAAACCCTCCCCGAGAATAAAATCCCTTCTGCCAACTTTATTTTCCTCATCGACACCTCCGGCTCCATGTACGGAAATGACAGGCTGGAACTGGTTAAAACCGGCCTGTGCGCCATGATAGATGCCATGCGTCCCGACGACCGCGTTGCCATCATCACCTACTCTGGCTCCGTGAAGAGACTGGTAGAATCTACCCTTATCTCCAAGGGAGCCGAGTCCATCAAGAGAGCCATCCGCAGCCTCAATGCAAACGGAGGCACTGCCGGCGGCCCGGCCATGCAGATGGCCTACGACGAAGCCAAGGAACACTATTCCGAGAGCGCCAACAACCGCATCATCATGTGCACCGACGGCGACTTCAACGTGGGCGTTTCCTCTACCGAAGCACTGGTAGAAATGGTAGAGAGCTACCAGAAGAGTGGCATCTACCTCAGCATCATGGGTTTTGGCACCGGCAACTTCGATGACAGCCGCATGGAAAGCCTGTCCAATCACGGCAACGGTACCTATAATTACATTGACAGTGAAGAAGAAATGATCAAAGTGTTCGTGAACGAGCGCAGCCACTTCTACTCCGTAGCCAACGACACCAAGTGCCAGGTGCGCTTTAACCCGGAGGCCGTGGCCCAGTACCGCCTTTTGGGATATGAAAACCGCCTCATGAGCCAGGAAGAATTCGAAGACAGCAGCAAAGACGCCGGCGAGATTGGCGCAGGACAGACCATCACCGCCCTCTATGAAGTCATCCCCACCGATGCATACACGAAGGACGCCTCCCTGGCCACCTTCGAAACCCGCTACAAATTCTCCCTCAAAGATACGGAGAGCCGCTCCCTCACCACCGAGGTAAAGACCGCCGATAGCGCATCCGAGAACATGAACTTCGCCGCCGGCGTGGCCGCCTACGCCCTGGTTCTTCGCGAGTCGGAGTACAAAGGCAGCGCCTCATTGAGCCTTGCCCGGGAGCTGGTGAACGGCGCACGCACCTTCGATCCTGACGGTTTCCGTGCCCAATTGCTTCAGCTGATGGACAAACTGAAGGATTAAAAATTGCGCCATTTTTGCTATATTTGTGATTCACAAAATCAGAATATGGCAAAAATTGCAGAAGATACCCCCATGCTCAAGCATTACTTCGAGGTGAAAGCACAACACCCCGAAGCTTTGCTTTTGTACCGTGTGGGAGACTTCTATGAATGCTACTCCGACGACGCCGTCACGGCCGTCCGCGTCCTGGGCCTGGTCCAGACCAAAAAATCCAACGGAGAAAAAGGCCCCGTGGCCATGGCCGGCTTCCCCCACCATGCCCTGGAAAACTACCTTACCAAACTGGTGAGAGCCGGTTTCAAAGTGGCCGTCTGCGACCAGCTGGAAGACCCCAAGTTTGCCAAGAAACTGGTCAAGCGCGGAGTAACGGAAATTGTAACGCCGGGTATCTCCTTTGGAGAAAACATGCTGGAGGTCAAGGAGAACAACTTCCTGTGCGGCCTCACCATCGAGAAAGACAAGTGCGGCGCCGCTTTCCTGGACGTCTCCACCGGCCAGTTCCAGGTGGCACAGGGCTCGCTGGACTACATAGCCACTCTCATCGGCTCCCTCAAGCCCCGCGAACTGGTGGTCCAGAGAGGATACGAAAAGGGCCTCCGCGAGCGCCTGGGAGACATCTTTACCACGTCCATCGACGAGTGGGCTTTTGTCTATGACGCCGCCGTAGAGCGCCTGAAGCGCCAGCTGCAGGTAGACAGCCTCAAAGGTTTTGCCGTAGACCCGTATCCGCTGGGGCTTTGCAGTGCCGGCGCCCTCCTCGTATACCTGGAACAGACGCAGCACACGGGCCTTAAGAACATCTGCACCATCGGCCGAATAGACGAAGCCAGGTTTGTGTGGATGGACAAGTTCACCCTCCGCAACCTGGAAGTCTTCCAGAGTGCTTCCGGGGCCGATGGCGTCTCGCTGGTCCAGACCCTGGACAAGTGCTCCAGCCCCATGGGAGCCCGCATGCTGCGTTCCTGGCTGGCCATGCCCATCATGGACCTCAAGGAGCTGAACGCCCGATACGACGTTGTCCAGTATTTCACGGAAAACCCGGAAATCCTGGATGAAACCCAGACAGACCTTGGCAAGCTGGGAGACCTCGAGCGCATCCTGGGCCGCATCGCCTCCGGGAAAGCCAACCCCCGGGAGATTATGCAGCTGGGCAGGGGCCTTGCGCTCACCGGCCCCATCAAGGAGCGACTGAAGGGGGCCGATGCCCTGGAAAAGCTCCTGAAAGGCCTCCGGAACTGTGAAAAACTGCTGCAGGAAATCCAGCGCGTGATGGACCCGGAGCCTGCCATCCAGATTGGTAAGGGCCCTGTCATCGGCCCTGGAGTAGACCCCGAACTGGACGAGCTGCGCGCCCTCTCCTCCGGCGGCAAGGATTACCTCCTGCAGATGCAGCAGCGGGAGGCCGAGAGAACCGGCATTTCCTCCCTCAAGATTGCCTACAACAACGTCTTCGGCTATTATATCGAGGTCCGGAATACCTATAAGGACCAGGTTCCCCCGGAGTGGATCCGCAAACAGACGCTGGTGAATGCCGAGCGTTATATCACCGAGGAACTCAAGCAGTACGAGGAAAAGATTCTCACCGCCGAAGACAAGATCTACGCCATTGAGACGCGCCTTTTCGCGCAGCTCATCGGCCACATCCAGCTCTCCATCCCCGACATCCAGTGCAACAGCCGCATCCTCGCGAAGCTGGACGTCCTGGCAGGCTTTGCCCAGCAGGCCCTGGAGCGCCACTACTGCCGCCCCGAAATGACGGAAGGAAAGGCCCTGGACATCAAGGAAGGCCGGCACCCCGTGATTGAAACCCTCATGCCCGCCGGGGAGGAATACGTTCCCAACGACGTGTATCTGGATACCGAAAAGCAGCAGATCATCATCCTCACCGGTCCCAACATGGCCGGTAAGAGCGCCCTGTTAAGACAGACCGCCCTCATCGTGCTCATGGCCCAGGCCGGATCCTTTGTCCCGGCCACGGAGGCGCACATCGGCTGGTTCGACAAACTCTTTACGCGTGTGGGCGCCACCGACAACATTTCCCGCGGAGAATCCACCTTCATGGTAGAGATGCTGGAAACGGCCATGATTCTCAATAACCTCAGCGCCCGTTCGCTGGTGCTCCTGGACGAGATTGGCCGAGGCACGTCCACCTACGACGGCATGTCCATCGCCCGCGGCATTGTCGAATACATCCACGAATACGGCAAGGGCGCCAAGACGCTCTTTGCCACGCACTACCACGAGCTCAACGACCTCGAAAGCCTCTTCCCCCGCGTGAAGAACTTCCACGTTACCGTGAAGGAAGTGGGCCGCGAAGTCCTGTTCCTGCGCAAGATCAAGGAAGGCGGCACCGCCCACAGCTTCGGTATCCACGTAGCCCGCATGGCCGGCATGCCGCAGGCTGTACTGGAAAGCGCAGAACGTACCCTGAGAGCCCTGGAAAACAGCGAAAAGCTGGAAGCCATCGGCGCCCTCACGCCCGTGAAACCGCACAACACCAAGGCCGGGAAGGTGGAGAAGGACGGCTCGCTGCAGCTGTCCATGTTCCAGTTGGACGACCCTCTGCTGGAATCTCTCCGGGACCGCCTCAAATCTGTAGACCTTAACAATTTAACCCCGCTTCAGGCCTTTGACCTGCTGAGAGGAATGAAAGAAGAACTGGGAATATAATGTCAATTAAATCCATGCCCACCTGGAAATGGGCACTCCTCCTTGTGGTTTCCCTTTTCCTGGGCCTTATCATGTACGGCCTGGGAGGCTTGGCACAGGAAGTCTACCATGGCCCGCTGGCGTGGTGCATGTCCATTCTCATTGGCGCCATCATGCTGGGCCTGTACGCCTTCTTCGTACACGCCTTTGAAGGGGCTTGGCCAGAAGATCTTCCCCTCAGAAAATGCGCCGGACAAACGGCCCTGGGCCTTGCTACCGGCATAGGAAACTTTGTGCTGGTAGTGGGCGTCATGGCGCTCTTGGGCTACTACAAGGTGGAGAGTACCGGCTGCGACTGGAAAGCCCTGGCCGATGCCTTTGCCATGTTCCTGATCGTCGCTATTGGCGAAGAAGTGGTCTTCCGCGGCATTCTCTTCCGCTGGCTGGACGAAAAGTGGGGCCTCACCACCGCCCTCGTGGTCTCCGGCCTGGTCTTCGGGCTGGTCCATGTGGGCAATCCCAATGCCACGCTGTGGTCCGGCATTGCCATTGCCCTGGAGAGCGGCCTCATGCTGGGCATGGCCTACAAGTGGGCCGGCAACCTCTGGTTCCCCATCGGCATCCACTGGTCCTGGAACTTTGTCCAGGGCAACGTCTTTGGCTTTGCGGTATCCGGCACCGACGCCGGAGCATCCTGGCTGCACCCGCTTGTTTCCGGCCCGGATTGGCTCACGGGCGGCGCCTTCGGGGCAGAGACCTCTGTCCTTTCCACGGTCATCGGCCTTGCCATTACCGCCTGGTTCCTTTGTAAACACCTAAAGAATAAATAACTATGGCTATTACCAAAAAAATCTGGGGCACTGCACCCGACGGAAAAGAAATCTATCTCTACACGCTCAAAAACGCTTCGGGCGCCTATGTGGAGCTCAGCAGCGTGGGAGCAGGCATCGTATCCATCGTCGTCCCCGACAAAGAGGGGAAGCTGGCCGATGTCGCCCTGGGTTATAAAACCCCGCAGGACTACTTCGGAGACGGACCCTTTGCCGGCAAAATCCCCGGACGTTACGCCAACCGCATTGCTGGGGGCCATTTCACGCTGGACGGCGTGGAGTATACCCTTCCCGTCAATAACGGCCCCAACCACCTGCACGGCGGTCCCAAGGGCTTTGCCAACCAGGTCTGGGACAGCCGCATCGAGGGAGACGCCGTAGAGTTCATGTATTTCTCCGAGGACGGAGAGGAAGGCTATCCCGGCAACCTCAAGGTGGTGGCCCACTACACCTGGGGAGAAGACAACTCCCTCAAGCTCATCCTGACGGCCGAGACCGACAAACCCACCGTAGTGAACCTCACCAACCACGTTTACCTGAACCTGGACGGAGAGGCTTCCGGCAGCGTCCTTAACCACAAACTGGAGCTCAACGCCTCCGAGTGGCTTCCCACCGACGACACCCTCATCCCGCTGGGGGCACCGGAAGACGTAGCCGGCACGCCCATGGACTTCGTGGAAGCCAAGGTCATCGGAGAGGATATCAAGGCCGATTTCCCCGCCCTCAACTATGGCAAGGGATATGACAACTGCTTCCTCATTGACGGAGCTCTTCCCGGCCAGCTCACCCCCGCCGCAGAGCTTTGGGCGGCAAAGAGCGGCCGCCACGTGGAGATTCTCACCACCCAGCCGGCCGTACAGGTCTATACCGGAAACTGGCTCAAGGGATGCCCCATGGGCAAAACCCGCGAGTACGAGGACTACGATGGCGTAGCCATTGAGTGCCAGCACGCCCCCGATTCTCCCAACCAGGCCGACTACCCGTCCACGGTCCTCAGGCCCGGTGAAGTGTACGAGGAAGCCATTATCTGGGCGTTCGACGCCCGGTAGGCTACATCAGGAGATTCGTCAGGAATACCACTACGATACCGACGGGCGCCACAAACCGCATGAGGAAGTAAACTACCCCGAAAATGCGCGTATTGACGGTGCCCTTGTTGGTAAACTCGTCGCGTACATCAGCCTTTGACATCTTCCAGCCCACGAAGAGGGTGAAGATGAGGCCGCCCAGCGGCAGCAGCCAGTCGGAGCACAGGTGGTCCAGGAAATCGAAGAAGGTATATCCCAGCACCTTGACATGGGCGAGCGGCCCGAAGGAAAGGCTGCAGAGGATTCCCACCGCCCAGCAGCCGATAGCCAGGATCCAGGTGGCGGGGCGGCGCTTCATGCCCCGTTCGTCGGTCAGGAAAGCCACGCCCACTTCCAGCATGGAGATGGCCGATGTGAGCGCAGCGGCCAGGATGGCCACAAAGAAGACGGAAGACACCAGCGTACTCACAATGGGGACGCCCTCTCCCATCTTGTGGAAGATATAGGGCAGCGTCTCAAACACCAGTCCGGGGCCTCCGCCCGGCTGCAGGCCCGCGGCGAACACCGCCGGAATCACGGCGAAGGCGGCAATGATGGCAAACAGGAGGTCGCTCACGGCGGTTCCCAGCCCCGACACCATCAGGTTCTCCTCCTTTTTGATATAGGAGGCATAGGTAAGGATGGTGCCTACGCCCAGGGACAGGGAGAAGAAAGCCTGGCCCAGCGCGGCGGCACAGGCATCGGCCGTAAGCTTGGAGAAATCGGGACGGATGAGGTATTCCACGCCCCTTCCCGAACCGGGAAGCGTGAGGGCATAGATGAGGATGGCCAGGATGAGGAGGAACAGCGCCGGCATGGCCACTTTGGAGAACTTCTCAATGCCTCCCTTGACACCGCCCAGCACCACGCCCGCTACCAGCGCCATAAAGGCCGTATGGGCAAAGATGGGCTGCCAGGGAGAGGAAATGAAGCGGCCGAAGAAATGGGGGATATCCTCGGCGGGAACGTCGGTAAAGCTGAAGGAGAGGGACTTGAACAGATACTCTACGCTCCAGCCGCCCACTACGGAATAGTAGCTCAGAAGGAGAAGCGGAGACACCACGGTAAGGAGGCCGGCCCACCGCCAGGCGCTGCCGGGCGCCAGTTTTTTCATGGCGCCGAAGGTGTCGGAGCGGGAACTTCGGCCGATGATGGACTCCGCGTAGAAGATGGGGAGTGCCAGAAGAAGGCAGGCGGCTACATACACCAGGATAAAGGCGGCGCCGCCGCTCTCACCCAGAATATAGGGGAAACGCCAGATGTTGCCCAGGCCCACGGCGCTGCCGGCCATGGCCGCGATGACGGCGAAACGGCTTCCGAAATGTTCTCTTTGCTTCATAACACAGAGGAAAGGACCAGCACCAGAATGCCGATGGGCGCCACATAGCGCAGCAGGAAACGCACCACCGGGAATACGCGGACATTGGCAGAGAAAACGCCCCCGCCCGTCAGTTCGCGGAACAGCACGCTGCGAGGCATCACCCAGCCGGCCAGGATAACGGAGATGAGGCTGCCTGTCACCATGAAAACGTTGGAGGCAGCACTGTCGGCAAAATCAAAAATATTGTTTCCCAGAAGCTTCACCTGTGAAAGCGGCCCGAAGGACAGGCTGCACAGCGTCCCCATTACGGAACATATCACAAACAACAGGGCGCACGCCCAGCCGCGTTTCATTCCCTTGTCCTCCGTGAGGTATGTCACGCCCACCTCCAGCAGCGAAATGGAAGAGGTGAGGGCGGCCAGGAAAATGGCTGCAAAAAAGAGGATGGCAGCCGCCGCGCTGAGTACCGGGGCCGATTGTCCCAGATGGGAGAAGATGTAGGGCAGCGTGTCAAAGATGAGCGTCGGGCCCGTTCCCGGCTCGATACCGGCCGAAAAGACGGCGGGGATAATGGCGAAACCGGCCAGGACAGCGAAGAAAAGGTCACTCAAGGCCGTTCCTGCGCCGGCCACCAGCAGGTTTTCATTTTTTTTGACGTACGAGGAATAGGTGATGATAATGCCCGTCCCCAGGGACAGGGAGAAAAAGGACTGTCCCAGCGCGTCAATGAAGGTATGTGCCGTTACTTTGGAAAAGTCCGGCTTTACCAGGTACTCCACACCCTTCCCCGCTCCGGGAAGCGAGAGCGAATACGCGGCAATCAGGACAATGAGGACGAACAGCGTGGGGATACTCCACTTGCAGAAGCGCTCGATGCCGCCCTTTACACCGGAGACCACCACGCCCACGGTCACGGCCAGGAAGGCCAGGTGGAACACGACCGGCACCCAGGGATGTGCGATAAAGCGGCCGAAACTGCCAGCTACTTCCGAGGGCGCAGCACGGATGAAGTCCAGCTTGATGGACTGCACAAGATAATCGAGGGACCATCCGCCCACTACCGAGTAGTAAGAAAGGATCCATAGCGGGGTTATGACCATCAGAAGGCCAAACAGCCGGCCTGCTTTGCCGGGCACCAGGAACTCCACCGCTGCACGGCAGTTGGCCTGGCTGCTTCGGCCTATGGCAGACTCTGCCAAAAAAATGGGGAGAGAAAGTACAAGCGTGAAGGCCACGTAGATAAGAATGAACGCCGCTCCGCCGTTTTCTCCCACCAGATAAGGGAATCGCCAGATGTTCCCCAGGCCGATGGCGCTGCCGGCAAAGGCCATGATAACGGCCATGCGGCCGCCGAATTTTTCGCGCGGGGCTTTCATATGCAGTTACCTAAGGGGTTACTTTTTCCGGTACACCACGAATTCGAAGGTGTAGCCGGTCTCAGGGTCTGTGTGGGTCTCCGACGTGCTTTCGCGCTCCCATACGGCGGGATCGATCACGGGGAAGAAGACATCGGCCCCCTCCACTTCCGTGTGCACGTGGGTGATGTAGAGTTTGTCCATGTCCGGCAGGGCGGCCTTGTACACGGAGGCTCCGCCCATCACGAAGCACTTGTCGGCGCCGGTAGCCTCGGCCTCCCTGTAGGCCTCCTCGAAAGAGTAGACGCAGGTAACCTCCGGGATGGGGTCTCCGCCCAGGTTGAGAACGATGTTCTTACGGCCTTTCAGCGGACGGAACGGCAGGGAAAAATAGGTTGTGCGCCCCATGATGACCGGGAAACCACGGGTGGTTTCCTTGAAGTATTTGAGGTCTTCGCTCAGGTGCCAGGGAAGGTCACCTTTTACGCCGATGCCGTAGTTGTCGGCCACGGCCACAATGATGCATTTTTCCATAATCTAGACGGCTACAGGGGCTTTGATGGCAGGCCACGGGTCGTAGCCTTCCAGGGTAAAATCTTCGTATTTGAAGTCAAAGAGGGACTTTACTTCCGGGTTCAGCTTCATGACGGGCAGCGGGCGGGGTTCGCGGGAAAGCTGCAGGGCCACCTGTTCAAAATGGTTGCGGTACAGGTGCGTGTCTCCGGTGGTGTGCACGAACTCACCGGGCTCCAGGCCGCAGACCTGTGCCATCATGAGGGTGAGAAGGGCGTAGGATGCAATGTTGAAGGGAACTCCCAGGAAAACGTCTGCGCTGCGCTGGTACAGCTGGCAGGAAAGTTTTCCGTCTGCCACATAAAACTGGAAAAGGCAGTGGCACGGAGGGAGAGCCATCTGGTCAATTTCGGCGGGGTTCCATGCACTTACCAGTATTCTCCGGGAGTCCGGATGGTGCTTGATAAGGTCGATTGCCTGTGAAATCTGGTCGATTACCCTTCCATCGGGCGCGGCCCAGGAGCGCCACTGATGGCCATAGACCGGGCCCAGGTTGCCGTTTTCATCGGCCCACTCGTCCCAGATGGTGACGCCGTTGTCCTTCAGGTACTTGATGTTCGTATCTCCGGAGAGGAACCACAGGAGCTCGTGGATGATGGATTTCAGGTGAACCTTCTTGGTGGTAAGGAGGGGGAAACCATCGGCCAGGTTAAACCGCATCTGATAGCCGAACACGCTCTGCGTGCCGGTGCCGGTACGGTCTTCTTTCATGACGCCGTTTGCTCTGATATGTCTGAGGAGATCCAGGTACTGTTGCATAGAACACAAAGATACGTAAATATTTTAAAAATCCACCCCGAAAATGAGGGAAACGTCCCACGGCCGGCCCTGTCCGGTGTGCGTGTAGAGGCTGCCGCCCAGATAGGAAACCGACACGCCGATGGAAGCGTCGAACGGGAGGAAGAGAAGGCGCGCCAGGGAGGCCGACAGGTCGGCGCCGGCACTCCAGAGGTTGTGTCCTCCGGGAACACCCATGTAGTCGGCATGGGGCGTGAGGAGGAAATTCTTGATGTAGGCGATGCCCGGGATGGAGATGTCTCCCACGTAGATGGGGATGCCGTAGTCGGCCGTCACCCGCCACTGCGAGGCAAAGTTCTGGCCCACGAGGGCCGATGCCCGGCTGCCGAACCCGCGCGGAACCACGCTGGCATAGAGGTCTCCGATGAGGGCGTTCCCCAGTTTCTTCTGCCCCGTGAGGGTCCATTTAAGGCCCTGCGCACGCGTAATGCCCGGCAGATAGCCGTAGGCATATCCGAACAGGTTGGGGGCATAATAGCCGGTAAGGCCGGGTCGCAGGCCGATGCCGGCCTCAAGGCCCAGGCCCCAGCGCGGGTAGGTCTGGGAGTCGGCACGGGAGGCCATCACATAACCGCGCACCGACGCTGCCAGATGCTGCATGAGAGGGCCGGCAAGGGATTCAATGGGGGCCGACAGGACGGACAGGGCCGGAAGGCCTTCGAAGCGCCGCGCTACCGCATAGGAAAGGGGACTGCGCGCGAACACATTGTTGCTGACGGAATATCTAACCTGCGGCGTGACACCATAGTGGATGCCTCCCCGGGTATATTTCAAAGGAATGTAGGCCCGGGCCGATGCACTGAGAAGCGGACGCTCCTGCTCAAGGGCCTGCAGCCGGTAAGTGGTGACATTTCCATCCTGGTGCGTGCTGGGAAGGTACAGGGTGGCGTTCTCGTCACCCAGGTCCATCTGAGCCTCGATGACGGGATAAAGGCCCGTGTACACCATCTTCAGGTGCAGGGCGCTGCGCCAGTGCTGCGGCGTATTGGGGTCCGGGTGGATAGCATAGCCCACCATGCCCGAGAATGTGCCCAGCGTGTTCTGGAAATAACCGCTGAGGCCCAGGGAAGCGGTTTCGTAGGAGAAGTCCATACTTCCCTCCTTCACGGCATCGTAGTTCACGTAAAACGGCAGCCAGGAGTGAAGGCGCAGCGGGTGGGCCAGCTTGTGGTAGCGCCTGGGCGCCGTCATGGGGACATCGGCCTGCCGGTCAGGTTCTGCGCCCAGGGCTTTTTCCTGGGCTGTGAGCCGGTCTTCGATCGGGTAGCTGCAAACGTCGGAGTATTCTACTTCCCGCGGCTCAAGCGCACTGATGGGGGTGCGGAAGATGCGGAAGCCTTCCTTTACAGGAACGTTGTAGCATATATAATCTTCCTCCCAGGCATAGTCCACTCCGCCGTAGCGGGAGCTAGTCAGCTGCAGAAGGCGGCCTTCCTCCGGGTAGAAGCGGTACATCTCGTTGACGCCGGTGCGGTCGCTCTCCCACTCCAGGCAGCCTTCTCCGGCGCCGGGATTGCCTATCTTCTGGTGAGAGGGTTCCAGCACGGTTTTCCATTTTCCATCGGCCTCCAGCTTGTACAGGCCGTATCCGCCATCCGACACGCCAAAAGCGTAGAAACCGTCATCGGCCCAGATGGGGTCCGTGAGCTGGATGCCGCCGTGCATGGGCCAGCGGCGAAGGATTTCCCCGGTCTCGATATCTACTTCCACCAGGGCGGTTTCTCCGCTTACGTTATGTTCGACGGCGGCAAGGTGAAGGCCGTCGTGGCAGCACTGGGGGTTATACAGGCGCGTGCCGCGCGTAACGTCGTGCATGCAGCCGGTGGCAATGTCGTAGTAACGGAGGATGGAGGTCCCGGAGAGGCTCCAGCGGGGATCCGGGATGGTCTCGGACCAGTACAGGCGGTGCTTGACGGGCTCGTAGACCAGGTAGGAGGTGTGGCTCGCAAAGGAGGCGAGACGACGTGCTTTCCGGGTTGTAGGATTGATGGCGACCAGTTCCATGGGCCGGAGGTAACTCTCGCGAAGGGCGTACAGGACGCCGTCATTTCCCCACTGCGGGGAGCTGAAGCAGAGGCCGTACGAGGCGTCCGGAGTGAGGGGTTCGGCGGGCATGAAAGGGCCGCGGGCGTCGGCGCTGGCCTGCCAGGTTTCGTTGAAATGGTCCAAGATGTCGCGGAAGGCTTCTTTGAAGGGCTTCCCGGCATGCTGGGAGATGATTTTCCGGGTATTGTACGGAGCAAAGTACCAGGGCTTCTTCCAGGAAAGGTCCAGGGCTTCCCGGACAATCTGGGGATCATTGTAGAGGCTGCGGGCGCCGGCTATGGTCACGTAGCCCAGGGCGTAGTGGTCGGGGGTGTAGTGTTTGAAGGAGCCGTAGCGCCAGCGGTCCCAGTTGCGGTAGTCTCCGTGGTCCAGCGATACGCGGTAGAAGTTCAGGAATTCGTTGGTGCGGGCGCGGGTTCCGGGGGCAAGGCCGGTCTCGGCGGCAACGGCGTCTCCTTCTCCAAGGGCTTGTTCCAGGTAGAGCTGCCAGTAGACAGGGGCCCACATCTGGCCCGTAAACCAGGGGATTATGCCCCGCTGGCCAAACTGAAGCTGGGCCTGGTGACGGGGTTCGTGGGAGGCCAGCATGGTGGTCCAGGAGGTGGGCTCGGAGCCGTAGAACTCGGGGTGGGTGTAGAGGTCCATGCGGCTGGGGGCCCAGCCTACGGAGCCGTTGGAGTAGATGTGGTTTGTATGCAGCACGACGGGCATCTTGCGGCGCATTCCGTTACCGGGCGTCATGCCGCCGAGGCTCCGGCCCATGGGGACGCGGAACTGTTCCAGGGCGCGGCCGTAGCTGCGGGCCAGGGAATCGGCTCCTTCCGGGTAAATGAGTTCATAGTGAGGGGTTTCTACGCTGTACCAGCGCAGGCGTGCGGGGTCGTCTCCGGCCAGAAAAAACTGGGCCTTTGCCGGGAGGGCGCAGGCCAGGAGGAGCAAAGCGATGAGTGTCTTCTTGTGCATACGACGCAAATTTAGAAAAAAAGCGTAATTTTGTATGTAATGAAAGCAAGAAAGACCCTTATTATTACCGCTTTCGTGGCGGTTTTGTTCTCCTGCGGGCCTCGGAAGAAGGCCGCGGCACCGGTTAACCACACGCGGGACTTCCCCATGCTGGAGATTCCCATGATGATTACGGAGCCCTCCGAGCGCATGGTTTGGCTGGGACAGCACTTCTGGGACCGGTTTACGGCTACGGACAGCCTGTATTTATGTGACTCGCTCACGGTGAACGGGGTGCCTAAGGAGCAGCTGGAGAAACAGATGGGGCTCTTTGCTTCCATTCTGCAGGAGATTCCGCTTTCGGATGGTGTCCGGTCCATGGAATTGTTCTATGAGCATCTGGAGGCTTTTCAGATGGCAAAGCCGGCCGGAAATGTACTGCCGCAGACGGTGGCGCTGGCAACGCGCTACTTCTATGATCCCAATTCCCCGGTTCGCAGCGAAGACCTTTATCTTCCGTTTGTGACGCGGCTGGCGGCATCGGCCCTCATCGACCCCGACTACCGGATGGGCTATGAGTGGGACGCAGAGAAATGCGCCCTCAACCGCACAGGTACCAAGGCGGCCGATTTTGTCTTTGTGGACACCGACGGCAAGCGCCGGACACTGTACGGCATCAAGGCCAGCCGCATCCTCCTTATCTTTGGCAACCCGGACTGCACGGCCTGCAAGGAGATTCAGGATACCTTTACGCAGTACCCCGAATTATCGGCCCAGATTGCCGACGGAACGCTCAAGGTGGTAGATATCTACATTGACGAGGACATCGAGCTCTGGAAGGCCCGGAAATCGGCCTATCCGGCTTCCTGGATCAACGGCTACGACCCCACTTTCAGCATCCGCACAGACCTTATATATAATGTTCGCGCCGTGCCCTCCCTCTACCTCCTGGATGAGAACAAGACGGTACTGCTCAAGGATGCGGTGCCGGAGAAGGTGTTGGGGGCGCTGCTTTAGCGGAAGAACTGGTCAATCCAGGCAGCGTCTACCTGGGCGAAGCCATCGGCAGGCTTGACGGATGGATTTCGCATGAGGATGCCGCGGGCATCTTCGTAGACGTTGAACCCTACGTTGATTACCTGCATCTGCCCGTTCAGGGGAAAGGCCATGACCAGTTCGTTATCGGCCCCTTCCATCCGGAGGAATCTGAGTTTGGCATCGGCCGCATCGGGATTCTTATCGGCCAGCTCTCTTCTCATGACCCACTTGCACATTTCCAGGACGGTGTCGTCGAGGCCGGCATCGTGCAGGTTCACTTTCTCGATGAGGTCCCCCACTTCGCGAACGATCCTCAGGGTGTAGCCCTCGAGCTCCTTCACGGCATCGGCTACAGCCTGTGGCGGCTGTGCTTGCCCGGGCAGGAGCCAAACCATGAGTTTGGCGTCGGGGTCGTGGTAGAGGGTCTGATAGAGTGCCAGGTTGCGCTGGCCGCAGTAGGGGCACTCCCATACGAATAGAGAGCCGTCCTTGACCCGGGCTTTGAGTTCCGGATCAAGGGCGACATTTATACTCTGGCGGAGTTCTACCTCCGTCTGTTTGTTACAGTTTTTACAGCTTACGAGCGCCATCGCTAATTACTACATCATAAATCTTGGGGGCGTGGCCGAACTTCTCTTCAAAGCCCTTCTTGGCGGCGCTGATGAAGGGCTCATACAGTTCATCCTTCACCAGGTTGATGGTGCAGCCGCCAAAGCCGCCACCCATGACACGGGAGCCCGTCACATCCATCTTGCGGGCCAGTTTATTGAGGTAATCGAGTTCTTCGCAGGAAACCTCATAGAGGCGGCTCAGACCAAAGTGGGTCTGGTACATCATTTCGCCCACGGTCTCGTAGTCCCCTCTTTCCAGGGCATCGCACACATCCAGCACGCGCTGCACTTCACCAATCACGTATTCTGCGCGCAGGAAGTCTTCCTCAGGGATCTCGGCGCGGACTTCGTCCAGCCACAGGCGCTTGGCGTCGGAGAGGAACTCTACCTCGGGGTGGTTCTTGCGGATAGCGGCAGCAGCGTTCTCGCAGGACTCACGGCGCTTGTTATAAGCGCTGGAGGCGAGCTCGTGCTTGACACAGGAATCGATGAGCACCAGTTTGTAACCCTTGGGGTTGAAGGGGAAATACTTGTACTCCCCTGTCTTGCAGTTGAGGCGGATGAGGGCGCCCTCCTTACCAAAGATGGAGGCGAACTGGTCCATGATACCGCACTTGACACCGCAGTAGTTGTGCTCGGTGCTCTGGCCAATCTTAGCCAGTTCGAACTTCTCTATGCCGTTTCCATTGATTTCGTTGATGGCATAGGCAAACACGCTCTCAAGGGCAGCAGAACTGCTGAGGCCGGCTCCCAGGGGCACATCGCCGGCAAACACGGCGTTGAAGCCCTGCACCTTTCCACCCCGCTTGAGGGTTTCACGGCACACGCCAAACACATATGAGGCCCACTGCTGGGCGGGTTTATCTTCTTCCCTGAGGCCAAACTCCACGCACTCGTTGAAATCGAGGGAGAATACTTTTACTTTGTCGGTGCCGTTGGGCTCGATGGCCGCCATGATGCCAAAGTTAATGGCGCCGGGGAATACATAACCACCGTTGTAGTCTGTGTGCTCGCCAATGAGGTTGATGCGGCCCGACGACATGTAAAGCGTACCCTCTTTTCCAAAGAGTTCCTTGAATTTTGCCTGGATTTTAGTTTTCATGTTACTGGTTTCGTTAGATTGTCTTACAAAGATAGTGAAAGTTTTGTTGTTTTGGGATGCCCTCCCCGGTGTACGTACAAAAAAACGGCCTCCCACTGCGGTTTCCATGTCCGTACATCGGCCAGCATCCCCTTCCATCGGCCCTCTCCCCGGTGTACGTACAAAAAATCGGCCTCCCACTGCGGTTTCCATGTACGTACATCGGCCGGCATCCCCTTCCATCGGCCCTTTCCCCGGTGTACGTACAAAAAAACGGCCTTCTAGCGCAGTTTCCATGTACGTACATCGGCCGGCATCCCCTTCCATCGGCCCCCTCCCCGATGTACGTACAAAAAAACACCCTCCCAGCAACGTATCTATGTACGTACACCGGGAGGGCGAAGAACGCGTTTCCTACCACTACCGCATAACCAAACACCTTATTATCTGTTGGCGGTTGGCGTGGTACTGTTTGTTCAGTTCATTGGCTATATCGTTTTTCTCCTGTCTCTTCAGGTGATATACGGACAGTCTATCATATTTGGGAACATACTGCTCATCTATGATGCTGCACAATTCCAGATCTGTAATGGGTGCTGTTGTGAACCGGCTTTTTTCATTTCTCAGAAGGTCTGCAACGGACACATTTTCTTTTTGCAGAAAAGGCTTTTCCATGTTGTCCAGCGTGAAGGGATCGAGATCATTTTCTTCGGCCTGCTCCTTTTTCCAGTCTTCGCCGCTCTTTCTTCCCATATAGTAGTTAAAGGTTTGTACCGTACTGAAGGCGTTTTCCACCATTTGTACGTCCACCACGGTTTCCGGAAAGAAAACTCCATCTACACCCATCTCCCATTCGGGTAAGAAAGCAGCTCGACGCGGCAACGTTGCTTTGATCTGTTCGGGAGACAGTCTTATTTCCTGGTCCCGGTTTTTTCCCAGTTGCTTCCGAAAATACGCGTTGGCCGATGAATACTTATACTCAAAGGGCGAACTTGTTACCCCGTGATGCGGAGCATTTTTCAGTGTATAGGAAACTGCTGCTATAAAGTGCTTCAGTCCGGATATTTCCTGTGCATATATTCCTCTTTCACCCAGAGGACCAACTCTATAATACTTATTATTGAATTGAATCGTGTAGGATTCCCTGGCAATCCGGAGGAGTTCATCAGGCTTTTTGGTCGCGTAGCAACCGTGATGATGGTCAGACATGTTCGTAAATGCAAAGCAGGAACTGTCTGTCTTACACAGAGCCGAGCATAAGCTGTTGAAGGCCGTATTCATATCGGCCTCATTTCTGAATAATACTTCGTCGTGAGACGTGTAACAAAGGTGATAGTTAGGCATGGTATATTACATATTTAGTGTTATCATAATGGGACAGTGATCGGACACGCCGCCGTTGTAGCGGGGACCGGAATACGTACGCAGGGGCTTGGTGCCCGTATGGGCGCCGTCCCGCGTCATGAGGAAGGGAATCTGGAGGATGCGCATGGGACCCGTCCGGGCCGATGGCGATGCAAAGAACATGTCAATCAGTTCCCATCGGCCCTCATACTTGATGGTTCCTTCTCCTTGCCGATGGAGGTCCGCGGCACTGTTCTCCAGCGCGGGCGTGAGCAGCTGGAAGAGAGGGCTCTCCGGCGTGTCGTTCATGTCACCCATGGCGAGGATCCGCGGGGGACCATCGGCCTGCAGGGAATCGGCCAGCTGCTTCAGGCGCATGAGCGCCGTCCTCCGCCGGGGCTCCGAGGCCGCCGCTCCTCCGTACTTCGAGGGATGGTGGTTCACCAGAAAGGCAATTTCGCTCCCGGCCGATGTTCGTAGCTGCGCGAGAAGAATGTCCCGCGTGGCGAGGACGGTGGAGTCTTCTGCATACAGGTGGCAGGGTTTGGCCGATACCAGTTCCAGCCGCGATGCCCTGTACAGCAGCGCTACGTCGATACCGCGGGTGTCCGGCGAGTCGAAGTGCACGATACGGTAGTCCAGTTTTCGCAGGGCGGTCTCCTGGAGCAGGCGCTTCAGGACGCGGGCATTTTCAACCTCGGCCAGGCCGATGACATCTGGCGCCCCAGCCCACAGGATAGCCTTTGCGATGGCATTGCACTTGGCTGTGAAGCGTTTCCGGGTCCATCTCCGGGCCCCCTGTGATGAGAATTCGGCGTCCGACACGCTGGTTGAGTCGTTGCGCCAGTCAAAGAAGTTCTCTACGTTCCAGAACAGTACCTTGATGCTGTCTGCCGGCTGGTTTGCAGCCAATAACAGGCATAATAACAGTGTCTTCATACCACAAATATACATCTTTTGTAGAATACATTTTTGCGCGAAATGCATCTAACACTTTGTGTATTAGCGTTTTAATTTTTTCTCTTTAGGCTGGTCGGCTTAAAGAGAAAAAGTTAAAACATTGTGGTTTAATGAGTTACAAGGATTCGAGGTTGGGCGGTTTTCGCCAAGGGATGTACGTACATGGAAACCGCGCTGGGAGGCCGTTATTTTGTACGTACACCGGGGAAAGGGCCGATGGAGGGGGATGCCGGCCGATGTACGTACATGGAAACCGCACTGGGAGGCCGATTTTTTGTACGTACACCGGGGAAAGGGCCGATGGAAGGGGATGCCGGCCGATGTACGTACATCAAAACCGCGCTGGGAGGCCGATTTTTTGTACGTACACCCGCTTGGCGGCGCCCACAAAAAAAGCGGAAGAAAGGAAATGACACCTATTCTTCCGCTCAATAAAGGTAAATTGACCGAGCTTACACGTTAAAGAGGAAGTGCATGATATCACCGTCCTGCACGACGTATTCCTTGCCTTCGATACCCATTTTACCGGCGGCGCGGACGGCAGCTTCGGTTTTGTATTGGACGAAGTCTTCGTATTTGATGACCTCGGCACGGATGAAACCACGCTCGAAGTCGGTGTGGATGACACCGGCGGCGCGGGGAGCCTTGTCCCCTGCCACGATGGTCCAGGCGCGGCACTCGTCGGCACCGGCGGTGAAGAAGGTGCGGAGGCCCAGGAGCTTGTAGGCGCTCTGAATGAGGCGCACCACGCCACTCTCCTTGAGGCCCATTTCCTCCAGGAACATCTGACGGTCTTCGTAGTCCTCGATCTCGGCAATTTCGGCCTCGGTTTTGGCAGCAATCACCAGAATCTGGGCGTTTTCTGCGGCGACGGCAGCGCGAACGGCATCTACATAAGCATTGCCGGTGGCAGCCGACGCCTCATCTACGTTGCAGACATACATCACAGGCTTGTTGGTGAGAAGGTACAGATCCTTGGCCATCTGCTCCTCCTCGGCGTTTTCGGGAACCACCGTACGGCAGGAGAGGCCTTTCAACAGGGCTTCCCGGTAACGGACAAGCAGGGAAAGCAGTTTCTTGGCTTCCTTGTCTCCTCCCGTAGTAGCCATCTTCTCCACCTTCTTGATGCGGTTTTCCACCGTTTCCAGGTCTTTGATCTGAAGCTCGGTATCCACCACTTCCTTGTCGCGGACAGGGTCTACAGACCCATCCACATGCACGATGTTGCCGTCGTCAAAGCAGCGCAGCACATGCAGGATGGCATCCGTTTCCCGGATGTTGGCCAGAAACTGGTTTCCCAGTCCCTCACCCCGGGAAGCGCCTTTCACCAGACCGGCGATGTCCACGATCTCCACCGTAGCCGGGATGGTACGCTTGGGGTTGCAAATCTCCGTAAGGACCTCCAGACGCTTGTCGGGCACATTGGTGGAACCCACGTTAGGGTCGATGGTACAGAAGGGGAAATTGGCGCTCTGGGCCTTTCCCGAACTGATGCAGTTAAACAGCGTAGACTTGCCTACATTGGGCAGTCCCACAATTCCACATTTCAAAGACATAACACTATTTAATAAAAGAGATGCCCGGTCAGGGGCCGGGCATGACTCTAAAATGCAACAATCTATCTATTAATAGAAGCGGGCGCGGTTGTCCTTCACGGTGTTCTGCATCATGAGGGGCAGCAGCATCTGGCCATGATAAGATTCCATGCGGGCCTGAGCAGCCTTGGCGTCGTCCTCCGTATAGAAGGCGCCGGTCTCGCGGCCATTCACCTGGAACACGTAGGTGCCCATGATACCGGCCACAGGACCGGAAACAACACCCTCCTTAGCAGCAGCCACGGCACCCACGAAGGCGGGCTCGGTGGTAGGAGCCGAGTTGGTGGAGAAGGTAACGTCGGTCACGTTGGACACGGTAGCGCCCAGTTTCTCGGCGATGGCATCCAGGCTGGAAAGACCCTCGATCTGAGCAGCAACCTGCTCCTTGCGGGCCTGGGAATACTTCTCCTGATACAGCTGGGTGCGGATGTTCTCTGCCACTTCCTTCACGCTGGCATAACCTTCCTTGTGGGCCTCTTTCACAGCCACCACGAAGAAGTAGTTGTTGTCAACGGTAATGATACCGGAAGCCTTTCCGGGCTTATTGTCGAAAGCCCAGCGGGTCACTTCCTTGGCGTGGCCGATGGTGCCGTACGTATCGGTACCCTCGTTCACGGTAAGGGAGCGGGAATAGGTGCCGGTGGAGTCGCAGGCAGCCTTGTAGTTATTGTACTTGCCGGCAGCGCGCACAGCCAGGACATTGGCCTTGTTGTACACGGCAGCGTAAGTTTCCTTGCTGGGAAGGGTAGCCTTCTCGAAGACAGCCACCTTCTTCTTGGCAACGGGCTTGGTAGCCTTGGTCACCTCAACGATGTGGGTACCGTACTGGGTGGTGATGATGAAAGGCTCACCCACCTTGGCGGTAAGAACAGGCTCGAAGCCGGGGATCATCATATTCTGGGTCATCCAGCCGATGTTGCCCTGCTCACCGTCGGCGGCATTGCCCTTGTCGGCGGAGTAGAGGGTAGCAAGGGCGGCGAAGTTACCCTTCTTGAGGACACCCATGAGGCTGTCGGCCAGGTGACGGGCGTCAGCGCCCTGGAACATCATGTGGCGCACATACACGGAATCCGGCACATTGGCGTTTTCCATGATACGGGCGGCATAGAAGGTTTCGCCGGAAGTATAAACCGGAGAAACACCGGTCTTGTTGGCGGCCACGAAGGCATCCACGTCACGGTTCACGCTGCGAAGATCCCCTTCCTTCACCCAAGCGTCGCTCCACTGACGGTCGCTGTTGCGCTGCAGGAAAGCACGCACGTTCTCAGAGGAAGCAAACTCCTCATAGAGGGAAGCGAACTCATCATTCTGGGCGGCGATATCCTCTGCGGAAGGAGTAACCTCATACACCACATACTCGATCTCGCGGGTAGCGTTCTGCTTGAAATTCTCCTTATGGGCGTCGTAGAAGCTCTTGATTTCCTTGTTGGATACCACGATGGTGGAGTCCATGGGATAGTAGGTGTTGGGAGCCATCACGAAACTCACGTCAGCGGTGGTATTGTTCTCTGCCACGGCGTTTTTCATCTCCAGGGAGTTCACATAGGAGCTGCCGGAGAAGAGGGCGTTGTACTTCTCGTTGAAACGGGCCGAACGCACGGCGTTGAGCAGGTAGTTGCGAAGAAGCACCAGGCGGCCGGTCTCGTCGGCTGCGGCGTTCTCCAGGAACTCGCGGGCGGCCGATACGGAATAATTGCCGTTTTCGTCAGTGAAGATACCCATGGAAAGAAGCACCGGAGAAATGCTTTCGCCGATGACGAGGTTGATCTGCTCCTCCTGGCCCACACGTACGCCAGCCTTTTCGATGGTAGGGATGACAAGATATTCATCCACCAGGTTCTGCCAGGTGGTTTCGCGGGTCTGACGCTGGATATCCTCGCTGGAAGCGGAGGAACCGGTAAGCATTTCACGAACCTCGGAGAATTCTTTCACCTTCTGGTCGAAGTCCGTGTAGCTGATGCGTTTTCCATTGATTTTGCCGACATCGTACTTGGTAGAAGCAGACTGGAAGGTCTGGATGATGTCGGACGGGTTCACAAGGAAGAGTAACAGACCGAAGGCAATGATGAGGGAAGCACCAATGCCGAATTTAGTTCTGATGGTCTCGAGAGCTGCCATTTTATTATTGTTTTTTATAATTTTCGCTTAAGGGATGCAAAAATACGAATTTTCTTCCAAACAATCACTATTTTTTTAATAGAGGGCCGATAAAATTGACCGTGTCTATCACCACTTTGGTGGTATCGTTATCTATCAGGAACTCATTGTCGAAAGGATGATGCAGGATGGCATTGCGGGCCTTTTCGTCGGAGCGCATGCCGACGCCCTGCATATATCCCGACGGAGACGACAGCCTGATATAGCAGTCGGTCCATATTTCGTGGGCCTTGTTGTCCCAGTAAAGGGTATCGGTTTCCATGGTCTCCTGCTTGATGATGTTGCGGATAACCACATCGCCAAAGACCGACCACTTCTCGTTCTCTTCACGGCCGGGATACTTGTCGTGCCGGGCTTTGCGGGCCACGATGGTTGTCTCCAGGCTTCCGTCCTCTGCATAGGCATACACACGGATTCCGTTCGGAAAGAGGTCATAAGAGAGCGTATCGTGCTCATAAACCTCCATCCTGGGAGACTCTACCCGCATTTTCAGAAGACCGTTCTCCGACTGCACAAAGAACATGTCATCCACCGTCTGAAGCGGGATTTTTTCGAGATCCAGCTTCTCGGCTTCGGACAGATTGGATTTGCAGGAATAAACGACGAAAGCAAGCGCCAGAGCGCTTGCCGTCGTCGAAAGTATTTTGCAAAGCTTCACTGCTACTGTACGCGAACCGTGGTGGTAGCGGTCATGCCGCTGCAGGAAACCGTGTAGCTCTGGCCCTTGGTGAGGTCATACATGAAGGCCTCGGATGCCTCGGGATAGTAACGTGCTACGCTGGAGATGGAGGAAGCAGCCTCGTCGGAGAGGGATGCATCCGTATTACGGGCCTTCTGATAGTAGTCTGCAGCCACCCAGTAACGGGCCCACTTGTCCACGGTGTCACCGCAGGTAGCGGAAGCCCAGAGGTTACCCATGATGAGGTAGGCCTTGCCGGCAAAACCGTTATCCAGTTCCACAGCCTTCTTGGCGGCCTCGAGAGCCTTGCTGCGAAGACCGTTCTTGTAGCAGAAAGCAGCCATTTCGTAGTTGTACTGAGCATCCAGGGCGGCGTCGGATTCCTCGGAGTCGATGGCCTGCTGCAGATAGTCAGCGGCGTCGGCCACGTTGCCACGGGAAGAATTCAGCTTATACAGGCCATAGGCGCTGCGGAAGGAAGGATCCAGCTTGTGCATGGAAGTGACGGCGTTCAGGTAGAGGTCGTTGTCGGAGCAGTCATCGGCCGAATTCATCAGACGCACGATGTTGGACACCATGGCGAGGTCGTTCGGGTTAGCCTCGTAGCGGGGGCCGAAGATGGCGATGAGGTTTTCGCAGGAAGCCACCTTGCTGTCGGCAAAGAGGGACTCGACGGTAGCCTTGGTCCTGCCCTTTTCCTCTTCCTCGGAAGCGTTCTTGGCCTCGGACTTTTCGATGTCATCTGCAATCTGCTCGTACACGGCGATGACTTCGTCGGCACTGATCTGATTCTCCCTGTACAGGGCCACGGCGGCGGAGAAAGCGTTCACCAGCACCTTGGAGGACGTCTCGGGGCCCAGCTCGTTTACGATGGGCATGAGCATGTCGTAGAGGTACTTCTGGTTGTTGTCATTGAGGGAGATGTAGTTGAAGATGTAGGTGCCCTTGTTGTTGAGCACTTCCACCTTGTTCTCCACGATCACGCCACCCTTCTTGGCCGTAGGATAGTACTGGAGGCGCTCGTCCAGGAGCGTCAGGAGGGTATCATACTGGGCCTTGGCCAGGTCGAAGTTCTTGGCCTGGATATTCTTCTTTATCTCATCATTAATGAGCTTTGCGCCGTGAATGTAGATGTTCTGCTTGTAATTCTTGGCGCACAGGGCATAGGCCTTTCTCCAGTTGGGAAGGGCTGCCTGATAATTCTTCTGCTTGTAGTACTCCTGATAATAGGAGGCATACACGCCGCAGTCGCCATCCTGTGCGGAAGCCTTCTGGAAGGAACCGGCAAAGACAGCTGCAACGGCTACTAAGAGTACACTTAACTTTTTCATATTAATATTGTTTTATGTTTTTATTTCTCAACAACCATACCACTACTCGTACGGGCGCTTCTGGAACCAGATGTCAAACACGTTGAAGCCCACGCTGAATCCAAAGTAGTTTTCCTTTACCTGGGACGTTGCAAGGCCCCTGCGTCCGAAGTCTACGCCCAGGCTGAGTCCGTTGTACCAGCGGAAGACGGGAAGCGTCATGCCCAGGGTAACGCCCACGGAATTGACGTGGACGCCGTCCACCAGATAGTACGACTGGTCAAAGTAGGCGCCGGCCCGGTAGGTGCATCGGCGAAAATAATAGCGGATATCCGAACGGTTGGGGGTATATTCCATACCCAGACGGAAGCTCTGGCCCACACCGGGAGCAAAAGTTACGTCTCCCTGGTTTGAGAAGCCGGACACCTGGTCCAGCCGGGTATTGGCCCATCCCTCGCGGGTGTAGTCGAATTCTGCCATGAACTTGTCACCGAACTTATAGGCAATGCCAAGGCCCAGCTCATCTCCCATGCGGAGACCATTTTCGTCCAGGGTGGCCGATGAGCGGGTGCGGTCATAGCTCCCCAGTTCCCGGTAATGGATACTGTATCCCTTCATGGGAGAAGAGAACTGATAGGTTGCACCAAGGGTAAGGGAAGCGGACTTTGAAAGCGGCTGCACATACTGCAGACCCAGCTTGGCAGTGAAACTTCTCACCTGCAGGGAGTCTCCCGAATTGGCGGAGCGGTACGATGCGTCGGAATAGGTAAGCGCCGCCTTCTTGTTCACATTGCCGAAATGGTAGTTGAACTGGGCGCCCAGGGACAGACGGTCCCACAGGGTGATGCCCGCTGCGGCGAAGAATTCGTAAATACCGCCGTTGCCGGCCGATACGAAGGTCTGGGTACCCGTGTCCACGTTAACTTCCGAAGCGGAAATCCGGTATCCTACATCACTCATGGGACGAATACCGGTCATGAAAGCCGTATTTTTCCACATGGGGAAGGAAATGACGAAATCATCGATATTGAAAACGGTATTGGCGGCCCGCTTGCTGCCTTCCTGAAAAACGGAAATGCGGCCGTTCAGGCCCAGATCCGACATAAAGGAAAGGGAGTCTCTCGCAGTGACAGATGCCGGATTCATGATATTCACGAACCGGTTGCTGCGGGCAGCTATGCCTACGCCACCCATACCCCGGTTCCATGCCGTTCCGCTCTGGTGCAGCTGCCCCACGCCAAAGACGGAGTAGGGAGAGAATCCGCCGTAAGTACCGTCGGTCTGTGCAGACGCACTTCCCACGGCAGCAAACAGCAGCAGTGCAGCCATCCAACTAATTTTCTTTCTTCCGAACATATTCGTCAGCCATTAAAGCCAAACCCATCAATACTAAATTGCAAATTGCAAAGATGGAACTTTTCATCCGTTTTGCAAAATAATTTGCATCCCCGCCCGTGAATACAACAATATTCTCCGGGTAAAGATTCAGGTAGCCCTCCATTTCAAATATGATGCCTGAAACCACTCCGCTCTCGATGGAACTTACCTCCGAAAGTCCCAGGGAAGCCGGATTTTCCGGAATTTCCACGAGGGGCAGGGAGCGGGAATAACGGCTGAGCGCCTTGAAACGGGTACGGAAACCAAGCGTCACGTTACCACCTATGTACAAGCCTTCCTTATCCGTGAAATCCACGGAAAGGGTTGTACCGAAGTCTACAATAGTGCAGCCCCGGCCGCGGAACAGGTACCTGGCAGCCAGGATGGCCGCCGCCCTGTCATAGGAAAGGTAGGCGGGAAGCCCGTGGCCGATGAGCGGATCCCGGTGAGCGCTGTCCAGCACCAGAAGATGGGTGCACTCCTTCTCCAGCGCCTCTGTATCCTGAGCGGAAAGAGGAGATACCGAGGAAACCACCATCACTTCCGGTTTTTCCCGGTGCGTAAGGGAAAGAATGAATTCAATTACCTTCTCCCCCTGATAGCGAAAGGTTTTGCCCAGCGTCATTTTCTCTGACCAGGCAGCCTTGAGAGCGGTGTTTCCTATTTCTACCAGCAAGTTGGACATAGCCCACAAAAATAACAATTATTGCAGTCTTTTCAAAATTACCAGGGCCTTGTCCAGTGAATCCACTCCCCTGGAAACGGTTCTGAGACGTCCTCCGTCCTGATTGAACTTGAAAAGCGAAGGGTTTTCATTGACCTTCGAAAGCACCTTTTCAAATACTTTGGACTTGTAGTAAGGCGAAAGCGGATTGTTTACGAAGAACATAATCTGCATCCCGTTCTTTACAATAATCTTCTCAAATCCGAGAAGCGTTCCCAGGTTCCTGATTTTCACCACCGTGAGAAGATTCTTCACCTCATCCGGAAGCGGGCCGAACCGGTCCTGCACCTGCGCACCAATCCGGTCAATCTCCTTGTCGTCGGTCTGGGCATCCAGCATCTTGTAAATGCGGATTTTCTCCGCCGTTATGTCAATGTAATCGTCGGGAATATGGGCCGGCCTGTCGGTTTCGATGGTGCAGTCGTCCACAAACTTTTCCGTGCCCGGACGCAGCTGAATACCGGTTTCCATACCCAGTTCCTCCATGGCCTCCGAAAGGATTTTCTGGTATGTCTCATATCCCATGTCGGAGATGAAACCGCTTTGTTCGGCACCCAGGAGATTACCGGCACCGCGAATATCCAGATCCTGCATGGCAATGTTGAAGCCGCTGCCCAGGTCACTGAATTCCTCAATGGCCTTCAGACGCCTTCGGGCATCGTCGGACAGGGAAATGAGCGGAGGAACGATAAGGTAGCAGAAAGCCTTTCTGTTGCTTCGGCCCACCCGTCCCCGCAGCTGGTGCAGATCGCTGAGGCCGATATTCTGCGCCTGGTTCACGATGATGGTGTTGGCATTGGGAATATCCAGGCCGTTCTCGATGATGGTGGTGCAAAGCAGCATGTCGTAGTCTCCCCGCATGAAGGAGAGCATACGGTCTTCCAGCTCCCCCGATTCCATCTGGCCATGGGCCACGCAGATTTTCATGTCCGGAACCAGCCTGTGCAGGATATCCTCAATAGCCGGAAGTTCTTCCACTTTGTTGTGCAGGAAAAACAGCTGACCGCCACGATTGAGCTCATAGTTGATGATGCTCTTGATTTCCTCCTCATTGAAAAGGATAATTTCCGTCTGGATGGGAATACGGTTGGGCGGAGGAGTCTGGATAATGGAAAGGTCCCTTGCACCGAGCAGCGAGAACTGCAGGGTACGGGGAATGGGGGTAGCCGTGAGGGTGAGAGTGTCGACCGAGTGCTTCAGCTGGCGCAGCTTTTCCTTCGCGGCCACACCGAACTTCTGCTCCTCGTCTATGATAAGGAGTCCCAGGTCCTTGAACTCAAATCCGCTTCCCAGAATTTTATGCGTGCCGATGAGAATGTCGATAGAGCCTTCCTTCAGACGCTTTTTGATATCGGCAATCTGTTTGGCGCTGCGAAGCCGGCTTACATATTCCACATTGCAGGGGAGATTCTGAAGGCGGGCCTTGAAGGTCTCATAGTGCTGCAGGGAAAGGATGGTGGTGGGAACCAGCACCGCCACCTGCTTGGAATCGCAGGCCGCCTTGAAGGCCGCGCGGATGGCTATTTCCGTCTTGCCAAAGCCTACATCTCCGCAGACGAGGCGGTCCATGGGGCAGTTTTCCTCCATATCCTCCTTCACGGCCTTCGTCGCTCTCTCCTGATCCGGCGTATCCTCATACATGAACGAAGATTCCAGCTCTTCCTGCAGGTACGTGTCGGGCGAATAGGCAAAACCCGGCGCCGACCTTCTTTTCGCATACAGCTGGATGAGTTCCTTGGCTATATCCTTTACGCGGGATTTGGCGGCCGACTTAAGGTTGCTCCAGGTTTTGGAACCCAGCTTGTTGATGCGGGGCGCCTCCCCTTCCTTGGAACGGAACCGGGAAATCTTATGCAGGGAGTGGACGGAAACAAATACCACATCTCCCCCATGATACATCAGCTTTACCACCTCGTGCACCCGGCCAAAGTCGTCTTTCATCTTTACAAGGCCGCCGAATATGCCCACGCCATGGTCTATATGCACCACAAAATCTCCCAGGTTGAAAGCGCTTAGGTCGTTGATGGTAAGCTGCTCGCTCTTTTCCACCGTCCGCCGCATGCGCACACGGTGAAAACGGTCAAATATCTCGTGGTCCGTGTACCAGCAAACCTTGTCCTCGTTATCGACAAAACCGGCATGGATGTTCTTTCCCTTCACAAACTCGGGAAGGACGGCATTTTCTTCCTGCAGCATGATGGAACGAAGCCGCTCCAGCTGACTTTCCTTTTCCCCAAAGATATATACCTTAAAGCTGTTTTCCACCTTGGTACGTATATCCGACAGCAGCAGTTCGAAGCTTTTGTTGAAAACCGGCTGCGGGGAAATGTTGAACTTGACGGAAGGAACTTCCTGCTTCTGAAGAGGTATATCGAGGAAAACATGCCTGAAGGAGAGGGCCGACGGAAAGAACTCCCTGTCCCTGTACATATCCGACGAATCCAGCCAGACGGTAGTGTCGGAAGGAAGAAGGCCGATGAGGTTCTCCCCTTCCTCATCACCACCATCGGCCTCCCGTGCCGCAATGTCCGGATAGATATCGGCCGACGGGACCTGCTCCACCGAAAGCTGCGTGTTGCAGTCGAAGGTATTGATCTTGTCTATCTCGTTTCCGAAGAAATTGATGCGGTAAGGCTTTTCCAGCGAATAGGAGAAGATGTCTATGACGGCCCCGCGCATGGCAAACTGCCCTGGGGCGCTCACAAAATCCACCTTTTCAAACCCTTCCTCGATGAGCCGGGTGCGAAGGGCGTCGTGGGAAATCTCATCTCCCACCTTGAGCGTCAGGAGGGCGCCGGTGAGTTTTTGGGCCGATGGAAGTTTCTCTTCCAGGGCCTCCGGATAAGTTACTATATAAAGGAGGGAGCCGTCGCTGCCGAGGAGTTTTCCCACCGCTGCCGTACGCTGCACGCCGAGGGAGGATTTGTAGTTGCTGCGCTCTATGCTCTTTCCGGACTCGGGAAGAAAAAATACACAGTCCCCTTCCACCATATTGTAAAGGTCTGCGCTGCAGTACTCGGCCGACTCGCGGGTAGGAAGAATCACAAGATGGGTTCCCGTCTTCGCAACCTGGGAAAGAACCGCCCAGCGGGCAGACAAAAAAAGCCCGCTGCAAAATACTTCATTTCCATTTTGAAGCTTTTTTTGCAGGAGCGCTGAGGAATTTTCACTTATTAACATTTCCCTCTTTTTACCTGTTGAAAACCTGTTTATAACCCTGTGGATAACCACTCCCACTCTCCGGTGCCCTGCCTATGAACACTCCGTTCACACGGAATCAAAAGGTTTTCAACACTTATTTAATTTTATAAAATTTTGATTCTTAGATACTTACTTAAGTTTTCAACTTTTTAACAAGTATATAAAAATCATCAGTTTCTAAAAAATAAAAACTATATTTGTATCTGAATTTGAACCCAAGCCCGCATGTCTGACTTCGATCCACACGACACAGTAGAGCGCAAAGATAGTGAATTTGAGGGAATAATCCGTCCGCAGGGACTGGAGGACTTCACCGGTCAACAGGAAATCGTTTCCAATCTTGGCATCTATATAAAAGCCGCAAAGATGCGCTCCGAGGCGCTGGACCATGTCTTGTTCCATGGCCCTCCCGGACTGGGAAAAACCACCCTGGCCCACATCATTGCCAATGAGATGGGGGTGAACATGAAGGTGACGTCGGGCCCGGTGCTGGACAAGCCCGGAGACCTTGCCGGCCTGCTCACTTCGCTGGAGACGGGAGACGTGCTTTTCATTGACGAGATCCATCGGCTGTCGCCGGAAGTGGAGGAGTATCTCTACTCCGCCATGGAGGACTATGTAATAGATATCATGATAGACAAGGGCCCCGGTGCCCGGTCGGTGCGCATATCCCTCAATCCTTTTACGTTGGTGGGAGCCACTACCCGCAGCGGCCTTCTGACGGCGCCGCTCCGGGACCGGTTCGGCATCAACTGCGCGCTGGAGTATTATGATACGGAAGACCTCCGGAAGATTGTGCTCCGGTCGGCCCGAATCCTGTCCCTGGACATTGACGACGATGCCGCCTACGAGATCGCTCTCCGCAGCCGCGGAACGGCCCGTATCGCCAATGCCCTTCTCAAACGCGTCAGGGACTTTGCCCAGGTGCTCGGAGACGGCCGTATCAATCTGGAGATTACCCGCTTTGCCCTGAACAAGCTCAAGATAGACAAGCGGGGCCTGGATGCCATTGACAACAAGATTCTCCGTACGCTCATCCTTACGTTCAAGGGCGGTCCGGTGGGCATCGGCACGCTGGCAACCTCCGTGAGCGAGGATGCCGGTACGCTGGAGGAGGTGTACGAGCCTTTCCTTATTAAGGAAGGATTCATCATACGTACACAGCGGGGACGCGTTGCGACGGAACTCGCCTACCAGCATCTTGGCATGGAAGCCTACCTCAACCAACGTAAATACACTTCTGATGAAAGCGGTTCACTTTTTTAGCATTCTTTTTTTCCTGCTGGCCGGCATTCCTTCCTTTGCATGCACTTCATGCATAATAAGCGGAAACTATACAAGGGACGGGAAGGCGGTGATGTTCAAGCACCGGGATTCCAGCTGTCAGGACGTTGCCGTCGAATACTTCCAGGGAGAGAAGTACAGGATGATGTGCCTTGTCAATGCCGACTGGAGAACGAATCCACTGGCAAAGGTGACGCCGGGAACCCGCGAAGCCTGGGCCGGAGAGAATGAGACGGGCTTTGCCATCATGAATACGGCCACCTATGATTTGAAAGATGACGACATCCCGTCCGAAATGATGGACCGGGAGGGCGTGTTCATGTACCGGGCCCTGGAAATCTGCTCCAGCCTGGAGGATTTTGAGCATTATCTGGATACCCTTTCGAGGCCGATGGGAGTGGAAGCCAACTTCGGCGTCATCGACGAGTTCGGAGGGGCAGCCTATTATGAGGTGAACAATCACAGCTGGGTTAAGTTTGATGTAAACCGCGAACCGCTTGGGTACAGGGTGGTGACCAACTTTACCACCACGGGCCGCGTGGAAGACCGCAAAGGCGTGGACCGCTATGTGAAGGCACACCGGATCCTTGCCTCTACCGATGTTCCCATGAGCGAATGGGACCATGACTTCCTTATCCGGAACATTTCCTGCTCCGGTGCGCCCATCATGCGGGACATCACTTCTTGTGCAATCGTATTTGAGGGAAAAACCATGTGGGCCAGTCTGGGAAAACCCGATAAGGTGCCCTGTAAAGCCTATACATTATAAAAAGTCCTAAATAAATCCCGAAAAATACTTATATTTGCAAATCTAAAGGAAAATCACAACAATAATTTAATTATATGTCAGATCCTAAATTGATTTCCAAGATTCCGGAAGGACCGCTCAAGGACAAATGGTCCAAGCGCAAAGCCGAAATCCGTATTGTTTCTCCGAACAACAAGCGGAAACTGGAAGTGATTGTGGTGGGTACTGGTCTTGGTGGTGCATCCGCAGCTGCCTCTCTGGGCGAGATGGGATACAACGTCAAGATTTTCTGCATCAGTGACTCCCCCCGCCGTGCACACTCCATCGCTGCACAGGGTGGTATCAATGCTGCCAAGAACTACCAGAACGACAACGACTCCGTTTACCGTCTGTTCTATGACACCATCAAAGGTGGTGACTACCGTTCCCGCGAGGCCAACGTCTATCGTCTGGCCGAGGTAAGTGCCGCCATCATTGACCAGTGCGTGGCTCAGGGCGTTCCTTTCGCCCGTGAGTACGGCGGATACCTGGCCAACCGTTCCTTCGGCGGCGTGCAGGTGAGCCGTACGTTCTATGCCCGCGGACAAACCGGCCAGCAGCTGCTTCTCGGTGCCTACGCTTCCCTGAACAAGGAAATTGCTGCAGGTTCTGTGAAGAGCTATCCCCGTCATGAGATGCTGGACCTCGTCATCATCAACGGTGAGGCCAAGGGTATCATTGCCCGTAACCTCGTTACCGGTGAGATCGAGCGCTTCGGTGCCCATGCCGTGGTACTGGCTACCGGTGGCTATGGCAATACCTATTTCCTTTCCACCAACGCCATGAACTCCAACGGCAGCGCCGCCATGCAGGCCTACCGTAAGGGCGCCTTCTTCGCCAACCCTTGCTTTGCCCAGATCCACCCCACCTGTATTCCGGTGCACGGTGACCAGCAGTGCAAGCTCACCCTCATGTCCGAGTCGCTCCGTAACGACGGCCGTATCTGGGTGCCCAAGAAGAAGGAAGATGTCATGAAACTACGCAAGCATGAGATAAAGGCTTCCCAGATTCCTGAGGAAGACCGCGACTACTATCTCGAGCGCCGTTATCCTGCCTTTGGTAACCTCGTTCCCCGTGACGTGGCTTCCCGCGCCGCCAAGGAGCGTTGCGACGCCGGCTTCGGCGTAAACGAGACCGGCCTGGCCGTGTTCCTGGATTTCGCCGATGCTATCCAGCGCCTGGGTCACCAGAGAGTGCAGGAGCGTTACGGAAACCTCTTCGACATGTACGAGAAGATCACCTCCACTTCCCCTTGGGAAGAGCCCATGATGATCTATCCCGCCATCCACTATACCATGGGCGGTCTCTGGGTAGACTATGACCTCCAGACCACCATCCCCGGCCTCTACGCCATCGGCGAGGCCAACTTCTCCGACCACGGCGGCAACCGTCTGGGTGCATCGGCCCTCATGCAGGGCCTGGCCGACGGTTACTTCGTGCTGCCTTACACCATCGGCGATTACCTTTCCCATAAGTTTGCCGAGCCCAAGACGGACATCAATGCCCCCGAATTTGCCGAGGCAGAGAAGGCCGTGAAGGAGCGCATTGCCAAGCTCTTTGCCGTGAAGGGCACCGAGACGGTGGATTCCCTCCACAAGAAGCTCGGTCACATCATGTGGGAATATGTGGGTATGGCCCGTAATGAGGAAGGTCTGAAGAAGGGAATCGAGGAAATCGGCAAGCTGCGCGAGGAATTCTGGAAGACCGTGCGCGTTCCCGGTACCAACGAGGAATTTAACCAGGAACTGGAAAAAGCCCTGCGTCTTGTAGACTTCTTCGATATTGGTGAACTCATGGCCCGCGACGCTCTCAACCGTCGTGAATCCTGCGGTGGTCACTTCCGTGAGGAAATGCAGACCGAGGAAGGCGAGACCAAGCGTGACGACGAGAACTTCATGTATGTAGCCGCCTGGGAATACAAGGGCGAGGGCGTTGCCCCCGAGCTGCATAAGGAGGAACTCAAGTACGAGAACATCAAGATTGCAACCCGTAACTATAAAGACTAATCCCGAGTATGGAATATAATGTAAAAGTATGGCGTCAGAAGAACGCCAAAGCAAAAGGCCATTTCGAGACCTACCACGTTACGGATGTGGAGGAGGATGCCTCCTTCCTCGAAATGCTTGATATCCTGAATGACCAGCTCATCCGCAAAGGTATTGAACCCATCGCCTTCGACCACGACTGCCGCGAGGGTATCTGCGGTGCCTGTTCCCTGTATGTGGACGGCCGCGCCCATGGTCCGGACGACCAGGTAACCACCTGCCAGCTGTTCATGCGTCACTTCAAACCCGGCGCTACCATTACCGTGGAGCCCTGGCGCTCCGGCGCTTTTCCGGTGATCAAGGACCTGGTGGTAGACCGTACTGCCTTTGATAAGATCATGCAGGCCGGCGGTTTCATCACGGTACGTACCGGCAGTGCACAGGACGGTAACACCCAGCTTATCCCGCACGACGACGCAGAGCTCTCCATGGACGCTGCAGCGTGCGTAGGTTGCGGTGCCTGTGTAGCCACCTGTAAGAACGGTTCCGCCATGCTGTTCGTGGCCGCCCGTGTCAGCTCCCTGGCTCTGCTTCCTCAGGGCCGTCCGGAGGCTGCCCGCCGCGCCCGTGCCATGGTGGCCAAGATGGACGAACTGGGCTTCGGTAACTGCACCAACACCCGCGCCTGCGAGATGGAGTGCCCCAAGCACGTTACTATTGATCACATTGCCCGCCTGAACCGTGAATATTTGAAAGCACGGTTTAGCGAGTAATCATAATATTCATATTTATTACCCGGTTTAGCTGGTTTTATTCAGTTAAACCGGGTAATTTTTTTATTTAAAAATTTTTTTATTATGATTTATAAGTTTAAAATATTGTTAAGTAATTATTTCTAACTAAATTTACGTCTGAAAATGAATAAAAATATAGGATTTGGAATAATTTGCTTACTAAATAGTATAAAAAATGTATTTTTTGTACTTGCAAAAGTGAAATATGTTTTCCATTTTTGCAGCCGGGTTTACTTTCTTGAAAGGAGCTCAAGGTAGCGAATTAATAGCATAATTCTTTTTGTATCAATATTTAATGTTTAACTAACTTTCATGCTTATGAAAAAAATTACTGTTTTTTTCTCGGCACTGGTATGGATGGTTTCGGCACTTGCCCTCTCCGCACAGAATATCGCGGTGAAAGGTAATGTGGTCGATGGTGCCGGCGAAGCTATCGTCGGTGCAAACGTAGTGCTCAAAGGCAGCACTACTGTCTATGCCTTGACTGATGTGGGAGGTAACTTCTCTCTGAATGTTCCTTCCGATGGTGTTCTCGAGGTGAGCAGCCTGGGTTATGTGTCCCAGGACGTTCCTGTCGCCGGTCAGAAGAACATCAAGGTTGTTCTGGTTGAGGATTCTCAGCTTCTGGATGAAACCATCGTGGTTGCCTTCGGTACCACCACCAAGGAGGCCTTTACGGGCTCTGCTTCGGTGATCAAGTCCGAGGAACTTCAGAAGCGTCAGACTACCAATGTGGCCAATGCCCTCGTAGGTAACGTCGCCGGTCTCCAGATGAGAGGCGCTTCCGGCGCTCCCGGTGCAGGCAGCGGTTCCATGAATATCCGTGGTATTGCTTCCATGTATGCAGAGACGGCTCCCCTTATCATTGTTGATGGCGCTCCCTATACGGCCAGCCTTTCCAACATTCCCACGAGCGATATCGAATCCGTTACCGTTCTGAAGGATGCCGCTTCCGCTGCCCTGTACGGTGCCCGTGGTGCTGCCGGTGTTATCCTGGTTACCACCCGCAGAAGCCAGTCCGGCAATGCTATTGTGAACTTCGATGCCAAATGGGGTGTGAACAGCCGCAGCATGCAGGATTACGAGACCATCTCCGACCCTGCCGAGTACTATGAGGCTGCCTACGCCATGCTCTTTAACAGAAACTACTATAACGACGGTATGACCGCTGCCGCCGCCAACGTAAAGGCCAACGAAGATATGATCAAGTATCTGGGTTATCAGGTCTACACCGTTGATGCAGGCAAGCAGCTTGTCGGCCTCAATGGTAAGTTGGATCCTTCCGCCAAGTTGGGCTATGCCATTCCCGAAATCGATCCTGCTACCAATAAGGTGATTGAAACCTACTGGCTCCAGCCCGACAACTGGAAAGAAATGGCCTATAAGAAGGCTGTCCGCAAGGATTACAGCGTGAGCGTGAACGGCGGTAACGACCGTGCTACCTTCTATGCCAGCCTGGGTTACCTCAACGAGGACGGTATTATCCAGTATTCCGGTTACGAGCGTATCTCCGGCCGTATCAAGGCCGACTACAAGGTGAAGAGCTGGCTCAAGCTGGGTGCTAACATCGGCTACGTACATTCCCGCACCGAGTCCAACCCTAACATGGATACTTCCCTGGGTTCCACCAACCTGATGTACTACACCACCCAGATTGCTCCCATCTATCCTGTTTACGTGCGCGTACTGGATGCCGCCGGCAATCCTGTGATCCGCACCGATGCCAACGGCAACGAGCAGTATGACTACGGTGTGTCTGGTAAGGACTATCCCGTTAACCGTGCTTTCCTCCAGACGGGTAACCCGCTGGGCAGCAACCGCTACAATAAGCACTATACCATTGGCAACCAGTTCAACGGTACTTTCACCGCCAATGCCGACATCACTCCTTGGCTCAGACTGGACATCACTTCTAACGTGAACTGGGGCAGCACCCTGTATCACCACTATGACAACGCCCTGTATGGTCCCAAGGTGAGCATCAGAGGTGAACTCACCAAGTACCAGAGCACGGGCTTCCGTACCAACAATGTCCAGACCCTTACCTTCTACAAGGACTTTGGTCTGCACAATGTGAACGTTCTGGCAGGTCACGAGTACTACAACGCCAAGACCTACTATCTGAGCGCTACCGGCCAGGGCCTGTTCTCCCCGGAAATCCAGGAAATCAATGCAGCTGCCAAGAAGGCCGATGCCAGCAGCTACATGACCGAATACAACGTGGAAGGTTACTTCCTGAGCGCACAGTACAACTACAACCAGAAGTACTATGTGTCCGCTTCCTTCCGTCGTGATGCCACTTCCATGTTTGCTCCCCAGAACCGTTGGGGTAACTTCTGGTCTGTCGGCGGTGCCTGGATCATCTCCAAGGAAAACTTCATGAAGAATGCTTCCTGGGTGGATATCCTCAAACTGAAGGCTTCTGTTGGCCAGCAGGGTAACGACGGTATTGGTAGCTACAACTACATCGACCGCTATACCCTCAGCAACTCCGGTACCTACACCATGTCTCCTTCGTTCTCTTCGCTGGGTAACCCCGACATCACCTGGGAAACCACCACGAACATGAATATCGGTACCGAATTCAGCTTCTTCAAAGGCCGTCTGTCCGGTAACCTGGATTTCTATGACAAGATCACTACCAACCAGCTCTTCTGGCTGTCTGTTCCGGAAAGCGCAGGTGCCCGTGGTTTCTACGGAAACTCCGGCGATATCAGCAACCTGGGTGTTGAACTGGCCCTCAGCGGTAAGCTGGTCCAGACCAGGCTCATTGACTGGAGCGTAGACATGAACATCGCCCACAACAGAACCAAAATCCTGTCCCTGCCCGACAGTAAGCTGGTAGATCCCGAAAACGGCTACAACGGTTTCACCGAGAGCAGCCGCTGGTACCAGATTGGCGGTCCCCTGTACAATGCCTTCCGTCATAAATATGCCGGTGTGAACGAAAAGGGTGAAGCACTCTACTATGTAGACTCTTCCCTGAATGGCAAGACCGACCGTCCCGGTACCCTTACGGATGAAACCACCACCAATCCCAACGTAGCATCCTACTATGCACTGGGAACCATGCTTCCCAAGTTCTTCGGCGGTTTCGGCACCAACTTCCGTATCCAGAACTTCGATATCAGCCTTACCTTCGACTATCAGATTGGCGGTAAGGTGTATGATACCCGTTATGCCGGATTCATGTCTCCCTGGGCCGACAGTGGTGATGCCGGTTCCACCTTCCACGTAGACTGGGTTAAATCCTGGAACCCCAACAATACCTCCAGTTCCCTCCCTCGCTGGACCTATGGTGACCAGTATTCCGCTGCTGCCAGCGACCGTTTCCTCACCGATGCAAGCTATCTGAACTTCCAGTCATTCACGGTTGGCTATACGCTGCCCAAGAAGCTCTTCAGACACATTCAGAAGCTCCGCGTCTATGTAGCCGGTGAAAACCTTGGCTTCTGGTCGGCCCGCAAGGGTCTGGATCCCCGTTACTCTTATACGGGGAATACCACGGTGGCTGTTTACTCTCCTGTCCGGACTATCTCCGGCGGTGTTCAACTTACTTTCTAATTTAAGGAGGACAGCACAATGAAAAAATTCTATATCATTCTTACTGCTGCAATTGCGTCATCTGTATTTGCTACCAGTTGCATCAAGGAAACCGTTCCTCAGAGCAGCACCGTTACCGTAACGCAGGCGGCTGCCGCTCCCGGTGCCTACACCAACTTCGTGGATGCCATCACCAGCTCCCTGGCAGGCCAGTTCACCTATGCCCCCAACGATACCCGTCCCTATGACTTTGGTTATCCGTCTTTCTTTATCATGAGAGACGTGATGGGCAACGATATCGTAGCCGAGACTTCCGGCTCCGAGTGGTATACAACCTGGTATGCCTGCGGTACCGGCCTTGGCCCGGACTATGCCGTTTGCCAGATGCCCTGGACCTACTACTACAAGTGGATCAAGAACTGCAACGTGGTCATTTCCATGTACAAGGCCGATCCCACTGAGGACAAGGAAGCCGGCGTAGGTATCGCTTATGCCATGCGTGCCATGTTCTACATGGACCTTGCCCGTATGTTCGCTCCCAAGACCTATGGCCTTGACAAGTCTTCTCCCACCGTTCCCCTGGTGCTGGACGACACTCCTTCTTCCTCCCTCACCAACAATCCCCGTGCTACCAACGAGGTCATGTGGAACCAGATCATTGAGGACCTGAACGCCGCCGAGGGTTACATCAAGAACTACGAGCGCCCCGACAAGTACACCCCGGACCTCTCCGTCGTGTATGGTCTGAAGGCCCGCGCCTATCTTGTGATGGAAGATTGGGAAAACGCTCAGTCCTATGCCAAGAAGGCCCAGGCAGGATACACCCTCATGAACAAAGACCAGTATCTGAGCCAGACCAGCGGTTTCAATACGCCCAACGGCTCCTGGATGTTCGCCCTTACCTTCAAGGCAGACGATCCCAACATCCTGCTCAACGATGCCGACTCCTGCTGGGGTTCCCAGATGATTATCGAAGTGTCTGAGTCTGGTTGCGGCTATTCCGCCAACTATGTAGGTCCCAAGCGAATCGACTATCACCTCTTCCAAACCATTCCTGCCACCGACTTCCGCAAGAAGTGCTGGGTAGATTTCGCCATCGATGACCTGGCTTCCAAGGATGCCAAGGTTGCCGCCCTGGCCGAGTATTCCGACTCTCCGGACGGTCTGTATAATACTGGTTACACGCACTCTACTACCAAGAAGTATGTTGGTGGCATGCCCGTGAAGTTCCGTCCCAAGGATGGTGAGCACGCAGACCAGTACAAGGCCTTTACCGTGGCTGTTCCGCTCATGCGTGTGGAGGAAATGTACCTGATTGAGGCCGAGGCTGCCGGTATGCAGAACGAGGCTGCCGGCAAAGCTCTCCTGGAGACCTTTGCCAAGACCCGTGACGCTTCCTACACCTATGGTACTCACACGGACGCTTATTACAACGAGAGCACTTCCCTGTTCCAGAACGAAGTCTGGTGGCAGCGCCGCGTAGAACTCTGGGGTGAAGGCTTCGGCATGTTCGACATCAAGCGTCTGAACAAGGGTATCATCCGCAGCTATCCCAACACCAACCACCCTGCCGACAACCGTTGGAACTCGTCTGAAACTCCCCAGTGGATGACCTTCTGCATTGTTCGCACCGAGACCAACTACAACAAGGGTTGTGAGCAGAATCCTACTCCCATCAAGCCCACGGCTGATTCCGATGAGTACACCTGGTAAATCTCTTAAAGAAATTACAGTATGAAAAAGTATATTTCTCTCTTTGCAAGCCTTGTGGCAGTGCTCGCAGTTGCTTCCTGCCAGAAAGACAAATATGGCGCTGTACCGGGAAATGACTCCAATCCCTTTGTTGTAGTCAATGTATATGCTCCGGAACTGCCCGCCGACCCCGACTGTGATGCTTTCGTGCGCGTAGCGGCCAACAACGTTACCAGCGAATTGTACTACTTTGCCGAGCCCGTCGCTACCAAGGAAGCCCGCAATCTTCCCGAGGCCGAGTATGCCAACTATGTGATTAAAAACGGAACTAAGGTTTCCAGCACTACCGTGAGCGAATTTGATGGCTCTATCGGTGCTGAATTTCTGATTCCTCAGCTCTTTGGAAAGAACCTCATTTCTGTTGTTTCCGTAGGCAAGAATGGTGCTTCCCATATTGCCAGCGCAGAGTACTATGGAATTAGATGGAATACCCTGGCTACCGGAACTTATAAGTTTGGCAGCAGTGCTATCAAGGGTGTTCTTGGTGCCACTAAAGAAGGTGTTTTACTGCAGCAGAGTGATGACGACAAGACCCTCTATCGTTTCAAGAATCTGTTTAAGGAAGGATCTCACCTTCAGGTTGTAGCTTATCCCAAATATACGGCTACTGATGCTGACGGTACCTATACCTTCCTGCGCGTTCCTGCTCAGGCTACAGGCCTTAATCATGCCTCTTATGGTGCCATGAGCGTCCGTGACTATGGTTACCGCTATGGTGACGATGGTTATATCTTCGAAGGAGGTTATGAGGGAGGTATTTACGAAGATTACAATGTCTTCCTGTACCTGCACGTGTATGTAAGCGCCGGAAACTTCGGCGGTGCCTACGACTTCTTCATTCCTGACAGCAACTAGAAATTGAATGTTAATAAAAACAGGGCAATCCTTTCGGGTTGCCCTGTTTTTTTATGGTTTACCAGAGGAAGTTATTGAAGGGATACCGCCCTGCATGAATCTCCGCGACAATCTTGTACAAGTCGTTGCGGAGTTTTTCTATGCCTATCTTCTCCCGGGCGCTGATGAAGATGCACGGGGTCTTCTCTTCCGCTATCCAGCTTGTCTTGAGCTCTTCCAGCGTGCGGTTGATGGGCTGTTTGGGCTCCAGGGAGAACTCATCGTAGGGCTCGTAGGTGTAGGCGTCCACTTTGTTAAAGACAACGTAGATGGGCTTGTTGGCGGCGCCAATGTCCCGGAGGGTCTGTTCCACCACCTGCATCTGCTCTTCAAAGTCCGGATGGGAGATATCCACCACGTGCACCAGGACATCGGCCTCGCGGACCTCGTCCAGCGTGCTCTTGAAGGCCTCTACCAACTGTGTGGGCAGCTTGCGGATAAAGCCTACGGTGTCGCTCAGAAGGAACGGTACGTTCTCGATGACGACCTTTCTCACGGTGGTGTCCAGCGTAGCGAACAGTTTGTTCTCCGCAAACACGTCAGATTTGGCCAATAAATTCATCAAAGTACTTTTCCCTACATTGGTGTATCCGACGAGCGCTAAACGCACGAGAGAGCCTCTATTGCCCCTTTGCGTGGCCATTTGCCGGTCCACTTTCTTCAGGTCTTCCTTTAACTTGGAAATTCGCTGCTTTACGATACGGCGGTCTATCTCAATCTGGGTCTCACCCATACCGCCTCGGGTACCCATACCACCCCGCTGGCGCTCCAGGTGCGTCCACATGCCCGCCAGGCGGGGAAGCATGTAGTTATAGTGGGCCAGTTCCACCTGCATTTTGGCGTAGGAAGTCTTGGCCCGCTGGGCAAATATCTCCAGGATAAGGCTGGTACGGTCTATAACGTCCGAGCAGGCAATCACTTTCTCGATGTTTCGCTGCTGCATGCCCGTGAGTTCGTCATCGAAAATGACGTACTCTATCTCGTTTTCCTCGCAGTACTGCTTGATTTCTTCCAGTTTTCCCGGGCCGATATACGTAGCCTTGTCCGGCCGGTCCAGGCGCTGGGTGAACATCTTGTCGGGGATGGCACCGGCGGTCTCGGCCAGAAAGGCTAGCTCGTCCAGGTATTCCTGCACCCGGCGTTCGGTTCCTTTTTCGAGGATTACTCCCACAAAAACGGCTTTGTTGGTCTTGAATTCGCTCATATCGGGTGCAAAGATACAAAAAAGTTAATCGAAGTACTGCAGCGTTCTCAGCATCTCGAAGATGAGGTCCACGTAATCGCTGGAAGTAGCGCTCCAGCGGAAGCCCAGCCTGTGCAGTACCTGCATGGTGAACACGGTGGAAGGCAGGGTTTCCACGCCCTCCGTCTCCGAGGCCGACTGCTGGTAGGCCACAAGGGGAGCCATGATGCGCGTTTTGGCGGGGTCTGTGTTGGCTTTCTCCACGCGGCTGTTGAAATCCTCCATTTCCACGTATTCCAGCGGCTTTCCGTCCATTTTCTCAAGGCGGGTGAGGACATCATCCATGGGAACGAGATGGTTGTTGGAAACGTTGAATACGCAGTTTTCCAGCGGGGTGGTGGCCAGGAGCACCATGGCGTGGGCCGACTGGTCGATGGGGGAGAACTCCATCTGTCCTTCCAGCATCTCGTACGGGCAGGCTCCCAGCATCTTGAGGGCCTTGAGACGGCCCATGGAAGCGTTGGCGTTGAGATTCACCTGGAATTCGCCGTCCTGGGCGCGGGGAGACAGGTTGCCGGCGCGCATGATCTTCGCGCGCAGCTTCCCATCGGCCATATGCTCCAGGATGTGGCGCTCGGCGAGGAACTTCGAGTGGACGTACTGGTTGTCCGTGAGCTGCCCGAAGAAGAGCATCTGCTCCGAGAGGATGCCGGGCACCTTTCCGGGCGTGAGACCGCCCACGCTCTCGGTGGAGACGTGGATGAGGTAGGCGCCGTTCTTTTCGCACAGGGCTACCAGGTTCCTGACACCGCCATAGTTGATATCCTCGATGTCGGTTCCTTTGGAGAAGTGCTTCACGTTGGCCGCGCAGTTGAAGACCGTGTCTATCTGGTTAAGGCCTTCCAGGCTCTCCGGCTTGGTAATGTCTCCTTCAAGGGCACGGATACGGGTTCCCAGGAGGCTCCGGTAGTCTTTCTCGAAGTAGTACACCAGCATTTCGCGGAGGCGTCTTTCCGGGGTAATGCTGCCCTTGCTGCGGAGGAGACACCAGACGGTGGTGTCGGGGCCGGTGCTTTCTATGAGTTCCTTGAGCACGTGGATGCCCAGAAAGCCCGTGGCGCCGGTAAGGAGGATGTTCTTGCCAAGGCGCATGCGCTTTCCGGCGGAAAAGGCCTCCAGGGTATTGGCTTTGAGGAGGTTATCAATCTTTGTGTAGTCGTATTCCGTCACGTTGCTGTCTTCCTCGGCGGGGGCGGTATCTCCCTTCAGGAAGGCTGCGAGGTCCCGGGCCGAAGGATGGGCGAAGACGTCGGAATAGGCAAAATGAAGACCCTGTTTCTCTGCGTTCACCATCACGTTGGTGACCATCAGGGACGTACCTCCCAGGTCGAAGAAGGAGTCGGTGGCGCCCACTTTTTCCACGCCCAGGATATCGGCAAAGATGGCGCAGAGGGCCTTTTCCGTCTCTCCCACGGGGGCGACGTACTCGTCCAGGGCCGACGGCGTTGCCGGCGGCAGGGCCTTCCGGTCCACTTTCTGGTTTACGTTGAGCGGGATGGCGTCCAGCTGCATCCAGGCGGCGGGGACCATGTACGGCGGTTTGCGCTCGCGGATGAAGTCGGAGGCTGCCTTGGAGTCGAAGGTACCATCGGCCACCACATAAGCGGCGAGGAACTTGCCGCCGGAGGGTGCGTCGAAGGCCTGCACCGTGACTTCTTTCACGCCCGGGAATTCCTGCAGGACGGCCTCCACTTCCTTGAGTTCGATGCGGAAGCCGCGAATCTTTACCTGGCGGTCTTTGCGGCCCACGAATTCCACGTTGCCGTCGGGCCTGTATCGTACCACGTCACCGGAGCGGTACAGGCGTACACCCGGCAGGAAAGGGTTCTCGATAAAGCATTCGGCGGTCTTCTCGGGGTTGTTGAGGTAGCCGCGTCCCACGCCATCGCCGCCGATGAGCAGTTCTCCCACGGCACCCGCCGGCAGACGCCTCATGTCCTTGTCCACCACATAGAGCTGGACATTGGAAAGGGGATGGCCGATGGGAATGTTCTCCTCCCTTTCCTTCACGTGGAAGACGGTGGAGAAGATGGTGCACTCCGTGGGGCCGTAGCCGTTGTAGAAGGCGTAGGAAGGCGGCGGCATGGAGACCAGCTTTTCGCCGCCAACGGAGAGGTATTTCAGGGACTTGTTGTCCGGGAAGTTGCGGGCATACATCACGCCCACCTGCGTGGTCATGAAGCTGTGTGTGACGCCGTTTTCGGTGAGGAAGCGGTCCAGGGCGCCCAGGTCGTGGCGTACGTCTTCGGGAATGATGCAGATGCATGCGCCGGAGACGAGGGCGGGATACTGGTCCATCATGTTGGCGTCGAAGCCGAAGCTGGCGAAGGCCGCCACGCGGTCTCCGGCCTTGAGGCTATAGTAATCGCGGTACCAGGCGCAGAAGTTAACGAGGTTGCGCTGCTCCAGCATACAGCCCTTGGGCGTACCGGTAGAGCCGGAAGTGTAGAGCAGGATGTACATGCTCTCGGGCTTGGGTCCTTCGGCGGTGCAAGGGGTATCGGGCAGGTTTTCAATCTCTTCCGTGGTGAGGACGGGGCCCTTGTAGTCTCCCACCAGCGGGATGAGCTCTTTGTCGGCGATAAGGAGTTTGGCGCCGGCATCCTTGATCATGAAATTCAGGCGCTCCGGCGGGTAGGAAGGATCCAGTGGCTGATAGGCGCAGCCGGCCTTCATGGCGGCAAGGGACGCCTTGGTCATCCAGGCGTTGCGGTTGATGAGGATGGAGACCACATCTTCCTCCTTGCTCAGGCCCAGACTGCCAATCTTGGCGGCCAGGGAGTCGGTATAGCGGTCCAGTTCCCGGTAACTGATGGTCTTTCCGTCAAAGAGAACGGCCGGGTTGTCGGGGGTTTCCCGGGCCTGCCTGCGGAACAGGTCCACAATGGTCTGGCTCAGGTCTACCTCCTGCGTGTAGTTATTGAAGCTGTCCAGCTCCTTCAGGCGCTCTCCGTCCACGAAAGGAATTTCCGTGAGGAGGCAGTCCTTGAGAAGGCCGCGGGCAACCGTTTCAAGGGCATCCAGAAAGCATTTTACGAGTTCTTCGCTGTAGAGGCTGTCGTCGTAGGCAAGGGCCAGTTCGGGGGCCTCTTCGGTGCCTTCGATGAAGATGCTTAAGGGGAATTTGGGCGTATCCTGGGTAAGGAGTTCGTCCTCCAGGGGCTTTCCGCCGATGGTATACTGCTCCACCAGTCCCACCTGGTAGGCGAGCATCACCGAAGGACGGAAGTCGTAGGCGCTGGAAATGCGGGCAAAGGGATAGTTCTGGTAGGTGAGGGTAGTGGAGAAGTTACGGTCTGTTTCCTTCAGGAAATCACCGGTTTTCTGGTCTCCGACTTCACCGGAGAGGGCCATGGTATTCACGAACATGCCCCAAGTGTCGGAGGCGCGCATGTCGGAGCGGCCGTTGGCCACGGTGCACATGTACACTTTCTTCTGACCGGAGAAGGCGCTGATGGTGACGAAGGCGGCGCCGAGGAAGTAGCTGGCAGGGGAGATGCCCAGCGCATGGCAGCGCTGCATGACATCGGCCCCCATCTTCCTACGCAGCCAGATTTCGTGGCCTATCTCGTCCTCGGCCGGCTTTTTGTCGGGGAGAAGACAGGTGTCTTCCTCACGGCCGGCCAGCTGGGCGGCGAAGAAGTCCTCGGCTTCTTTGAATTCCGGGGTGTCTACGTAGGCTTTCTGGTCTTTGGCGTACTGGAAGTAGGAGTAGGTCTCCTTCTCGGGTTTTTTACCCTCCAGGGCCGCTGTAAGCTGTTCCAGGAAGACGTCGTAGGAGCGGCCGTCAAACACCAGGTGGTGGAAGTCGGCCATGAGGCGGAGCTTACCGGGAGTGATGACAATGTTGAGGCGGTAGAGCGGGCCTTGAGCCAGGTCATAAGGCTGCATGAAGGCGTCTTTGAGGCGCTGGAATTCTTCTTCGCTGTCTACCTGGGTAACCGGGATATCCTTTTGGGGCTGGGCGGGAATGAGGTATACTTTTCCGTCCTTCTGCTCAAAGTGGCCGGCCACTACGGAGTGGGCCTTGAGGATGTTGTAGAGGGCCTCCTGAAGGGCTTTTACCTGTACGCCCTCGGGGAAGGTGAGGATGGTGGGCAGGTTGTAGGCCGTGGAGGAGGGGTTCTTGACGCAGTCAAGGTAGAGGCCCATCTGCTGGAAGGTGAGCTCCTGAGGCTCGTCTATGGCTTCCTCTGCGGGCGTTTCTGCGGCAGCGGCATCCTGGTTCATCAGGATTTTGAGGAGGTCGTTTTCGATGCTCTGGAGGCTGGCCGTCTTGGCAAAGGTATTCATGTCTTCCTCCAGGCCGTAGCGCTTGTACAGTTCGGTGGCAAGGCGGAGTGCACTCAGGGAAGAAAGGCCGCTGTAGTAGAGGGGCTCCGTGAGGCCAAAGCCGGAGAGGCCTACGCTTTCCTCGATAACGCCTGCAAGTTCTTCCTCGAGGACGTTGAAGGGGGCCACATGTTCGTCTTTCTTACGGGGCTGATGTTCCGGTTTGGGAAGGGCTTTTACGTCTACTTTCTGGTTGACATTCAGCGGAATGGACTCTATCTGCATGGTAACGGCAGGAACCATGTAGGGCGGTTTTTTGCTGCCGATGAAGGTGTTGAGTTCCTGGATGTCAATGGTATCCGGGCTCACAATGTAGGCGGCCAGGAATTTTCCGTTACCCACGCCGGGCTCGTCAAAGGCCTGTACGGTTACATCCTTGATGCCGGGGAATTCCCGAATGATAGCTTCTACTTCCTTGAGTTCAATGCGGAAGCCGCGAATCTTTACCTGACCGTCTTTTCGGCCCACGAATTCTATCTTTCCGTCTTCCCGGAAGCGGACGATGTCTCCGGTGCGGTACACGCGGGCATAGACAGGGTCTTTCTCGAAGGGATTGTCCAGGAAGACTTCGGCGGTTTTGTCGGGGCGGTTGAGGTAGCCCATGCCCACCTGGTCTCCGGAAATCCAGAGTTCTCCGTTTTCACCCTTCGGAACCTGCTCTCCCTTTTCGTTCACCACGTAGGCGTGGATATTTGGAAGGGGAGTGCCGATGGGAATGTTGTCTTCCTGCACTTTCACTTCTTCGGCCACTACGTAGCAGATGCACTCGGTGGGACCGTAGCAGTTGAACAGGCGATAGTGGGGGAGCGGGAAGGAGGACATCTTCTCACCGCCCGTCCACATGGCTTTGAGGCCTTTGCAGTCCGGATAATTGATGGCGAACTGGGTGGCCACCTGGGTGGTCATGAAGCAGTGTGTGATGCCGTTTTCCTCGAAGTAGGCGTGCAGGGCGTGGAGGTCCAGGCGCAGGCGCTCGGGAATGACGTAGAGGGTGGCGCCGGAGATGATGGCCGAGTACAGGTCTCCCACAAAGGCGTCGAAGCCAAAACTGGCGTAGGCGGTGATGTGGGAATTCCATTCCAGGTTCACGAGATCTGCGTGCTTTTTGGCAAAGGCACCTACGTTGCGGTGGTTGAGCATGCAGCCCTTGGGCGTTCCGGTGGTGCCGCTGGTGTAGAGCAGGATGAAAAGGTCACTGGCCTCGGGTGCGCCCTTCGGCTTGCCGGGATGCAGTTTGCCGATATCGGCAGTCTTGATTACCGGAAGTTTGGTTTCTCCGAGGATGGGGAGAAGGCCTTCATCGGCAATGAGAAGGCACGCTCCGGCGTCTTTGATCATGAATTCCAACCTTTCCGGGGGATAGGAAGGGTCCAGCGGGAGGTAGGCGCAGCCTGCCTTAAGGGCTCCCAGCGGTGCTACCATCATGTGCTCGTTGCGGCCCAGCATGATGGCAATCACGCTTTTTGCGGGGACCTGGGTTTCGATATAGGCTGCCAGATTGTCTGACAGTTCATCTACTTGCTTGTATGTGAGGCGGGTGTTCTCGTATATGATGGCATCGTGTTCCGGATGCTCCTTCACCTGCTGCTGAAATGCTTTCAGGATGCTAAAGTGTTGAGACTGTGTCATAGTTTTAGTGCTTGGACTTTACAAATTTAGAATTTTCGTTTGAAATATGTAACTTTACCGCATGAATTTTACAGAGAAGAGCTGGATTTCCCGCGTGGGAATTGTGGTGATTGCCGTTGTCATGGTGGGAGTCATTTCCATTGTGCAGTATCAGCGTGTGCGTGAAATCACCAACGAGGAGATGCAGGCCCGTTCTCTGGTGATTCAGAGTTCGGTTTCTTCCGAGGTTAGTCATATGCTTGAAATAACGGAAGTTACCATGCGCGAGAACCTTTGGGTAATCCAGCGCAGCCTGCATCATCCCGACTCCGTTTTCAAGTCTGTTGTCTATCTTATCGACGACAATCCGCACGTTGTGGGCGGCTGCCTTTCCTTTGTTCCTGATTACTACCGTTCCAAAGGCCGTTTGTTTGAGCCCTATGCCTACAAGAAGGACGGTCAAATCTTTGTGGAGCAGATTGCTGGTAAGGATCATGATTATTCGCAGAATCCGTTTTATCTAGAAGTGGCAGAGAGTCTTGAGCCCGACTGGTCGGCCCCTTACCTCTATGGCCCGGATTCTCTTTCCCTCATCACGTATTCTTATCCTGTCTTTGATGACAAAAACCGTCTTGCAGCGGTTTGTGGACTGGATATGGATTTGTCCTGGCTGGGAGATACGCTCAATGCCAGGCAGCCTTTCCCTTCTTCTTTCGTGCTTCTCCTTACTCAGGACAATAAGCTTGTCGCCGGTCCTCCGGAAAGCCGTGCTTCTGAGGAAAAAGTGCGGGATATCCTTTCCCTCATCCGGGAGGGAAAGTTTTCCTCCGAAGACAAGTCTCTGTCCATCCATGTTTCCCGTCTTTCCCGTGCCCCTTACTGGAAGGTGGTGGAGGTCTCCCGGACCAATGATCTTCTGGGCCGATTGACCCGTGTGCGGAGGGAACAGTCGTTTCTGGTTCTTTTAGGACTTATCATTCTGTTTTTCCTCATTCAACGCTTTGCCTTCAACGAGCGTAAGCTGAGGGAGACTACGGCAGAAAAGGCCCGGATGGACGGTCAGCTCAGCGTTGCCCGCAATATTCAGTGGCATATGCTTCCCAAAGACCCTGTGAATGGGGTATATGGTTCACTGGAACCAGCCATGGAAGTGGGTGGAGACCTGTTTGACTATTATGTAAGGGATGGCAAGCTGTTTTTCTGCATTGGAGATGTAAGCGGTAAAGGAGTGCCTGCAGCCATGCTTATGGGCGTCATCCATTCCATGTTCCGCATGCTGTCTCTGCGTACAGAGAGTCCTTCTTCCATTCTGGCTACCCTTAATGAGCAGCTTTGCAGGGAAGGGGAGAGCAACATGTTTGTCACCTTCTTTGCCGGCTGCCTGGACCTTTATACCGGTAAGCTGCATTATGCCAATGCCGGTCACGACAAGCCGTATCTCATTACGGAGTCTCCTTCTCTTATTCCTGCCAAGTCCAATCTTCCGCTGGGTGTTTTCCCCGATACGGTGTATCCGGACCAAACCTGCGTGCTTTCTCCCGGAAATGCCCTGTTCCTTTATACAGACGGCCTTACAGAGGCTAAAAACGCGGCCCGTAAGAACTTTGGACGTACCGGGGTAGAGTCTTACCTTCTTGCCCTGAAAAACGGCTCAGAAAAGACGCCTGAGGCCATTGTGAAAGGACTCAGCGCAGCGGCTCACCAGTATTCCGGAAATGAGGCGCAGAGTGACGACCTCACCATGCTCTATATTCAGTACGAGCCCGGTAACACGCTTAGCCGGAGTCTTTGCCTTTCCAATCATACGGAGGATGTCTCCAAACTTAGTGATTTTATCAAGGCTTTCATGGAAGAGCTCTCGCTGGAGCATAAAACGGCTGCCGGAATGCGGCTGGCCCTTGAAGAGACGGTGGTAAACGTTATGAACTATGCCTATCCCTCCGCGGTTGAGGGAGATGTATATATCTATGCCGATTCCAATTACCGTGAGGTTCGCTTTACGGTGGTAGATTCCGGTGCTCCTTTTGACCCTACGGCGGTACTATCGCCCGACACTACGTTAGACGTGGAAAACAGGCCCATAGGAGGCCTTGGGATTCTTCTCATTAGGAAGATTATGGATTCTGTCTCCTACTGCCGGAAAGAGGGTAAAAATGTATTAACTTTAACTAAATCTATAGTATGACAACTTCTGTTCAGGAAATTGACGGCAAAATTGTGGCTACGCTGTGCGGAGAACTCGATACCGCTGCTGCCCCTGCCGCCGAAAAAGCGCTGCAGCCCCTTCTGGAGTGTAGCGGTAAGGACATTTTGATTGACTGCACGCAGCTGGAATATATTGCTTCCAGCGGTCTCCGTCTTCTTCTGGGTATCCTTAAGCAGGCAAAGGCTTCTGGCTCACGTGTGGTCCTTATGAACGTAAATGAGGTGGTAAAGGATGTGCTGGACCTCACCGGTTTTATTTCCATTTTTGAGTTCGAATAATGGTTTCTTATTTTACAGAGGATATCAAGTTCCCTTTTAAGGAGAAAAGGCTCACTTCCCGCTGGCTCAAGTTTGTGGCCGAGAGCGAAGCCAAGCGCCTGGGAGATATCTCCGTTATATTTTGTTCCGATAATTATATTCTGGATGTCAATATAAAATATCTGCAACACGATTATTATACAGACATCATTACTTTTGATTACTGCGAGGGAAACAAGCTTTCCGGTGACCTGTTCATCTCTGTGGACTCGGTCCGTGAGAATGCTTCTTTCTATGGCACGGAGTTCGCCGACGAGCTGAACCGCGTCATTGTTCATGGGGTGCTTCACCTCATTGGCTATGACGACCACACGGAGGAAGACATTGCCACCATGCGTGCCAAGGAAAACTACTATCTTTCCCAGCGCCCTAATGTATGATGAACCGGTTTGATGTGATTGTGATAGGCGGTGGCCACGCCGGCTGTGAAGCTGCCATGGCTGCCGCGAAGATGGGTTCCTCGGTTTTACTCCTCACACCGGATCTGAATGGTCTGGCCAAGATGAGTTGTAACCCTGCCGTCGGTGGAATTGCCAAAGGACAGATTGTCCGGGAGATTGACGCGCTGGGTGGTTACTCCGGTCTTGTGACCGACGCTGCCACCCTCCAGTTTCGCATGCTCAACCGTTCAAAGGGCCCTGCCATGTGGAGTCCGCGTGCGCAGTGCGACAAACAGAAATTTTCTGCCGAGTGGCTTAAAACATTGCTAAGTTGCTCTAAATTAAGTATTTACGCGGATTTAGCAGAAAGTTTTCTCGCTGAGAATCGCTTAATTACCGGCGTTCGTACAATAACGGGAGCAATTTTTTACGCTCGCGCCGTTGTTTTGACTGCTGGAACCTTCCTTAACGGAAAAATGTTCATTGGCCAGCACTCCTTTGAAGGAGGCCGGATAGGGGAGAAGGCCTCTTATGGAATTTCCGATCAGTTGGCTTCGATGGGAATTCCCATGGAGCGCATGAAGACCGGAACGCCTCCACGGCTGGACATCCGGTCCATCGACCTTTCCAGACTTGTCCGTCAGGAGGGTGATCCCAATCCCGAGCGTTTCTCCTATTTGGACGTTCCTTCATCTGTCCAGAGTGGGGGAGTGCAGATGGATTGTTACCTTCTTCATACGAATGAGAAGGTGCACGACATTCTTCGTTCCGGTTTTGACCGGTCTCCGCTTTTCACCGGTCTCATCCATGGTAAGGGCCCCCGTTACTGTCCCAGCATTGAAGATAAGTTGAGGACGTTTGCGGGGAAGGACTCCCATCAGCTCTTTCTGGAACCGGAAGGTGTAAACTCTCCCGAGTACTATCTGCAGGGCTTCTCTTCTTCGCTCCCGCTGGAGATTCAGATGGACGCCGTCCATGCCATCGAAGGTTTGGAGAACGCGGTATTCTTCAAGCCGGCCTATGCCGTGGAGTATGATTACTTTGATCCCCAATATCTGCATCATTCGCTTCGTTCCAAGGTTGTGGACAACCTTTTCCTGGCAGGACAGGTGAATGGCACCACTGGTTATGAAGAAGCCGCTGCGCAGGGAATTATTGCCGGTATGAATGCCCATTTGTTCCTCATGGAACAGGAGCCTTTTGTCCTTCGCCGGGACCAGGCTTATATTGGAGTTCTTATCGATGACCTCATCAATAAAGGCGTAGATGAGCCTTACCGCATGTTCACTTCCCGTGCCGAGTATCGTATTCTTCTCCGGCAGGACAATGCCGATTTCCGGCTTACCGAGCTTTCCCATGCGGTGGGTTATGCCTCCGAAGAGCGTTATGCGGCCATGATGAAAAAGCAGGAAGATGTGGCTCAACTTTCCGAATTCTGTCAGCATCACAAGGTAAAAGCAGTCGCTGTGAATGCGCTTCTGGAAGCCGCAGGTTCTACTCCTTTAACGGAATCCAAGCATTTGGATGAGCTTGTTTCCCGTCCGGAGCTGAGCCTTTCTCAACTTCTTGAAGTTGTTCCACGTGGAACAAATTATAGTTCCGACGTGGTTACTTCTGTCGAAATTGCCATTAAATATGCCGGCTATATTGAGCGAGAGAAGCTCCAGGCACAGAAAAATAACCGGTTGGAATACATTAAAATACCCGCAAATTTCGATTTTGATGCGTTGAATGGCCTTTCTATTGAGTGCAGACAGAAGCTGAAAAGATATAAGCCTGAGACAATTGCTCAGGCTTCCAGGATTTCGGGGGTTTCTCCCTCGGATATTTCGGTTCTTCTCGTGTACTTTGGAAGATAATTTTGTTCCACGTGGAACATTTATAGCCGCTTTAGGGCGGCTTTTATTATGTCTTCTACCTTGGCTGCCGGGTTCTCTTTGAGAATAGCAGGCATGACTTTTCCAATGTTGACCTTGGAGAAGCCCAGCATGACAAGTGCCGTGGTAGCCTCGTCCACAAGGGCGGAATTGTCGGTTTTGAAGAGGGGAGTATCGGCTGCGCCTTCGCCTTTCACGATCTTGTCCTTGAGTTCCAGGACAAGCCGCTGTGCACTCTTGAGACCAATTCCCTTGACGCTCTTGATGCGGTTGACGTCCTCGGCCAGGATGGCCTGCCGGATTTCCTCGGCGGTGAGTGTAGAGAGCATCATGCGGGCCGATGCCACGCCAATTCCGGAGACGCCTATGAGGAGACGGAAGAGTTCTCGCTCGTCTTTGGTGGCAAATCCGTAGAAGAGTTCTTCGTCTTCCCGGATGTAGTGATGGATGTAAGCTACGGCCTGCGTCTGCGTCTGAAAGACCTCGTAGGTTTGCAGGGAGATGAGAATGCTGTAGCCAATTCCGGCGTTTTCCAGAATGAGTTCCGTGGGAGTGAGCTCCACGATTTGTCCTTTAATATAGTCTATCATATCGCAAATTTATGTAAATTTGCAGACTTATCCAATGAGTATGTCTGTACCCGAGATTCGTTCACAGTTTCCCATCCTCTCCCGTAGCGTATACGGGAAACCCCTGGTGTATCTGGACAATGCTGCTACGGCCCAGCGGCCGCTGGCGGTGACGGGTCTGTGGCAGAAACTGGCGCTGGAAGAGAACGCCAATATTCACCGGGCGGTTCATCACCTGGCGGCGCAGGCAACCGACGCTTACGAAGGAGCCCGCGACGTGGTGCGGGATTTTCTCCATGCATCGGCCCGGGAGGAAATCATCTTTACCTCCGGCGCCACGGCTTCCATCAACCTTGTCGCCTTCTCCTTTGGCGAAGCGTTTGTCCACGAGGGAGACGAGGTGGTTGTTTCGGTGGCCGAACATCACAGCAATATCGTTCCCTGGCAGCTGCTTTGCGAGCGCAAAAAAGCCGTGCTCAAAGTCCTTGACATTCATGAAAATGGTGTACTGGCGGTCGAGTCCCTGGAAAAACTCATTTCTCAGAGAACTAAAATAGTAGCTATCTCTCACATTTCCAATGTGTTAGGGCTTGTAAATCCGGTTCGGGAAATTGTTCAGAAATGCCACAAAATGGGCATTCCGGTGCTCATTGACGGTGCACAGGGCGTTGTTCACGAGAACGTGGACGTTCAAGAGCTGGACTGCGACTTTTATGCCTTCTCCGGTCACAAGCTGTACGCTGCCACCGGAACCGGGGTCCTTTATGGAAAGAGAAAATGGCTGGAGGCCATGCCTCCGTACATGGGCGGGGGAGAGATGATAGGGACGGTCCGCTTCAGCGGAACCACCTTTGCACCGCTTCCCGAAAAGTTCGAAGCCGGCACGCAGAACTTCAACGCGGCTCCTACGCTGGTTCCGGCCATCGAGATGGTCAGGGCCATGCGCTCCGATGCTTCCGTAGAGCGGGAACAGCAGGCTATTTTGGATTACGTTTACACGAAACTTACTGAGGATGAGCGCGTTGTATTGTACGGAACAGAGAAATCGGCCAAAATTCCTCTCTTTTCCTTTGGCGTGAAGGGTGCCCATCACGAGGACCTTGCCCTCATCATGGACAAGATGGGAGTAGCGCTGCGCTCGGGCCAGATGTGCGCGGAGCCCCTGATGGACAGCCTGGGCGTCACCGGCCTCCTCAGAGCTTCCTTTGCCCCTTACAACACGCTGGAAGAGGCAGAATACTTTATTCAGTGCCTGAACCGGGCCATTAATATGTTAGTATGACGTTAGAAGAGAAAAAGCAGCAGGTCATAGAGGACTTCTCCCTCTACGACGAGTGGCTGGACAAATATGAGTATCTGATTGAACTGGGAAAGTCCCTGGAGGCCTTCCCCGAGGAGAAGAAGACCGAAGACCGGCTCATCAAGGGATGCCAGTCCCGCGTGTGGCTGGACCACGAGATAAAGGACGGAAAGCTGTATTTCCGGGCCGACAGTGACGCCATCATCACCAAGGGAATCATCTCCCTTCTTATCGGCGTCTACTCCGGGCGTACGCCCGCGGAGATTGCGGCCGATGACTTTGGCTTCGTGGCAGAAATCGGCCTGAAGGAGAATCTTTCGCCCACTCGGGCGAACGGTCTTGTCTCCATGATAGAAACCATCAAAACCGTGGCGCAAAATGGCAGATAATGAAGTTCTGACAGCAGAGGACGTGAAGGCCCTGCAGCCGCTGTATGCCGCGGTGATATCGGCCCTCAAGGAGGTCTACGACCCGGAGATTCCGGTGAATATCTACGATCTGGGCCTGGTGTACGAGCTCACCATCTCCAAGTCCCGCGAGGTGTCCATCCTCATGACGTTCACGGCGCCCAACTGCCCCATGGCAGACCAGGTGCTGCAGGAAGTGAAAGAGGGCGTGGAAAGTGTTCCCGGAGTCACCAAATGTGATATTGAGCTTACTTTCGAGCCCCAGTGGGACCGCAGCATGCTCTCCGAGGAAGCGCGCGTGGAGCTGGGCCTGGACTATGAAGAAGACGATTACGGTAAACTGGAAGACTAGATGGAAAGGGTGAATGTATATCTGGGGCTGGGCTCCAACCAGGGAAACCGGGAGCTGAACCTTCTGAAGGCCATGAACCTGATGGACGAGGCCTTCGGGACGCACCCCGAGCGCATTTCCCGCATCATCGAAACCCCGGCCTGGGGCTTTGACGGCCAGCCTTTCCTGAACTTCTGTGTCCTGTACCGCCTGCCGCGCACCGGCACGCCCGAGGAGCATGCAGAGGAAATACTCCGTCAGGTGAAAGAGGTGGAAAAAGCGCTGGGAAGAAACCTGGATGAGCCTCTTTTTGATGCAAGCGGCAAGCGCATCTATCACGACCGCATCATCGATATCGATATTCTCTGCTACGGGGCATTTACCATCTGTACGGAGAACCTCACCATCCCTCATCCGCTCATTGCAGAGCGCGATTTTGCCCGTAAACCGCTGCTGGAGATATCGAAACCCGAGATTCGTGAAGCGTTTTCCGAATTATTTCAGTAAATTTGCAAGATATTTGTTTTGAGATATGACACAAGATGAACTTTTTAAGGTGCTGGTAGCCCACTGTAAAGAGTACGGCTTCATTTTCCCCAGCAGTGAAATCTACGACGGTCTGGCCGCAGTGTACGATTACGGTCAGATGGGCGTACAGCTCAAGAACAACATTAAGAACTATTGGTGGGAGGCCATGACCCGTCTCAACGAGAACATCGTGGGTATTGACTCGGCCATCTTCATGCATCCCCGCATCTGGGAGGCATCCGGCCACGTAGGCGCCTTCAACGACCCTCTCATCGACAACAAAGACTCCAAGAAGCGTTACAGAGCCGATGTCCTTATCGAGGACTATCTGGGCAAGATCGAGGAGAAGATCGAGAAGGAAGTGGCCAAGGGCCGCAAGAAGTTCGGAGATTCCTTTGACGAGGCCCAGTTCCGTGCCACCAACCCCAACGTCCTCCGCGAGAAGGCCAAATGGGATGAGGTGCACAACCGTTATGTGGCCGCCGAGAAGGCCAACGACTTTGCCGAGTACCGTCAGATTATCATCGACTGCAACATCGTGTGCCCTATCTCCGGCACCTGCAACTGGACCGATGTCCGTCAGTTCAACCTCATGTTCTCCACCTCCATGGGCTCTACGGCCGATGGCGCCAACCTCATTTATCTGCGTCCGGAGACCGCTCAGGGTATCTTCGTGAACTACCTCAATGTCCAGAAGACCGGCCGTATGAAGATTCCTTTCGGTATCGCCCAGATTGGCAAGGCCTTCCGCAATGAGATTGTTGCCCGTCAGTTCATCTTCCGCATGAGGGAGTTCGAGCAGATGGAAATGCAGTTCTTCATCAAGCCCGGAACCGAGCTTGACTGGTTCAAGAAGTGGAAGGAAACCCGTATGAAGTGGCATGTGAACCTGGGAATGGGTGCCGAGAACTACCGTTTCCACGACCACGAGAAGCTGGCCCACTACGCCAACGCCGCTACCGACATCGAGTTCAACTTCCCCTTCGGCTTCAAGGAGCTGGAAGGTATCCACAGCCGCACCAACTTTGACCTTGGCAACCACCAGAAGTTCTCCGGCAAGAAGATCGAATACTTTGACCCTGAGGAGAATACCTCTTATACTCCTTACGTGATCGAGACTTCCATCGGCGTAGACCGTATGGTGCTGGCCGTGCTGGCCCACTCCTATACCGTGGAGCCGCTGGAAAATGGCGAGGAGCGTGTCGTGATGCGCATTCCCGCACCGCTGGCCCCCATCAAGGTGGCCGTGATGCCGCTCGTGAAGAAGGACGGCCTGCCGGAGCTGGCCCAGAAGGTGGTGGACGAACTCAAGTACGACTTCTCCTACCAGTACGACGAGAAAGACTCCATCGGCAAGCGTTATCGCCGTCAGGATGCCATCGGCACGCCTTTCTGCGTAACCGTGGACCACGACTCCCTGAATGACGGATGCGTCACTGTGCGTGAGCGCGACACCATGAAGCAGGAGCGCGTCAAGATCGAGGATCTGCGCAGCATGATTGAGAAGAAGGTGTCCCTGACCAACCTCCTCCGTAATCTTTAATTATGCGAAAACTCCTGATTTTCTGCATTATAGCCATTCTCCCAGTTGCTTGCAACCGGGAGAATGCTGTTTTGCGGGAAGTCTCGGCCCAAATGGAAGAGAATCCGGAGGGTGCGCTGTCCCTCCTGGACAGCCTGGACAGAAGCAGTCTCTCTGACCGTGACAAAGCCACCTATGATTATTTGAGCGCAGAGGCCTTTTACAGGAACTATTTCTTCCTGGATGACGCCCACACCGACGCCCTGTCCCGCGCTTACCAGTTCAAGGAACTGGAGCGCATGCGCCTTTCCAATCTGGCGCTGCTCCTGGTGGCCATCCTCTCCACATTGGTGCTGTATTTCTGGGCTCGCAAGTCCCAGACCCAGCGGCTGCTGCTGCAGGAAAAAGCAGAGAACGAGCGCATTCTTTCTGCCGCAGAGGACCTGCAAAGCCGCTTCAGTGCGCTCCAGGGCCGCCAGAAGGGCCAGGACATAGGCCTGGATATGCTGGATCGCCTGTTTGAACAATATTACGTTTACGAGGGAACGGACAATCTGCAGCCCAAAGTCTTGAAGGAAGTCCGTACCCTGGTAGAGGGTCTTCGCGGCAATTCCAAGCTCCGTCAGGGGCTGGAGAAGTCCCTCAATGAATCCCGCGACAATGTCATGAAGCGCTTCAAGGCGGCGCTTCCTATGGTCAAGGAAGAGGACTATCTCCTCTATATGTTTACCGTCGCGGGCTTTTCGTCCACCACTATTTCCACCCTTTTGGAGAAGGACAAACCCTACGTTTACAACCGACTTTACCGGCTTAAGGAGCGGTTGAAAAATGTGGGAAGTGAGGACCGGGATTTCCTTCTTGGGCAGCTGGAACGGTAAAAAATAATGGTGGTAAAAAGCCGTTTTTTGCTGATATTCGACCCAAAACCACACGTGTGAGAGAAAATGAATTTTCGGCGCTTTTGCAAAGCGCTGATTGTCAAGTGTTTACAACAACCCTTCTGCGAGATTCTTTTTGGGGCTTTTTTTGGGGTATTTGACAAGTCTTTTTACCTTTGTATCGGAAAAAGTACAACTCAAAAATAAAGCAATTATGGAAATCAAGAAATCCGAAAAAGCCAGCCTTGAAAACAAGAAGCTGCTTTTCACCGAGGTCGGTCTGGTGGTTGCTCTCCTGATTGTCTATCTGGGCTTCAACTGGTCCTCCAAGGACGCCCAGGTTGCCGTTCTGGAAGATACCACCCAGGTCGTGGTCGAGGAAGAAATGATCGCTATCCAGAACGAACTTCCCCCGCCCCCGCCCGAGGCTCCTTCCATCCCTGTCCTGTCCGACCAGATTGACATCGTGGACGATGACATCAAGCTGGACGATGACCTGTTCATCAACCTGGAAGACAACAACCAGGCTATCGAGATTCAGGACTATCGTGAGGCCGAGGTAGAAGAGGAGGAAGTGGAAGAGGAAGCCATTCCTTTCCAGCTGGTAGAGCAGAAGCCTTCCTTCAATGGCGGCGACGCCAACGAATTCTCCAAGTGGGTGAACTCCCGTCTGGTCTATCCGGAAATCGCCAAGGAGAACGGTGTGCAGGGCCGCGTTACCCTCCAGTTCACGGTAGAGGCCGACGGCCGCGTAACCAACGTTCGCGTACTTCGTGGCGTGGATGAGTCCCTGGACAAGGAAGCCGTTCGTGTTGTTTCCAGCTCCCCCAAGTGGAAGCCCGGCAAGCAGCGTGACCGCGCCGTAAAGGTTACCTACACCTTCCCTGTGATCTTCCAGCTCCGCTAAAAGATCCACACTTCATCGGCGAAGAACCAACAGGGGTTCCCAACGCCGTAGTGCCATTCCGGGCAGATTTTCTGCCCGGATATTTTTATTTTTACGTAGCGGGCATTTCCTTCTCCCGCCACTTCCAGGCTCTTGAAACCGATGGTCCCGTCCCGGTTCTCGGGATTCTCGATAGCACCCAAAGTCTCATAGGAGGTGCCATCGGCACTCAAAGAAACGCTCAGGCCGATGGGCTCCAGCACCCAGCCGCCAATCTGGCGGAGGAAGTCTACGCCCACGCGGTGAACGGGCTGCACGGAACCCAGGTCTACGACAAACTCGGCGTCGGTGCCTTCCCAGCCCACCCAGTTTTCCACATAGCCGGTGCCACCGAAGAGGCCGTCGGTGAGGGCGGTCGCGGCCAAGGCTGCATAGCGGGCATGCGGGCCCTCGATGAATGTCACGGGGCGGTGCGTGGCCAGATTACCCTCGTCGCAGCGCAAATAACGGCTTCTGTACATCTCGCAGTAGGCGAGGGGATCATTGCCTCGTTCGTTCAGCGTTTCAATGCCAAACTGCCTTATTTGGGCCTCAAAACGGTCGAGCTCCTCTCCGACGACGGCGAAATCCCGCCCGGGGTCTGTGCGGGCTATTTCCAGCGACGAATACCGCAGGGGGAGACGGGTGCGCTGCACGCGCTGCAGCCGCACGGGGTCATCGGCCACAGCCGCCTCTGCGGCGTCAAAAAGGGCGTTGTAGCGCCTGAAGAGGGCGGGCCTGAGGATGTTGCCTTTGTAGGAGACGGGGGAGTCGTAGATGAAAAGGTCTACGTCCGTGCCGACGGCGGCGCCTTCGATGGCGTGGATGTAGTGCAGGATGCTTTCGCCGGCCGCGCCGTAATAGCGCTCGCAGAAATGCCTCTCCAGGGAGTCCAGGCTGGCCCCGGGGTTCCACATGAGCTTGGATACGAGGTAGGGCCTCAGTTCTGCCATGTCTCCTCCCAGGGTACTGTTGATCTGGGAGAAGTGCATCTTGACGCCATGGTTTTGGAAAATGACCATGTTGTCCTTAATGGTCTGGAGGTTGGGGAAGGGGGAGAGGTAGTTGTCAAAGTTGATGCCGTAATCCCAGAGGAAGATGTTGTCGCAGATGGCGCTCCACCCTTCCAGGCACTCCATGAAAGCCTGGCCGGAGGGGTTTTCGGTAAGGGCGGTCTGGCGGCGGCAGTCAATGTCGCAGAGCATGATGGAGACGTTTTTCTCCGGGCGCGTAACCTTGGGAGGCTTTACTGTGAACAGGTAGGCCAGGGTGGAGATTTCCTTGTCCGGGAAGCGGCGGGCTACGGCGTTGACAAAGCGGAGGAAGGGGCCGGAGGGGCTTCCTTCCGCGTCCATGACGGCCTGGCAGGCCTCGCAGCGGCAGTAGGTGTCCGAGCCGTCGTTCTGGGAGATGGAAATCATGGTCTGCTCCGGGTGGGCGTGGAACAGGCTGTCGAGCGTTCCGCAGACAATTTCCAGGACTTCGGGATTGCTCATGCACCACTGGCTGGCGCTGCCGGGATGGCGTTTTCCGTCAAAGAAGGCGTAGTATTCGGGGTGCTCCTTCCCGTAGCGGGAGGCGGGCAGGAGTTTGTTGCAGGTGTGGACCCACAGGTTGTCCACGAAGAGCTGGTGCGGTTCTTCCAGTCGGTACCAGTAGCGGTAGAGGTCATCGGCCCGGTGCTCCAGGTTGACACCGTTGTCCGAGGTGGCTACCTTGCCGTTCCGGAGGCTGTAGTGGCTGGTTTGCCGATAGCGGAAGGCGGGGACCTCCGTGCGGGCGTTGATTTGGGCCGATGCTCCCTTAGGGAGGAAGTACTCTCCGTCTCCCCAGTAGTCCATGCCCATTTCCTGCTCCAGGAAGTCGCAGGCGGCGTAGATGAGCCCCTTTCCGGTGCTCTCCAGCACCACGGCGCCGTTCTCCGTACCAATGCGGAAACTGTCTTCCGGAAGGCCTTTGAAGTCCCTGAGGAGGATGTCTCCTTTTCTTGCGGAGGGGGACTGGCTTTCGGGGAATGAGTAGCCGGTGGCCTCGGAGAGATAGCGCTGGAGAATGCCTGCGGCCGTTGCCATCTCGGGGGAATTGTTGGTTTTTACAATGCGGGAGTGTTTGCTGAAGGTGACGTTTTGGGCCTGGCTGCCAAGGGAGAGCAGGATCAGGACGGACAGGACTGCTTTTTTCATATCTTGTGCAAGATACTAAAAATTGCTATTTTTGCAATGATTAATCGATACTCAATGGCAGAATCTTTCTCTGAAATTGGAAAAATAGAGGCAATCGAGCAGCTGTACAGGCTTTCTGCCTATTCCCCTGTCTCCGGCCTTTCGTACATCTCTTCCAAAGGTGGCCGTATCATCACGGCGGCCCGCATGTATCTGGAGGGAATTGACTTTAACCTGGTCTACTTTCCCTTCAAGCACCTGGGCTACAAATGCGTCGTGGGTGTGGTGGGAGAACTTTATGCCTCGCTGGCCCGTCCCAAGCTCCTGAACGTGGTGCTGGGGATATCGGCCAAACTGGATTTCCCGCAGATCCAGGAACTCTGGATGGGAATTACGGTGGCGGCCAAGGAACATGGCTTCGAGGCCGTGAACCTGGACCTTCAGCCGTCGAACAACGGTCTCTTCGTGTCCCTGAGCGCGACGGGAGAGACGTCCCTTCTCACTGACAAGCGCCGCATGGCGGCCAAGTCCAAGGATCTCATTTGCGTTTCCGGTTCCCTGGGCGCGGCTTTCCTGGGCCTGCAGGTGATGGAGAGGGGCGCCAGGAAGTTTGAACAGAGCGGTGAGCAGCCGGATATGAGCCAGTACAAGATGCTGGTGGGCGCGTATCTGCGTCCGGAGCTGGAGGCTTCGGTGGTAGACCGCCTGGAAGATCAGGAAATCTATCCCTCCTACGGTTACTTCGTTACCCGCGGCCTCTCCGATACCCTGAAGCGTCTTTCCCGTGACAGCGGCCTGGGTGCCAAGGTGTATGCCGACAAGATCCCTTTTGAGGGCAACAGCTTCCAGCTGGGAAAGGAACTGGACATGGATCCCATCTCCGCCGCCATGAACGGAGGAGACGACAACCGCCTGCTCTTTGTGATTCCTATTCTGCACCTGGAGAAGTTCCGCAGGGAGTTCCAGACCTTCGACGTCATTGGTCATCTGGCGCAGCCCGAGGCCGGGACGGTACTGGTCACTCCCGAGGGCGTGGAGTTTCCGGTGAAGGCGCAGGGATGGCCCGAAGAATAATGTTTAACACTCAATAACCAAGTATTATGAAGAAATTATTTACTGTTCTTGCAATGACTGTCGCTTTCTCCGGCGCAGTCTCGGCCCAGAGCCTCATGGAGGTTCTCTTCAGCAATCAGGGCGGTCAGTCTTCCAAGGCCGCTTCCACTGTATCGGCTATCACCAACGTGGTTTCCGGACTGGCCGGCACGGTTTATTCCGCACCCGTGAGCCTGAACGGAACGTATAACTACAATGGTATCGCCGTATCGGCTACCAGCTCCGAGGGTGGCATCGTGGCCAACCTGGCCGGCTCCGCCGTCACTTCCGGTATCGAGACCAAGGCCGATGAATACCTGGCCAAGGTGGGTATCGTTCCCGGCGTCGTGAAGTTCACCTTCAACTCGGCCGACAACACCTTTGTCATGAACGTGGGCTCCATTCCGCTGTCCGGCACCTACAAGGTGGGAGACGGTGAAAAGACCGTTACCCTCACCTTCGGCAAGACCATGCAGTACTTCTGCATGACGGGTGTCCTGGAATCCGGTCTCACCGGCGCCAAGATGCTCTTCCCTGCCAACAAGACCGTCGCCCTCCTCAAGAAGGTCGCCGCCAAGATTGGCCAGTCCTCCAGCTCCGTCGGCGCCATCGCCAAGCTCGCCGATGGTTATGACA
>JAEEGJ010003190.1_pt1 | contig 65954 bp, 58 predicted proteins | sample 8958761 | NCBI WGS metagenome assembly JAEEGJ01 (sample SAMN16246546, study PRJNA631951) | gut metagenome | biome: gut microbiome; feature: rumen; material: RS-attached | host: Bos | place: Iran: Karaj | collected 2018-10 | reverse complement strand
AGGAGCCCAGCTGATGCGCCAGGAGGCATTGGTGGACTACGAAATCGACGAGTACGACGAGCGATTCCTGCGCCATCTGGCTCTGGGTTATACGAAGGACCAGATCACGCAATTGCGCGGAATGCCCTTTGGCGTTAAGAGTCTGGAAAAGCGGCAGAACGAGCTGGTGCAGAAACTCTTCCCCGACGGCAACGGCGGAATGGGCGTCAATGCCACCCGCTTGGTGGTGCGTGCATGCGAACTCCGCATCATCGACATCGACAACCTGCATGCCGACATTGAATAGCAAAAAACGAAATAAAACAGAAACATAGGGGTGAAGACGTTCAGACTTTGCATATTATTGGCTGCCGCCCAAGTGGTGCTGGTGCTGGTGTCGTGGCTTATTCCGACCGCCATGCCCAATGTTGCCATGCGCTCGCTCTTGTCGTCGGAAGGCGTCAGGTGGTTCTTCGGCCATTTCACGGAGAACCTGGCCCATCCCCTGCTGGTGTGGTTTATCGTAGTGTATGTCGCCTTCGTGGCCTATCAGCAGGGCGGACTCCAGCATGCCTTGTCGGCCTTGCTTCGCGGTGAGCGCCTGTTGCTTCGCCAGCGTACGGCATTATGGCTGGTAGTGGCCGAACTGGTTGTCATCCTTTGCGTCATTGTCGCCCTGGTGTTCGTTCCTCATGCCATTCTGCTCAGTGCCACGGGCGACCTGTTCCCATCAAGTTTTACCGCATCGCTGGTACCTCTAGCGGCCTTCATCCTGTTCGTTGCCAGCGTCAGCTATGCTATCGCCAACGGTCAGCTTCACCACTTGTATCATTCCACCACAAGTCCTATCGCCAAATGGCTGCTGCTCTACATCCTGGGCATGCAGCTCTGGCGAAGCATCCTCTTCGTATTCTCGTAGTTGCCTAGGCTTTCAACCAGAACAGTTGCTCCTGGCGCGGCATTTTCTCGATGGCGTAGCGCAATGTGGTGCGCGGCATCTCATGAACATGCTGCCTAAGGAAGTCTCTCAGCAAATCCATGCTAACGTTCTTTCCCATTTCGCGAAGCATCCATCCGGTTGCTTTGTGCATCAAGTCGTGGGGATGATTAAGATGGATTTCGGCATATCGCAGGCACCACGAAGGGTCGCCCTGTCGCGAAGTCATCCACGTGAAGACCATGCTTATGCGCTGCTTCCAAAGATTATCGCTGAAGGCCAGACGGTCGGTAATGGCTTGCCGAGGTTCGCTGATGGCAGTAGGAAGTCCCATCCAGCGCCCAAGAATCTTCGGAGCAGAGAGGTCGACCAAGTCCCAATTGTTGGCGCGTTCGGCATTGTCGAGATACATGGTCAGAATTTCGTCTCGCTGGCGTATGGCCTCAGGGTCGTCCACCAGCTTTTTCTTTGCCAATGCCTCAAACTTGGCCACCAGCACCAGCAACCCGCAAAGCCTCACTTCGTGCCAGCGGTTCACTAAAAGTTCGGGAACTTCTCCGAGCGGAATATCCTTCACTTCGTTCACCACGGCTCGCGTCTGGGGAACCTTCAATCCAAGGAACTCATCGCCCTGTCCGTATTCACCCTCACCAGTCTTGAAAAAGCGTACGAGCACTTCACGCTGCTTTTCATTGCGAAGAGATTCCATCTGGGCGATTACTTGTTTTGCCGTATTCATAGTAGTAAGACTTGTGTGCACTTAAGTAATGAGTTTCTATTTTACCTTGCAAAAATACGCAATATAATTCAAACCTCCAAATATTAGGCTCAATAACTCTTTGGGCGGGCAACGGTGCTTCTGCCCAACGGAAAGCTAGTTCCTGATGGGCGGAAAGCAAACTTCCAATGGGCGGAAAGCAAGCTTCTGATGGGTGGAAATAAAGAACGCCCTGCAAGCAAAGAACTCACAGGGCGCTACTCTTATGGAAATGTGGATACTATGCGTAGTTGAAAATCCACTGATACAGACAAGATACTATACCGAAGAGCAGGATACCGGCGGTGCAAAGACCGAGCGCCAGTTTGGTGCTCAACGTGCTCTGGAAGGTTGGCATCGGCTTGTCCTCAGCCTTGATATACATGGCCTTCACGATAAGCAGGTAGTAGTAGAGTGACACTACGGTGTTGATCAAGGCGATGAATACCACGAAATAGGAAGCGTAGGAACCCTCCTGGGCGGCTGCCATGAAGACGAAGAACTTGGAGAACATACCGGCAAATGGCGGAATGCCTGCCAGCGAGAACAATGCCAAGGTCATCAGCAACGACAGCTTCGGATTGGTCTGATAGAATCCGTTGTAGGCATCCATGTCGGTACGTCCGCCACTGGCTTCCTCAACGGCACCGATTACCGTGAAGACGGCCATGTTGGCCACCACATAGATGAGCACGTAGTATGAGAGGGCAGCCACGCCGTAGGCGCTGTTACCCACCACGGCCAGCATGATGTAACCAGCCTGAGAGATAGAACTGAAAGCCATGAATCGCTTGAGTTCGCTCTGACGGATGGCGAAGAGGTTGGCAACGGTGATGGAAAGCACGATGACTACATAGAGCCACATCTCCCAATGCTCGATCATGGCGGGGAACACCTTCATCAGAATCACGCACAACGTAAAGGCTGCGGCGCCCTTTGAGATGACGCTGAGATAGCCAGTAACGGTTGTGGGTGCGCCCTGATAGGTGTCGGCCGTCCAGAAATGGAAGGGCACCAAGGAAATCTTGAAGCCCAGGCCGCTGGCAAAGAATACCAGACCAACGATGGAGAGGGCTGAAGGATATACGCGGATGCTCTGCATGAGCTTGTCGGCAAAGTCGTTGAAATAGAGCGTACCGGTGGCACCATAGAGCATGGAGATGCCATAGAGCATCACACCGCTCGAGAAGGTAGCCGTGAGGATGAACTTCGCGGCAGCCTCGGCGCTGTTGTGACGGTACTTGTCGAGACCTACGAGGCAGGCCATGGGAACGGATGCCATTTCGAGTCCGAGGAAGAACATCAGGAAATGTCCTGAAGACATCATCATGAACATACCGAGCAGCGTGCTCTCCACAAGCATGTAGAACTCACCGGCCTTGAAAGAGGTGTCGGGACGGGAAAGCCACTGACGTGCCTGGATGCAGACGATGAACGTGCCTGCGGCAAGGATGGTCTTCATGACGGCAGCGGCCTGAGTGGCCACATACATGCCTCCGAATGCCTGTACATCGCCATTCTTTGGAATAGTGACGAAGCAAACGATGGCAAGCACAAGCATGAGGGCTGAGATGCCAGTGTTGAACGGATCGCCTCCGAGCGCTTTCTTCTTCAAATCGTAACCGAGGCAGAAATCCATCACAAAGGTGAAGATGAGAATCACCACCAGAATGGCCTCGGGAATCATGTAAAGGAATTGTATGTAGTTCATAATCACATGCTTGCTGTTAAGATGTTAGACAAAATGCTGCCCACGCCACTATCGATGATATTGCTGAAGATGAGCGGGAAGCAACCAAGACCGGCCACACATGCAATGAGGCAGATGACGGCGACGCGCTCGTCCCAAGTAGCATCGGTGAGCGTAACGGTGTCGCAATGAGGATAGTCAACCTTCTGGAAGAGTATCTTACCCACAACACGGAGGATGTAGACAGCCGTCACAACGATGGAAGTACAGGCAATGATGGTGCAAGTACGACGGAAGAAGTCGGCATTCTCGAACGAGCCTACGAAGATGGTCATCTCGGCAATGAAACCGGAGAATCCGGGAAGACCGAGGTTTGCCAGACCGGCAATGACATAACCGCAGGCAAGGAACGGCATGATTTTCATCAGACCGCCGAGGTAGCGCACGTCACGGGTGTGGGCACGACCATAGATCATACCGATGAGGGCAAAGAAGAGGGCCGTCATCAGACCGTGTGAAAGCATCTGAAGGATGGCACCCGTGCAACTGGTGCGCGTCATCATCAGCAGGGCGAAGAGCACGAGGCCGCAATGTGACACCGAAGAATAGGCATTGATATACTTCAGGTCGGTCTGCACGCAAGCGCTCAAGGCACCGTAAACCACCGAGATGGTGGTGAGGATGAGGAATATCCATCCCAGCTCCTGAGTAGCCTCAGGGAGCAGATACATGGCCACGCGGAAGCAGCCATAGCCTCCGAGTTTCATCAGCACACCGGCGTGGAGCATGGAAACGGCAGTAGGCGCCGAAGCATGACCGTCGGGTGACCAAGTGTGGAAGGGGAACAAAGCACCCAGCACACCGAAGCCGATGAAAATGAAGGGGAAGAAAATCTTCTGGATGTCAACGGGGATGTTATGCTTGGCGGCAATCTCCGTTACAACCATCGTGTCGGCTCCGCTATAGAAGTAGATGCCGAGAATGCCGAGGATGAGCAGGGCCGAACCTCCCATGAGCATCAGCGTCAGTTTCATGGCCGCATACTCCTTGTTGCCCGAACCCCACACGCCGATGAGCAGGTACATGGGAATGAGGGCCACCTCATAGAACATGAACATGGTGAACATATCCACGGAGATGAAGAAGCCGAACACACCTGTGGAAAGCAGGGTGAACCAAAGGAAATACTCCTTCGTGAGCGGCTTCAGCTGCCAAGAGGCAAACGTTCCCGTGAAGACGATGATGCTCGAAAGCAACAGCATCACAACGGAGATTCCATCCACGCCCACGGCATATTTGATATTCAGCGGCTTGAACCAGTCTACAGCATAGGTGAGCAGCATCTCGGCATTGTTGCCGGCAGAACGCTGCTGGATGAAATAGACGGTAAGCCAGATGGACAGGGCAAGCAAACAGGAAGAACCCGCCACCATCACGCCACGCACCTGACTGAGATTGCGTGCCAGCCAGAGGCCGAGCAGCATCAGGACGGGGAATACTACGAATAATGTTAATATACTCATTTTCGCTTTATCGTTATTACGTTATTACGTCATTTCGTTATCACATCGCAAGCAAAACCAGGGCCAGGGCCACCGTTCCGGTGAGGAACCAAACGGCATACTGGCGCACATCACCGCTCTGCCAGGGACGAAGGCTCTCGCCTGCCTCATTGGCTCCCCATGCCATGAAGTTGAACGTGCCGTCGACCACGTGACGGTCGAACCATGCAATAGGATGGGAGAAGCAGCGGAATACAATCTTGTGCGTGAAATACATCCACACCTCATCCATGTAGAAACGCTTGTAGGCGGCACGATGGAGACGGGGGAATTGCTTGTAGAGACGGTCGGCAATAGGCTGGCTCTCACCTTTATATATATAGGTGGCCAGACAGATGCTAATGATGGCAATCACCGTAGAGGTGATGGCTATCTGTGTATCGAAATGAATCGTGTAGGGAGTTCCGGCGGCACTTACGAACTCACCGAAGTTACCACCCCACCCTGCAAATCCGGCAATGGTGGAATAGATACCAACGCCCATCGTGATGCAGCAGAGCACAATCAGAGGGATGGTCATCGTGGCAGGAGCCTCGTGGGGCGTGTGATGCTCGTGGGCTTCCTTGTTCTCGGTTCCCCAGAAGATGCCGTAGTAGAGACGGAACATGTAGAAGGCGGTCATGGCGGCGATGCCAGTCATAATCCAACCTACCCAGGGGCTGTATTCAAAGCAGGCGGTGATAATCTCATCCTTCGAGCAGAAACCCGAGAAGAACGGAATACCGGCAATGGCCAGACAGCTGATGAGGAACGTGATGTGCGTGACAGGCATGTACTTGCGCAGGCCACCCATCAAGGCCATCTCGTTGGAGTGAACGGCATGGATGATACAACCGGCACCAAGGAAGAGGCAAGCCTTGAACATGGCGTGGGTGAACAGGTGGAACATACCAGCCATGTAACCCAGTTGCGTGTGGTTGTCGAGCACGGCTTCGTGACCAGGAAGGCTCACGCCGAGTGCTACCATCATGAAGGCAATCTGGGAAATGGTGGAGAAAGCCAGCACACGCTTGATGTCGCTCTGGGCACAGGCCACGGCAGCAGCATAGAAGGCGGTGAACACGCCCACCCACACGATAATGCTCATCGATTCGGGAGCGTACTGAATCCACAAGGGGAACATACGGGCAATCTGGAACACACCGGCCACCACCATCGTAGCAGCGTGAATCAAAGCAGATACCGGCGTGGGGCCCTCCATGGCATCGGGAAGCCAGATGTGCAAGGGGAACATGGCACTCTTACCGGCACCACCGATGAACATCAGTACCAGCGCGGTAGGAATGATAAAACCACCGGCAGCAAGGGCCTTGGCCACGTTTGCCTGGATGAACGGCTCCGTACCATCGGCCATCACAACGTCGGTTCCCACGAAAGAGAAGCTGAACGACTGAACGTAATATCCGAAGATAAGGATACCGATGAGGAAGAACATATCGGCAAAGCGCGTCACGATGAATGCCTTCTTAGAGGCAGCCACGGCGGCATGCGTGGGATAGTAGAAGCCGATGAGCAGATAAGAGCTCACGCCCACAAGTTCCCAGAACAGATACATCTGGAAGATATTGGTGGCCAGCACCAATCCCAGCATTGACATCGAGAAGAGACTCAGGAAAGCGTAGTAGCGCTGGAAGCCCTTCTCGCCGTGCATATAGCCGAACGAATAGATATGTACCATCAGGGAAACCGTCGAGATGACGATGAGCATCATCACCGAAATAGGATCGAGCAAGATGCCGAGGTCGAAATGCAGACGGCCCAGAGGAAGCCATGTGAAATTGTAAGGCACAATCGTGGCGAACGTACCGTCAGCCAGACGATCGGCGGTAAAATAGGTGAAGGCTGTCATATAGCTCACCAGCGTCACCACACCCAATGAACAGGTGCCGATGAGTCCTGCCGTCTTATGCGACATCTTCATACCCGCAAGTCCCAGAATGAGGAACGAGATCAATGGCATGAGCAGGATCAGGATTGAATATGTATAGTCCATAATTCTTAATTCTTAAATCTTAATTCTTAATTCATTAGGATTACCATTTCATGTTTTCAATCGAGTTCACCTGGTCACTATGATAGTTGCGGTAAACATTGATGATGATAGCCACGGCAACGGCTGTCTCGGCGGCACTCACACCGATGGAGAACAGCGAGAAGAAGAAGCCTTCCAATGCCCCGGGATACACAATGCGGTTGATGGCCGCAAAGTTCAGGTCGACGGCGTTGAGAATCAACTCCACGGAAATGAGCATCGCAATCAGGTTGCGACGGCTGATGAAGCCGAAAACGCCGATGAAGAACAACAGTGCACTAAGCACGAAGAAATATTCTACTGGTACCATAACGCGATTACTCCTTTCTTGAAATCATGATGCCGCCGATGATGCAAGCCAGCAGGAAGATGGAAATGAACTCGAACGGCAAGACGTAGCCGAACTTGTCGGCACTCACCAGCGCGTGTCCTATTTCCTTCATGCCAACTTCCGTGTCACCCTTGAGCATAAAGTTGTTATAAAAATGATTCTTGAAGAACACTACCACCGTGGCGAAGAAACCTATGAGGGCCACCAGCGCGCCAAAGGCGATGCGGCTTCCCTTCATGCGCTCCACCAGTCCCTGCAGGGTCTGCTTGCTCACCAGCTGGATGGCGAAGATGTAGATCATCGTCACGCCACCGGCATAGACGGCTATCTGGGCAGCACCGAGGTACGTGTAGTCGAGCAGGAAATAGAGTCCTGCGATACCGAAGAGAACGAACAGCAGGAATGTGGCCGCTCTCATGATTCGCTTCGTTGTGACACATAGCACGGCTGATGCCAGTATCACGAAGGCGAGAATAAAAAACATTACTGTATTTGCCATATTCCTGATTATTTCGTTTTGGTGTTAAACTTGCCGACCTGCCACTCGGCACCGCCATCGAGAAGGTTGGGCAGAGAACCACCCTGATATACCTCCTTGTCGAGATGGAGCACCAGCTGGTTGCGGTCGAAGACGGCATTCTCAAAATCGTTGGTAAACTCAATGGCATCGAAGTTGCACGCATTGGTGCAGAGCTGGCAGAACATGCAGTCGCCCAGGTCGTAACGATAATCGTCGAGCACCCTCTTCTTGCGTCCCGTCTCGGGATCTTCGGCCATGTGCGAGACAATCTTAATGGTGCCGTTGGGGCACGACTTCTCGCAAAGCGTGCAAGCCGTACACTTATAGCTGCCATCCTCGTTGCGCTTGAAAACAAGGCGTCCGCGATGACGGCTAGCCACATGGAGTGTGGTCTTGCGGTTCTCGGGGTACTGCTCGGTCGACTTGTTGGTCCAGTAGTCCTTACCATACTCCTTGATGGTAGTCTTCATGCCTACGGCCAGGGTCTTCACGGCGTGCCCGAGTTCGCTGAAATATGATTTCTTATCTTCCATTTCTTAATATTTTATTACCAGTGAAGGCCAAAGGCCACAACAATTGTCATCAGCACCAGGTTGAGCAGGGCCAGCGGCATGAGGTATTTCCACTCAAGCTTCAGGATCTGGTCGATACGCAGACGCGGGAACGTCCACTTAATCCACATCATCAGCCAGACGATGAAGAAGGCCTTGCCCATGAACCAAACGATGCCGGGGATGTATTGCATCACGGTGTCGAAACCGTCGATGCCTATCTGTACGGGAGCCCATCCGCCAAGGAACACCATAGCGGCAATGCCGGCAATGATGAACATGTTGAGGAACTCGGCCAGATAGAAATAGCCGAAGCCCATACCGCTATATTCGGTGTGGTGACCGGCGGTCAGCTCGCTCTCGGCCTCGGCCATGTCGAACGGGCCGCGGTTGGCCTCGGCATTACCTGCAATGATGAACACCACGAAGGCGATGATGGCGGGAATATGGCCGCGAACGATGAGCCATCCCCAGGGACCGGACTGACTCTCCACGATACCGCTCACCTGCATGGTACCCGTCAGGATGACGGCGGTGATCAGGCAGAGGCAGAGCGACATCTCGTAGGAGATCATCTGCACGGCGGCACGCATGGCCGAAACCACAGAATACTTATTGTTGGAACCCCAGCCGGCGAGGAAGATACCCACCACGCCAATCGAAGAAATGGCCGTCAGCAGGAAGATACCCACGTTGAAGTCGAGAATCTCGGCTCCGCGGTTCCACGGCAGGAAGCAGAAGGCGCCCACCGAACCGATAATCACAAGGAAAGGTGCAACGGCATAGAGCAGCTTGTCGGCCTTGTCAACGAAGAAAATCTCCTTGATGAGCATCTTCAGCACGTCGGCCACCACCTGCAGCAATCCCCACGGTCCTACACGAACCGGACCGATACGGCACTGGAAGTAGGCGCAAACCTTACGCTCCATGAAAATAAGCACCATAGCTATGACCGCATAGGCTGTCAGTATCAGCAGGCCTACCAGCACACACTCAATCAGAATGGTCCAGAAGCTGTTGAGACCCAGGGTGACTCTCAGCAATTCATCGAACCATTTCGTAACGATAGAAAAATCAAATATATGTTCCATACCTTTATCTGTCAATGTCGGGAATAACTATGTCGATGGCCGCACCCGTGGTGACCAGGTCGGCAATCTTCTGGCCGCGAAGCATGGGATCGAGCGCGCCTACGAGCGAGAGGCCCATGGGGCGCATCTTCATACGGTAAGGACTCTTGTCGCCCCTTGAATCGAGATATACACCGAACTCTCCGGCGGCACCCTCCACCGAGTAGTACCACTGGCCCTCGGGCACCTTGATAATGGGCTTCTGCTTCACGTAGAAGTCGCCCTCGGGGATATCGTCGATGAGCTGTTCGATGATGTTCAGGCTCTGGTACATCTCGTTGATGTGAACCATATAGCGGCCCATCGAGTCGCACGAGTCGGCGGTAATCTGCTCCCACTCCACTTCGCCGTAGCAGTCGTAGGGGTGGTTCTTGCGCACATCGTTCTTCCATCCGGCGGCACGTCCGGCAGGACCCGTCACACCGTAGTTGATACAGTCTTCGAGGTTCATCGGACCCACCTGCTCCAGACGGTTGTGCGTGATGATGTTGTCGCCGAACACATCCATGTACTCCTGAATCATCGGGCGCAGGTACATCACCAGGTCCTTGCAGTTCTTCACGAAGTTGGGGTCGATGTCGTCCTGAAGTCCACCTATTCTATAATAGTTCTGGATGAGTCGGCCGCCGGTGGTTTCCTCCATCACGTTCAGCACGTGCTCGCGGTCGCGCATTCCATAGAGGAAGGCGGTCAGCGCGCCCAAGTCCTGGGCACAACACGAGGTGAACAGCAGGTGGCTGTCCAGACGTTGCAACTCGTCCATGATGGTGCGGATGGTTTGGATGCGCGGGTTGAGCTCGATGCCCATGGCCTCCTCAATCACACCTACCAGCGCATGGCGTTGCTGCATGGCACAGAGGTAGTTAAGACGATCGGTTAAAGCCAAAGTCTGGGGATAGGTCATCGATTCCCACATCTTCTCTATACCGCGGTGGATATAGCCCAGATGCGGATACACACGCTTCACAATCTCGCCGTCGACCACCGTCTGCAAGCGGAGCACACCATGCGTACTGGGGTGCTGGGGGCCGATGTTGATCACATAGTCGTTAGGACCGAACAGGCGGTTCTGCTTCGACTGAAGCACGCCGCGGTCGTCGATATAATACTCCAGGCCATAGTCGGGTTCCACGTCGTCTTCCAGCACGTACTTGCCGGTGGCCTTGAAATCCTTGCGCAGAGGCCATCCCTGGAAATCGTTGCGGAGGAACAGGCGGCGCATGTCCTTATGCCCCAGGAACACGATGCCCAGGAAGTCGAACACCTCGCGCTCCAGCAGGTCGGCCACCTTCCACAGGTTGCTCACCGTGGGAATGTAGTACATGGTCTGGCCGTCGGTATCGCCCGTGCCGTTCATGGCATTGCCGTCGCCGCACACCTGTGAGCGTGCAATCAGCTTCACCGAGCAGCGCTCGTGGCTCTCGGTATTCTCCAGGATATACACGCATCCCAGACCTTCCTCGCCGAAGTCCTCGCCCACGATGGTCACCAGATAGTCGAAGTGCTTTTTCTCCTTCAGGTTTGCCATCTCGGCGGCAAACTTATCGAAATCAAATACTAAATGTTCAAGTTTCATTGTGCGGCCTCCTTTCCTTCTTGATTAAGAACACTAGGTTCACTAGTTTCACTAGGAATACTAGTCTGACTAGCCTTCATCTCGGCAATAGCCTCCTCGGGCACGTCGGTCACCACGATGGGCTTCTTGCCGCCACGGCCATAGATCAGCTCCTCGTTCGATACGCCCAGCTTGGCCTCCTCCTTGGTCTGCTTGTGGTTGGAGCCGCCGAAGAACTTCTCAATCTTCACCTTGCGCTGCAACTGCATCATGCCATAGAGAATTGCCTCGGGTCGCGGAGGACAGCCGGGAATGAACACATCCACAGGGACAATCTCCTCGATGCCCTGCACCACATGATAGCTCGACTTGAACGGGCCGCCGCTGATGGCGCATCCGCCCACGGCCACCACATACTTGGGCTCGGCCATCTCGTCATAGAGACGCTTCAGCGCCGGAGCCATCTTGTGGGTAATCGTGCCGGCACACATAATCAGGTCGGCCTGTCGCGGAGAGTTGCGCGTCACCTCGAAGCCGAAGCGCGAGAAGTCGTAGCGTGCACATCCGCAAGCCATGAACTCGATGCCGCAACACGAAGTAGCGAAAGTGAGCGACCACAGAGAGTTGGAACGTCCCCAGTTGATCAGCTGGTCCAGGGAACCCATCACCACATTGACGCCGCCCTCATGGAGCTCGTCGACAATCTTCTCCAACGATTCGTTGTCCTTGAACTCCTCGTAGGGCAAAGCCTTGATTTTCGGTTTTCTTACTTCCATTCCAACGCTCCTTTCCGCCAGGCGTATGCCAGGCCAAATACAAGTACCAAGAGGAAGAAGCCGATGCTCACCAGAGCCATCGGTCCAAATTCCTTAACCACCACTGCCCAAGGATAGAGGAAAAGCGTTTCCACATCAAACATCAGGAAGAGGATTGCAAATAGGTAGTATCCTATCGAAACAGGCAGCCAGGAAGTGCCCCGCGTGGGGATACCACACTCGAAGGGCTCACCTTTCAGCTTGTTGTAGGAGCGGGGGCCTATCAGCTTAGCTATCACGTAAGCCCCGACTACCAAGACCACAGCCGTCAAGATGACGGTAATTAACAAAGTGAAATACATATATATGTGTAATTGTTATGATTTGTCTGCTTGTCTCAAGCCTATCTCTCGAAAAACGCTGCAAAGTTAGCAAATATTTCCCATACTTTAGAATAAAATACGAAATTTATTCTTTCGTTCGCCAAAAATGATTATATTTGCAAGCGAAAAATGACTAAAATCAATACTAATATGAGAATCTTAAGCATCAAAAACGTGGCCGCACTACTGCTACTGGCAGCCACAACCGTCACGATAAGTGCCGAACAGAGCAAGCCCGTAAAGGACCTCTTCAAGAAAGCCCCAAGAACCAATGTCGACGGCATCAACTACAAACTCGACGTGAAAGACCACGAGGCAATGGTGGTGGCAGGCGAGAACCTCTACACCGGCGAAATCACCATACCCGAGAAAATCACCGTCGACAGCGTCACCTACTACGTGGAGGAAATCGACAACGCCGCCTTCAAGAAATGCGCATCGCTCGTCAAGGTGAACATCCCATCCACTATCACCGTCATCGGGAGCAGCGCCTTCGAAGACTGCACCAGCCTCACCGAAATCACCATTCCCACCAGCGTCAAGGAGATAGAAGACAACCTCTTCACCGGATGCTCCAGCCTCACCACCGTCAACCTGCACGACGGCATCACCAGCATCCAGCACAACGCCTTCAAGAAATGCTCAGCGCTGGAGACCATCAAGCTCCCATCGGGACTCACCTCCCTACCCTACAACGTGTTCATGGACTGCTCGAGCCTGAAAAGCGTCGAGCTGCCCTACGCACTCGAGAAAATAGGCTACTCCGCATTCCAGAACTGCTCGTCGCTCGAGAGCATCGACATACCCAACTCCGTGAAAGCCATCGGATGGGTGGCATTCAAGAACTGCACCTCGCTCCGCAGCTTCTCGTTCACCACCAGCATGGACAACATCGCCAACAGCCTCTTCGAGGGATGCTCCAGCCTGAAGGAAGTCAACATCACCAACTCCATACGCGGCATCGACCACGACGCCTTCAAGGGATGCTCCTCGCTCGACAGCATCTTCATCCCCAACAACGTGAAGTCGCTCGCCAGCAGCATCTTCGAAGACTGCTCCGGACTGAAGATAGTCAACATACCCGCCGGCATCAAGGAGATTCCCTCGAAGATGTTCAAGAACTGCGCCTCGCTGAAGACCATCGTCATCCCCAACTCGGTGAAGGAAATCGGCAGCGCCGCCTTCATGGGCTGCCACTCTATGACCGAGGTAGACATCCCCAGCAGCGTGGCCGAGATAGGCGGCGACGCCTTCAACGAGTGTCACGGCCTGACCAAGGTAGTGCTGCGTGCCGGCCGCCCCGCCAAGATCAAGAAAGACACCTTCAGCAAGGCCATGCAGAAAGAGGGCGTCTTCTACGTTCCCAACATCTTCGTCTACCAGAGCGACCCCAAGAGCGTCTGGATAAAGTTCCGGAACTACAAGCTTATAAATCTATAAGAAGACCCACCCGATTCGTGCAATTTTGCCTTCGCGCACGCGCGCATAAAAAGTTTTTTCTTGAAAAAAATGCCACTTTGCCACTAGCCCTGTGTTTATCGGGGTTCGCGCGGTGGCATTATGGTGGCATTAATGGCATTATTTGGCGATTTTTGTGTGATTTTTAGGTAAAAACAACATGCTAAGACGTGTTTTTTTTCACATTATTTTTATGAAAATGCCTAATGTTGCAGACTATAAATGAAAAAGTGCAGCCCTTTGGCACTAGTAGTGCAAATAGGCTGCACTCTTCCATTTAGAGGGATTTCACTATCTTTAGAAATATCGGAAGCATTTGTTCTGCTCATCGGAAGCCGTATATTAAACCTGCCGAAGCCGTACGTTTGTCCCGTCTGTTTCCTACAATTGACTGCCTGAGAAACAGTAACCGCACATTTTTTCGCAAAAACCTTTGGCAGTCGGAGAAACTTTTGTACCTTTGCACCCATTAAATCCGGACGATGCCCCTCATTGTCAGAGGGAGTCCAAAACTTTAATTAAAACAAAATGAAAGTATTAAAATTCGGCGGAACGTCTGTAGGTTCCGTAAAAAGCATTCTTAGCTTAAAGAAAATTGTTGAGAAAGAGGCCAAGAAAGGGCCTGTAGTGGTTGTAGTAAGCGCTCTGAACGGCATCACCGACAAGCTGATTGCCACTTCGCAATTGGCAAAGAACGGTGACGAGCACTATCGCGAGGAATTCGACGCCATGGTGAGCCGCCATCATCAGATGATCGACACGATCGTCACCGACCCCAAAAAGCGCATCGATTTGTTTAACAATGTGGACCAGCTCTTCGAACAGTTGAGGAGCATCTACTATGGCGTGTACCTGATTCACGACCTGAGCGAGAAGACGCAGGACGCCATCATCAGCTATGGCGAGCGACTGAGCTCGCACATCGTGGCTGCCATCATCAAGAACGGCGCCAGGATGAACGCCCGCGACTTTATCCGCACGGAGAACAAGCAGGGCAAGCACGTGCTCGACACGGAACTGACGCACCAGCTGATCAAGGAGGCCTTCGAGCCGCTCTTCCACCCGCGCACGCCCGTCACTCCGGTGTATGTGGTGCCCGGCTTCATTGCCCGCGACCGCGACACGCACGAGACGACCAACCTGGGACGAGGAGGCTCTGACCTGACGGCCGCCACCATTGCCGCCGCGCTGGATGCCGACGTGCTGGAAATCTGGACCGACGTGGACGGATTCATGACCGCCGACCCGAAGGTGATCAAGTCGGCCTACACCATCAACGAACTGAGCTATGTAGAGGCGATGGAATTGTGCAACTTCGGCGCCAAGATTATCTACCCGCCGACCATCTATCCCGTCTGCATCAAAAATATTCCCATAAAAGTAAAGAACACGTTCAACCCCGAGCATCCGGGCACGCTCATCAAGGAAAAGATCGACGACGACCGGAAGCCCATCAAGGGTATCTCGAGCATCAAGGGCACCACGCTCATCACGGTGACGGGACTCTCGATGGTGGGTGTGATTGGCGTGAACCGCCGCATATTCACCACGCTGGCCGACCGCGGCATTTCGGTGTTCATGGTGTCGCAGGCCTCGTCGGAGAACTCCACCAGTATCGGTGTGCGCGACGAGGATGCCCAGGCTGCCGTTGAGGTGCTGAACCAGGAGTTCGAGAAGGAAATCGAGACGGGCGCCATGTTCCCCATGCAGGTGGAAAGCGGACTGGCCACCATAGCCATCGTGGGCGAGAACATGAAGCAGACGCCGGGCATTGCCGGAAAGCTGTTCGGCACACTCGGACGTAGCGGTATCAGCGTGATTGCCTGCGCCCAGGGTGCTTCGGAGACCAACATCTCGTTTGTGGTGGACGGACGCTTCCTGCGCAAGTCGCTCAACGTGCTCCACGACTCGTTCTTCCTGTCGGAATACAAGGTGCTGAACCTCTTCATCTGCGGTATCGGAACCGTGGGCGGCATGCTGCTCGAGCAAATCCGCACCCAGCAGAAGGTGCTGATGCAGAGCAAGCGCCTGAAGCTGAACGTGGTGGGCATCAGCGACGTGTACAACTTCGTGCTCAACCGCGACGGCATCGACCTCGACAACTACGAGCAGATTCTGCGTGCCGGCGAGCCCGCCAACACCGAGAAGATGCGCGACGAGATTGTGAAGATGAACATCTTCAACTCGGTATTCGTGGACTGTACGGCCAGCCGCCAGATTGCCGCACTCTACCAGACGTTCCTTGAACACAACATATCGGTGGTGGCCGCCAACAAGATTGCCGCCTCGAGCGACTACGACAGCTACATGAAGCTGAAGCAGACGGCCCGCGACCGCGGCGTGTGGTTCCGCTACGAGACCAACGTGGGCGCCGGACTGCCCATCATCGGCACCATCAACGACCTGTGCAACTCGGGCGACAAGATTCTGAAGATTGAGGCCATTCTGAGCGGTACGCTCAACTTCATCTTCAACGAGATTGCCGCCGACGTGCCCTTCTCGGAGACCGTACGCCGTGCCAAGGAGCAGCGCTACTCGGAGCCCGACCCGCGCATCGACCTCTCGGGTACCGACGTGATTCGCAAGCTGGTCATCCTGACCCGCGAGGCAGGCTACAAGGTGGAGCAGGAGGATGTGGAGAAGCACCTCTTCGTGCCCGACAGCTACTTCGAGGGTTCCATCGACGACTTCTGGAAGAAGCTGCCCGAGCTGGACGCCGACTTCGAGGCACGCCGCAAGGTGCTCGAGGCCGAGAACAAGCGCTGGCGATTCGTGGCCACGATGGAAGACGGCAAGACGAACGTGGCGCTGAAGGAGGTGCCCTACGGACATCCGTTCTACGGACTGGAAGGCTCTAACAACATCGTGATGCTCACCACCGAGCGCTACAAGGAATACCCGATGCTCATCCAGGGCTACGGAGCAGGTGCCGCCGTGACGGCCGCCGGTGTGTTTGCCAATATCATGAGTATTGCAAACATCTAAAGGCGATGAAGCACATTATTATTTTAGGCGACGGAATGGCCGACCATCCCGTTGAACGACTCGGGGGAAAGACGCTCCTGCAATATGCCGACAAGCCCTATATGGACATGCTGGCGCGCAAGGGCCGCACGGGACGGCTGATTACCGTTCCCGAAGGGTTCCCACCGGGAAGCGAGGTGGCCAATACGGCCATCATGGGATACGACCTGAACAAGGTATACGAAGGCCGTGGACCACTGGAGGCCGCCAGCATAGGCTATGAAATGGCCGACGACGACTTCGCCATCCGGTGCAACATCATCACGCTCGAAGACGGCAAGATAATCACGCACAACGGAGGCAACCTGGAGACGGAAGATGCCGACCAGCTGATACAATACCTGGACAAGGAACTGGGTTCCGACCGGGTGAAGTTCATCACGGGCATACAATACCGCCACCTGCTGGTCATCAAGGGCGGTTCGAAGCACATCGTGTGCAACCCGCCACACGACCATCCCAACGAAGCATGGCGACCCCTGCTGGTAACGGCCGAGCCCGGATGGGAGAACAAGAAGGACGGCAACCGGATGACCGGTCAGGAAACCGCCGACCTGATTAACCAGCTCATCCTGAAGTCGCAGGAACTTTTGGCCAAGCATCCCTATAACATGGCGAAAGCAGCCAAAGGCGAGCGTCAGGCTAACAGCATCTGGCCGTGGAGCGGAGGCTATCGTCCGTCGATGGAGACGCTGATGCAGCTCTATCCGCAGGTGAAGACCGGAAGCGTGATCTCGGCCGTGGACCTGATTCGCGGCATCGGGCACTATGCCGGACTTGACATCATCGAGGTGGAGGGAGCCACGGGGCTGGCCAACACCAACTACGAGGGAAAGGCCCAGGCAGCCATCGACGCACTGAGGCGCCAGGACTTCGTGTTCGTGCATGTGGAGGCCACTGACGAGGCCGGTCACGACGGCGACCTGGAGCTGAAGCTTCGCGCCATCAACTATCTCGACCACCGGCTCATTGAGCCCATCTACAACGAGGTGCGCACATGGGACGAGCCCGTGTGCATAGCCATCCTGCCCGACCACCCCACTCCCGTAGAGATGCGCATCCACGTGAACGAGCCCGTACCTTTTATTATATATTATAAGGGTATCGAGCCCGACGGCGTGCAAAGCTACGACGAGGTGAATTGCGTGGGCGGAGGCTACGGCATGCTACGCCTCGACGAATTTATGCAAACTTTTATGAACATCTAGAATATGATATACTACAGCACCAATAAAAAGGCACCTGTGGCTACGCTCGAGAAGGCGGTAGTGAAGGGACTGGCCGAGGACCGCGGTCTCTATATGCCCGAGCAAATCAGGCAGCTGCCCAACGAGTTCTTCGACAACATCCAGGACATGTCGTTCCAGGAATTGTCGTACCAGGTGGCCGACGCCTTCTTCGGCGAGGATGTGGATGCCGAAAGCCTGAAGCGCATTGTCTACGACACGCTTTCGTTCGATTGTCCCGTTAAGCGGGTAACCGACAACATCTATTCGCTGGAGCTTTTCCACGGTCCCACGCTTGCCTTCAAGGACGTGGGCGCAAGGTTCATGGCCCGTCTGCTACAATATTTCATCAAGAAAGAGGGCGAGACGAAGGAAGTGAACGTGCTGGTGGCCACCAGCGGCGACACGGGCTCGGCCGTGGCCAACGGATTCCTGGGCGTGGAGGGCATCCACGTGTATGTGCTCTATCCCAAGGGAAAGGTGTCGCCCATTCAGGAGTGCCAGTTCACCACACTCGGCAAGAACATCACCGCCATCGAGGTGGACGGCGTGTTCGACGATTGCCAGGCGCTGGTGAAGAGTGCCTTCATGGACGAGGAACTGAACAACCACATGAAGCTGACCTCGGCCAACTCCATCAACGTGGCCCGCTTCCTGCCCCAGTCGTTCTATTATTTCAATGCCTATGCCCGCATGAAGGCCCTGGGACTGGCCGACAACCTGGTGATGTGCGTGCCCTCGGGCAATTTCGGCAACATCTGCTCGGCCCTCTTCGGCCGCAAGATGGGACTTCCCGTGAAGCGCTTCATTGCCGCCAACAATGCCAACGACATCTTCTACAACTACCTTCAGACCGGTAAATACGAGCCGAAGGCAAGCATCCAGACGCTGGCCAACGCAATGGACGTGGGCGACCCGTCGAACTTTGCGCGCATCTACGACCTTCATAACGGCAGCCACGAGGCCATCACCGAGTATATCAGCGGTGCCACCTACAAGGACGAGCAAATCAGGGCCACCATGCAACAATGCTATAACGAGACGGGCTATACGCTCGACCCTCACGGAGCATGCGGCTATCAGGCGCTGAAGGACTTGCTCAAGGAAGGCGAAGTGGGCGTGTTTTGCGAGACGGCCCATCCCGCCAAGTTCAAGGAGAAGGTGGACGAGATTATCGGCATCGACGTGGAGATTCCCGAGCGCCTGGCCGACTTCATGAAGGGCACCAAGCAGAGCGTCCCCCTGGGCAAAGACTTCGCCGGTTTCAAGAAATTCCTGATGGAACAATAATACCGACCCCACCCCTGCCCTCTCCCTCAAGAGCTACGACTTAACATTATTTAAATAAAAATATCGGTGTGTTTTGAACAACGTACCGATATTTTTATTAATTTTGCAACGCTTTTAGTACTAAAATTTAGATATTAGCTTGATAGTCAAGCGGTTAAGAAGATTCGAAGGATTTCAAGATGAGACAATTAAAGATTCAAAAAAGTATTACCAACCGATCTAGTGAGGCGTTGGACAAATATCTCGTGGAGATAGGTCGCGCACCGCTGATTTCGATTGATGAAGAGATTGAACTGGCACAGAAAATCAAAAAAGGTGGACGCGAGGGCGAAAGAGCCAAGGATAAACTCGTTACCGCCAATCTCCGTTTTGTGGTTTCTGTTGCCAAGCAATACCAGCACCAGGGACTTACGCTTACAGACCTGATTGACGAGGGTAACATTGGTCTGATTAAGGCCGCCCAGAAGTTTGACGAGACTCGCGGATTCAAATTCATTTCCTATGCCGTATGGTGGATTCGCCAGAGCATTCTGCAGGCCATCGCCGAGCAGAGCCGTATTGTGCGCCTTCCCCTGAACCAGGTGGGCTCGTTGAACAAGATTAATCACGAAATCAATAAATTCGAGCAGGAGAACCAGCGTCATCCTTCGGTGACCGAGTTGTCGGAGCTCACCAAAATCGATGAAGAGAAAATCGGTCAGAGCCTGGCCGCCGACGGTCATCATGTAAGTATCGACGCCCCCTTCCAGGATGGCGAAGACAACTGCATGCTCGACGTGATGCCTTCGGGCGATGACTCGCGTACCGACCGCAAGGTTGACCATGAGAGCATGGCCCAGGAGCTGAACTCCGTTCTCTCTAAAGTGCTCAAGGACCGCGAGATAACCATCATCCGTGAATGTTTTGGTATAGGGTGCCACGAGAAGGGACTCGAGGAAATCGGCGACCAGCTGGGACTCACCCGCGAGCGTGTGCGCCAGATTCGCGAGAAGAGCATCGCCAAGCTTCGTGATAGCGGAAACGCCAAAATCCTGATGAAATATCTGGGATAAACGAAATAGATGTAAAGAAAAATCCGTTTGTGAGTAAAAAACAAACGGATTTTTTTTGTTTTGCTCCCCGACTTTTCGTATCTTTGTGCCCGATGCGGAAACTTTTATCTGTCATTCTACTAAATTTGCTCTTCATCTCAGGGCTTCAGGCACGATCCAGGATGGATTCCGTGCTCATAAACCGTATCTACAACTATTTCCATACCATCGACACCACCTCACTTCCCAAAGAGAGCAGCTTCTATAGGCGCTTCTATATCAAGACCGACCAGCGCAACGTGTTGCTACTGGCGGTTCCGGCCGTCTACTGGCTGGCCAAAGGCGACCAAAGGGAATTCGTAGGCGAGACCTGGACAAAGGTAAAGAAAGACAGCACCGCAATGAACGTCCTCAGGCAGGTGTTCGTGAGCACCACCCACGGATACCGCTCCACGCCGTCGAACATGCTCGACTATCTGAGGCCGGAGATTTATAATGTGTATCTCACTTCCAACGGAATACTCTCACCCTTCCATCGCCTGAATGCCCCTTACTATCGGTATAAGGTGACGAGCCTTTCAACGCACAATGCCGAGATTTCGTTCCGGCCACGCGTATACAATACCAAGCTGGTGAGCGGCAACGCCATCGTTGACCCCAAGACCGGACGAATCATCAGTTTCACAATGTTCGGCGAGTTCGACCTGCTGAAGATTACGATGAGTGCCACGATGGGCGAGAAAGGGGCTCTCTCCATCTATCCCGAATTCCTGAACGCCCAGCTCAGGTTCAAATTGTTGGGCAACCGCTTCAATATCAATTACTTCACGAACTACATGCTTCCGCAGACGCTCCCCGACTCTATCGTGGATAGTCACGACCGGGCGCTCATCGACTCGTTGCGCCCCGACAAGCTTCCCGAGCATTTCGAGCGGCTCTATCACGAGAAAGACTCCATCGATAGCATAGGAAGAATCAACCGGGATACCGTCACGGTAAAGAAGAGGAATATCATCAAGGACATCCTCTGGTATAGTTTTGCCGACCACCTTCTGAACAGCACCCGTATGGATGTGGGCAAGACCGACGAAGGCTACGTCAAGATCGACCCTCTGCTCAATCCCCTCTATTTCGGCTACAACAACTCGAAGGGATTCACCTATAAAGTGAAGGTACGCATGGTCTACAATTTCAACGACAACAATGAAATGGCGGTCAACTTCAGGGGCGGCTATACTTTCAAGGAGAAGCAGTTCTATTTCAGGCTTCCCATACGCTGGACGTTCAACAAGCGGCGCAATGCCTATACCGAGCTGATGATAGGTAACGGTAACCGCATATCGAGCGCCTCTGTGCGGGAGCGGATTCAGGAACTGAATACCGATAGCATCAACTGGGAAGAGCTGAACCTGGATTATTTCAAGGACACCCATATACAAGGAATTTTCCATTACGACCTGAGCAAGCATTTCTCCGTTCACGCCGGTTTCATCTTCCACCGGAGGACGCCGGTCGACTATCAAAGCTTCATCATGACCAATAGCCAGACCGACTTCCGCTCCTTCGCCCCGCTCATCGAAGTGCAATGGCGCCCCTGGGGATGGACGGGTGCGGCCGTTACCGCCAACTATGAGCGAGGCATTAAAGGCATTGCCCGGGCCGATATGGAATACGAGCGAATAGAGCTGGACGCTTCGTGGAAGAAACAACTCAACCCGCTCCGGTTGATATCGCTCAGGTTGGGAAGCGGATTCTATACCAACAGGGCGAAGACCGCCTACTTCCTGGACTATTCAAACTTCAACCGCGAGAACGTGCCCGGAGGATGGAACGACGACTGGTCGGGCGACTTCCAGTTGCTTAACAACCACCTATACAACTCCTCGCGCTACTACATCCGGTCGAACGTCACCTACGAGAGTCCGATGCTCATTACCTATCGCATCCCGTTCTTCGGAAGATACATCGAATCCGAGCGAATCTACGTCAACGCGCTACGCTCCACCCAGGTGAATCCCTATATGGAATACGGCTACGGCTTCACATGCCGGCTCTTCTCGATGGGCGTATTCGTGGCCACCAACAACTGGAAATATAGCGGCATCGGCTTCCAATTCGGTTTCGAACTGTTCTCACGCTGGTAATCATCAAAAAACTAAAATCCCATCATGCAACATCAGCTTACCGTCTACAAGGCATCGGCCGGTTCCGGTAAAACCTTCCGGCTGGCCATAGAATACATAAAACTACTCATCGACGACCCAACGGCCTACAAGAACATTCTGGCCGTCACCTTCACCAACAAGGCCACCGAGGAGATGAAGAGCCGAATCCTGAGCCAGCTCTATGGCTTGTGGAAAGGACTGCCCGACTCTGGCGATTATCTGGAGAAAATCATCGAAGAGACCGGGAAACCGCAAGAACTGATTGCACGAAAGGCCGGCGAGGCGCTCACCAATATCATTCACGACTATCACGGCTTTTGCGTGGAGACCATCGACTCGTTCTTCCAGAGCGTGCTCCGCAACCTGGCCCGCGAACTGGACCTGACGGCCAACCTTCGCGTTAGTCTTAACGACGACCAGGTGGAGGCCCAGGCCGTAGACGAGCTTATCGACGAACTCTCACGCACGAGCCTGATGCTCCAATGGATTATCGACTACATCAACGAGAACATCGACAACGACAAGGGATGGAACGTCATCAAGCAAATCAAGTCGTTCGGCCAGACCATTTTCAAGGATTTCTACAAAGACGAGCAAGACAAGCTCACGGAGGTTTTCAACGACGAGACCTTCTTCAAGCGCTATACGGGCAAGCTCAGGCAACTCAAGAAGAACGCCCAGGAAACGATGCTTCAATATGCCGAGACCTTCAACGACCTGCTCGCCGAAAACGGGTTGAGCGTGGACTCGCTTAGCAACAAGGGGCGAGGCATAGCCAGCTACTTCAAGAAGATTACCGGCAACGACTGGAGTGCCGACAAATGCCGTAACAAGACCTTAGAGAACCACTTGGCCGACCCCACCAAATGGTCGTCGAAGACCAATCCCGACTATGCCCAGGTGGTGGACCTGGCATCCACCACGCTCATCCCCCTGCTCGAAGACACCGAACGGGCCCGAAGCCTGCAATGGAAGATCTACGTGAGTGCCGACCTCACCCTTCATCATCTCAACCAGCTCAGGTTGCTCGGTTCCATCCAGCAACGCGTGAGTGCCATCAACGGCGAGGCCGGCCGGTTCTTGTTGAGCGATACCCAACACTTCCTCCACCAGTTCATGGACGGTTCCGACTCGCCTTTCATCTTCGAGAAAATGGGCGTCAGGCTGAAGCATATCATGATTGACGAGTTCCAGGATACGAGTACCGTGCAATGGAACAACTTCAAGGTGTTGCTCGAGGAGACCATGAGTCACGACACCAACCTCATCGTGGGCGACGTGAAGCAGAGCATCTATCGTTGGCGAAGCGGCGACTGGCGGCTATTGAACAATATTCAGGACGAGTTCAGCAACGAGCAGCTCTACATAGACAACATGGACACCAACTTCCGCTCGGCCAAGAACATCATCGACTTCAACAACCGTTTCTTCATCGAGGCGGCAGAAATAGAATATCAAAGGGTGCTGGCCGTCAATCCCGACGAAGCCGAACAACTCAAGCGGGCCTATGCCGACGTTAAGCAAGAGACACCCGAAGGCAAAAAAGACGAAGGACTGGTCAGGATAACCCTTCTGCCATCGGCCGATTACGACGACAACACCATCGAGACGGTTATCAATACCGTACGCGAACTGAAGTCGGAGGGAATCGCCGAGCACGACATTTGCATCCTGGTGCGCTCCAATCGATACATTCCGGTCATTGCCGACGCTTTTATGCGCAAGATGCCCGAGGTGAACATCGTGAGCGACGAAGCTTTCCGTCTTGATGCCTCATTGGCCGTCAACACGATCATCCTGGCCTTCCGCTCGCTCGTCACACCCTCCGAACCGCTCATCGAGGCCAACCTCCGCAAGGCTTATAAGCGCATCAACGGCACCGACGACCTGGAGCTTCCGCTCAGCCCGAAGCTGCTTTCCATGACGCTCACCGACATGGCCGAAGAGGTGTTCAGCATTTTCCACCTCGAGAAGCTCGACGCCGAGAGTGCCTACATCTGTACGTTCTACGACCAACTTTCGAAATTCCTGCTCGAAGCTGGCACCGACCTCGATGCCTTCCTCACCGAGTGGGACGACAATATCTACAAGAAGACCATCCAGAGCGACCATATCGACGGCATACGCATGATCAGCATCCATAAGTCGAAGGGACTGGAGTTTGCCAACGTCATCATCCCCTATTGCGACTGGCGTATCGAGATGAACAACACCATCTGGTGCTATCCCGACGAAGAGCCTTTCGACGAGCTGCCCATCGTTCCCGTCAACTATAGCAAAAAAATGCACGAGAGCATCTATGCCGACGACTATGCCCACGAGCACCTTCAGAATTGCGTCGACAACCTGAACCTGCTCTATGTGGCCTTCACCCGTGCCCGCAACAATCTTTTCGTCATCGGGCGTCGCGATAGTAGCAATTCGCGAAGCCGCCTCGTCCAAGACGTGCTGGCCAAATGGGATGTCGGCGAAGAACTCCAGTCGCTTCCCATCAATTACGAATACGGACAACTGCTGAAGAAGGACGCCAAACACGAGGAAGACACCCAAAACAAGTTCCTAATTCCCGAACAGGCGTTCGTGGTCGGAGTGGAGAGTCACAAGAATGCCGTCACCTTCAGGCAAAGCAACCAGAGCCTCGACTTCGTACACCCCGAAGAGGAATCATCAGATCAGTCGCGCTATATCAAGATGGGTAACGTGCTCCACAACCTCTTCTCCACCATCAGCACTACGGCCGACATCCCGAGGGCACTTCGCCGGCTTGAGTCGGAGGGAATACTCTACGACGAGGATGTATCGGCCGAAAAGCTCTCCGCCATGCTTGCCAGGCGCTTCGAGAATCCGCAGGTGGCCTCGTGGTTCGCGCCCGGATGGACGCTATTCAACGAGTGCTCCATCATCAGCGTCACACCCGAGGGAGAAGTCCGTAAGCTTCGCCCCGACCGCGTGATGACCGACGGCCGGCAGATGATTGTCGTCGACTTCAAGTTCGGCCGACGGAACCAGGAATATCATGATCAGGTGAAGCAATATATGGACCTGCTCTGCCAGATGGGCCACACCAACGTCAAAGGCTACCTTTGGTATGTGTATAACAATCAAATTGAAGAAGTAAGATGAAGACTTTTCTCGAACATGTAGCCGCCGACATCATACGTCGCTATGGCACCCAGCTCAACCGCATCGCCGTCGTCTTCCCCAACAAGCGCGCATCGCTTTTCCTCGACGATGCCCTTGCCCGTATTGCCGGCAAACCCATCTGGAGTCCGGCCTATATCACTATCAGCGACCTCTTTCGCCAAAACTCATCTCTTTCCATCGGCGACCCCATCCGGCTTGTCTGCCTCCTGTTCCAGACCTTCAAGCGCATTACCGACCCTGCCAACACCAGCGACGAGACGCTCGACCACTTCTACAGCTGGGGACAATTGCTCATTAGCGACTTCGACGACATCGACAAGAATATGGCTTCGGCCCGCGACGTGTTCCGCAACCTGAAGGACATCCACGAACTGGACGACCTCTCCTATCTGAGTCCCGAGCAGATAAGCCTGCTCCGACGTTTCTTCGATAACTTCTCGGCCGAGCAGAACTCACGCCTGAAAGAGCGCTTCCTGAACCTCTGGACGCACTTCAACGACATCTACGACCAATTCCGCCAATGCCTGCGCGAAAAGGAGATTGCCTACGAGGGCATGCTCTATCGCGACGTTGCCGAAAGAGACGACCCCGACTTCGACTACGACCTCTATCTCTTCGTGGGCTTCAACATGATGCAGAAGGTGGAAACCACGCTCTGCCGCAAGCTCAAGCAACAAGGCAAGGCCCGTTTCTACTGGGACTTCGACACCTACTATATGCAACCCACGAACGAAGCCGGACACTACCTCCGCCAACTCCGGCAGATGTTCCCCAACGAGCTCGACGAAAGCGATGCCGACATCTTCAGCAATTTCACCGATGCCGGCAAGCAGCTCACCTTCGTCAGCGCGCCTACCGAGAACATTCAGGCACGCTATGTGAGCGACTGGCTGAAGCAGGACAACCGCATTGCCGACGGACGACAGACAGCCATCATCCTTTGCGACGAGCATCTGCTGCCCACCGTCATCCATTGTCTGCCCGACGAGGTAGAGAGCGTGAACGTCACCACCGGCTATCCGCTCTCCGACACACTCGTGGCCTCGTTCGTCATGCAGGTGTCGCAATACAAGTCGGCCACCCGTCCCACCAACTACATGTGGAGGCATATCCGACGCCACCCTTACTTCCGCTTCATCGGTTCTGACGACTTCAGCCTGCCCACCCCGGGGAACCACGAGTTCATCGTCTGGCTCCAGCAGCTTGTCAAGCGCGTGGCCGTTGGCCAAAGTGCCGAGGACGAAGCCGACCAGATGCAGAACGAGTCGTTGTTCCGCATGTACACCCTGCTCAACCGCCTCCGCACCATCATCGAGAGCGGCGAGATGGAGGCCGACCGCCACATCCTGCTCCAACTCATCCAGCAGCTCATCGGCGCCACCTCCATCCCGTTCCACGGAGAGCCCGCCGTTGGCCTTCAGGTAATGGGCGTACTCGAGTCGCGCAACCTCGATTTCAAGCATGTCCTGCTGCTCTCGTGCAACGAAGGCAACCTGCCCAAGGGCATCAACGACTCCTCGTTCATCCCCTACTCCATCCGCAAGGCCTACGAGCTGACCACCGTCGACAACAAGGTGGCCATCTTCTCCTACTATTTCCACTCGCTATTGCAACGCGCCGAAGATGTAACCATCTGCTACAACAACTCTACCGAGGACGGCCAGACCGGCGAGATGTCGCGCTTCATGCTCCAGCTGCTCATCGAGTGGCCTCACACCATCGGACGCATCTCGCTCAAGTCAGGACAAAAACAACTGCTCCTGCAACCCAAGACGGTCGAGAAGGATGAGGGCATCATGCAGAAGCTCAACGCCTTCACCAGGCTCTCACCATCGGCCATCAACCGCTATCTGCGATGCCCCCTTATGTTCTATTTCGCCTACGTGCTTGGATTGCAGGAACCCATCGAGACCGACGAGGGCGAGATAGACGACCGCATCTTCGGAAATATCTTCCACAAGGCCGCCCAGCTTATCTACGACAGCCTCGGAAACAACATCCGCGAGGATATGCTCGACCAACTGCTCAGCCATCCCGAACAAATGGAAATATTCGTCGACAAGGCTCTCCACGAGGAACTTCCCGAACTGAAGCCCAACCAGCTCACAGGCCTGCAAATCATCAAGCGCGAAGTCATCCTGCGCTACCTGAAGCGCCTGCTCACCATCGACCGCCAGCTGGCGCCCTTCTCAATTATCGGCAACGAGAAGAAAGTATATGCCGACTTCTCATTCACCACCACCCAGGGACGGCACACCATCAGCATCGGAGGAAGCATCGACCGGCTAGACCAGGTCAGCGGCGAGGACGACGGTCAGCCTGCGCTCCGAGTCATCGACTATAAGACGGGCCATGCGCCCTCGAAAGAGATTAAGGAAATATCCGAAATCTTCGACCCCGCCAGCATCCGCGACAAGCACGGCCACTACTATCTTCAGACGATGATCTACTCCTACATCGTCAGCAACGACGCCCGCGTGAATCCCCGCCGGCTGCCCGTGCGTCCAGGTCTGCTCTATATTCAGAAGGTGCAGCAAGAAGGCTACGACCCCGTTCTGAAGATAGACAAAAAGAAAATCAGCGACATACAGCAGTATGCCACCGACCTAAACGAAAGCCTCAGCGGACTGGTTTCCGAAATATTCGAACCCACACGTCCGTTCATTCCAACTGCCGACAGGAAGCATTGTCTCGTCTGCCCCTATCGTCAGCTATGCGGACTCTGACGCGCTCAACGCATGTTGCTGTCCACGAAATGGAGCGGCAGGAGCGACTTCACCGAGGGAATCACATAGACGCCTTCCGTGCCGTAGAGCAATATGCGCACATCCTGCTTATAACGGTCTTCCATCTCCAGTATCACCTGCCGGCAGGCGCCACAGGGTGAAACCGGCTGGACCGTCAGTCCGTTCTCGTTGCGGGCGGCAATGGCCAATGCCGTGATAGGTTCTTCGGGAAACATCGACTGGGCGGCAAACACCGCAGAGCGCTCGGCACACAACCCTGAGGGGAAAGCCGCATTCTCCTGGTTGGCGCCAATCACCTCGCGCCCGTCGGCCAGTCGCAGGCAGGCTCCCACATGGAAATTCGAATAGGGAGCATACGAATTCTGCGTTGCCCCGATGGCCTTCTCCACCAGTTGCCGGTCGTCATCTGCCAGTTCCTCCAACTGGCAAAATTGCATTCTGAAATTCAGTTCTATATCTTTCATAGATTATAATGAGTTTTAGAGTTAGGAGTTAGGAGTTCCGTCTATTCAGCCGGATTTAATCCGACGAAAGCCATTTTCACTCTTCACTAAAGAATTCAAAGCACCCCACATCGGGCTTCTCGCCGCGATTGTTGCCGTCGCGGTCATTATCGGCGGGATAGGCGGGATTGCCTTTGTCGATGGCGGTCGATTTGGCGCTCAGCCTGAAGTCGTAGTGCTGCGTGTCGACGTTCACCAGCTTGAAGTGCTTCTCGCCCTGAACCGATGCCGTGTCTTCCACATCCTCAAACACCACGTCCTTCATGCGCACTTCATCGTCCACCTTCGGAGTGCGTAGGATGCACGTCTCGAACAGGTAGTCGAATGCTTCTTCCTCACCCTCCGTCGAGCCCATCACCACATCCTCGGCATAGCCTGTCACGATGCTGTTTGTGCAAATCAGCTTGAGGGGCATCGTTGTTGTGGAACGAAAGTTCAGCGCCGGACCTCGGTTGCCGTCGAACGGATAGAACTGGGCCAGCGTGCAGAAGTTCATTGCCACGTTGCCGCCCGTCATGTCCACGCATGCCTTCAGCGTGTTCGTGAACTGGCAGTTCTCGGCCGTCACGCGGCAGTTGCTCATTCCGAGTCCCGTTCCCTGGCAGTTGTGTATGGTCATGTTCTTCAGCGTCAGCTTCTGCCTGTTCACATCTGCCGAGTCGCAAACTATTCCGTCGAACGAGCTGTGCAGGTCGGTAAACTCCATCACGTTGTCGTACGACGGCTCATAGAACCTCACGCCCGCCCAGAGGCCGCTCATCAGGTCGTAGGGCAGATAGTCGAACATCCAGTCCAGCCGGTCGCCCCTAAGCGTCACCTCGTTGCCCGGCTCGCCCAGGCATTGCAGCCGTCCGTAGACGTCGATGCCCGCCCCGTGGTGGAAGTAGAGTGTGGTGCCGGCCGCCAGAGTCAGTGTGGCCCCAGTCTCAACCGTCAGCTTGCCATACACGACAATCGGCTTCTCGCCCGTCAGCATGGTGTCCTTGGCAATGTGCAGGTTGGTATATTTCGTGGCATCCCACGACCAGGCGTTCAGGTTAACCTTCTGTTCCCTACCGCTTTCCAGCAAGAACACCAGGTTATCCTCCACCAGCTGTGGCGTTTGCTTTCCGTTGCCCGGCGAAGTCAGTTCCACGAACACCCGCAGACTGTCGCCCTTCCTTATTTCCACCCCACCGGTCTGGTAGCCCGCGTCACGGCTCAGATACACGCCGTCCACGTTCACCCTGAATCCGCTCTGGTTGCCCCGTTCCAGTCGTACGCTTGTGCATCGCAGACCTTTACTGTTGTCATTATGCACCCAGAAGCTCTTCGTGATAGAGGGAACGGCCGAGAACAGCGTATCCATTTTCAATGTGTCTGCCGTAAACCACAATCTGTCCGATTGCGACACGCTGAACGACTCGTCGTCTTCACATCCGGCGAACACCAGCAGAGCCACTACCCATAGCAGGAGCGAAAATCTCATTCTGTCCATTATTACTATAACGAATTTTCGCGGAAAATATTGTGGTCAGGCACTTATGGGCCTTTAGAGGAAGAGTTAGCTATCCAGACCAAGCGTTCCAGTTCCAGTTGTTCCAGTTAAAAACAAGGTATTCATTCTTTCTTGTATTTTATATAATTAATTAATATATAGGTAGTTATATATAAATACAGAAAATTGGCATCTCAAAAAATCAATTGGAACAACTGGAACAATTGGAACGGATGGGATTTCGCTCATTCAGATTTATTCTAAAAGGGGGCTTCTGACAGGCGGAAACAGAAGTTCCATTGGATGGAAAAGAGACTTTAATTGGACGGAAACTAAAGTTCCATTGGGTGGAAATTAGACTTTAATTGGAAGGTAACCAGACTTTAATTGAATGGTAATTAGACTTTAAATGTGTTGCCAAGAAAATATAAAAAATAAGGCAATAAAAAATTGATTGTCTCACGACAATCAATCTTTTATTAACCTTAATAATCTAATACCATGAAAAACACGTTGCAAATTTAGACATTATTTTTATTATATGCAACTCTCATGGGTTACAGAAGAGCAGAATTTAATGTTTATTAAACCTTCCACCCTCCCATTTATATTTTCTTTGCACTAAAATTGCACTCAACTGCTGCTTTTCTTCGGCGGTGGCCACAGGAATGGACAGACTGAAGGTGATTTCTGGATGGACTGGCGACAACGAGGCGCTGACCATTACGGGGTCTATGAGTTTCTTGAGTTCCTGAAACCGGCTCTCGCTCATGGTGTCGGGCCGCTCTGTGAAGGCATCAAGCAGCGCAGAGGCTTCGGCATCGGTGCCCTGCATCACTCCTACCCCACTAAGCCCGAAATCGCTGGCAATGGGCTGCCACGAAGTGCCGAAGAAGCTGACGAAACTCTCGGAAGCAGGTGCGCTGAAGGTGCGGACCATGCAGACCACGGAGTCGGCCTGGGCAGGCAGCAGTTTCAGCTGGATGGCAGACGACTCGGAGAGGCGTACGCGGGTGTAGTCGGCAGTAAGGGTGTCCATCGTGCTCTGGCCGTTCATGCGGTTCTTCACCTCGGCCTTGACGCCCATGTCGACAAAGTCGAGCAGTTCGGTTCGCAGGTTACGGTCGAGGCAGGTGCAGAGCGAGTCGGGCATAGTCAGCCACAAATCGCGCATGGCAAGCTGCGCCCCGGCAAGTGCCGGAACGCAGAGTGCTATGAGGATGAATGCTAATTTCTTCAAAACGGTAGTTCGTAAACAAAGAGATAACGTGGATTAGCCGCGGCCCTCGCGCAAATCCTTCACGCGCACAGCCTTACCCTCGCTGACGGGGAGCGAACCTTTCTTGACGAGGCGCACACGGGGAGTGAGCAGAATCTCGTCTTTCAGCGCGCGCTGAATGTCCTTGGTCATCTTCTCCAACTCGGGGATGATATCGGTAGCGATGTCGTCGAGCTCCACCTCAACGGTACAGATGTCGTTGTCGTTCTCGGTTGAGAGGGTGATGAGGTAGTTGCTGCCAAGTCCCGGATACTGCACGAGTATCTTCTCGATCTGCATGGGGAACACGTTGACGCCCTTGATGATGAACATATCGTCGGTGCGACCCTTGATGCGGTCGATACGGCGATGGGTGCGGCCACATGGGCACTCGCCGGTAAGGATGCGGGTGAGGTCGCGCGTGCGATAGCGCAGGATAGGCATCATGTCGCGGTCGAGGGTGGTGAGCACCATCTCGCCCATCTCGCCGTCGGGCACGGGCTCAAGGGTGTCGGGGTCAACTATTTCTATGATGTAGTTGTCTTCCCAGAGGTGCATGCCATTCTGATACTTGCACTCGAAGGCCACGCCCGGACCGTTCATCTCGGTCATACCGAACGAGTTGTAGGCCTTGACGCCCAGCAGACGCTCGATACGGCGGCGCTGCTCTTCGGTGTGCGGCTCAGCGCCGATGAAGAGGGTGCGCAGATGGGTGCTGCGGGGGTCGATGCCTTCCTCCTGGAACACCTCGGCCAGACGGATAGCGTATGAAGGGATGGCATGAAGACAGGTGGTGCCAAAGTCGCGGATGAACATAATCTGTCGCTTGGAGTTACCGGCTGCGGCAGGGATGGTGGTGGCACCAAGGCGCTCGGCTCCGTGCTGGAAGCCCAGTCCGCCGGTGAACATACCGTAGCCGCTTGAGTTCTGGAAGAAGTCGGAATTGCGGCAGCCCACCATATACATATTACGGGCAATCATGTTGGCCCATGAGTCGATGTCGTGTCTGGAATAGGTGACAACGGTTGGATTGCCGGTCGTACCGCTGGTAGAATGCAGGCGGATGGCATCGTCGAGGTTGCCGCCGACGAGTCCGAAGGGATAGTTCTCGCGCAGGTCAGCCTTGGTGGTGAACGGTAACTTACGGATGTCGCTGACACTATTGAAATCGTCGGGGGTGAGTCCGAGCTCGCCGAGCCGCTTCTTGTAGAAGGGGCTCTTGAGGGCAATCTCTACTGACTTCTTGAGCTTGGCTACCTGAAGTTTCTCAAGCTCTTCACGCGGCATGGTCTCGAGTTCCGGCTGCCAGTATTCGCCGTGCTCGGCGCCGGTGGGATAAAACTCGTTGTTCATTTCTGGTTGTAAGTTTTCTTATTGTAATGAGTTAATAATCTTTGATGTGAAAGCGTCAGCGGATACGGTCCATAGAACGCACCAGCCGTTCGTCGGCCATGATTCCATGGCGGGCCATGAAATAAAGCACTATGGCCACAGCAGGCAAAGCCAGGGGCAGCTCGGGAGTGAGCGTGAAAGTGGCCCGCTCACCGGTAAACACCAGCCAGGCAAACAACAGGTACCACACCACCAGCAGGAAGATGCAGAAGGCGCAGAGGGCTGCCTGGCGGCGGCGGTTCTTGTAAAGGAAGATGTCAAAGAATCCGATGGCTGCCGAGAGCAGGAGTACTGCAAAGAGCGGCCATGCAGAAAAGTCGCGGGCGCCGTTGCCGTCGGCAATCCAAAGATTGAGCACCTGCGAGGGTGCGCCCATTCCTGAAGGCAGGAGGGTGGCCACGGGCAGGCTAAGGCAGCATACGCTGACAATGACGGCAAGGATGAGGAACAGGGTTTGCTTGCGCTGTATCATGCCTCGTCGATTTTATCCTTTGAGGGATCTCTGAAATACACCTGGTTGTCGATGAATTCCTCGGTAGCGAGAAGCGTGGGCTTTGGCAGCTTCTCGTAATAGCGTGAGATTTCTATCTGTTCACGGTTTTCGAACACCTCCTCGAGTGAATCGTTATAGGAAGCAAACTCGGCCAGCTTCTTGCTGAGGTCTTGCTTGATCTCGATGGAAATCTGATTGGCACGCTTGCCGATGATGGCCACGCTCTCGTAGATGTTGCCGGTTTCCTTGCAGAGGTCCATAATGTTCCGGGTTACTGTGTTGTTGGGTGCTTTTGACTTTTTGTAATCCATAATTTTTATTTCTATTAAATGGTTTTCCTTTTTTTGAATTGAAATCAGTTGTTCTCCTGGTTACTGCCGGTATATTTCTTGCAGACGGCAATGTACTTCTCGGCCAGTTTCACGTTCTTCGAGTCAGGATATTCGTTGACGAAGCCGTAGCACTCGTCCTCGGCATCCTGAAAACGCTCCAGCTGGCGCGAAGCCACCGAGTTGCGAGCCAGTTCGTACTTACTCTTCATGATGAGCAGGGCGAAATCTTCGCGCATGGTGGTGTAGGGATAGTCCTTCAGCGCATTCTGGGCGGTAACGATACACGACTCGTAGTTGCTCTCCTCGTTTGAATTGATGTTGCCGAAATAGCCGCCCAGGTCGAAATAAAGCTGAGCGTTATAGAGTTCCTTCTTGACGAGCTTGTCCTGAAGTTCGAAGAGGCGGTCCTGGGCCTGCGACTTCATCTTGGCATCGGGATACAGGTCGAGATATTCCTGAAAGGCGGCGATGGCCTTGATGGTCTGCGTCTGGTCGAGACGGGGCTCGGGGGTGCTCATATAGAGACTTTGACCTATGTAGTAGTTGGCGTCCTCGGCATAGTAGCCCTTGGGATACGAGGTGCAATACTTCTTAAAGGCAGCCGAGGCCGACTCGTAGTCGAGGTTGCAATACTGGGCCATAGCGAGCATATAGAGGCTCTCCTGAGCATTATCGGTACCTTTCTGGAAGGATATCAGGTCGTTGAGAAGTGTGATGGCGTGGTTGTATTTCCCTGTTGCGAAATACTCCTTGGCATACTCATACTTCATGGGCATATCGGTTGACTTCAACACACGGTTGAACTGATTGGCGCAACTGCTGAAAAACAGGGTTGCGGCTATCATGACAAGCGCTTTCTTCATTGTCGTATTCTAAAAAACGTTGCAAAATTACACATAATTCCATGAATAGCAAAATGAATACGCGCATATTTAAGAAAAATTTCTATTTTTTGGTCGTTTGATGGTTTAAAGGATTAGGTCAGGATTACTCGCCCATAAGATTTTTTCACTTTCTGCAAAATAATTACATGCTCAGCCCTCATAAAATCAAAAATATTTGTATCTTTGCATTTATGAATTTCAAACTGACATCCGAATACCAGCCTACGGGCGACCAGCCGGAAGCCATCAAGCAGCTTACGGAGGGCGTGGAAAGAGGCGACAGGGCGCAGGTGCTGCTCGGCGTGACCGGCTCGGGAAAGACGTTTACCGTGGCCAACGTGATTGCCAACGTGAACAAGCCGACGCTTATTCTGAGCCACAACAAGACGCTCGCCGCCCAGCTCTACGAGGAGATGAAGGGATTCTTTCCGGAGAATGCCGTGGAATACTACGTGAGCTACTACGACTATTACCAGCCGGAGGCATACATGCCGGCTACCGACCTATATATAGAGAAAGACCTGGCCATTAACGACGAAATTGACCGCCTAAGGCTGAGTGCCGTTTCTTCGCTTCTTTCGGGAAGAAAGGACGTCGTGGTGGTCAGTTCCGTTTCGTGCATCTATGGTATGGGAGGACCTACGGCCATGTCGTCGAGCGTGATCAACATCAAGCGCGGTATGAAACTGGAAAGAAACCAGTTTCTGCGAAGGCTTGTGGATGCGCTCTACGTAAGGAACGACATCGACCTGAAACGCGGCAATTTCCGCGTGCGAGGCGAGACGGTCGACATTTTCATAGCCTATAGCGATAACGTGCTCAGGGTGAACTGGTGGGACGACGAGATTGACACTATCGAAGAGGTAGACTCCGTCAGTTTCCAACGGCTCGGCCAGTTCGAGGAATACCAGATTTATCCGGCCAATCTTTTCGTCACTTCGAAGGAGCAGACTGAGATTGCCATCCGCAACATTCAGGACGATTTAACGAAGCAAATTGATTTCTTCAACGAAATGGGCGATACGGCTAAGGCTCAGCGTATTAAGGAACGCGTGGAATACGACATGGAGATGATTAAGGAACTAGGTCATTGTAGCGGAATAGAGAACTATTCGAGATACTTCGACGGCCGCGAAGCAGGCCAGCGTCCCTACTGTCTGCTCGATTTCTTTCCCGAGGATTTCCTGTTGGTGGTTGATGAGAGTCATGTGAGCGTTCCGCAGATTTCGGCGATGTATGGCGGCGACCGGGCCCGCAAGACGAACCTAGTGGAATACGGATTCCGTCTGCCAGCCGCCTTCGACAACCGTCCGCTGAAGTTCGAGGAGTTTGAACAGCTGGTGCCGCAGACCATCTATGTCAGCGCCACGCCTGCCGACTACGAGCTGGCCCAGGCCGAGGGTGTGGTGGTGGAGCAAGTAATTCGTCCGACAGGACTGCTCGATCCCGTGATTGAAATCCGTCCGACGGAGAATCAGATTGACGACCTTATTGACGAAATAACCACCCGATGCCACCGCAACGAGCGAGTGTTGGTAACCACGCTTACGAAGCGTATGGCTGAGGAACTTACGGAATATTTGTTAAACAATAACATTAAGGCCAACTATATCCATAGCGATGTAGCTACGCTGGACCGCGTGAAGATTATGGCCGACCTCAGAGCCGGAGCCTTCGACGTGCTGGTGGGCGTGAACCTTTTGCGCGAAGGACTCGACTTGCCGGAGGTGTCGCTAGTGGCCATCCTGGATGCCGACAAAGAAGGTTTTCTGCGCTCTCATCGTTCGCTTACTCAGACCGCCGGAAGAGCAGCCCGAAACGTGAACGGAAAGGTGCTGATGTATGCCGACACCATCACCCAGAGCATGCAGCTCACCATCGACGAGACTGCCCGCCGCAGGGCCAAGCAGCTGCGCTACAACGAGGAGCATCACATCACGCCGAAACAGATCGTGAAGGCACTCAACACTCAGGGACTCTCGGCCAGGGGAAATGCCGAGAAGGAACCGCAGACGACGGCAGCAGGCACCACCTACAAGCCATATATCGAGCCCGACCCCATGCACGCCGCCGCCGACCCCATCGTGATGCGCATGAGCAGGGAGCAGTTGCGCAAGAGCATCGAGAACACCACGGCGCTGATGAAGGAGGCCTCGAAAAGGATGGATTACATACAGGCCGCGCAATATCGCGACGAAATCATCCGACTCACCGAACTGCTCGAAAAAGAAGGGTAAAGAGAAAATTAAGTTAATAAGCAATAATTTTGAACGCGTCTTTCCCTTTGTTCGTAGAAAAATGACTACCTTTGCACAACTAATAAGGAACAATATGAAAAAGATTGCAGTTTTAATAATGTTCATCATGCCGCTGACGTCGCTTGCCCAGAACGTTTGGGAAAAGCCGAAAGACACGGCCACAGAATCTGTCAAGGAGCAGGAAAAGCCGGCAGAAAATCCCAACGCCAAATATCTTCGTGGAGCCGTGCCGCTCGTTGACGGGAAAGTGCAATGGGTGCTCGACGTGGACGTGCCGGGAAAGTCGGCCCAGGAAATCTATGACATTATGTTCAAGTGTCTTGACGACCTCACCAAGAGCGAAGACCAGCTGGAAGGCAGTTGCATCGCGCTTGTGAACAAGCAGGAACACACCATCGTGGCATCGGTCAGGGAATGGCTGACGTTCACCAGCAACTTCGTTTCGCTCGACCGCGCCAAGTTCCAGTACACGCTTATCGCCCAATGTACCGACGGCCACATGAAGATGACAATGGACAGGATAACCTATCGTTACGAAGAGAAGGCAAACAAAGGCACCTACTATTCTGCCGAGGAATGGATTACCGACGATAATGCGGTAAACAAGAAGAACACCAGGCTCTATCCCGGCACGGCCAAGTTCCGCCGGAAGACCATCGACCGCAAGGATATGCTCTTCGAGACCATCAAGAATATGTTAAATAGCAAATAGGATTTGGATTTGGAAAACAACAATATCGTTCACCGTCAGCGCGGAGAAAATCAGAGAGAAGACAGATTCGCAATGCTGCGCCAAGTGCTCAACCTGCTGTTCATGGTGGGTGCTGTGGCAGGCCTTGCCGTCTATTTCACGAAGAGCACCCAAGTAGGAACCTACATCATACTGTTCTCGATGGTGCTGAAAATCGTAGAGTGCGTATTACGGCTGCTGAAATGAAAAAACTGCTCTTCATATTAGTTTTCGTCGGGTTGCACGGACTGCTCTATGGGCAGGATTTCAACCAGATAACACCCGACGGCGACATCACCACCAATAATAAGACAAAGAAAGACTCGCTCGGCTCGAAGAACGAAGCGCCGAGAGGTTTTTGGGCCTGGACCGTGGACAAGCGCTTCGGCGACCGGACCAAGACAGAACCCGATACCCTTCAGCACATGTACATGAACTCTATCTTCACAGAAGGGAAATACGGGCAGTTCAACACGCTCGGCAACCTGGGCTCGCCACGACTGAACCGAATCTTTGCCGACCGCCAGGAGCCTCAGCAGTTCATGTTCACCCAGCCCTACGACTTCTTCATTACCGAAGTCGACCAATACCGGTTTATCAACACCCTCTCCCCCATCACCAACATCACCTTCCAGGAATGCGGTGACAAGAACAACGGAGAAGACCATTTCAAGGCCAAGTTCGCCATCAACGCCGGAAAGCGGATTAGCACGGGCTTCAACTTCAACTATATCTACGGCCGCGGCTACTATCAGAACCAGAGCACGGCCCACTTTAACTACACCATGTACGGAGCCTACCTGGGCGACCGCTACGAGGCTCAGCTGCTGATGTCGACCAACCACCAGAAGACGGCCGAGAACGGCGGTATCAGGAGCGACGAATACATCACCCATCCGGAACAGTTCACCGACAATTTCGAGACCTACGAAATTCCGACTTATCTCACCCAGAACTGGAACCGCATGGACCATCACCACATCTTCTTTACGCATCGCTACAACATCGGATTCAACCGCAAGGTGCCCATGACGCCCGAGGAAATCAAGGCCAAGAAGTTTGCCATGGAAAGTGCCAAGGAGAAAGCCGAGCGGGATGCCATTGAGAAAGCCCGAAGGAAAGCTCTGAAGAACGGCGAGGACTTCGACGAGGAAGAGTTCCTGAAGGAACGCAACGAACAGAAGAAGCTGACAGGACGCCCCGACGATGCAAAGATTGCGGGAGAAGAGCCGAAAGACGTCAAAATCGAGGAGGGTGAACGTATCAAGGTTGACGGGGCTGCCGCTGCCGACAGTCTGCTGGCCATCAGCAAGAAAGAGAAAGAAGACACCGCCTGGTTCAAAAACGAGTATGTGCCCGTGACAAGCATCATCCACACCATGAACTGGGACTATGCCCATCGCATCTTCCAGGCCTACCAGACGCCTCAGGAATTCTATAAGAAAAAAAACAACTACTATGATTCGGAACTGCATGGCGACTCCATCTACGACCTGACCAGGCATTTCAGCATAAAGAACCATTTCGCGCTCAGCATGCTCGAGGGCTTCAACAAGTGGGCCAAAGCCGGAATAAAGGCATTTGCCTCGCACGAGCTGAGGCATTTCGCTCTACCCGACTCCGCAAAGCACGAGACATCGTACAACGAGCAGAGCATCAGCATCGGCGGACAGTTGGTGAAGACCCAGGGACGCACCCTGCACTATAACGTCATAGGCGAGACCTACCTTATTGGAGAAGATGCCGGACAGCTGAAACTGGATGCCAACGTGGATGTCAACATCCCGTTCTGGGGCGACACGGTCAGGATTGAAGGCAAAGGCTACTTCCATAAGTTGCACCCCACTTTCTACCAGCGCCACTTCCATTCGCAGCACGTCTGGTGGGACAATTCCAACCTGGAGAAAGAGACAAGGACCAGGATTGAAGGCATAGCCTCGTTCCCCAAGACGCGGACGAAATTTCGCGTGGCTGCCGACAACCTGAAGAACTACATCTATTTCGCCCAGTCGTATAATACCGAAATAACAGAGGGCTCGTCGAACAACATACAGACGGGCCACCAGGTAAGCCTCAGGCAAGAAACCGAGAACATAACGCTGCTGACGCTACAGCTGCAGCAGGACTTCACCCTGGGCCCACTCAACTGGGAAAACCAGATTACCTACCAGAAATGCAGCAACACGAACGTGCTGCCCGTTCCGGAGCTGAACATCTATAGCAACCTCTACCTGAAGTTCAAGGTTGCCGTGCTGAACATAAATCTCGGAGCCGACGTGAGGTATTTCACGAAATACTACGTTCCCGACTACAGTCCGCTTATCGGACAATACGCGGTTCAGGACAATGGCGAGAACAACATGGAACTGGGCAACTATCCGTGGGTGAACGTGTATGCAAACATGAAACTGAAGCAGGCCCGCTTCTACGTGATGATGAGCCACGTGAACTACAGCAGTGGTGCCAACTGCTTCATGGTTCCGCACTATCCGACGAACCAGATGGTGCTCCGTTTCGGCGTTTCATGGAATTTCTTTAATTAATGTGTGATATTTTAAAATAAAATCATTAATTTTGCACCCAAATTTCAACTAAGGGAAGTGTAACAATCACAAAATAGCAAATAATTTAATAAAAATGCCTCAAATATCTGTTCGCGGACTTGAAATGCCCGAAAGCCCCATTAGAAAACTCGCACCTCTGGCAGCAGCTGCCAAGAAGCGCGGCATAAAGGTGTACCATCTCAACATCGGCCAGCCCGACCTGCCTACACCTAAAGTGGCGCTCGACGCTATCAAGAACGTTGACAGGAAAATACTGGAATACTCGCCTTCGCAGGGATATCTGAGCTATCGCGAGAAACTGGTCGACTATTACAAGAAATACGACATCAACGTAACAGCCGACGACATTATCATCACCTGCGGCGGTTCCGAGGCCGTGCTCTTTGCCTTCATGTCATGTCTGAACCCCGGCGACGAGATTATCGTTCCTGAGCCTGCCTATGCCAACTATATGGCATTTGCCATCTCGGCCGGAGCAAAGATTCGTACCATCGCCACCACCATCGAGGAGGGATTCTCGCTGCCTAAGGTGGAAAAGTTCGAGGAACTCATCAACGACCGCACAAGAGCCATCCTCATTTGCAACCCCAACAACCCCACAGGCTATCTTTACACCCGTCGCGAAATGAACCAGATTCGCGACCTGGTGAAGAAATACGACCTATATCTGTTTTCCGACGAGGTCTATCGCGAATACATCTACACAGGTTCGCCCTACATCTCGGCCTGCCACCTGGAAGGCATCGAGCAGAATGTGGTGCTTATCGACTCGGTTTCGAAGCGCTATTCCGAATGCGGAATACGTATCGGCGCCCTGATTACCAAGAACAAAGACATCCGCCAGGCCGTGATGAAGTTCTGCCAGGCACGACTTTCACCCCCACTCATCGGACAGATTGTGGCCGAAGCCTCGCTCGACACCCCCGAGGAATATCTGCGCGACGTCTATGACGAGTATGTCGAGCGCCGTAAATGTCTGATTGACGGACTGAACCGCATCCCCGGCGTCTATTCACCCATCCCAATGGGAGCATTCTATACCGTGGCCAAGCTGCCCGTTGACAGCTCGGAGAACTTCTGCCGCTGGTGCCTCGAGAAATTCGACTACGAGGGCGAGACGGTCATGATGGCTCCCGCAACCGGATTCTACACCACTCCCGGAGCGGGCATCAACGAAGTTCGTATTGCCTATGTGCTGAAGAAAGAAGACCTCACCCGCGCACTCTTCATCCTAAAGAAAGCCCTTGAAGCCTATCCGGGACACACAGAATGAACTTCCCTCTTTTCATAGCCCGACGAATCTACAGCAACCAGGACGACAAGCACAAGGTGAGTCGTCCGGCTATTCTTATTGCCATTCTCGGAGTTGCTATAGGACTGGCCGTGATGATTGTGAGCGTTTGCGTGATACTGGGCTTCAAGCACACCATCCGCGACAAGGTTATCGGCTTCGGAAGCCATATCACCGTGGGCCGTTACTCTACCGTATACGGCGGAGACCTGCTCCCGATTGTCATCAACGACTCCCTGCTGAAAGCATTCCGGGCAACGCCGGGCGTAGCGCATGTGCAAAAGTACACGATGGCGCAGGGCATCCTGAAGACCGATGCCGACTTTATGGGCGTCATGCTGAAGGGCGAGGGCGAAGACTACGACACCACTTTCATCCACAACAACCTGATTGAGGGAGTGCTCCCCATATTCAGCAGCAAGGAGGGCAAGCAGCAGATAGTAGTCTCGAAGACAATGGCCGACAAGCTGAACCTGCATGCCGGCGACCGCATCTTTGCCTATTTCCTGGGCGACAACAACATCCGCACCAGGCGCTTCACGATAACCGGCATCTACCAGTCGAACCTGAAGAAATTCGACGAGGTGCTCTGCTTCACGGACTTCCATACCGCCCAAAAACTGAACGGATATGACGATGATATGGCCACGGGCGCGGAAATCACGGTCAAGGACTTCTCGGAACTTGACCTGGTTGCCGACGAATTCATCGACAACATCAACCGCAAGCAAGACCGCGAGGGCAATGTGTATGCCTCGCTCACCATCAAGGAAAGCTATTCGCAGATATTCTCGTGGCTCGACCTGCTCGACCTCAACGTATGGATAATTCTTGTGCTGATGATCTGCGTGGCAGGCTTCACCATGATCAGCGGACTGCTCATCATCATCCTTGAGCGCACCAGCATGATTGGAATACTGAAGGCCCTGGGCGCGCGCAACAAGACGATACGCCACACATTCCTCTGGTTTGCCGTATTCATCATAGGCCGGGGAATGCTTTGGGGCAACATCATCGGTATCGGAATCGTACTCCTGCAGCATTTCACGGGCATCGTCAAACTAGACCCCGCCACCTATTATGTATCTACGGCCCCGGTCGAGCTGAACATCCCGCTCATCATACTAATTAATGTATGTACCTTGATAATAAGCGTGTTCGTGCTGATTGCCCCGAGCTACCTGATATCAAGGATTCATCCGGCAAAATCGATGCGTTACGAATAAAATGAATGTGCAACTTAAAAAATTGCACATTTTTTTTGCAATTGTGCAGAAAATAGTTTACCTTTGCACAAAATTTGAAACTTTGTGCAAAATTGTATGCAAGAAACACCATCGTTCAATAGTTATATTGAGCAGTCGATTATAAAAAACTGGGACCTGGATGCCCTGACAGACTACAAAGGAATCACATTGCAATATAAGGATGTTGCACGCAAAATAGAGAAAATCCACATCATCTTCGAGCATTCGGGGGTGAAGAAAGGAGATAAAATAGCCATTTGCGGTCGCAACTCAGCACATTGGGCAGTGTCTTTCTTAGCAACGCTCACCTATGGAGCCGTTGCTGTTCCGATACTCCACGAATTCAACGCCGAACAGATTCACAACATCGTCAACCACTCCGAAGCCAAGCTCCTTTTTGTAGGCGACGTGGTTGCCACGATGATCAACCCCGACGAAATGCCCGACCTTGAAGGCATCGTCTTTATCCCCGACTTCTCGCTCGTCATTTCACGCACCACCGAACTGGAATACGCCCGTGAACACCTGAACGAACTCTACGGACATAAGTATCCCAAGTATTTCAGGCCCGAACACGTACATTATTATAAAGACAGCTCTGAAGAGCTGGCACTCATCAACTACACCTCGGGCACCACGGGATTCTCGAAGGGCGTGATGCTGCCCTACCGCGCACTTTGGGGCAACCTCGACATCTGCTTCGACAAACTGGGCGACTATGCCAAGCGCTCCGACAATCTGCTGAGCATCCTGCCGATGGCCCACATGTATGGAATGGCTATGGAGTTCATCTTTGCCTTCTGCAACGGATGCCACCTGTTTTTCCTCACGCGCCTTCCCTCGCCTGCCATCATCGCACAGGCTTTCCAGGACGTCAAACCCCGGCTCATCATTTCCGTGCCATTGGTCATCGAGAAAATCATCCGCAAGCGGGTGTTCCCGAAGATTCAGAGCAATGCCGTAAGACTGCTGCTCAACATGCCCGTGGTGTCGAAGAAAGTGAAGCAGACCATCATGAAGCAAGTGATAGAAGCCTTCGGAGGCAACCTGCAGACGGTCATCGTGGGAGGAGCCGCCCTGAACCAGGAAATCGAGCTGTTCCTTGTGAGCATCGGATTCCCCATCACCTGCGGCTACGGCACCACCGAATGCGCCCCGCTCATCTCCTACTCCGACTATAAGGACTTCATCCCAACGGCCGTAGGCGTTCCCGTGGCACGAATGGAAGTCAAGATCCTGAGCAGCGACCCGCAGCACCAGCTCGGGGAAATCGTCACCCGCGGCACGAACCTCATGCTCGGCTACTACAAGAATCCCGAGGCCACCCGGAATGCCATCGACCCGGAAGGATGGTACCACACAGGCGACCTGGGACTGCAAGGCCCCCGCGGGCACATCTTCATCAAGGGCCGAATCAAGAACATGCTGCTGAGCGCCAACGGCCAGAACATCTATCCCGAGGAAATCGAGGATAAGCTCAACTCTATGACGATGGTCAGCGAGTCGATTATCGTACAGCGCGAGCAGAAGCTCGTTGCCCTTATCCATCCCGACATTGAAGAGTCGGCCAACCTGGGATTCAATGCCGACGACCTGAACAGCATCATGACCGAGAACCTGAAGCAAGTCAACCTTCAGCTGCCAGCCTATTGCAAGATTGGCTCGTTCGAGATTGTCGAGGAAGAATTCGCCAAGACCCCCAAGAAGAGCATCAAGCGCTACTTGTACAAGTAAGCCACTGTATATATTCAATTAAGAAAAATAACTAACGAAATAGAAGACACATGGAAGTACCAAGTTTCAATGAACTCATACAGCAGAGCATCATCAAGAACTGGAACCGTGACGCGCTGACTGACTATAAAGGCAGTACTCTGCAATATCACGATGTGGCACGCAAGATAGAGAAGCTCCACATCATGTTCGAGAACTCCGGAGTAGTGCAGGGTGACAAGATTGCACTCTGCGGCCGCAATAGTGCCAACTGGGCTACCGCCTTTCTTGCCGTGCTCACGTACGGGGCCGTTGCCGTGCCCATTCTCCATGAGTTTATGCCCGACCAGGTGCATAACATCGTAAACCACTCCGAGGCCAAGCTCCTCTTTGTGGGCGATATCGTGGCCACCACCATCGACCCGACGAAGATGATGGGGCTCGAGGGAATCATCTATATTCCCGACTATTCGCTCGTGGTGTCGCGTACCGACAAGCTCACCTACGCCCGCGAGCACCTGAACGAGCTCTACGGCCGCAAGTTCCCGAAGTACTTCCGCAAAGAACACGTGAGCTACTATATCGAGAAGAGCCCCGAAGAGCTGGCCATGATCAACTACACGTCGGGCACCACAGGTTTCTCGAAGGGCGTGATGGTTCCCTATCGTGCACTCTGGAGCAACTACGACTTCGCGATGGAAGTGCTTGGCAACAAAGTCATCAAGGAGGGCGACAACACGCTCAGCATCCTGCCGATGGCCCACATGTACGGAATGGCCTTCGAGTTCATCTTCGAATTCCTGCACGGCTGCCACATCTTCTATCTCACCCGCGTTCCCTCGCCGGCCATCATAGCGCAGGCCTTCCAGGACGTCAGGCCCGCCATCGTGATTGCCGTGCCGCTGGTCATCGAGAAGATTATCCGCAAGAAAGTATTCCCCAAGATACAGAACAACCGCATGCGCCTGCTGCTCAACATGCCCGTCATCTCGAAGAAGGTGAAGGAGAAGATTTGCGAGCAGGTGGTAGCCGCCTTCGGAGGCAATTTCTTCGAGGTCATCATCGGCGGAGCAGCCTTCAACCAGGAGGTTGAGCAGTTCCTGCACAGCATCGACTTCCCCTATACCGTGGGCTACGGAGCCACCGAGACGGCCCCCATCATCTGCTATCAGGACTGGCGCACGTTCGTTCCCGGCAGTTGCGGAAAGGCTGCCCTCCACATGGAAGTGAAAATCAACAGCCGCGACCCGGAGAACATTCCCGGCGAGATTCTTGCGCGCGGACTGAACGTCATGCTCGGCTACTACAAGAATCCTGAGGCCACGGCCGAGACCATCGACTCGGAAGGATGGTACCACACAGGCGACCTGGGCACGATGGACCGCTACGGAAACGTGTTCATCAAGGGCCGTTCGAAGAACATGCTGCTGGGCGCCAACGGCCAGAACATCTATCCCGAGGAAATTGAGGACAAGCTCAACTCGATGGCCCTGGTGACAGAGAGCGTCGTGGTGCAGCGCAACGAGAAGCTGGTGGCGCTCATCCATCCCGACTACGATGAAGCCAAGTCGATGGCCTTCAGCAATAGCGACATCCTGAACGTGATGGAGCAGAACCGCCAGACCCTCAACCAGACGCTGCCCGCCTATTGCAAGATTACGGCCGTAGAGCTGCACGAGGAAGAATTCGAGAAGACACCCAAAAAGAGTATCAAGCGCTTCCTGTACACATAATCCAGAAAAGCAATGCAATTTATCGCGAAAAACAGCGTTATTAAAAGGTATGAGAATTAAATTGCTGTTTCTCACGATATTACTGACAAGCACCCTGAGAATGAGTGCCCAGAGCTTCACGCTCCAAGGTAAGGTCACCGACGAACAGATGAACCCCGTGGAACTGGCCACCGTGAGCGTGCTCTCGCAGGGCAAGATAGCCATGACCAACCTGAAGGGAGAATTCGAGATGACGCTCCGTTCGGAGGATTCCGTCGTGGTGAAATTCTCGATGGTGGGCTATAAGACCAAGACGCGCGTGCTGCGCCGCCCGAAAGGGAAACAGACCCTGCTCATACAACTCTTCGACGACAACCAGCTGGCCGAGGTGACCGTTACCGAAAAGCAGCGCCAGACCACGGGAACAGAACAGCTCAGCATCGAGGACATCAAGCAGGCGCCCTCCATCACGGGCAACGCCGTAGAGGAAATGATTCAGGCTCAGGCCGGCGTGAGCACCCATTCCGAACTTTCTTCGCAGTATAACGTGCGCGGAGGCTCGTTCGACGAGAACTCCGTATATATAAATAATGTGGAGGTCTACCGCCCGTTCCTCGTCCGCAGCGGTCAGCAGGAAGGCCTGTCCATCATCAATGCCGATATGGTGGAGCGCGTGGGATTCTCAACCGGCGGATTCGAAGCCAAATACGGCGACAAGATGTCGTCGGCACTCGACATCCAGTACAAAAAGCCGCGCAAGTTCGAAGCCACCCTGCAGGCCTCGCTTCTGGGCGCATCTGCCTACGTGGGATTCGCCACCAAGAAGTTCTCGTGGAGCAACGGACTGCGCTACAAGACCAACAAATACCTGCTGAATTCGCTCGAGACCAAGGGCGAATACACCCCGAACTTCCTCGACTACCAGACGTATCTCACCTACGAGCCCAACAAGCGGTGGACGATGAAAGTGATGGGCGACATCTCGGTAAACCACTACAACTTCACCCCTTCGAACCGCGAGACCACCTTCGGCACGCTGACCGACGTGAAATCGTTCAAGGTTTACTTCGACGGCTGGGAGAAAGACGTCTTCCGCACCTATTTCGGAACGGCATCGCTGACGCGCCATTTCGGCGAGAATACCAACGTGTCGCTCATTGCCTCGGCCTTCTCGACCAACGAGCAGGAGCGCTACGACATACAGGGACAGTACTGGCTCAACCAGACGGAAACCTCGGAGAACCTGGGCGTGGGCTCCTACATGGAGCATGCCCGCAACTACCTGAAGGGCCATGTGGAGAGCTTCAAGCTGATGGTGGAGCACAAGACCAAGAAGCACCGCATTGAGGCCGGATTCACCTACAAGATGGAGCACGTGACCGAGATGCTGAAGGAATACGAGATGCGCGACTCGAGCGGCTACTCCATCCCCCATACCGGACGCGACCTGAACATGATTTACACCCTGAGCGCCAGCAACAAGCTGGATGCCCACCGCACGGAGGCATACCTGCAGGACACGTATAAATGGACCAACGCGGCCCAGACGGCCTTCTACACGTTCAACTACGGCGTCAGGTTCAGCCATTGGAGCTTCAACCGCGAGAGCATCTGCAGCCCACGCCTGTCGCTGGCCATCGTTCCGGCCTACAACAACGACGTCACCTGGCGCTTTGCCACGGGACTCTACTATCAGGCGCCGTTCTTCAAGGAACTACGCGACACCACCACCATCGACGGCACCACCTATGCCACGCTCAACAACAAGGTGAAGAGCCAGCGAAGCATACACTTCATCGTGGCCTACGACCACCGCTTCAAGATGATGCAGCGGCCCTTCAAGTTCACGGCCGAGGCCTACTACAAGATGCTCAGCAACCTGGTGCCCTATACCGTGAGCAACGTGAAAGTGGTCTACGATGCCTCGCAACAGGTGAGCGGACACGCCATGGGACTCGACCTGAAGCTCTACGGCGAATTCGTGCCCGGAAGCGATTCGTGGCTCACCTTCTCGGTGATGGACACACGCATGAAGATTAACGGCAACAGCATACCCCTGCCTACCGACCAGCGTTACTCCGTGAACCTGTTCTTCACCGACTTCTTCCCCGGAACCGACAGATGGAAAATGGCGCTCAAACTGGCATTTGCCGACGGTCTGCCCTTCGGCGCTCCCCATCGCAGCCTCGACGACACACCCTACCGCATGCCGGCCTACAAGCGTGTCGACATCGGCATGAGCTACCGGTTGCTGAACAACGAGAAGCAGGAGAAGAAGAGCATCTTCCGCAACATCTGGCTCGGCGTTGACGGACTCAACCTGTTCGGCATCAACAACGTGAACTCGTACTATTGGATTACCGACGTAACCAACCAGCAATATGCCGTTCCCAACTATCTCACGGGCCGGCAGATTAACGCAAAAGTCACATTCGAGTTCTGATTTTTGCAAATTTAGCGTCTCATTCTGGTGAAAATAGGCTTTAAATGGGTTCCATTTAGGCTTTAAATGGGTTCGTTTTAGCCTTTAAATGCAACTCATCCAGCCTTTAAATGAAACGCATTTAGACTTTAAATGCAACACTTCTGCCCATCAAAAGCGTCTCAAAGGGCATTTTTGCCCGCTTTTTGAGGCTTTTTCGGGGTGCATTTTGCCGTTATTTGAGCCTAAAGAAGGAAAGAGATGCCTCGGAAGGATATTCTAACTCGTTAACTATCAGAACTTTAACTACATAATTAACGTTTGTTAAGTCTCAAGTCTCAGCGTCTCAATTAAAATAAAAGGTACCCCCCAACTCTTCTTTTTTATTATATATAATATATATATTATTGATTATTAATAAGTTACAAAGCTTTAGAGAGGAGAACACGATGTGGATAGTGACCTTTTTTTAAACTGAGACGCTGAGACTGAGACGCTCTGCCCCTACCCTCAGCCTCATCTCTACAAGGCCCATTCAAGTATGCGCAATCCTAAATAAGTTAAAGGAAACTTAATGCTCTAAAAACGGGCGGAATCTGACTAAATAAAAAGAGGAAAACATTTGGCAAAGCCACAAATTTTTATTACCTTTGCAGCATTATTCATTTAATATTCAACCAATATGAAGATTTCACACATTGAACATTTGGGCATTGCTGTCCAGAGCATCGAGGAGAGTCTGCCGTTCTTCGAGAACGTGCTCGGCTTGAAGTGTTACAACATTGAAGTGGTGGAAGACCAGAAAGTGAAGACAGCCTTCCTGAAGTGTGGCGAGGTGAAGCTTGAGCTGCTTGAGCCCACATCACCCGAAAGCACCATCCAGAAATGGCTCGACAAAGGTAACCACGGTGTTCATCACGTGGCCTTCTGCATCGAAGACGGCGTGGCCAACGCACTTGCCGAATGCGACGGCCTGGGCGTTCGCCTGATCGACAAGGCACCCCGCAAGGGAGCCGAGCAGCTGAACATCGCCTTCCTGCACCCGAAATCTACTTGTGGAATTCTTACCGAGCTCTGCGAGCATCCCGAGTAAACAGTCAATAAGTTTTAATCCAGTATATTAACTAAAGATGTCAAAACAATTAGAGAAGATTAAGGAGCTGATTGCCAAGCGCGAGAAGGCTCGTCTGGGTGGCGGCGAGAAAGCCATCGAGAAACAGCACCAACGCGGCAAATATACTGCCCGCGAGCGTATCGACATGCTGCTCGACGAGGGTAGCTTCGAGGAAGTAGACATGTTCAAGCTCCACCGCTGCACCAACTTCGGCATGGAGAAGAAGCAATATCTGGGCGACGGCGTGGTGGCCGGTAGCGGTACCATCGACGGACGCCTGGTCTATGTGTTCGCACAGGACTTCACCGTGAACGGAGGCTCGCTTTCGGAGACGATGGCCGAGAAGATTTGCAAGGTGATGGACCTCGGCATGAAGATGGGTGCTCCCGTCATCGGCATCAACGACTCGGGCGGTGCCCGTATCCAGGAAGGCATCAACGCGCTGGCAGGCTATGCCGAGATTTTCGAGCGTAACATTCTGGCCAGCGGTGTGATTCCGCAGATTTCAGGTATCTTCGGCCCCTGCGCCGGCGGTGCCGTATACTCACCTGCCCTCACCGACTTCACGCTGATGATGGAGAACACCTCCTATATGTTCCTCACAGGCCCGAAGGTGGTGAAGAGCGTAACCGGCGAAGATGTCGACCAGGAGAGCCTGGGCGGAGCAAGCGTACACTCAACGAAGAGCGGTGTGACCCACTTCACGGCCAAGACCGAGGAAGAGGCCATCGAGATGATCAAGACGCTGCTCAGCTATATCCCGCAGAACAACATGGAAGAGGCTCCGCGCCGCGAGTGCACCGACCCCATCAACCGCATGGAGGATTCGCTGAACGAGATTCTTCCCGACGATCCCAACAAGGCATACGACATGTATCAGGTGATTACTGCCATCACCGACGGCGGAGAGTTCTTTGAGGTGCAGCCCAAGTTCGCCAAGAACATCATCGTGGGCTTCGCTCGCTTCAACGGACAGAGCGTAGGTATCGTGGCCAACCAGCCTTCGTGCTATGCTGGTGTGCTCGACGTGAATGCTTCGCGCAAGGGTGCCCGTTTCGTGCGCTTCTGCGACGCCTTCAACATTCCTATCATCAGCCTTGTCGACGTGCCCGGATTCCTGCCCGGAACAGGTCAGGAGTACAACGCCGTCATCCTGCACGGAGCCCAGCTGCTCTATGCCTACGGCGAGGCTACCGTTCCCAAGATTACCGTTACCCTGCGCAAGTCGTATGGCGGCAGCCATATCGTGATGGGATGCAAGCAGCTGCATACCGACATCAACTACGCATGGCCTAACGCCGAGATTGCCGTGATGGGTGCCTCGGGTGCCGTGGCCGTGCTCTGCGCCAAGGAAGCCAAGGCCAAGAAGGAAGCCGGCGAAGACGTCAAGGCATTCCTGGCCGAGAAGGAAGACGAATACAGCGAGCTCTTTGCCAATCCGTATCAGGCAGCCAAGTATGGCTACATCGACGACGTGATTGAGCCGCGCAACACGCGCTTCCGCATCTGCCGCGCCCTGGCCCAGCTCCAGACCAAGCGCGATGCCCTGCCCGCCAAGAAGCATGGTAACATCCCCATGTAAGCGAAGTTTCTAAGTCACTTGGGTTTTTGAGTTTATGGCCGATGCCGTAAGCTTGAAAACTCAAGAACTTGAACAAACTTAAACAACTAATTATTATGAACAACGAAGTATATGCTGCCATCGCTTTGGCGCTCCACGAGTTCCAGGGCAACAATGTACACGACAAGGAGACGGGCATCATTACCATCAAGAGTCACCAGACGCAATGGGATTCGCATATTCTGACAATGACTCCGCATCCTTAACACAATTGTGACCAACCTTTAAAGCAAATCTGAAAGTATATGAAAGAATACAAATATACCATCAATGGCAACAAGTACGAAGTAGCCATTGGAGACATCGAGGAGAACATCGTGACCGTCACGGTAAATGGTGAAGAGTACAAGGTAGAGATGGAGAAGGAGCCCGAACCCGAGAAGAAGAAGGTGGTGGTGAAGCCCGCCGCCGCACAGGCCTCAGCTCCCGCATCCGATGCTCCCGCGAAAGTGAATGTCAACAATGCCGTGAAGGCTCCGCTTCCGGGCGTGGTGACCGAAGTGAAGGTTGCCGTAGGCGACGAAGTGAAGGCCGGCGACACCGTTGTCGTGCTCGAAGCCATGAAGATGGCCAACAACCTTGAAGCCGAGAACGACGGCAAGGTGACCGCCGTGCTGGTGAAAGAAGGCGACAGCGTGATGGAAGACACGCCGCTCGTGGTGATAGAATAACAAAAAGGCCCGCTCTTCTTGAAGCGGGCTTTTTTATTTGTCTTTTCTTATGATATCCTACAGCTTGTTGCCTGGCTTTGGGAAGACCACTTTCGGCTTGAAAGTCTTGGCCTCTTCGAAATCCATCAGGGCATAAGAGATAATAATGACCGTGTCGCCAACCACACACTTGCGGGCGGCAGCACCATTGAGGCAGATGCACCCCGAGCCGCGCTCACCTTTTATAATATAGGTCTCCAGCCGCTCCCCATTATTGTTGTTCACAACCTGAACCTTCTCGCCGGCTATCAGTCCGGCAGCGTCCATCAGGTCTTCGTCGATGGTTATGCTGCCCATGTAGCGCAGATTGGCCTCGGTAATCGTTGCACAATGAAGTTTCGACTTCAGCACTTCTATCATCATCTTTCTTACAGGATTTGGTGATTTGTGAATTTACGACTTATACTTAATATGATCAATCAGGCGAATGGGAGTCTTTCCGCAATATACCGTGATGCATCCCACCACGTAGGGAGAGTCGTCCCAGTTCTCCACATCGAGCAGCGTGTTGCCGTCTACGATAGAGAAATATTCCACTTCGAGACCGCTCACGGCATTGATCTTGCTGACCACCATCTCGTGGGTCTCCTTCAGCGTGTGGCTCTTTGAATAGTCAACGCTCTCTTTCAGCACTTCATATATCTTGGGAGCGATGGCCCGCTCGTCGGCCGCCAGCAGCGTGTTGCGCGACGATTTGGCCAGTCCGTCCTTCTCGCGTATAATCGGGCACTCCACAATCTGCACGCCAAGCCCCAGGCTCTTCACCATTGCCTTGATAACAGCTATCTGCTGCCAGTCTTTCTCGCCGAAATAGGCGCGTGTGGGGCGGGTGATGTAGAACAGGCGGCTCACCACCTGGCAAACGCCGTTGAAATGGCCGGGGCGCTTGGCGCCTTCCATCACGGTCGTCACAGGAGGATATTCAAAGTGGCGCGTGTCGGGAATGGGATACATCTCTTCCACGGAAGGAGCAAACACATAGTCGGCCCCCACCTTCTCCAGCAGCTGGCAGTCGGCCTCCAGCGTGCGCGGATATCGTTCCAAGTCTCCCTGATCGTTAAATTGCGTTGGGTTAAGGAAAACACTTACAACGGTAACGCCGTTTTCCTTTACACTTCGCTCCACAAGCGAAGCGTGTCCTTCATGTAATGCCCCCATCGTGGGCACCAGTCCAATCTCTTTACCTTCCTTTCGAACTCGGAAAAGTTCGTTCTGAAGTTCAACAATTGTTTGAAAAACTTTCATTTCTGTCTATATGATTCTGTAAATCGTGTGCAAAGTAACAAAGAATTTGTGAAATATGCAAAGAATATTTTTAAAATATGACAATTATCATCTTAATAAAACAAAAAGGCATCTCTTTTTCGGATTTTTTTTGTACCTTTGCACATCAAAACTTAATCACATGGCCGCAAAGAAAATATTATTCATCAATCAGGAAATAACTCCGTACGTACCCGATAGTGAACTGTCGCTGCTCGGCAGGAAACTGCCACAGGCTATTCAGGAGAAAGGATACGAAATCCGCACGTTCATGCCCAAGTGGGGCATCATCAATGAGCGTCGCGGACAGCTGCATGAGGTTATACGCCTGTCGAGAATGATGCTTATTATTGACGAGACCGACCATCCGCTCATCATCAAGGTGGCCTCTATCCCGCAGACGCGCATACAGGTGTATTTCATCGACAACGACGACTATTTCACCAAGCGCCAGATGGAGGTCGACGAGAACGGCAATGAATATGCCGACAATGGTGAGCGCGCCGTGTTCTTCGCACGTGGCGTGCTGGAGACCGTGAAGAAGCTCCGCTGGACGCCCGACATCATCCATTGCCAGGGCTGGATGAGCGCCATCATCCCCCTGTATGTGAAGACGGCCTACCACGACGAGCCTTCGTTTGCCAACACCAAGGTCATCACTTCGCTGTTCAGCAAGCAGCTGAAGAGCGAGCTGGGCGAAGGCTTCAAGAAAGGCGTTGAGTACAAAGACGCCAAGATGGAATTATTCGGAAAGTATAATGAAAAGTTCGATTTTACTGAACTTGGCAAATTAGCAATCGACTATAGTGACGGAATTGTGGAGGCAGGAGCCGAGGTGAATCCCGAGTTGCTGAAGTATGCAACTGACAACCAGAAGCCTCTGCTGAGCTATCCCGGAGAAGACAACTTCGGCGAGGCTTACAACCAGTTCTACCAGCAGATTCTGGGCGATGCCGAATAGCCCCGTGCAACCGTCATTTTTTAGAAAAATCATCAAAAAGGAAATGAAACTGAAAAGTATTGCAGCCCTGGTGCTGCTCCTCTCTATGGTGTTCATCGCTTGTAGCGACAATACCGATACCATCGGACAATCACTCACGGATAACCTGGACCATGTGCAGATATCGACGGACACGTTTACCGTCAGCACCAAGTCCATCGAGGCTGGTCCCGTCATTTCAAGGACCACAAACGGACTGATAGGAAGAATCAAAGACCCCGAGACGGGCGCCTATGTCACGGGTAACATGATGACCCAGCTGCATGTCCAGGAAGGTTTCAAGCTGGTCTCCAAGGACTCGCTCCTCAAGGCTTCTACCGACGGACAGATACATGCCGACTCGTGCGAAATGAGATTCCATTTCACCAGCTACCTGGGCGACTCGCTGGCCACCATGAAGGCCACGCTCTACGAACTTGAAAAGCCCGTGGAAGAAGGCAAGGTGTATTATTCCGACTTCGATCCCATAGAGAAAGGCTACATCCGTACCGCAGCAGGTGCCGTGAAGAAGCAGAAGACCTATTCGCTGCACGATGCCTCGAAGAATCTTACCGCCTATATCGGCATTAAGATGAACGACCCCTATACCGACAAGAACGGCGTCACTTACGATAACTACGGAACCTACGTGCTCCGTACATATTTCGACCATCCCGAGTATTTCAAGAACGCGCAGAAGTTCATCTACAACGTCTGCCCGGGATTCTATCTCAAGACCGAGTCGGGCATTGGCAGCATGGCCAACGTGAAATTCACCGAGCTGAACATCTTCTGCCACGTGAAGCGAAACGACAGCACCATAGTACACACCATACCCATTTCGGGTACCGAGGAAGTGCTGCAGATGACAAAGGTGGAGAACGACGACGAGGCCATCAAGAACCTGGTGAGCGACAACACGTGCACCTACCTGAAGACGCCCGCCGGCATCTTTACCGAGATGACGATACCCGTAGAGAAGATCATGGCCAATCATGTCAACGACACGCTCAACACGGCTAAAATCATCCTTACACGCATCAACAACACGGTAAAGAACAACAACCAGATGAAGACGCCCACCTCCGTGCTGATGATTCACAAGGACAGCATCGACTCGTTCTTCAACAGCAACAAGATTCCCAACAACAAGGATTCGTATATTGCCACGATGACCGGCAACAACTACATCTTCAACAACATCTCGAACCTGATTCGCCTGATGTTCAATCAGAAGATGAACGGCAAGGCCTCTGCCAACTGGGACAAGGTGGTGCTCATCCCCGTGACCACCTCTACGCGTACGTCCAACAACACCACGACCATCATCAAGGTCAGCCACGACATGTCGCTGACAAGCACCAAGCTGGTTGGCGGAAGCGAGAATCCGCATGCCGACCTGAAGCTGAGCGTCATCTACAGTAAGTTCTCCGACCAATAGCAAATATTATGGCCGACGGTTATCTGGAATCTCACCAGCAGGAATACGAGAAGCGTAAGGCAGCATGGCTTCAGAAGAAGAAGCATGTTGTGAAACGGAACATACAGCGCCCCGACGATGAATCACTTTAATCGTCGGGCGTTTTTTTTGTAATGCATGGCTCCCCTACCCTTCATGGGAGTGAGAAAGAAAAATGAGGGCATAAAAAAAATGCCTGGCACTTCACAGCGCGAGACATTTAATCTCAATAGGTATTAGCCTTTTTTAAGGTAAAAAGATTGTATTCAGGATAACGGGTGCAAAGGTACTCACTTTTTACATCACACCCAAATAAGTATTGATGTTTTATAACATATTTCAGTTAAAAGCGTTAAAACCTTCAAACAAAACCCGTCAGAAGTCTTGCATTTCCATGTAAATACGCTGAACGGGAAGTCCCATCACATTAAAATAGCTGCCGTTCAGGGCCGTCACCCCGATGTGCCCTATCCATTCCTGGATGCCATAGGCTCCCGCCTTGTCGAGCGGATGGTAGTGCGACACATAGTAGTCGATTTCCTGCTCGGTAAACTGCTTGAAGGTAACGCCGGTAGTTACGGCAAACACGCGTTGTTTGTCAAGCGAGGTGAGGCAAACGCCCGTGATGACCTGGTGTGTCTTTCCGCTCAGCTTATGCAGAATCCGGCGGGCATCATCGTCATCAACCGGTTTCCCGAGTATCTCATCGTCGAGCACAACAACTGTATCGGCCGTGATGACCATCGTGTCGTCATCAATCATGCCCAGATAGGCATCGGCCTTTGCCTTCGAAATATACTGGGGAACCTCCACGGCCGGCAAATCCTCGGGATAGCTTTCGTCGATGCCGGGGATGACCTTTACCTCAAAACTGATGTCAAGCCCCGCGAGCAATTCACGCCGGCGGGGACTATTCGAAGCGAGAATGATTTTCTTTGCTTTCATAATCTTCGTCTGTTTCATCACCAACCGAAGGCCTTCGCATCGGCCATCCATTTGCCCTGCGCCTTCAGCACCTGTTCGATGACATCACGCGCACATCCGTATCCGCCGTTCTTCTGACTGATATAGACGCTGATGTCCTTGATTTCGGCACAAGCATCGGCCGGGCAGCAGGGGCATCCCACTTGCTGCATCACAGGCAGGTCGGGGATGTCGTCGCCCATATAGATGATTTCATCGTCGCTCAGCGAATATTTGGCCTTGAACTTTTCGTAGGCCTTCGTCTTCACGGCAGCCCCCATGAAAATGTCTTCCATGCCCAGCCGTTCGTAGCGAAGCCTGACGCTCTGGGTGGTTCCGCCCGTGATGAGCGCTATCCTCACGCCCAGTTTCATGGCCAGCTGAATGGCATAGCCGTCCTTGATGTTCACGGTACGCATAGGCTGCCCGTCGTCGCTGTCCATAGGGTTCACGGCCGGCAGGGGAATCGTCTCGGCCGAGAGCACTCCATCCACGTCGAAGACAATAGCCTTTATCTTTTTCAAATCATAGTTTATCATGTATGCTCTTGCTTAGAAGTTCGTAAATTTGTCTTGTTTTTTCATCATCAATCATAGCCATCTGGCACTCTATTACATTCAGGTCATAGCGTACGGCCGGTCCCGTCTGGGCATCGTGCGGATGCAGCTGGTGAACCTTCCTTGCGGTTTCATCTATAAGCGGCAGCATCACCTTAAACGGGATGCCCTGCTGCTCGAGCACACAGGCCGACAGATGGTAGCAATGGTTCACAAAGTTGCAGGCGAAAACAGCCGCCAGATGAAGATAGCGGCGCTTGTCTGACGACAACTCATACACGTTGTCGCTAACGCCCTTCGACAGCCGCTTTACCACGTCCAAAGCCCTTTCATTGTTCGCTTCAACGAAAACTGGTATTTCCTTGAAATCAACGCTTTTGCCCTTCGTGAAAGTCTGCATTGGATAAAGCACCCCGTAATGACGGGCAAAACCATCGAAGAGCGACATTGGCATCGAGCCTGCAGTATGCAGGAACACGGCTTCGGGATGCCGGCTGGTCAGGACCGGAACAAGTGTCTCAAGCGCAGAATCCTTCACGGCTATGATGAACACGTCGGCATCGGCCACAGCCGTCAGGTCGGTTGTAAAACCAACGCCCAACATCTCGGCCAAAGCCTTTGCCGAAGCCTCGGTTCTGCTCCACACCTGTCTGATGCAAACATTATCTACAGCAGCCAGGTCCGGTGCGAGATTTGTCATCAAATTTCCTGCACCTATCAGGGTTACGTTCATCATATCCCGCGAGTTTTTCAGAACTTGCCTACATGTACGTTTTCCCACTTCAGCCGGTCTTCGTTCTGGGGCTTGCGCTCGTCGGCCTTATGTCCGAATCCGATGACGCATAAGCAGCTGAGATTCTCAGGAATGTCCAGAATGCCGCGAATCACGATATCGGCACTTGTGCCGTCGGTCAGTCCGCGGCCCCTCATCTGCGCCCAGCACGAACCCAGTCCCAGGTCTTCAGCCTGATACTGCATCGAGATGGCGGCAATAGAACCGTCCTCAATCCAGCAGTCGTTCTTCACGGGGTCGCCCAGAACCACGACCACCAGCTTGGCCTCTTTCAGAAACTGGCTGCCCATGTCCTTGGCATCCGCCAGCTTCTCTATGTCAGCCGGGTCGTCGCATACCACGAACTGCCACCCGCGCTGGCTTTTCGACGTGGGCGACATGAGTGCTGCCCTGAGTATCAACTGAACGTCTTCGGCCGAAATTTCCTCATCGGTAAACTTCCTGTGCGAACGGCGTAATCTCACCAAATCTTTGAAATCTTTCATACTATTTCTTGCTGTTTTGTTCAAATTGTTTAGCAAAGGTAAGAAATTTCACTAAAAAAGTGCAAAGAAATTGCACATTTTAAAAAGATTTATTATTTTCGCGGGGTGATCAAGGTCCGCATCATCACCCATAGCGAAGAATTGCCCCCCATGACGTGCAGCAATTTCTTCCATAGTCCCGAGCTCTTCCGCATCTGCGAAATGACGTCGGGCCTCACTCCCTTCATGGCCGTTGCCGAAGAGAACGGCACCATCGTGGCCCACATGCTGGGCACACTCCGCCGCCGAGGTTCGCTGGTGCCCCCCTATCTGTTCACCCAGGGCCGCATCTACGGAGAGGGAGAATACGCTCCGGGCGTGAACAAGGAGGAAGTCTTCTTCATGATGTTTTCCCGTATCACGAAAAGCATGAGGCGCAAGCGCTGCCTCTACATCGAGCTGAGCGACCTCTCGCAGAAAATGTTCGGCTACAAGCACCTCCGCCAGCTCAGTTTCTTCCCCGTCCATTGGATGGAAGTACACAACTCGCTCCACTCCATGCCGCCCGAGAAAAGGCTCGACGAGAAGATGAAGGCCCGCATTGCCCACGCCAAGGAGCAGGGCGTGGAGTTCAAGGAAGTGGCCGACTACGACGAGTTCCGCGCCTTCTACCGCATGCTGCATCGGTTCCTGACACTCAAGGTGAGGCGCTATCGCCCGCCCGAGCGCATGTTCTGGGAGATGGGACAAAGCCCGAACTGCCGGCTGTTCGTGACGCGCTGGCATAACAAGGTAATCGGCGGATGCGCCTGCATCTGTTCGGGTCCTAACATATACCTATGGTACCTGGCCTCGAAACGCAAGAGCCACCCCACCCTTCAGCCCGCCACGGCCACCGTATGGGGAGCCATCAGCCACGCCTACGAGCACAAATTCCGCCACATATTCTTCATGGACGTCGGACTGCCGTTCAAGAAAAGCAAATACCGCGACTTCATCCTGAGCTACGGAGGCAAGGAAGTGAGCGCCTACCGCTGGTTCTATTTCACCTTCCCCCCGCTCAACCGGATACTCACGTGGATATACAAGGAGTGACCGGAAAACCGTCCCATTTTTGCAGTTTTTCATTAGATTAACAATCTAAAATCGCATTCTGCTCCTTATTTTTCGTACCTTTGCACCATGAATGAGAAAATGCCATTGTTAGGATTGCGCCTCGACGAGCTCAAGGAAGTAGCCAGTTCCCTGGGAATGCCTGCCTTCACGGGAGCGCAGATGGCCAAATGGATCTACGGCCAGCGCGTCAGGAGCATCGACGAGATGACAAACATTTCGAAGGCCAACCGCGAAAAGCTGGCCGAGAAATACGTCATCGGCTGCATGCAGCCCATCGACAGCCAGCATTCGGCCGACGGCACGATTAAATACCTGTTCCCCGTCAGCACCACCAACAAAGGCAACGGCAAAGGAAAACTCTTCGTTGAGACGGTCTACATACCCGACGGCAACCGGGCCACGCTCTGCGTCTCGTGCCAGGTGGGCTGCAAGATGAACTGCCTGTTCTGCCAGACGGGCAAGCAGGGATTCGAGGGAAACCTGACGGTTGCCGACATCCTGAACCAGGTGTATTCACTGCCTGAAGCCGACAAGCTGACGAACATCGTCTTCATGGGACAAGGCGAGCCGATGGACAACCTGGATGCCGTGCTCGCATCTACCGAAATACTCACCGCACCCTACGGCTGGGCATGGAGCCCCAAGCGGATCACCGTGAGTTCCGTGGGCATCAAGAGCAAGCTGAAGCGGTTTCTCGAGGAAAGCGAATGCCACATGGCCATCAGCCTGCACTCGCCCTACCCCGACCAGCGCTCCCAGCTGATGCCTGCCGAGCGCGCCATGAGCATCAAGGAAATCATTGAGCTGCTGAGCAAATACGACTTCACCCACCAGCGCCGCATCTCGTTCGAGTACATCGTGTTCGGCGGCACCAACGACACCCTCGCCCATGCCCAGGCCATTGTCGACCTGCTGCAACCGCTCGACAAAGCCGTTGGCGGGAAATGGGACAGCCAATGCCGGGTGAACCTCATCCGTTTCCACCAGATTCCCGACGTTCCCCTGAAGGGAGCCGACGAAAAACGGATGGAGCAGATGCGCGACTACCTGAACAAGCACGGCATCACGACAACCATCAGGGCCTCGCGCGGACAAGACATCTATGCGGCATGCGGACTGTTGTCGACCGACCGGAAAAAGCCGAACCTGTAGATGAAGAGAAACAGCATAAGAATCATCGGGCTGACGGTGGTGCTGATTGCCCTGACAGCTTTCTATCTGCACAAGCCGGAGCCCCACGAGCCGGCCGCGAAAGCCGGCGCAAGCTCGAGGTTTCTCTCGTCGATTCACTACCAGATGGACACCCCCGCCGAAATGAACACGACAAAAGAGGGACACGACTTCACCTGGATTACCGACAACGGGGCCGGCATCATGCGCAACATCTGCCTCTACAGCTATCCTGCCGAGCGACTCGACTCAGCGGTCGTCGTATCCAGGCGCGATAGCGTGATGCGGCTGAACATACCCGGCGAGACCGACGGCATGTATGTGGAAACCGACAGCCGGATGCCCGTCAGACATACGCTCACACCCGAGGGACGGCTCCGCACCGAAGGCACCTGGGAGATGAAGGGCGACATGATGGGCGGACCGTTCGTCTGCCACAGCATCTACGACCCGCAGAACCGCCGGGTCATCGTGGCCGAGGCATTCGTCTTCGCCCCCGACCGCGACAAAGCCACCGCCATGAAGCGGCTCGAGGAAATACTATTCACCCTCCGCCCCGCCGAATGACAATAGGAATGTAAACATTTTTATAACGCACAAAATATGAATGAGCAAATGATTCACGTTGCTATCACGCACGGAGATACCAATGGTATCGGATACGAACTGATTTTTAAAACCTTCGAAGCCAGCGAGATGCTCGAGCTGTGCACTCCCGTGGTATACGGGTCGCCCAAGGTGGCTGCCTTCCACCGCAACACGCTCGGCCTGCAGACGCCCTACACCATCATCCACAAAGCCGAGGATGCCAAGGATGGACGACTGAACCTGCTGGCCGTCATCGAAGAAGAGACGAAAGTCGACTTCGGCATCGCCAATGCCGAATCAAGGTCGGCCGCAGCCAAGGCCATGACCAAGGCCGCCGAGGATGCCGCCAACGGACTCTTCGACGTGCTGGTTGCCGGTCCATCGGCCGAAGCCGCTCCGGCTGCCCCCCTGACCATGCTGGTCAACGACCAGCTGCGCATTGCGATGGCCACGGCCGGACTCCCGCTCAAGGAAGTTCCCAAGGTCATCACCAAAGAGCTTATCGAGCAGAAGGCATTATTGCTGCACCAGACGCTCCGGCGCGACTTCCGCATCTCGAAACCTCGCATCGCCATACTGGCCCTGAACACCAGTCCGGGCGAGGAAGAAGAGCAAATACTGAAGCCGGCCATCGAGGCCCTGGGCGAACAGCGGGTGAACGCCTTCGGTCCCTACCCCGCCGACACGTTCTTCGGCGAGGGCAACTTCAACGCCTTCGATGCCGTGCTGGCACTCTACGACAACCAGGCGCTGGCCCCGTTCAAGACACTCGACTTTGGCGAGGGCGTGAGCTTTGCCGCCGGTCAGGACCTGGTGCAGACGGCCCCGCTCGCTTCCGACGCCTTCAGGAATGCCGGCAAGAACCTGTCAGACGAGTGCTCCATGCGGCATGCCGTCTATCTGGCCATCGACATTTTCCGCAACCGCCAGAACTACGACGAGCCGTTGAAGAACCCGCTCAAGAAACTCTACCACGAGAAGCGCGACGAGAGCGAAAAGGTGCGCTTCAACATCCCCAAGGCCAAGGACAGCGCCGAGAAAGAAAAGAAACAATAGAACAAGGCGGCAGCACCGCGCGGCCTACTTTTCATTAAAATCAGTAAAAAAACTGCCAAAATTGCAGCATTCTGAAAAAATATGCGTAATTTTGTCACCCAATTATGAACACGAACGAATTGCAGAGGATAAAGCAGCGCTACAACATCGTGGGAAACTGCGACGCGCTGAACCATGCGCTGGATGTCGCCCTTCAGGTGGCACCCACCGACCTCAGCGTGCTCATCGTAGGCGAGAGCGGCGTGGGTAAGGAAATCATACCCCGCCTGATTCACGACAATTCGCCCCGCCGGCGCGAGAAATACTTCGCCATCAACTGCGGCTCCATCCCCGAGGGAACCATCGACAGCGAGCTCTTCGGACACGAGAAAGGCTCGTTCACCGGAGCCATCGGCGAGAGCGAAGGCTACTTCGGCGTGGCCAACAAGGGCACCATCTTCCTCGACGAAGTGGGCGAGCTGCCCATGGCCACACAGGCCCGACTGCTGCGCGTGCTCGAAACCGGCGAATACATCCGCGTGGGCGGCACCAAGGTGATGAAGACCGACGTGCGCATCGTGGCCGCCACCAACGTGAACATACAGAAGGCCATCAGCGAGAACCGGTTCCGCGAAGACCTCTACTACCGTCTGAACACCATACCCATCCAGATGCCCTCGCTACGCGACCGGGGCAACGACATCATCCTGCTCTTCAAGCTCTTTGCCCTGCAGATGGCCGAGAAATACAGGCTGCCCAAAATCACCCTGACCGAAGACGCCAAGCAGGTGCTGCTGAAATACAAATGGCCTGGCAACGTGCGCCAGCTGAAGAACATCACCGAGCAGATGTCGGTACTCTCCGAACAACGCGAAATCACGGCACAGGACCTGCGCCACTTCATCCCCGAAGACCCCGAGAGCACCATGCTCGCCACCATCAACAGCGGCAGCAGCGAGCACTCATACGAGAATGAGCGCGAGATGCTGTTCAAGGTCATCTACGACACCCGCAACAGCCTGGCCGACATGCGACGCGAGATATCAGCCCTGCGCAAGCAGCTCGACGATGCCAACGAGCTGAACAGCAACATACTGGCCCGCACCACGCCCACGCAGCAGATACCCACCGTGTTTGGCGACGGTAACAACCCGGCCATCACCCCGCCCACGGGCATACAGGATGCAGTGGCCGAGGAAATCAAGGAACCCGAGACGCTCAACCTGGAGAACCTGGGGCGCCAGATGATAGAGAAAGCGCTCGAGCGCAACGGCGGCAACCGCAAGAAGGCCGCACAGGAACTCGGCATATCCGACCGCACCCTCTACCGCAGGATTAAGCAGTACGGATTAGAGTAGTATAAATATTAAGGTGAAACCGAGAAATGAAAATGCTGAAAAAATACCTGAACCCGAAAACCGCCAGCCAGGCAGCCCTGCGCTTCGTGGCACTTTTCGCGTTCGCCATTCTCGCCGCCGGATGCTCCGTGAGCTACACCTTCAACGGCTCCAGCATCGACTACACCAAGACCAAGACCATCCAGATAGCCGACTTCCCCATCCGCGCCAGCTACGTGTGGGGCCCCATGGCAGCTATCTTCAACGGTGAGCTGAAAGACAAGTTCGTCAACCACACCAAGCTGCAGCTCGTCAAGCGAAACGGCGACCTGAAGATTGAAGGACAGATCACCCAGTACCAGCAGCGCAACAAGTCGGTCTCGGCCGAAGGCACATCAGCCCTCATCGAGCTCACCATGACCGTCAACGTGATGTTCACCAACAACGTGAACCACGAGGAAGACTTCGAGCGCCAGTTCACCTCGTCAAAGACCTACGACTCCAAGCTCAGCCTCAGTTCCGTGCAAGACGACCTCGTCACACAGATGACGAAAGACATCGTCGACCAGATATTCAACGCCACCGTGGCCAACTGGTAATCAGCAACCGCCCGCATCAGAAAAAGAATATGGATTTACAGAACCTGATAAAACATCCCGAGATGATGGACAAGGAAACGCTCTACGAACTGCGTTCCCTGCTGGCCCTGTATCCCTATTTCCAGACAGCCCGCCTGCTGATGCTGCAAAACCTCTACCTGCTGCACGACCCCACCTTCGACGAAGAACTGCGCCGAGCAGCCATCTACATCACCGACCGCAAAGTGGTGTTCAACCTCGTCGAGGCTGCCCACTACCGCCTCAGCAGCATCAACCAGACCGCCCAGGGCACCAAACAGGCTCCCGCCCCCGCAGGACAAGACTCGCGCACGGCCACCCTCATCAACCAGTTCCTCGACAACATACCCGTTGAGAAAGAAGAGCGAAAAGGCAAGCGCAAGCCCACCCCCAGCGATGCCGCCGTTGACTACGTTTCGTATCTCATCGAGACCGAAGGCGAGGCCTTCAAGGACGAAGACCAGCCCCAGATGAGAGGACAGAATTTGATAGATAATTTCATAAACAAAGAAGGCGGAAATTTCGATCTGAAAGAAGTCCCCGAATTCCTTCCGCAACTCGAAGAAAACGAAAAATCCGACGAAAACGGAGGCGAAGAAGGCTATTTTACCGAAACTTTGGCCCGAATTTACATAAAACAAGGCCGATATTCAAAGGCTTTGGAAATAATTAAGCGTTTAAATTTGAATTATCCAAAAAAAAATGCTTACTTTGCAGACCAAATTCGATTTTTAGAGAAATTGATTATAAACAATAATAAAAAATAAGTAAAGAAATGTACACATTTTTCGTAATTTTAATCGTACTTGCAGCACTGCTCATGATTGGCATCGTGCTCATCCAGGAATCTAAGGGTGGCGGTCTGTCATCCAACTTCTCATCTTCCAACGCCATCATGGGTGTAAGGAAGACCACCGACTTCGTAGAAAAGGCCACATGGGGACTCGCCATCGCTATGGTAGTGCTGAGCGTGCTCTGCGCCTATGTTGCTCCCACCGCTGCCACCGAGCAGAGCGTGCTCGAGAATGCAGCCACCGAGCAGCAGCAGACCAACCCCAACACCCTGCCCGGTTTCGGTGCAAGTCAGAATGCTGACCAGGCCGCACCTGCAGCAGCCGAAGGCGCAAAGAGCGCAGCTCCCGCCGAAAAGGCTCCCGCAGCCGAGGCACCAGCCGCACCTGCAGCTCCCGCAGCCCCGAAAGCCCCTGCAAAATAACTATTCGGTAAAATTAATAGAAAAAAATCACGGCAATTATTTGGCAGTCTCAAATAATTGCCGTACCTTTGCAACCGCAAAACCGACATGGTGCCCGTAGTTCAGTTGGTTAGAGCGTCAGATTGTGGTTCTGAATGTCGACGGTTCGAGTCCGTCCGGGCACCCTCCCAAATCTCTGTAAGTGTTGACTTACAGAGATTTTTGTTTTCAGGTCGATGCGAACAATTACACGTTGGACGAAATTATAGAATACGTTTTGTGAAAAAAAACATACCGGTTATGACATTACAAGAAGTCTATGAATAGCAAGAAGGATGCGATGGGTAGAGCCATTGCCGACTACTGGAAAAACAAGAAGGCAGACAGGCTCAGGGTGTTCTCCCCAATGTTCGAGGAGGACGAGATACCC
>JAEEGJ010003189.1_pt1 | contig 65955 bp, 54 predicted proteins | sample 8958761 | NCBI WGS metagenome assembly JAEEGJ01 (sample SAMN16246546, study PRJNA631951) | gut metagenome | biome: gut microbiome; feature: rumen; material: RS-attached | host: Bos | place: Iran: Karaj | collected 2018-10 | reverse complement strand
ATCGCCCCGATGCAGAGCTTTGCGAAAGACTTTGCCTGCAAGCTTTACGGAAAACCCCAATATGAAGGCTATACCTCGGAGCAGGTTTTGGCAGGCTGGATGTTCTACCCGAACTACTGGAAAGGCACTGAGCGTCAGAAGAGTAAGCGCGATGAGGTGAAACATCTCGTCGAGTCGTTCCAGACCGGCGCGATGATGAAGATTTTCCCTATACAGATGCCCGACGGCACGGTGAAATGGGTCAGTCCGAACGACAACCTTCCAGAAAATCTGAACGAAGACGAATGGGTATTTATCAGAAAATCAATGAGTTATCTCAATGAGCTGGTTGTTAAACAAGACTATGCCGCATTTTCGGAGACCTTGCTGAAAATCAAGGCATATCAGCAGAAAAACGGCGCAGGTTCATTGCCGTCTGATTTCAGGTTTAAGACCGAGAAGACATACAACGTTTGGGCGAAATACAACTATGTGGCATACCTCTCGTTGTGCTTCGGTTTACTGTTTTTAGTGGTTTTCTGCGTTTACACCGCCATTGGAAAACAGATTCCGAAACAAATTGCAACTGTTTCTGTATCAATCAATTGGGTAATCTTTGCATTTTTGACATTATTGATAATTCTGCGTTGGATTGTGGCTGGATACATCCCATTGGCGAAGAGTGCCGAGACGCAGCATTTCATGGCGTGGGTGTCGCTGTTGATAGCAGGCATCGTAGCCATGAGGCGCAAAAACAGCGTCAATATCATCGCAACAGGCTTGATTGTCAGCGGTCTGATGATGCTTGTCGCGGTGATGAGTTCCGCCAACCCGAAGATCACGCCGCTGGTGCCGGTGCTTTCATCACCGCTCCTGGGCTTGCACGTGGCAGTAATCATGATTGCATACGCCTTGCTGGGATTTATGTTTATCAACGGCTTGGCGGCTGTGATAGTGCGTGTTTTCAACAAAAAAGCTTCTGAAGAGATAGAACGTATGGCTGAGATTTCACGCGGGATGCTATATCCTGCGGTGATGTGTCTCACATTCGGCATCATCATTGGGGCGATGTGGGCGAACATCTCGTGGGGCACCTATTGGGGCTGGGATCCGAAGGAGACGTGGTCGCTTATCACGCTGATGGTTTACGCCACCGCATTACACAAAACCATGGCTCCCGGGCTGCAAAAGCCGATGAATTTCCATGTTTTATGCATACTGGCATTCCTCAGCGTTTTGATGACCTATTTCGGCGTAAATTACATTTTAGGCGGAATGCATAGCTACGCAGGTTAGAAATTTTTATATCTTTGCAGAGGGAAAAAATACGCTGATGAATATAACTATCGGATTGCTGATACCTCTGCTTGGCACTACGCTTGGTGCGGCGTTTGTCTTTTTCATGAAGAAAGACATGTCGGCGCGTCTGCAGAAGTCGCTGTTAGGCTTTGCCTCGGGAGTGATGGTGGCTGCTTCGGTATGGTCGCTGCTCATCCCGTCGATAGAGATGCGGAGTGAGAGTGGTGGCTGGGCGGTTTTGCCCGCAGCCATCGGATTCTTGGCAGGTATAGGATTTTTGCTTCTGCTTGACGAGCTCACGCCACACCTTCATGTGGGCACCGACAAGCCCGAGGGACCACGTTCGAAGCTGTCGCGTACGGCGATGTTGGCGTTGGCAGTGACCATCCACAATCTGCCGGAAGGCATGGCTGTCGGCGTGGTGTTTGCAGCCGCCTCGCAGGGAGCCGAAGGGGTGACTTTGGCAAGTGCCATAGCGGTGTCGCTCGGCATCGCCATCCAGAACATCCCCGAAGGAGCCATCATCTCAATGCCGATGTGCGCCGATGGTAACAGCAAGACGAAATCGTTTCTCATAGGTAGTCTGAGTGGGGTGGTGGAGCCTCTCGGCGGACTGGCGGTGGTGTTGCTTGCCGCCTGGCTCACCCCGATATTACCTTACATGCTCTCATTCGCCGCCGGCGCAATGTGCTACGTCGTCATCGAGGAGTTGATTCCCGAGGCATCGTCAGGCGAGCATTCCAACCTCTCAACCATCGGTTTTGCAATAGGTTTTGTCCTGATGATGGTGCTTGATGTGGTGATGGGATAACTGTTTCAAATAAATTTTTGTAAAAAAACAACTTATTTCCAAACATTTTTCTATAATTAGTCGAAGTTTTGGAAATGTTGTGTATTTTTGCAGTGTATAACTGATTATCTGAAATAGCAAGACAAGTCGTGAGTAAGAAGAGGCTGATCTGGAAAATACCTTGCATCGTTGTGGGTGTCATCGTGGGAATAGTGCTGTTACTGCTGGTTGCCGTGACGGTCATTCTGGTGACTCCCGGAGCCCGCACAAATGTTCTGCAAAGATGTGTGGCGGAAATCAACGAGCGAACCGACTTCGATGTGAGTCTGGGACGGCTGTATCTTTCTCCTTTCCACCATTCTCCTATGGTTCTCTATCATGCCTACAAAGGCAAAGAAGATCTGCCAATACACATAGAAATAGACAGTCTCTATATCGGTCATCGCGGTCAAGACACGATGTTATATGTACATGGCTTGCGTCTGCAAGGTAGTATGAAGAAGCCTGAAGAGGGTGAACCGAAAGACGACTTTATGGCCCGTACAATCCTAGTGGACAAACTGCTGCTGGACCAAGCGACGGTACACTCCGACACGCTGATAGACGAAGTAGGCATCGACGCCATATTGGGGTATCTGGATGTACAGAGTCCGGGACTCAATATAACGAAAGGACAGTACCCGCTGCATGGCTTGAAGTTGACGGATGCGTTTGTGAGCGTTGAGCTGCGCGACACCGAGACCGACATCGAGGACACAATCTCCGCCTCTACACCAATGATCATCGAGGTGCCTGACGGTGAATTGAATAATATACGGTTTGTGCTTGACCAGATGGGAGTGGATTTACGTGTCGGCTCCCTGTCCACGAATGTGTTGGCAGACATTGAGAATGACCTTTATGATGCACGGCACCTGAATATCGGCAATGCCTCGCTCACGCTTGAATCACTGTACTTGCCTTTTGACACGATCTATGGAGATGCGCTGGTGGATTTGAGCACCAATCTGATTAATTCTAACGGATTACACGTGCGCTCCGACTCACTGGGGGCAAAAGTGAACCTGATGGCCACGAAGCTAAATATGGAGACGATGCGGGTTGACTTGGCAGGCAATGCGGAATATCACGGTAGTAAAATCAACTTGGGAGGATTCTATGATATTGATGATGATGCGTATGACATGCTGGTGGATGTTGGGCAAGTTGACATAAGTCCGTTCCTCAAAGACAGTCACCACGTGGAATTGGCAGGCAAAATACATGCGCAAGGCAAAGGAATAGACCCTTATTCCCCTGCAATGAAATGCAAACTGGCCATGAACATGACCGATTGTATCTATGACAGCATTAATGTATCTGGCTTAATGCTTGATGCCGAGATGGTCAATAAAACAGTGGTTGGCAACCTGTATCTGCCGGTTACGATGACTGACAGCGTCATGCGGATTAAGGCGGATACGAAGCATCAGTTCTTGGTATCTGATTTCTTTACACCGGAGAAGATGAGCGTGGACTACCACACGCAGATGAAGCATATTTTTGCACACGTTGCAGGCGAGGATTTCGATGTCGACTCTCTGAACCTTGACTTCACCACTGATGCCGCCACATCGTTGAATATTGTCACCCAAGGACTTACCATAGAGACACAAAGTCCGATGCATCTGTTCAGACTTGTTGACGATGTACAACCGGTGTTAGATGTCGTCACAGACTCGACCTTTGTGCAGTCTATCGTCTCGTTACATGATTTGACACTGCTTGACACGCTTCGACAGCTTATACCAGCCATACGAGCGGAGATAGAGCTGACGAAAGGCAGCCCCGTCCAGACTTTCATAGAGCGAATAGGGATGGATATCGAAGAGGTTACGCTGTCGCTGAAGTCCGATTCTCTCCAATCAGACCTGGCCTTGGATGCTTCCATTCCGTATATTGACCATTTAGGCGAAGATAGTACAGGTCTTCACCTGCCGGCGGCTACGACAACGTTGCGGATGAACATGACGGAAGGCAGGACCACCGTCTCGCTCACGACCAACACCAGCATCAACGATGGCGTGATGGATGTCTATAGCCTCAGCACCGACGCCGCACTGCAGCTTAACCTGGAACGGAACGGGCGCGAGTTGAGCGGCACCGGACATCTTGCGTTGGACAGCCTCGTGTACGATGGAATGCAACTCGGAAATCGAACGGCAGACATCCTGATTTCACCATCGAGGCAGTATGAGAATGCATTCCAGGCAGATGTGCGGTTGAACGACATCCCACTTGAGCTGATAAGCAGCATTATTCAAATGGATGACATCGACTTGGATGGTTTCGTTCAGGCTAAGGCTGCCGTAGATGGCATACCTGCACAATTTGACATCTCCGCCGAAGTGCTGCCTAAAAATATAAGCGTCTTATACAAGCCCTACGATATTAAGTTTAATCTGGGGGAAACACCTATCGTGATGGAACATAATAATGTGAAATTGAACGATGTGCGCATCTATAGTGTCGATAGTTCCTATCTGGCTATGAATGGCGGATTGGATCTCAACTCAATGCGTCTGGATGTAGGTTTGGCTGCCGATGATTTCTCTCCGATAAAACTGGAGCAAAATGGCGCTTTCCCTATTTACGGTGACCTGGCAACCGATATCCGCGGACGGGTGACCGGACCGCTGGATAGTATCCATGCCGATGTGGATGTCACAATACTACCCACCACCGATTTAACCTATCCGATAGATAAAAAGAATCTGGCGCAAGTCAAACCAAACGGCACGGTCAACGTACAGTATAACACCGCCGACGGGGAACTTAACTTAGGCGGAAGGATAGATGTGGACGAAGGATTGGTCCGCTATTCGCCCAAGCTATATCCCATGATACCTTTCAAAGTGGATACGGGAAGCTATGTCGCCTTCAACGGTCCAATAGACCAGATATTTATTAAACTCTCTGCTTCGCAACAGGTGAAAGCGGATGTGCAATCGGAGGGCGAAGAAATGCGCCGTGTGGTCTTCAACACAGGCGTGCGTGTGGAGGGTGTGCTCGATTCGATAGGCATTGGCACCGTAGGCTTTTATATCGAAGCACCAAATGACGAGACCATAACACGCGAACTCGCCTCTATGGATGAAGACACCCGCGAAGGTATAGCGGCAGCATTGCTGGCTACCGGTATGTATGTTGGCGAAAGCAATGTGGCTGCACAAAAAGATGGATATGCACTGTCCAGCATCTTCAACAGCCGTATCAATGCAGCTATGGCAAATTCGAAGATAGGGAATATCGTGGATGTGGATATCAGTAGCGGAGAAACAGTACATGGGTCCGGCAAAACCAGTGACATGAACATCACCATCAGCAAAGCTCTGTTCAGTGAAAAACTGACCGTCACTGTCGGCTCCACCATCACCGACAACCCAGAGGTCAACAAAGCCAACGGCTTGTTAAGCCTTATATCCGCAGACTATAAACTGACCGAATCAGGAAATATTTTCTTACGTGCGTTCTCACAGCGCGATTATGAAAACATCTTAGAAGGCGAACTAAACAGGTCAGGCATCGGTGTGGGGTCTAAAAAACAATGGAAGCGTAAAAAATACATGCCTTTCTTGGGTGATACCATCACGCGTACATACAAATTACTGGCGGATGCGGACATCACCTATCGTTCCAATCACAGTCTCGGCCCGAACCTCACCCTCGGCCATTTGACAAATAATCTCTTTGGACATGGAGAGACATTCTCTATCAAAGGCTATGGAGCGTACTATTGGGCGTTGCGCGACCGACAGCCAGGAGACCCGAGAATAACCGACACCTATAAATTCGGAATTGATGCCGCACTCATCTTTCCATATCTGCACTTGGGAGGTGACAAAAACCTTGAAGGCGACACCCGTTACCGAATTGGATACAAGTACGAGAACATCGCTGGAGGATATGGTGTTAACAAGTTCTATGGATCTTTCTCGTATTTTATCCGCACGTCTCCTTATTTTACACATATATTAACACCTTTCTCGCTTTCTGTGATCAGAGTGAAAGCCGAATCGCAAAAGTTGATCGAAGCTGTGACTGACCATCCTGAAATCCTAAAAGTGCTTGCCGGAAACGAGTTTGTACCTTCTATAGGCTACGGAATCACCTATAGTGACTACCGCTTCAAACGGGCGGTCAACACCATGATTGAATTTGATATTAAGGAAGCGGGCAACCTGATAGACGCCACCTATTGCCTCTTCGGATACTCGTGGGATGAGTTGGACAAACCACTCGTCGATGTCCCATTCAACCAGTTTGTCAGGTTGTCGGTCGAACTGTGGAATAAGTTCAACTTTACGGAACGGACATGTATCGCAACGCGACTTTTTGCGGGCTCCAACATACCGTTGGGCAACTCCGAGTATGCACCGCTTTCCGAATCATTCTATACCGGTGGTCCCAACAGCCTGCGAGCAGCCGAACCATACGCCTATGGACCTGGAAATTTCCATAGCCTCAAATTCAACCAGAATTTCTTCCATGCCGGTGATATCAAACTCGAAGCCAACCTTGAAGTGCGTTTCCCGCTCGTTTGGGAACTCAATGGTGCCGTTTTCCTCGATGCCGGCAACGTATGGAACTGGCGCAACACCTCCGACCTCCTCAGTGACGAAGATTATGAGGCATATTACAAGATTATGGAGTTCACTGAGGAAATATATGACGGAATTATTGATAATCCGTATATCGCTAAGCAGATAGCCTTAGGTACTGGTTTCGGACTCCGCCTCGACATCGACGGACTTGTTATCCGTCTGGACTTGGGTGTAGCCATCCACGCACCTTACCAGACATACAAATACACCAAGGAATATACGCCTGATCTCACTCAACCGATCACCACCTATTACAATTTACCTTCTGTCCTTGATGGCCTGCGTCTCAACTTCAGCATAGGCTATCCGTTCTAACTGACTGGCCTGATCCACACGTCACACTGCGGGAACGGAATCTCGATATTGTTCTCGTTAAGCGTGTTGTAGACGAGCTCTTGAGCACGTGCGATATACGGGGCGCGTTCTTCCACCAAGACATATTGCTTGAGGCAGATGTTGACACTGCTGTCGCCAAAACTCTCGAAGAACACATTGATGCCGCGTTTCGGGTCGACTATCGGACGGTTGTATTTGTCTTTCGTCATAAGCTTTTTCGTGGCTTCATTAAGCAGGCCGCGTACCATCTCGACATCGGTGCCGTATTTTACACCTACCACAATCTTCAAGAATTCGTAGTCGCCGTTACGGGTGAGATTTTTGAAGTTCTTGTTGAACAAGGTGGTGTTGGTGAACGCGATGACGGTGTCTTCCAGCGTCTGAATCTGTGTGGTTTGATAGCTGATGGCCGTCACCTTGCCGCGGACGCCGTCACACTCGATGTAGTCGCCCACACGCAGACGCCCGCCCATGAGTTGGATGCCGTAAATGAAGTTGTTGAGGATATCCTTCATAGCCAAACCGAGACCGGTAGCCAGACCGGCTGCCACGATGGATAACGCCCCAACAGGTATCTTCAGCAGCACCACCGTGATTATGATGAAACTGCCCCACACCATGATGCCTATAACATTGTCGGCTAAGGTGAAGTTGATTTCGTTGGCCTGGAAATGTGTCTTGCCTTGCTTGTGTGCCAGATTGTCAAACTTGATTTTGCGGTACAAAGCTTTCGTAATATAGCTGAGATAACGGAATAAGAACACCATGACAGACACAAGCGTGATGTTGTACAACGAGAAATTCAAGATGGCATTTCCTTCGTCGTCGGCAAGGTTGAAGAACGATCTTGTGAAAATATCCTTGCTGATTTCTCCCAAATCAAACACATCGCCGGCGTAGAACAAGCACATCGGAATGGTGACTATAGCGAGCACCGGCAACGCCACCTGTTTGATAAAATCGAAGCGCCAGGTGACAGCGATGTATGCGTCTTTGCGTTCAGGCTCGTATATGGTGTGGTCTTTCTGGTATTCCATCTTGTATTGTTTCATCTTCTTCTCGTCATAACGGTCGAGCAGGATGTACAATGCCGTTATCGTCTCGATGGCGGCGAGCTGGAAGAGCCACCAGATGAATATCTGAATGCCGAGCAGCACATAGCCCGACCAGATGATTATCGTACCGACAATCATAATGCCGAGAGTAACCCAGCTGTATGTCATGTCGTGACGAGCCTCCTTGATGCGGCTGACCTTTCTGCATAACAGAAGCTGCCAGATGGTGCATATCAGGACGATTGGCGGAAATATCAGGTTGACGAGCTTGTTCGGGATGAAGATGATACGGAAAGTTATCACTATCAGGCTGAGCACAATCATCGGGAGGTAGAGCTGCCACACCTTTCTGAGTGTCGCCGAAGGTATGCGTATGAGCAACGACAACAGTATGGAAGCTACCAGCCATGCGTATGTCAACAGCAGCCCCGACGCGACGTTGAAGAAATTCGACGAATAGAAAGCCGATGCTATCATCACTGACAATATAAAGATAATAACGCCGCCGAACAGGCTGACAAGATGGTTGCGATCCTGCGATGCGATGGTCTTGAACCGAAGCGATTTCTTCTTCAGAACACGCATTATGATACTGCTCAACAAAGTTGCAATGCCAATATAAACCAAGATTATCACTATGAATCCCGACACCTTGGTGCCACGCCAGTCGCTATTCCGTAAGGCTTCCGAGTCGGTGGTGGTGTCGCCAATGCCGTATTTCATGGCTGCATCGTAGACGGCTCTCTTCTTATAACGCGTGAACGACTTCAAAACCTTGAAATAGTTGTCCTGACCGTCGATGAAGATGTGTTTCTGGATGAGGCGATAGCGTTTCACGGCGTAGTTGTAGCTCTCGTCGAGACGTATGCTCATCATTTTGTAGTGCTCGCCGTCTTGTGTCACCTTTTCACGCGCGTCTTTGTACATGTCAAGAAGCGTAAGGGTGTAGTAAAGACATGAGTCACGGTCTATCTGTCCCTGTTCGTCAAGGAAAAATGGGGAGTCCTCGTCGTAATGCAAGATGTTCCCGCTCAACAACAGAGCGTCCATCACCGACGACAGACTGTCGGGGAGGCCTTCAATCTTGTCGAGCATAGGTGGCAGTCGGCGGAGCGACTCAGCCAAATGCTCGCAACGTTCTATTTCCATGTTGAGATTCGCCAAAATCTCGTCGAACGGGCGACGTTGGCTGTGGTAGTTGTCGTACTCGCGCGTCACCTCGTCGAGGGCGTAGGTCATGTCGAAAGTGTAGTCTTGGCTTTGCGAATATAGCATCAAAGCGAGCTCGTTGCAGCGTTTTGTCATATCGACGAGCTCCTTGTGCTGCATCTCATTGCGCTGCTTTATCCAGTTCTGCCTGCTCTCCAGCTTGACATACTCCTGATGCAGCTCCGAACGGAGAATGGTCAGCGTCTTAGCGATATCACTTTCGTTGAATACAGCCCATGCCGGGATAGCCAAAGCTACGACCAGCATGAAAGCCATAAATCGTCTTATAATCTTTTTCATAAAAACTATTTTTTGACGAATCTCACCATAAGTTGCCTCAAATTATTTCAAAAAGCTTAAAAACCAGTCCAGAATCTCTCCCAGAATGAGTGTTCCATTTCTTTCCAGGTCTCTGCTGTCGCTGCCTCGAAGTCGGCAGTGTAACGGTTAAGCATCTTTGTGGCCTCTTCTTTCTCGCCTTTCTTGAGGAGTTTCTCAACTTTTTTCTCCAGTTCAGGCATCTCTTCCATGGCTTTCACCTCGTAACGTTCGATGTTGCTGTACATCACGTCTTTACACAATCCCCAGTTGACTTGAGCGAGCTTGTTGGCTTTTCTGTAACGCCACAATGCTGTCTGCTCGTCGAATCCGCCGTGTCCGCATCTGTCGAAGCATGAAGGCATCATGGTGGAGCCGCTGTACACAGGGATTCTCGGGCTCTGGCCCGGGTTCTCCACGCCGATCCAGCAGATGCCGCCGGTCTCGTCGGGTTTCCAGTCGCGGAGCTGTGCCACAAACGAATATGAGCACCACGACATTGCCACGCCACGTTTGAATTCGATGGTACCTGGTTTCAGCATGTTGTACACCTTCTGCTCGTTGCCGCCCATCCATGGGTTGGCGGTAGGGGAGACGATGGTGTCGCCTTTTCTGTCGACAATCTTCAGGTTACGTGTGAGGTCCATGTCGGTGCCTTCGTAATAGCTGCGGAGCAGACGCATCACGTCGCGCACGTCGACTTTGTTTTCTGGCTTCACCGAGAATGGGAGCTCCTCACCGTCTCTGTCGAGCTTCAACGATGGTGCCAACTCATTGAAGATGAACCACTCACGCTCGCGGAAGTTCTTTCCGTTGGAGTAGCTGCTGCTGAATGCCTTGTACCAAACGAGGTCGCCCTCGCCGTCCCAGAGGCCGTATTTCTTTGCTACCTCTTCCACGTTGTCGGAGCAGAGGAAGTTCTTGCTGTCTTTCCTGTTTAAGTATTTGATTCTCGGGATGTTAGCTGACACGCTGACCTCGCCGTCAGGCACCCTCTGTGCCGCCCAGATGCCGCCGATCTTGTCAGGACCTTCACCCATGATCTCCATGAGCCACACCTCTTTGGTGTCGGCAATGGTGATAGCCTCGCCGCCGTCGCCATAGCCGTATTCTTTCACGAGCTCGCCGATGAGCATGATGGCGTCACGGGCGTTGTCGCAGCTCATCAAAGCGATGCGCTCGAGCTCCTCGATCTGGAACACGCCGTCTTTGTTCACCAGAGTGTCGGGACCAGAGAACGTGGTCTCGCCAATGGCCAGCTGTTTCTCGTTGAAACAAGGATATGCCGTGTTGAGATATGCGTATGTGTGACTCGGCATCGGAATCTCTCCAGCCACCTCCAAGCCCTTGGTCTCTCTCGGACTGAAAGTGTGCATGGTGCCTTTGTAAATCTTCATCATGGCACCTTCTTCGTTGTCGGCTGCCGGCTCCCAGCGCATCCAGGTGCGGTACCAGCTGTCGCAGGTGTGCGAGGTCATCACTGAGCCGTCGGTAGAGGCTTTCTTGCCCACCATGATGCTGGTGCAGTTTGCGCCGTCAAATTCGTATTCGTCGATATTGATTTGAGCGTTCAAACTCAAAGTCATTGTTGCTAAAAGCAATACAATCAATAGGTTAAGTCTTTTCATAGTTGTTATTTTTCGGTTGTTATTTTTTCTGAAAAGAAAGTGAAGTTCACTTTTCCATATTTTCTATGGTCGTAATAATGCGGATGTCCGCTGAAATCAACGGTTCTGTCGTGTTCAAGGACAAAAATCCCGTCTTCGTTGAGCAACTCATTCTCAAAAATGAGGTTCATGAGCACGTCGTAATGCTGGCAGTCGTACGGCGGGTCGGCGAAGATGAGGTCGTATTTGGCTTTATGCATCGGCAAGAACCTGAAGACATCCGATTTTACCACCGATAACTCGTTCATATTCAGTTTGTTAGCGGTCTCACGGATAAACCTCACACAGTTGTTGTTCTCATCGACGGCGGTCACATGCGGGCAGCCTCGCGAGACAAGCTCATACGAGATGTTACCTGTCCCCGCAAAGAGGTCGAGTGCCGTGGTCTCCTCCAGATCTATCTGATTTTCAAGGATGTTGAACAGGCTCTCCTTGGCCATGTCGGTAGTGGGGCGCGTCGGGAGGTTGTCGGGCGCCACAATCTGCCGTCTCTGATGTCGTCCTCTGATGATTCTCATATTTTTTCAGTTTTAAAACGCACGTCGCGTATGTATCTCGTGACGAGTTCCACAATCTGTGAGTCTTTCTCTATCATGCCCATGAAATATACCGGGGTTATCTCCACGTCGATGTTCAGCTGCTCCATAGAGAAGAGCACAAAATACAGGAAGTCTTCTTTCGTCTTGAAACGGAAGACGTTGTCAAACAACAGTTTGGCTCCTTTCAAAACCACCATTTCGAAGCTGTTGTTTTTAACATTCAGATAGACTCTGCTGTCGTCGGTGCGCTCGTGGTTTTCCTTTATCAGATCTTCCAAAAGCAGGGTGGAGGCGTGGCGGAACTCGCTGTTTTCGATGTCTTTCAGCTTGGCGTGCTCTTTTTTTGAGACACAATAAACATTATATATGTCGGCAAGCTCAATATAGTCGGCGCAGACCACGCTGTTGTCATCCTTAATCCCAATAAAATCAAGATATTTCGACTTTTTGCTCTCCAGGTAAAGAGCTGCCGGCACCAATGTGTGCTTGTCGCTGTTGATGACAATATACGAAAAACCATCCGCATAATTTCGGATGGTTAGTTCGTTAGTGTTCAACTCGTCGTTAACCGGGGACATATTATTCCCAGTTACCGTTCAACGAAGGTTCGTCCATCGAACCGACTTTCAGACCTGCATATTTGTCGAGGTCTTCCTGTTCGGCTCTCAAGTTGTTGACTCTCTGTGGGTCGAGGTCCCAAAGATACACGCTGTAAGGTGTCTTTGCCTCAAACACAGCCACTTTCAAACCACCGCGCATGATGTAGCCGGCTTCCATCTCAAATGGGACTTTGTTGTCCTGTGAGAACGGCACATAGCGGAGGTCTTCAACTTTGAAGTTTTCTCTGTTGCTGAACAACGAGTCGACAACGGCAACATAACCAACGGTATCGTTGATGGTTTTTGTAAATGTTGTGTCGTTAGGGTCGGCCACGATGTTGACCACAGGAAGTTTGCCTGTCTTGATATAGTCGATGAGTGAATCGAAATCGGCAGTGTATCTGTTGTAGGTCTGCTTGTAAAGAGTCTGAGTCTTTCTGATGTCTTTCAGGCTTTGAACTACTTCAACTTCTCTTTCTTTACGCACGTTCTCAAAAACAACAGGTTCGCTGATGCTCTTGTAAATTAAATAAACTAACAACACAGCTATCAGAGATAAAGCGATGTTGATGATTGTCAGATTTTTATTATTCATGATGTTTGATTTTATTTACATTTTTTGCGTTGCAAATTTAGCAATTTTTTTAATAAGAACGAAAAATTTTAAAAATATTTTATGAATAATATTCTACATTGAGTCCCAACGACTTAACTTTTTCGGCGATCTTCGACATCTCGTCCGATGAAAGCTTTTCGAGATTCTTTTCCGGAGTCTCTCTGTCGATAACGTAAATCATTGTCTTTCTTGGCTTTATCTTTTTCAGGTGCTCCAGCCAAAGCTTGATTTCCTCATCAGTGGTGTTGTCGATTTTCATGCCGTTATGCTCGCCGCGGACAAACAAAGTCTGTATAATCACCTGACCCTCAAAGCGTTGCAAATCTTTGACATATTGTTCGAGGTCTATTTTCACGTTCGGGAGATTCACCTTATTAATAATGCCAACTGTGCCACCGTCGAGCTTGCAGATGTTGTTGTCGATTTTCTGCAATGCCTTGAAAACCTTCTCGTCGTGAATCCTCGTCCCGTTTGTCAGCACGCTTATGACGGCTTTCGGCACGTATTTGTCCCTCAATCTCACAGTGATATCAATGATTTCCGGGAAATCAGGATGCAATGTCGGCTCACCGTTTCCGGAAAATGTGATGCTGTCGGGTTCTTTGGGCGTCCCGGCGAGTCCTCTCAACGTATTCTCCAGTGTTTGCTCGTATTCACGAGGCGTCGGCAGCTTGGCGTGCTCGTCTCTTTTCTCCGGATTCCAGCCGCATTCGCAATAAACGCAGTTGAAAGTGCATATCTTTCCAAACTTTGGTAACAGGTTGACACCCAGTGAGTTGCCAAGTCTTCTGCTGTGTATCGGTCCGAAAACCAGATCTTCTGTTAAAAATGCCATTTCCAAAAATTTTTGCAAAAGTAGTAAAAATATTATTATTTTTGCAAAAAATTGTACCATGAAGACAAAACAGGAAATCACGGAAAACTGGCTGCCGCGTTATACGGGACAGAGCATCGACAAGTTCGGGAAATACATCCTTTTGACCAATTTCTCGCATTATCTGGAGCTGTTTTCGTTTTTCAGCCATGCCCCGATAGTGAGCCGCGACCGCTCTATGCCTTGCGCCACAGCGGGCGACATCACCATGATCAACTTCGGAATGGGTAGCGCCAACGCCGCAACTGTCATGGACCTGCTGAGCTGCATCCATCCGAAAGCCGTGCTGTTCCTGGGCAAATGCGGAGGCCTGCGACCCAAATACCAGGTCGGCGATTTCATGTTGCCAATCGCCGCAATCCGCGGTGAAGGTACGTCGAACGACTACATGCCGCCTGAGGTGCCCGCACTGCCAGCCTTCTCGCTGCAGAAAGCTATATCCACCACAATCCGTGACCATGGCCACGACTACTGGACAGGCACCGTCTACACCACCAACCGGCGTGTGTGGGAACATGACGACAAATTCAAGGATTATCTCCGCCAGATTCGCTGCATGGCAGTGGATATGGAGACTGCGACAATCTTCTCCGCGGGCTTCGCCAACGAGATTCCGACAGGCGCACTGCTGCTCATCTCCGACCAGCCGATGACACCGGAAGGCGTCAAAACAGAGGAAAGCGACAAAAAAGTGAGTAGCATGTTCGTCGACGAGCATATCAAAATAGGCATCGACGCTCTACGTCAGATTATCGATAACAGATTAACTGTCAAACACTTGAAGTTCTGATGACTTACGAACAGATTCTTTCGGACATTAAGAACAAGATTTACCATCCTGTGTATTTCCTGATGGGCGAAGAACCGTATTTCATCGATTCCATCAGCGATGCCATCGAGAGTACTGTGCTGGATGAGGCCGATAAGGCGTTCAACCAGATTATCCTTTACGGAAAAGACGTCGACGTGCACGACATCGTGACGCAGGCACGTAACTTCCCGATGATGGGTAACTACTTGGTAATCATCGTGAAAGAAGCCCAAGACGTGAAAAATATCGAGTCGATGGAGCCGTTCCTGGAGATGATTCCCGAGACCACCATCCTCGTCCTGAATTACAAATACAAGAAGCTCGACAAACGTCTGAAGTTCGCGAAAACACTGGACAAAGACTATGTCTTGTTTGAGTCGAAGAAGCTTTACGACAGGGACATACCGAAGTGGATCGTCAATTATCTTGGCAATCAAAAATACAAAATACAGCAAAAAGCGTGCCAAATGTTGGCGGATTACCTTGGAACCGACCTGCAAAAGGTGCGCAACGAGCTTGACAAGCTGATGGTTGCGGTGCCTAACACTAAGGAAATCACTGACTTTGATGTCGAATATAACATCGGAATCTCCAAGGATTTCAACATCTTCGAGCTTCAGAAAGCCATCAGCTACGGTGACTTCCCGAAGGCAGTGCAAATCATCAATTGTTTTGGCGACAACACCAAGGAGAACCCGCTAATCGCCACAGTGATAATGCTTTACGCCTATTACTGTAAGTTGCTGAAGCTGCATTACGCCACCGACAAATCGAAAAACAACATCGCCAGTGTCCTCGGCGTGAGTCCTTTCTTCGTCGAAGACTACTTCGAAGCTGCTCGTCGTTACAACATCAAAAAATGCGTGGAAAACATTGCCGTTTTAAGGGAATTCGACCTGAAATCCAAAGGCTACAACATCGGCGATGTCGACCAGAAAGATTTGTATCGGGAGATGATTTATAAGCTGATGAGATAAAAGATGGCAGCCAACTGACTGCCATTTTCGTTATTTACGATTCTTCTTAATCCATTCTTTCGCATTCACAAACGCTTCAATCCACGGCGCAATTTCATCGTCTTTGCGGTTCTGCGGATAGAATGCCCATTGCCATGGCAGGAAGGCTCTTTCAAGGTGCGGCATCATTGCGAGATGACGTCCGTCGGCTGAGCAGATGCCTGCCACTGACCATGGCGAACCGTTAGGATTTGCCGGGTAACCGTCGTAGCTGTATGTCAACGCGATGTTGTATTTTTCCTTGCCGTAAGGGAAGTTGAACTTGCCCTCGCCGTGAGCGATCCACACGCCGAGACGGCGTCCTTTCAATGTAGAGAGCATGATGCTGTTGCTGTCTTCGATGTTCACGTTCACAAATCCCGACTCGAACTTGTGTGAGTCGTTGTGTATCATGCGCGGATGCTTGTCGTGGTCGGGGTAGATGAGGTCGAGCTCCGTCATGAGCTGGCAGCCGTTGCAGACGCCGAGACTCATGGTGTCAGGACGTTTGTAGAAGTTCTCGAGAGCAGTGCGTGCCTTCTCGTTGTAGAGGAACGCTCCCGCCCATCCTTTTGCCGAACCGAGAACGTCGGAGTTGCTGAAGCCGCCAACAAACACTATCATATTCACGTCGCTGAGGTCTTCGCGCCCGCTTACGAGGTCTGTCATGTGTACATCCTTGACATCGAATCCGGCAGTGTATAACGCGTAAGCCATCTCGCGGTCACATTGGCATCCTTTCTCACGGATGATGGCCGCCTTCACGCCCGAAGGTGTGCGACGGTGCATGTCGATGCCCAAATCCTTGGCCTTGCCGGTGAAGTTGCCAAAATCAAACTTAAGTGCTTGATTCTTATAGTTTTGATAACGCTCCAAGGCTTTCTCTTCGCCACTCTGACGGCGGTCGAGGAGATATGAGCTCTTATACCAAAGGTCGCGTAATGCGTTGATATCCAATGTGTAAGACTCGCTGCCTTTCTTCAAAGCGATAGCTCTCTTATCTGAAACCTTGCCGATAACGGCATATTTGATGCCTTCTTTGTCGAGTAACTCCTTGACTTTCTTGTCTTTAACCTGAATCACCACGCCTGGCTGCTCGCTGAATGCCACGCTGATGAGGTCGTTTTTGTCAAATGCGCTGAGGTCGATGTCCATGCCGCCTTCATTGTTGGCGAATGTCATCTCAAGCAAGGTGGTGATCAAGCCGCCTGCCGACACGTCGTGACCTGCCATCACGAGACCTTGCTCGATGAGCTTCTGCAAGGTGTTGAAGCACTTCTTAAAGTATTCAGTATCAGCGACATCTGGAGTCTTCTGGCCAATCTTGCTCAATATCTGTGCGAAGCTGCTGCCACCGAGGTTGAATCCGTCTTTCGAGAAGTCAATATAGATTATTTCTGAGCCTTTGTCGTTGACAATCACTGGCTTGACGGCCTTTCTGATGTCTTTCACCTCGCCAGCTGCTGTCACGATGACGGTGCCAGGGGCTAACACCTTCTGACCGTTTTTGTATTTCTGGGTCATCGACAGTGAATCTTTACCTGTCGGAACGTTGATGCCGAGAGCTAACACGAAGTCGCTCAATGCTTTAACGGCGCGGTAGAGACGTGCGTTCTCGCCAGCGTTCTTGGCTGGCCACATCCAGTTGGCGCTCAATGAAACGCCTTTGAGGTTCTCCTCTATAGGAGCCCAAACCAAGTTGGTGAGTGACTCGGCTACTGACAGTCTCGAGCCTGCCTCAGGGCTTATCAGAGCGGCTGCCGGGGCATGTCCGAGTGCTGTTCCGATGCCTCTGACACCTTGATAGTCAAGTGCCATGATGCCGAGGTCGGTGAGAGGCAGCTGGATGGCGCCGGCGCATTGCTGCAACGCCACACGGCCTGTCACGGAGCGGTCTACCTTGTTGGTGAGCCAGTCTTTACATGCCACGCCTTCGAGCTGAAGCACGCTCTTGAGGTAATCCTCGAACTTATCTTGTTTATAATCAATATCTTGGAAATGATAATCTTTCGTCTTATCTGTCAAAACGGTCTTTGGAGCGCTTCCGAAGAAGTCTGAAAGGCTTAAATCTATCGGATTTACGCCGTTTTTGCGGACGAAACGCAGACGCTGGTCGTCGGTCGACTCGCCTACCATATAATAAGGTGCGCGCTCGCGTTCGGCTGTCTGGCGGATAATCTCGGTATCTTGTTTATTAACAAGGAGTCCCATACGCTCCTGCGACTCGTTTCCGATGATCTCCTTGTCAGAAAGTGTCGGGTCGCCGACCGGAAGGTTGTCTACATACACTGTGCCGCCGCTCTTGTCGATTAGCTCCGAGAGGCAGTTGAGGTGACCGCCTGCTCCGTGGTCGTGGATTGAACGCACCGGGTTGCTGTCGTTCTCCACCATGGCGCGGATGACGTTGGCGACACGTTTTTGCATCTCAGGGTTGGCACGCTGCACGGCGTTGAGCTCGATGGCGTTGGAATATTGGCCTGTACCGACGCTCGAGACCGCGGCGCCGCCCATGCCGATGCGGTAGTTGTCGCCGCCAAGCACTATGATGAGGTCGCCTGGCTCCGGGTCTTCCTTCATGCTGTCGTCAGCAGGGGCGAAGCCGATGCCGCCTGCGAGCATGATGACCTTGTCGTAGCCGAAGTCTTCGCCTTTGTCAGCGCCTTCAGTATGTTCGAAGGTGAGGAGCGAGCCGTTGATGAGCGGCTGTCCGAACTTGTTTCCGAAGTCCGAGGCGCCGTTCGAGGCCTTGATAAGAAGCTCTTCAGGGGTCTGATAGAGCCACGGACGCGCCTTGAAGTTGTCTTCCCATTTTGATTCTTCGTTGTTGCGAGGATATGGTGTCATGTAAACGGCTGTTCCTGCCAACGGGATGGAGCCCCTGCCGCCAGCGAGACGGTCACGTATCTCACCGCCGGTGCCTGTAGCGGCGCCGTTGAACGGCTCGACAGTGGTAGGGAAGTTATGAGTCTCTGCCTTGACAGAGATGACGGTGTCTATGTCCTTGATTTTGAAGAAGTCAGCTTTATGCTGCGTGGCTGGCGCAAACTGCTCGACCTTCGGTCCGAGTATGAAGGCGACGTTGTCTTTGTAAGCCGAAACCAAGCGGTTGGTGTTGGTCTTCGAGGTCTTCTTGATGAGCGCGAAGAGCGTGTCGGGCATCTCTTTGCCATCGATGATGAAGGTGCCGTTGAAGATTTTGTGGCGGCAGTGCTCCGAGTTGACCTGCGCGAAGCCGTACACCTCGCTGTCGGTGAGGCCGCGGCCTATCTTCTTGCTTATACCTTTCAGATACTCAACCTCTTCGGGGCTGAGGGCGAGACCGTCCTGCTGGTTGTAGGCGTCGATGTCGGTGATATATTTCAGCGGCTCAGGCTTGCGGTCGACGAAAAACACGTTCTGGTCGAGGTCGTGGTATTTGTTTTGCAGCATCGGATCGAAGCTGTTGTCGTTTTCCTCGACGGGATGGAACTCCTCGATGCGGGTGACGCCTTTAATGCCCATGTTTTGGGTTATCTCGACGGCGTTGGTGCTCCAAGGTGTTATCATCTCACGACGCGGTCCGAAGAAAGTTCCTTTAACGGAATCTGCTTTGATTTGTTTGGCGTCGCCAAAGAGCCAAGCGAATTTCTTAATATCGTTTTCATTGTGATTATCAACGCTTTCCACAGCGATGATGTTTTTCTGAAGGGTCTCGAAAAAGAGTATCATGGTATTGTAATTTTCAAGTCGCAAAATTAATATTTTTTACATCTAAAAACACGAAAAACACGAAAAAATTCTTCATGTCGATAGCGCCTATGTAATGTTATTGGTTTTACTCCCCTTTACTAAACTTTTAATCAACTTTTATGAAGCAAGGGCGATCCTCTAATGATTCACTGATGATCAGAGGGTGATGTATTATGTAAACAAGCATAAAATGCTATCAAATGAAGCAGCGTCATAAGATTAAAAATTAAGAGGAATCTTAGCCTGTAAACGGTAAACCGTAGACTTTTTTCAAAAACTGGCTGTGCGTTCAAAAATTTGTTGTATCTTTGTAAAATTAATTTAACTTAATATTATAACAATGAAAACTCTAATATCATGGGCACTTGCCGCCACAATCGTTTTCAGCGCAATTACCTTTACAGGCTGCAAGAAGGAAACTCCAATTAACAACAACCAGTTGGTCGCAGAGACGCTTGCCTTCAAGGTGAACAATAATTCTGACGAGTTTGTTATGAAAAGGGTGGAAGGTGGCGATTACTCGATGGTGTATATGTACGATGACCAAGAGAAGACCGTCACAGGAACGCTTTCCGACTTCTACATCTGTCCCGTCGAGGTGACCAACAAGCTCTGGTGCGATGTTATGGGCTGGAAACCCGAAGGACAGACAAACAATGGCGACTTATATCCAGTCAGCAATGTGAACTACTACGACATCGTCAAGGAAGGCGGATTCATCGACAAGCTGAACACGATGTGCGCCAGCCAACTGCCGTCTGGCATGTGCTTCGCACTGCCGACCGAAGCCCAGTGGGAGTATGCTGCCCGCGGTGGGCAAAAGTCGATGGGCTACACTTATTCAGGCTCCAACACAATAGACGTGGTGGCCTGGTATGCCGGCAACTCGGACAGCTCTACGCATCCTGTCGGCTTGAAGCAACCCAATGAGCTCGGCCTCTACGACATGACTGGCAACGTCTGGGAATGGACCCGCGACAACTTCGTATATTTCGACCAACTCCCACTCAACCAAGGACCCGACTACGTCTGCGTCGCCGAAAACAACTATCGCGTCACCCGCGGCGGCAGCTACGGCACCAGACAGCAGGGTCTCGAGACAGCCTACCACACATGGCTGGGAATGCATCAGTCCTATATAAACCGTGGCCTGCGTCTTGCCCTCGTGAAAAGCTTCGACGAAAAAACACTCGTGGAACCTACCCAACCCGACAACATCCTTACCTTCTCTGTTAACAACGGCACAGTCGGCTACTACCTCCCTATGGTTGAAGTGAAGGGTGGCGACTACGAGCTGGTCTATGAGCGCGTCGGCGAACAGAAGACCTTCACCGGAACGCTTTCCGATTTCTATATCGCCCAAACCGAGACGATGAACTACATCTGGGAAACCGTCATGGGCTCGATACCCGAAGGCCAAACCGAGAGTGATGGCCTCTATCCCGTTGCGATGGTCAATTACGAGGACATCACCGGACCAGGCGGCTTCCTCGACAGGTTGAACACGATGTGCGCCGACCAGCTGCCCGCCGGTATGCATTTTGCCCTCGCCACTGAGGCCGAATGGCACTACGCCGCCAACGGAGGACGCAAGTCGCAGGGTTACACCTACGCTGGTTCAAACACAATAGGCGATGTGGCATGGTATACCGACAACGCCGGACAAGCCTCCCATTTCGTGGCCTCCAAGCAGCCTAACGAGCTCGGCATATACGACATGAGCGGTAACGTCTGGGAATACTGCAACGACTGGTATGCTGAACTGGCCGACCTCCCTGCCGAACAGGGCCTCGACTATACCGGTCCGGAATCGGGCGAAGTTATTGTGGGCTGCGGCGGCTGCTACGACAGCGAATCCTACACCTGCACATCAGCTTACCACGGCCGTGAAATTGAACACAACGGCCGTAACGCCACTGTGGGATTCCGCATCGTTTTGAGATGAAAATTAATTTTTTCAAAAAAATGTTGTACGTATTAATAAAAGTTGTATTTTTGCAGTCCGAAAAATTTGAAAAAAATTAAATACAAATTAATGTACGCAATCGTAGAAATAGCAGGGCAGCAGTTCAAAGTGAGCAAGGGAGACGAAATCTTCTGCAACCGCTTGAACGGCGATGTCGACAGCGCTATCAGCTTCGACAAGGTGTTGTTGATCGACAATGACGGCAACACAAGGGTTGGCACCCCCGTCCTCGAAGGTGCTAAAGTAGATGCCAAGATTATCCAGCATCTCAGAGCAGACAAAGTTCTTGTTTTCAAGAAAAAACGCAGAAAAGGCTATCAGACCCTCAACGGCCACCGTCAGGATCTCAGCAAAATCCGCATTGAAAGCATAACTGAATAATAAACCGAAAAAATTTAAAGAATTATGGCACACAAGAAAGGCGTTGGTAGTTCCGAAAACGGTCGTGAATCACATAGCAAACGACTCGGAGTTAAGGTTTTCGGTGGACAGGCAGTCATCGCAGGCAACATCATCGTTCGTCAGCGCGGCACACAGCACTATCCTGGTGACAATGTCGGAATGGGCAAAGACCACACTTTGTTCGCTTTGACAGACGGCATCGTGGAATTCACAAAGAAAAGAGAAGATCGTTCATACGTGAATGTCATCCCGGTTTCAGCCGAAGTGACAGAATAAGCGTAATTGGAAACGAACAGAGAATAAAACGGGGGTGCGTTTTGCATGTCCCCGTTTTTTTTATATAAAATTTGTTTTTATTAAAATTATGGTGTAATTTTGCATCTTTAATGTTAATAATTATGAAGAGATTTTATATATTACTGGTTTTTATGGCTTTAGCTAATATCGCCTTTTCACAGATAAAACAAAAAGAACTGGAAGCCATCAAAAACGACACCACATTGTACTATGGAATGAGCAACGTGTGCAACTCTTCAGACGAGGCAACCGAGGCCGCAAGAAGCGAACTTTATGCCAATATCGCCAAAAACTGTAACTCCAACGCCATATACATCGCTGGAAACGGCGACAAACAAGTGGAAAATATCGTCAGGACATTCAAAGAGAGAATCGAAGAGAAAGCCTTGGAAAGGGCAGTGCTGGAAGACGACGATGACGAAGAGTACCAATACCTTATAACGATTCGACGCGCTGACTTCCGAGCCTTGTGCAACGAACGCCGCGATGACATCCAGCGTTATATAATAAAAGGTATGAAGATGGAAGAGGATGTCTGCCTCGAAGACGCTCTGAAAGCTTATTACTGGGCTCTGATGCTCTGCTACGCACACCCTCAAGGCAAAAAACTGCTTTTCCATGGCGACAACGGAACCGTTGATTATGAATGGCTTGTGGAACGTATCAGCGGCAACGACGGCATACTGAAGTCGTTTAAATTCATCGTCCCGAAAGAAAACGGCATCGAACAGACCGACGATGGGATGATAGTGAAACTCCGTGTGCGGAACACCTCCGGTCAGGACGTGGTGAACCTGCGCTGCGAATGCCACGACGGACGCAAGTTCATGCCTAACACAGTGCGCGACGGCAAGCTCATTGTGCAACTGCATGACAAAGACGCCAAGAACTTCAAAATCAAGGTGAACTACGACTTTAAAGAAGACGCCAAGAAGATGAACGTGGCTGTGTCAAATGCCATAGAACTCATCAAAGTGCCACGTTTTTCTAACAATATATACACCGTCGACCTTGAGAAGACAATGAACGTGAAGAAAGACGAAGAGGTGCAGGGCTGGAACAAGGTGGAGAATAACCGCGCCGTGAGTGATAATATCTATCTTGAACGTATGTCGCTGATAGAGAACGCTTTACGCAACCATGACATCGCCTCTGCACGCGAATGCTTCTCGACAGCAGGATACAACATGCTCGACACCCTCTCGCGTTACGGCAAGATGACGGTGGTGGGCAAACCCGACTATAAGTTATTGAAATACAAAGACGAAGTGCTCTGCCGCAGCATCACCGTGCAGTTCGACTTCAGAAACACGCCGGGCTTCTCGCAAGACGTGGTGTTCCGTTTCGACACTATCAATAAGGTCGTGACTTCGCTGGCGTTCCGTCTGTCCGACCAGGCCGAATATGATATCATCTCGAAGACGAAATGGCCCGAGGAGTCGAGGCTGATACTGGTGAACTTCCTTGAGGATTACCAGACGGCATACGCCCTGAAACGCCATAGATATCTGGAGAGCATCTATTCCGACGACGCGCTGATCATCGTGGGGCGCATGGTGAAAAAGACCGAGATCCCGGACCGTCTGACGCTGAAACTGACCGCAGAAGAGGCCGAGCTGACGAAATACGACAAGGACACCTACATGAAAAACCTCTCGATGTGCTTCAAAAACAACGAATATATCAGGTTGCGCTTCACCGAGACCGATTTCACCAAGGCTAACAACACCAAAGACGTGTACGGCGTGCGCGTGCGACAGGAATATTTCTCGTCATCGTATGGCGATGTGGGCTATCTGTTCCTGCTCGTCGACTTGCGTGGCACCATGCCGTTAATCCACGTCCGTGCCTGGCAGCCCGACAAAGTCGATTTGGAAAAATTGATGAATATGAGCGACGTCCGATTCAATTAATGTAGGGACGTGGCGTGCCGCGTCCGTTTGAATGTATAAACATGAAAAAATCATTATTTTTTATATCAATAATCTTGTTTTCATTTGCAATGAAAGCGCAGATTTCCGTAAAAGAAGGCTCGTTCAAGCAAGTCGGACAGTTTTTCACGATGAAGGAAGACATGACCGACGACAACTACACTCCGTTTGCAGTCATCAAGGTGAAGACAGAGAACATGACGGCGACGCAGGTGGAACAGCTGGGTTTCAGCGGCAACGCCCTGACCTATATCGACGCTGAGTTTCACGACACCGAGGTGTGGGTTTATCTCACGTATCTCGCGCCATATCTGAAGATCACACATCCTGACCTGAGTTCGACAGAGTTCACCATTCCGTACGACATGAAGCCTTTGCAAGGATATGAGCTCGTGCTTGTGAACGGTGCCGTGGCAAGAACAGGGGGCGGAAACGGAATGTTGACGATAACGACTAATGTTCTTGGTGCTGAGGTGTATCTGGATGGTAGGAAAATGCTTGAAATTACGCCATATTCCAACGATATGGTGGCAGCAGGTCATCACGAACTGAAAATCGTGAAGAAAAACTATCAGACAGTGGTTCGTCAGATTGATGTTTTGGAAGGAAAAGAGATAAAAATCGATGTCAATCTGGAGCTCTCACTCGGAAAAATCAATGTCGACACAAATCCTACTGGCGCGACAGTTTATATCGATAATGTTAAAAGAGGTGTTACGCCGTTGATTATCAACGATATAAGAGTTGGAAGCCACACCTTGAAACTCGAAAAAGACGAATACGACACCGTCGAATGGACTCTGAATGTTGAGGAAGATAAAGACTGCGTTGTTGTCCAGCCACTTACCGTCACCAAGATTATCAAGTCATATACTGTCAAAAATGTGTCGTTCGATATGATTTTGGTGAAAGGCGGCGCTTCGGGTGATTTTTATATCGGACGATGTGAGGTGACACAGGCGTTGTGGAAGGCTGTGATGGGCAAAAACCCGAGCAGAAACGGTGACAGTTCGAGGCCTGTCGAGTCGGTGACATACGATGATTGCCAAAAGTTTATCAAGAAACTGAACAAGATGACGAAGGCTAATTTCCGGTTGCCAACGAGGGCTGAATGGGAGTATGCGGCGAAAGGAGGCAAGTGGAGCAAAGGTTGTCAATACAGCGGCAGCAACGATATCGACCAAGTGGCATGGTACACCGGAAACAGCGGCAGTTATCTGCAAGGAAGATCTAGCCAAGAACGCCAGCAGGATTATTTCAACATGACACGCTGCACCCATCGGGTCGCCGAAAAGCAAGACAACGAGCTCGGGCTGTACGACATGAGCGGCAACGTTTATGAACTCTGCTCCGATGTCGACGCCAAAGGCTATCGCACAGCCATGGGTGGCAGCTTCACCTGCGAGGCCGACAGATGCAAAAACACGTCAAGTGTGCATATCAAGCCGGAGATTAAAACTAAGGATTTGGGCCTGCGCCTGGTTATACAGTAATTTTAGATTATGAGACGTTTTTTCATCCTTATTTTCAGCATTTTCCTGTTTTCGATTTTAGCGAATGCGCAAATATCAGTAAAACAAGGCTCTTTCAAGGAAGTTGAAGGCTTTGTCAATATCGATGACAAACAATACGACGACAACGGCACCTCGTATGCCGTCATCAAAGTAAGAACAGAAAACATAACCGACAAAGAACGCCGCGACTTAAGTTTTGATGGCGGGGCTGGCACCTCGTTCGAGCTTGAATACAAAGACGGCGAGGTGTGGGTTTACATCACCTATCTGGCATCGCAGCTGAAGATTACGCATCCTGAGTTCGGCTCGGTGAGCTTTACAATCCCGTTGGAGATGAAGCCTAAATGCGGTTATGAGATGCTTCTGGTGAACAAAGTGGAGGCTGTAAACGCTGGCTGGGGTGCCCTTACAGTGCAAACAAAGCCTGAAAACGGTGCCACAATCTCGTTGAACGGCAAAGTCTTAAAGGTGAAAACACCTTATTCAAACAACATGATAGCGGCTGGGAAATACGAGATAAAAGTGTCGCTTGAGAAATACCAGACAGTGACGAAAACCATTGAAATCACTGATGGTTCCAACGAAATCGTCGAGATAGAGATGCCGTTTGCACACGGGAGTCTGAAGGTGACATCTGAACCCGCCGGAGCTACGGTGTATGTCGACAGCGTCAGTCGTGGTAAAACGCCATTGGTTTTGAATGATGTGATAACTGGAAATCATATTGTAACTGTAAAGAAATCAGGTAGTTATACTGAAAAATCGGATCTTTATGTCGAAGAAGGCAAGAGTTATGAGATAAACAAGACCTTGAATGCGCTTCCTGTGGGTGCCTTGAACGGACTTTTTACCATTAATGCAAATGGTGGTCAAGTGGTTTTTTCGAAAGGGAATCTGCAGTACAATCCAAAGACAAAAATATGGCAATTCGCTGAGCATCAATGGAATATCATTGGAGAAGGTAATGCCAATATCTCAAAGAGATATGATGGCTGGATCGACCTTTACGGTTGTGGCACAGGCAATCGTCCGACGGCTACGACCACCAGTCTCCCATATTATTTCGAATCGCCGTTTTATGACTGGTGCGACAACAAAATCATCAACGGAGGCGACCAGAAACACCTTTGGCGCACCCTGACCGCCGACGAATGGGATTATATTTTGAACAAACGCAAAACCTCGTCCGGATTGAGATATGTCAAGGCGCAGGTCAACGGCGTTGATGGCGTTATTTTGCTCCCCGACGACTGGCCGTCGACGGTTTATAAGTTCAAGAAGGCAAAAGACAGGTATGACAGTGCGCCAAACAAAATTTCCCCGTCGGAATGGGAGTCGTTTGAAACGGCGGGAGCGGTGTTTTTGCCTATGGCAGGCTCGCGTTATGAGCAAAAATATTACGATGACGGCGGTTATTACTGGACGAGCACCGGCATGAACCATGTTAAGTTCGACGCTAACACATTCGATACAAGGACTCATAACTACGATTTGATATCAGTGGAGTACGATATTCCGTATTACGGAGATGCAGTACGTGCGGCAAGAGACGTGAAAAAATAAAAAACTTCAAACTTCACACTGCAAACTCAAAACTTTTTATTATTTTTGCAAGTTAATTTTTACAACTATGTTAACAATACCTTATATTAGAGAACATAAAGAGGAGTGTATCAACCGTCTGAGTATCAAGAACTTCACGAGATTTGAGCTCCTTGACGAGATTTTAGCGCTCGATGATGAGCGTCGCAAGACACAGCAGGAAAACGACGAGGCTTTGGCAGAAGCCAACACTATAGCACGCCAGGTGGGCGACCTCTGCAAGCAGGGAAAAGCCGCCGAGGCAGCACCATTGAAGGCTCGCGTGGCTGAACTGAAGGAATTCACGAAGGTGAAAGGCGACCGCCTCGAAGAGCTTAAGGCACTGATTCAGAGTAAGTTGGTGGAGATCCCTAACACCCCGCACCCGATGGTGCCACGTGGCAAGACAGCAGCCGACAACTTGGTGGTGAGCGAAGAAGGCAAGATGCCTGAGCTTCCGACAAACGCACTGCCACACTGGGAGTTGCTCAACAAATACAAACTCGCCGACTTCGAGCTCGGTAACAAGGTGACTGGCGCGGGATTCCCGTTCTACACCGGCAAAGGCGCACGTCTGCAGCGCGCTCTCATCAACTTCTTCCTCGATGAGGCTGTGAAAGACGGATACTACGAGGTGCAGCCACCTATCGTGGTCAACGAGGCGTCGGCATACGCCACAGGCCAGCTGCCGGATAAGGAAGCCCAGATGTACGCGGTGCCACTCGATAAGATGTATATGATCCCGACCGCCGAGGTGCCTGTGACCAACATCTTCCGCGATGTCATAGTGCAGGAAAACGAGCTCCCAATCAAACGCGTGGCTTATTCCAACTGCTTCCGTCGTGAGGCTGGCTCATGGGGCAAGAACGTGCGCGGACTGAACCGTCTGCACCAGTTCGACAAAGTCGAAATCGTAGAGATAGCACATCCTGACAACTCATACGAGCGTCTCGAGGCAATGAAGGAACATGTGGCAGGCCTGCTCCGCAAACTCGAGCTGCCATTCCATGTGTTGCGTCTCTGCGGCGGCGACATGAGCTGGACATCAGCAATGACATACGACTACGAGGTGTGGTCGGCAGCACAGAAACTGTGGCTCGAGGTGAGCTCGGTGTCGTGCTTCGAGACATTCCAGTCGAACCGTATGAAGCTGAGATTCAAAGATAAAGACGGTAACATCAAGCTGGCACACACCTTGAACGGCAGCGCATTGGCTCTCCCGAGAATCGTGGCAGCCTTGCTCGAAAACAACCAGACAGAAGACGGTATCTTGATTCCAAAGGCATTACAACCATATACAGGCTTTGAAATTATTAAGTAAGATATTGACAATCAGTGGTTTAGTCCTGATGGTGGCTTGCGGAAGCAAGACACCATCAGGACATATTGACCAGATGCTCCAACGTGTGGATGCAGTGGAGAATCAGGTGGAAGCGCTTTATACTCAAGACTTTAGCTATCTTGTCAAAAAGTATCAGGCAATAGACACCACAGTGGCACGTACCAGAGACCTCGGCGATACCTTGATTCTCATGCAAGCTTATCTGCAACAGTTTGAAACCCAACGAGTTGTGATACTTAAAAACGCTGAGGTTTCAAGAAAACAGCTGACCGACCTGCAAGATGACATCATCGACAATCGTTTTGATGAGAAAACGATGTTGAAATACATCCAAGACGAAGAAAAAGCGCTCCATACGATGGAGGCTCAAGTCAAGTACTTTCAGGAAAAGTTTGACGCACAGAAAGAAGTCGTGAAACAACTGGGGAAGGAGTGATGATGAGGTCGTCGCGCTGTCATCGTTGGTTTTCAAAGGTTATTTGTTTTGCTTTACTGCTTTTGTCGTTGCAAAACATTGAGGCTCAGAATGTTAACAACCAGCGTCAGCTTGATGAGAAATTAGCTCGTGAGTTTTATTATAAAAAAGATTACGAGAAAGCACGCGACATCTATAAGAGCCTTTACGACAACTTCGGGAATGTCGGTTATTTTAACCAATATGCTGATTGTCTGATACTTACGGGTGATTACGAGGCAGCAGAAAAGGCTTATAAGGCGTTTCTGAAGAAAAATCCGAAAAACTGGAAGTCGCATGTCGATTTGGCGTACATATATCAGCAACAAGGCGAAAACGACAAGGCTGCGAAGTATCTTAATAAGGTACTGAAAGACGTTTCTGAGAACAAAAATTCAATAATTGAAGTATCCAACTTATTGAGAACCAGGGGTTTTAATGATTTTGCAATATTATTATTTAATAAAGGTGCTAAAAATTCAAATATAAATTACAATTTTTATCTTGAAAAAGCATATACCTACAACTCAATGCTTGATTTTGAGAACGCCACCGAGTGTTATCTGCTTTATTTAAAGGAAAATCCTGACCAATATGAAAACGTTAAGAGCCGTCTGCGAGTGATGATGATGTACGACATTAACGGCAACGTGAACGATGTGATTCGCATGGCTTTGCTAAGGAAAACGCAGGAAGAGCCTGATAATGAGGAGTATTCGTCACTCCTGATGTGGTATTCACTCCAACAACAGGATTATGAGATGGCGCTGACATTGCTCAAAGCCCTTGACAAACGTGGAAAAGGCGACTTCGAGAACGACATCGTCAACATAGCGCAGATAGCTTACGACAACAGACAATACGATATTTCAATAGATGCTTATAATTACATTTTAAAAAAGCATAAAGAAGGTGTTTACTACGTTGATGCCACCATCGGACTGATTGAGGCGGAATATGCCCAAACCATCGCAAATGGCAGTCACGACAAGGGCTTTTACGAAAAACTGTCGGGTAGAATCGACAACGCATTGGCGGAAGTGGGTTATTCGAAGGAGACAATATCGCTGATAACGATACAGGCGGAAATCATGGCTTTTGAACTTGGACAATATGAGGAGGCTATAGCGTTGTTGAACAATGCGTTAGAAGTTAATTTGTCGCCACGTGACAAAGCCGTGCTGAAGATGAAACTCGCCGATATCTATCTGTTTACCGACGAGGTGTGGGAGGCTACTTTGCTTTATTCGCAGATTGAGAAGTCTTTGAAAAACGAGCCGATAGCTCACGAGGCAAGGTTCAAAAACGCACAACTGCGTTATTTTATTGGCGAATTCGAATGGGCGAACGCAGCCTTGAAGGTGCTGACTGCCGCCACATCGAAGCTCGTAGCAAACGATGCGATGACGCTCTCGCTGACTATCAGCGACAATCTGGAGTACGACACCATCGGCTTGCAACGTATCGCAAAAGCCGATTATTACATATACCAGCATCGCTATGTGCTTGCTAATCAAATGCTTGACTCGGTGGTGGCATATAACCCCAACGAGGTGAGTCTGCCAAGCGCGTTTTACCGTAAGGCGAAAATAGCAATGCATGAAGGCGATTACGAGCTCGCTGACAGTCTTTACAAACGTGTTTACGAGGGCTATGCCGATAGCTATATCGCTGACGAGGCATTGATTGAAGATGCTTTACTGCTTGAAAATCAATTGAATAGACAAGAAGAGGCGATGGAGCGTTATTCAAAATTGTTGGATTATTACACCGCCAGCGTCTATGTGGCGCAGGCCCGAAAAAACTACCGCCGACTGCGTGACGAATTAAACAAATGATTATGAAAGACTACACAAATAACGGTTTGGTCAGGCCGAAGAAAGCTCTTGGACAGCATTTCCTGGTCGATTTGAACATCGCGAGAAACATCGTGAATGCCATGGGCACCGACCATGACGTGGTGATTGAAGTCGGAGCCGGTATGGGCGTGCTGACGCAGTATCTTATTGAGAATCAATTAGATAAGTTGCAGGTGGTGGAAATTGACACCGAGTCGGTGGAGTTTTTGAAGAAGAAGTTCCCTGAACTTGAAGGACATCTGATTTTAGGTGATTTTTTGAAGCAAGACCTGACGTCATTTCGAGCGGAATGTTCTGACCGTCATTTCGACCGATCGCAGGGAGTGGAGAAATCTCCTGCTATTGAAGGAGATTCCTCGACTGCGCTCGGAATGACGGGTAACGATGTCGCCGTCATCGGCAACTTCCCATACAACATCAGCTCCCAAATCTTTTTCCAGATTCTAAAGTACCGCAACAACGTCTCGGAGTGCGTCGGTATGATCCAGAAGGAGGTGGCAGAGCGCATCGCGGCTGGTCCAGGCAGCAAGACCTATGGCATCTTGAGCGTGCTTCTGCAGGCTTGGTACGACATCGAATACCTGTTCACGGTGCATGAGAATGTGTTCAACCCGCCACCAAAGGTGAAGTCGGCGGTTATTCGTCTTAAACGTAACAATGTCAAGGAGTTAGGATGCGATGAGAAGATGTTTGTGACCGTCGTGAAACAGGCCTTCAACCAGCGCCGCAAGACCTTACGTAACTCCTTACGCTCGCTCATCCCGGCCGAAATCATTGATAACGAGATATTTAACAAGCGTCCGGAGCAGCTTTCTGTAGCGGAATTTGTTGACCTTGTAAAGCAATTATAATTGCTTTCTCATCGAAACTTTCACCGTGCTGAATGCTGCGATGCCACCGATGATGGTGATGGTGGCGAGGACGATGAGAACGTCTTTTAGCTGCAGCGCAACTGGATAATACTCAACGATATAGCTGCCGGTGCCGTCGCCGAGGCGGATGATGCCGACATATTGCTGGAGAAGCACAGCTATGATGCCGAGAATCAAGCCGATGATGCCGCCGACGACCGAGATTATCATCCCTTCGTTGGTGAAGATGCTGCGTATCAATGAGTTGTCGCCTCCCATGGCACGAAGGGTGGAGGTGTCTTTTTTCTTCTCGATGATGAGCATCGACAGCGAGCTGATGACATTGAAGGTCGCCATCACCAAGATGAACACAAGTATCAGATACACAGCGAGTTTCTCCGATTTCATCATCTTGTAAAGGGTGGATTGCTGCTCGTATTGGTCGTAGACGTTGTAATCGGGACCGAGGATGTTTTTTATTTGTTCCTTTACACGCTTAATATTCCTTGTTGAGACGCGATTAATCGCATCTTTACTGGCATTTTGGTGGATGAAAATTTCCACATCCGACGCAAGTCCTTCATATCCAATGAGTTCAGATAGCCATTCGTATGGAGCCAAAATGGTCGTCTCGTCGATGTCTTGGTTTGTGGAAAACACCTTGTTGGCTATCAGATTGCCAGTGTTGAAGCTGTTTTCAAGGCTGAATGACGACGCGTTGCCGCGGCGAGGCACGTAAACCTGTATCATCGACAGAGGGTTGTTGGGGTTTATGCCAAGGAAATAAGCCATGCCGACTCCTGGAATCGCCATGTTTTTATGGTCATCCATGCCATAAACACGTCCTTCGTTTATGATGGATTTGTTGATCCTCTCTACCTGTAAAAACTCCTGCGGCACCCCTTTGATTTGCCCGATCTGCTGCTTGTCCTGGTTCCTAAACAGCGCATCTTCGGTGATGGTCGGCAAAACAAGCTCCACATTTTTTATCTCTCTGATTTTTTCGAAAGGGAAGTCATTGGTATTCACTGTCTTACCGTTGACGGAAGTGATTTGCAAATCAGCCGACATCTTATGGATGTTGTCGCTGATGACGACGTTGAAGCCGTTGAAGATGGAGAGCACGAAAATCATGGCAAACGCCGCCACCGCCACGCTGACGATGGAAATCCATGTCACGATATTGATGAGGTTGTGGCTTTTCTTCGCGAGAAGATAACGTTGCGCTATGAATAACGGCAGCTTCAAGATTTGAGCAGATTGTCAATGTTTTCTATATAATCGAGCGAGTCGTCCTCGAAAAACTGCAGCTCCGGTATCACCCTAACCTGCAATTTTATGCGGTCGCCGAGTTTGCCGCGGATGGTTTTGGTCATGGCGTTGACCTCTTTAACCACAGCGGTTTTCGCCTCTTTGTCGGGACCGAACACGCTGAGGTAGACGCGTGCATACGACATGTCGCTGGTCACGTTGACCTTAGTCACCGTAATCATTATGTTTCCTTGGGTTTTTATCTCCCTCTGGAATATTTCGCTGAGTTCCTTCTGAATCAGCTTCGAGATTTTCTGTTGTCTTTTTGTTTCCATAATGATTGCAAAATTACATAAAATTTTAATGCGAGAGGGTCATTTTTCTAAAAATAAATCGTAAATTTGCAGATTGTAGGGACGTGGCACGCCGCGTCCTTACAAATTGATATATAACGAATTATTATGAGGATTGTAATACAACGTGTGAGTCAGGCTTCGGTCACCATAGATGGCGTGCTGAAATCAGCGATAGGAAAGGGCTTTATGGTGCTTTTAGGCATCGAAGAGGCTGATAATCAAGAAGATGTGGAATATCTTTGCCAGAAGCTGACAAAGTTGCGTGTGTTTGCTGACGACAACAACGCCATGAACCTCGACATCAACCAGGTAGGGGGTGATTTTCTGGTGGTGAGCCAGTTTACGCTTCACGCAATGACGAAAAAAGGCAACCGTCCAAGCTTCATCAAGGCGGCACGGCCGGAACATGCGATACCGCTTTATGAATTGTTTCTCAAGAGGTTGGCAGAGGTGTCGGGACGTAAAGTGGAATGTGGCAAGTTCGGTGCCGACATGCAGGTGGAGCTCATCAACGACGGTCCGGTGACAATAATTATTGATACGAAACAAGACTGTCATTTCGACTGAAGCGAAGCGGAATGGAGAAATCTCAAATAAATACAATGAGATTTTCCGACTCCACTTCGTTACACTTGAAATGACAACTAAAAAAGTTTTAAACAATGCTTTTTTACAGGAAATATGGTGACCCGAAGAACAAGCCGATAGTTGTGTTGCATGGCGTGCTTGGTCTTTCAGATAATTGGGACTATTTCGGGAAACGCTTTGCGGAGCTGGGTTTTTATGTGATTGTGCCCGACATGCGCAATCACGGGCAGTCGCCGCGCTATGAGGCGTTCAACTACAAAGTGATGGCTCGTGATGTGAAGAAAGTGCTTGATTATGAACATATTACAAAATGTTACGTCATCGGTCACAGCATGGGTGGCAAGATCGCCATGATGCTGGCGTTTGACAACCCGCAACTCGTCGAGCGGCTGGAGGTTCTGGACATCAGTCCGCGTAAGTTCGACCGGCCGTTGGACCATGTGGGCTTCATCGCAGCCATGGGAAGCGTCGACCTTAAGAAGGTGAAACGCCGCACCGATGTGGAGGAACAGCTCGCAAAATACAATTTCGAGAAGCGGATTCTGCTGTTTTTGCTGAAAAACCTGTCGTACAGCCACGAACACGGGTTCAGGTGGAAGCCATATCTGAAATCGATATACAAAAACATTGAGGAGATAGGCAAAGGCCTTGAAGACAAAGGTGTTTACGAGGGCCCGACCTTATTCATAAGAGGCGGCCAGTCGGATTATATTTTGGAGAAGGATTTGCCTGTGATGAAGGCGCAACTGCCTAATCATCAGTTGGTTACGCTCGAAAATTCGGGACATTGGATACATGTGGATGACCCGGAAGGATTTATGCGAGAAACTGAAAAGTTTTTGCTGCGTATTTAAAAAAGTTGTATCTTTGTAGTCTTATTCTGATTATAAATTTTTAAGTAATGATACCATCGAAACAGAAGGTTTTGGAAGTTTTAAAAGACGTTGTTTATTTCCCGAAAGGAAGTAACATAGTTGATGCTCAAATGATTAAGGATTTGGAAGTGGGGGAGAACCTCGTCCGCTTCAAGCTCGTTTTGGATGACGTGGACGACGAGAAAAATCAGTTTTTGTTTGAGTCGGCAAAGAAGATTTTGAACGATAATTTTGGTGACATCGATGTCGACATCATCCCGACGGAGCCTGTAACGATGCTCTCGAAGGTGAAACATATCATCGCTGTGGCATCAGGCAAAGGCGGCGTGGGCAAGTCGACAGTGTCGGTGAACCTTGCGATAGCCCTTGCCACACAAGGCTTTAAGGTCGGTTTGCTTGACGCTGACATCTACGGTCCGTCGGTGCCGATAATGTTCGGTATCGAGGGAGAGCAGCCGCAGTGCTACGACAAGGACGGCAAGACATACATGGTGCCGCTTGAGAAATACGGCATCAAGCTGATGAGTATCGGCATGATGGTCGACCCGAGCACGCCTCTCATCTGGCGCGGACCTATGGCGACAAGCGCTCTGACGCAGCTCATGACCGAGACCGACTGGGGCGAGATCGACTTTATGGTGGTCGACATGCCTCCGGGAACAGGCGACATACAGCTTTGCCTGGCTCAGAACTTCAAGGTCTCGGGCTCAGTCATAGTGACGACACCACAGAAAGTGGCATTCGCCGATGTGCGTCGTGCAGCTAACATGTTCAAACACAAAGGCGTGAGTGTCCCGATACTGGGTCTGGTGGAGAATATGGCATATTTCACGCCAAGTGACATGCCAGAGAAGAAATATTACATTTTTGGCGAAGGCCATGGAAAACAGTTCGCTGAAGAGCTCGGAATACCGTTCCTCGGAGCCATCCCGATCGACGAGAACATCGCCAGCGCAGGTGACAAGGGAACGCCTTACACCTTCGGCAACTTCGGTCCGGTGACCGCGGCATTTGAGAAAGTGGCACGCAGAGTTATTGAATTGGTTTAAGATGGAAAAAGCAGCTATAGAAAAGAAAGTCAGGAATATCCTGACGCAGATCGAGCCTTATCTGAAGGCTGACGGCGGCGGCGTGGAGTTTGTGCGCCTCGACGACGACATGACGGTGTGGGTGAAGCTCACAGGACATTGCGCCAACTGTCCGCACAGCACCCAGACATTGAAAAACGGCATTGAGAACACGATGAAAAGCGTGATTCCGGAGATTAAGGCTGTGGAGAAAGTTGAGAGTTGAAAGTGTAGAGTTTAGAGGCAGTTTTAAAGTTTAGAGTTTTAAGTTTAAAGTGAATTTTAGTAATAACATCAAAAAATTAAAAACATGAAAAAAGCTTTACTATTCTTAGCAGTAGTGCTAATCGGTTTAAGTGCGATGGCTCAAACCACCACTTATACAAAAGTTACCTCGGCCTCACAGCTGAGCGCCGGTGACAAAGTCATCCTCGTCGGTATCAGAGACGACGGTACAGGTCTTGTGATGTCATATCAGAAGTCAAACAACCGTCATGCTATCGAACTCGGTGTTGTCGGCAATGAGATCACCCTCTCACCGGCTTCTGATCCGAACAGCCAGGACGAGGCCTTTGAGATGACAATGGGTCAGAGCAACGGCGCTTGGACATTCTTCGATGAGCTGAAGAACGGTTACCTCTACGCTCCAGGTGGCGGCAACTACCTCAAGACACAAAACAGCCTCGATGCCAAAGGTGAGTGGACACTCGGCATGGACGGCGAAGGCTTCGTCCCGACATCAAACGGCGGCGTCGAGCAGAACATCATGCGTTACAACAACACAAGCACCTTGTTCGGCTGCTACAAAGAGTCATCAAACATCAACGGTTTGGTTTACATCTACAAAGGTGGCACTCCAACTATCGACCCGGAGCCGAGCAACTATCCTACAAACTTCCATGCGACATTGGACATCACAAAGGTTACTCTCGAATGGACAGCTTCGACAGGCGCACAGCTCCCAAGAGGCTATGTGGTGATTGGCTCAACCGGCAGCATCACAGTGCCGACCGACGGCAATCCTGTTGAGAACGACATCGATCCATCAAACGGTCATGTGGCTTACAATGTGACAGACACAGACGCATATTTCGAAGGTCTCACACCTAACACGACATGGCATTTCGCCATCTTCCCTTTCACCAACAGCGGTGATAACATCGACTACAAGACCGATGGCTCATATCCTACAACAAGCATCACAACACAGAATGTTGAATGCATCTTCGCATCAGACTTTGCAGCAGGTCTGGCTCCATTTATGGCTTACAACGTGATAGGTGATCAGGAATGGGGAACAGGCACATACAATAACATCCCATACGCAAAGATGACAGGTTATGCAAGCCAAGTCAACAATGCTAATGAAGACTGGCTCATCACACCTAACCTCATCAACGGCGGTGCATACAGCACTTTGACAATCGCTTTCATGAACGCTTATAAGTTTGAAGGCAACGCACTCGAGTGCTTGTATTCAACAGAGTATGACGGCATGAGCGATCCTAACGAGTTCAACTGGATTGATATAACATCTAATTTCAGCTGGTCGACAGGTGAATATGTTTGGGCAAACACCAACTACACCATGAACACAAGCGGAATGAACGTTTTGTATATCGCATTCAGATACACCAGCACAGAGACAGCCGCATCGACATGGGAAGTCGCTGAGTTCAAGGTCTACACAGGCTATGACGCAGTCGAGGAGAACGAGGCTGTGAAGTTCAACCTCTACCCGAACCCTGCTAACAGCATCGTCAAGATTGAGGCTGAGGCTGCAGCAGAGGCACAGGTCATCGACATGACCGGCCGCGTGGTGATGAATGTCAACGTGAACGCAGGTGAGAACACAGTCAACGTGGCTGAACTCGCCAACGGCGTTTATTTCGTGAAGATCGACGGCAGCGTCGTGAAATTCATCAAGAGATAATTGACGTCACATGAAAATATGTAGGGACGCAGCAAATGCGTCCCTATGTTTTAATCGATGATCATCAGCTATCTGAAATATCGAAGGAAAGCACAAGGGAAATACCATCTGCATTCGCCGTTGGTTTTCGACCTTTATGAAAAGGTCCTCGAACCCTCCATGTCATTTCAAGCGAAGTCGGGAAATCACATGCATTTTAAAGGAGGAGATTTCTCCATTCCGCTCCGCTCCAGTCGAAATGACGAGGCCTTTGATGAGGCGCTTGACAAGAATTTGAAGGCTTTTGTCAATGATAATCCGTTGATTTTCAATGATAATGATGTTGTGATGATTGTTAAGGACATTCATCGCGGCAAGCAAAATGAGAGCGACTGGGAAAGGCTGGTTGGTGACGGGAAGGTGCGATTGAGCATCGACTGCTGGAAGTTTGGCATGATTTTTGTTATGAAAAGGCTAAAAAAAGAACATTATATATTAAAGGTATGAAAGTTTACACGAAAACAGGCGACAAAGGCACCACATCGTTGGTCAACGGCACGCGTGTCGGTAAGGACGATGTGCGTTTGGAGGCTTACGGCACCTTGGATGAGTTGAGCGCATTCATCGCGGTGCTGATGGACTCGACAGACAAGTATAACGACGTGTTCAAACGCATTCAGGAACGCCTTCTGGTGGCGGAATGTCTGCTTGCCACCGACGAGAATTCCGATTTGAAAAAACAGCTTCCGCAGATGGAAGAGGCCGATGTGGAAGGCATCGAGAAGTTTATTGACGAGATGAATGAAGGTCTGAAGCCGTTGAACAGCCTGATAATCCCTGGAGGCAACCTGTTGGCGTCGAAATGCCATGTGTGCAGAACCGTATGCAGACGTGCTGAGAGGGCAGTGGTGCGCATGAGCAGGCAGCACGAGGTTAACCCGGTGATAATGAGATATTTAAATCGTTTGTCGGACATGTTTTTTGTGATGTCGAGGGTGTTTTCGGAAGGCGATACGAAGTGGCAGCCGAGGTAGGGACACACCGCGTGTGTTTGAACGGACGGGCGCAGCACGTCCTTACAAAATAACAGGTAAAAATTTTATAAAATTTTTCTTGACAAAATAAAAAATTGTAGTATTTTTGCAGCCCGAAAAAAAGATATAGATATGTATTGGACATTAGAATTAGCGTCGAAGATGGAGGATGCTCCATGGCCGGCAACGAGAGACGAGCTTCTTGAGTGGGCAATGAGAACCGGAGCCCCGCAGGAGGTGATAGAGAATCTTCAGGAGATTGAGGACGAGGGTGATGTTTACGAGCGTATCGAGGACCTCTGGCCCGACTATCCTACCAAGGATGACTTTTTCTTCCACGAGGATGAGTATTAATTAGCTAATCAGTTGATTGCCAACAACTTAAAAGGGTTATTAGGTTGACTAATAGCCCTTTTTTGTGTTCAAATAAGTTATTATAAAGACTTAATTGGAACCATAAGTTACCCAAATTTTGAACATAGTTTTGTGCGTTTTACAACGATGAATTACAGTAGCTTTTGGGGTGGGTTAAGTTGTTGATAATAAATGAGATGGCATCCAAAAACCCAGGTTAACTTATTTTGTCACAGAATACCTTGAAATTTTTCTATGTGTAAACATTTTTTTAGAAAAAACGCTCGTTGTGTTTTCGCAATTAAAATATTTTCCATATATTTTATCTGTATCATTTTTTCTTTTTAAGGTGTTGGAAATTTTTTCGGCACCTTTTTTGTGTCTAGTGACACATTTAGGGGCATCACCAATCACACCAATGTAGCTAAGAAAGTGTCAGATAATAAAGCGAAAATCAATAGTGTTAGAGCCATAACGTGATATTTATTTGCAAAGATAGTAATTGATTCTTATGTTGAAAACTTTTGCAACAAATATTTTGATTTATTGTTTTCATTTAATAACTTTGCACTCGTAATTTGCATCTTAACTATGGCTGATACTTTTCAATCTTTTTGCAGCTTTATAAAGCAGGAGTTCTTCTCTTCGGAATCAATTGGAGAAGAAGTATCATTTGCCGTTGATAAATACACCATACATAAATTTTGTAATAAAGATAATGTATCAGAAGAGGAATTACTTGATTCTGTACATAAAGTATTATGGTATTACAGACCTTCTATATCACATATAATAGGAATATTAGCAATTCAATTATATGCAGCTTCATTACGAGAGAATAACGATGGATATACCGAAAATAATTATCGCGACAGATTGTCGATACTATTAAATTGGTACATTACTGATTTACAAAGTTGGATGACCCAATGGCAGGATTATTATTGGCAATCTCTCTATAATTGGTGCACAGATAATGGTTTTGAGATTTTCAAATGTTCGCCTAAAATCGGCAAAAATCGCTATGTCCAATATCCTATAGAACATTCCAAATCGGTTTTCACCATTGAAGATTTGTTGTATATAGCAAAATGCTTCGTAGACAACAACTTACTACCAGGAGAAGACATATCTTTCAAAGAGTTTAAAAGTATAATAAAAGATTATACCATAAGAAGTTTTACCCAAACGAATCATGGTAAAGGCGTTATTTACTATTCTCGTAGAGCTGAAGATTACCTACGACAAGTTTATAATTTTTATCTTCGTTGGGATGGTTTATATAAAGATAGAAACACTCAAAGAAGGATTGTAAATCGAAAAGATACGACCGAACGGCAATTGTATATGACTGATGATCTTAATACATTAGAATTTCGTACTAAAGATATGGTGTTACAAGAGCCAAGGTTGGATATTAATAAACTAACATATGATACGATAAAAAACGAGTATACTTTTAGGAGGAAACATAATTCTGTCATTCTTTTCAGGCAAGATGATGTCTACGATAATTATTGGCAGGAAACAAGATATTTGATTCCTGGCAGTATCGGCAGAGCCTTGATATTCAAAGAGCGCTCATCATTGTTTTTTTTACCGCAAGATATATTAAAACAATCAAAATCAATAATCATTGTGGAGATAAGAGAAGATAACGATCCATTCGATTGTTATTCTGAAGAAAAACCATTTTCTGTTGTTGGTGGATTAAAGATTGGTAGGGATACATATCTTTTAGGAGCCGGACCCAATATAAGTGTCTCGAAAAATGTGCCGTTTTGGATAAATGGTGAAAAATATAAAGGTATAGGCGAATATCCAATTACAGAAAAAGGGAAAAATATTGTAAAATTTAGAGACTATCGTTCAATAGAGATTAATATAGTCCCTCATTTTGAACATAGACATATTTGGACTGATAATTATACACATTGGCATTTGGACAAGAAAAACGCAAAATGGGAGCCGTCTAAAAATGAGGGCTTGGTAATGGGATTGGATTTTTCTTCAATGTGTACTCCTGAAACTCAAGATGGAGTTTTAAAACGCTGGGCTAATTTCCATTTATTAAGGTCGAAAGCCGTGGAAGAAAAAAACATTGCAATAAAACAATTAATAAATAGCGACCATGAGTATTGATCAATTTGAAATAGAGGATCTCCGCTTTGTCGGATATGTTAAATATCTTCTGCATAGTGCCAGAATTGATGTTTTGGGATATATGAAAGGGCATAAGATTTATTCTCTTTCTCCTGAAGAAGTACAACAATTTTTCCCGCCAGAGGGGGATGTTTTCGCATATAATTTTGAACTTCGTTATGCTCCAGGATCATGTAGGTTTATATCTTTTTGTGTAAAGGATTCAAATAAATTCGATCAGGATGACGATAAAACCAAATATGAAATTGACTATAACAGAAACATTGATATTAATGTTGGTGAACCATTAAAGGTTTTACCAATAACGCCCACCGATGATGGCGATTTCAACTATGCTTTATTTGAATCTCATGGTACTTTTAATTATTCATATCCCTTATTCATTAGATCAGGAGAACGAGTATTCCATTATAAACCTGGGTCTAATTCAAGATTGCTCGATTGGTGGAATATTTCTAACGTAGATATCCTTTCAAGTCACGGTTATAAGATTGTTGTTAACAATGGCGGTAATCATCCATATGATGGACAAATTGATTTAACTACTGATGAACAATTAATCACGTGGTTTTTCAATAAGATTATTGAACCAAAATGGGATGAGATCTGGGCTGAAGGTAAGTTCAATGACATTAATGCTGAGATTCGTAAAGTTTTTGAAGGGGTAAAAAGCTTACCGTTATCGATTATTGAAAGTAGATTTTCTCGACTCGTCAAACTTACAAAAGCCTTCAATCTGGAGTCAGACAAAATAAAAGCAATAGCAAATGCCTCTTGGTTAAAAAACTCTATTGATAAAACAATCGATGACAAAAAAGAGATCTTTTTCAAAGAGTTTAGTGCTGAAATGAGTGCTGAATTAACTGCATTGGAAGATAGTCACAAAAAAGAAATAGATAATCGAAATGTGCAATTGCAGAGAGAATATAATCGGATAAATGGTGAGCATCAAGAAAGGATTAAGGGACTGGAGCGAAAGATTACTGATAAAGAACAAGAACTTCAAGATGCGCAATCAAAACTAGAAGCAATTAACAATGAAATAGCAGAGAAACGTGCGGAATCCGAGCATATAGAAACAATTATAAAAGAAGCACAAGAAAGGAAAGATAATATTGTAAAAGATTTTTCTGTGATTAAAGATGTTTTGGGAATTGGTAATATGGCAACTCAGGTATTAGAAAACAAAGCGGTTGTTATAAAGCATACTATTGAAAGTGTTGAACTTTCCAATGATGTAATGCCCAAATATAAAGCGTTTGAAAAAGCACTAGAGAATAATATCAAATATAATAGCATCAAATATCACAATGATTTAAATAAGAATGATGATATTGGCTTGCCTAAGATAATTGCAGGATCTCTTTATAATAACAATATTGTCTTATTACCGCATGCTTCTTTGGTAAATATCATATTATATGCTACAGGTAAGTGTAAGTATATTATTGAGCCAGTTTGTGTGAATTGGAAAAGTTTTGACGATTTATGGGTAAACGGATTGGCGGATATAGTATCTGTATCTAATAAAGAACCCGATATTATACACTACCTTGTTTTACAAAACATAAATATGTCATATCTTCCGACATATATGCAACCGCTTATCAATATTCAGAATGGAATATCCACATACTTTCCACATACACAAATCGGATTTCCACAAAATTTGAGGGTTTTGTGCACCATCACTAATGAGGAAGTTATTCCGTTAAACAAGCAATGCATATCATATATTGGATGCATAACAAAAGATTGTGTTGAAACAGATTCAAAAATCAATCCGTACAAAGAAAAGATATATGGATACCTAAATCCGAATTTGCTGAACGACATTTCCCTCGCTGAAGACTATCCTAAAGTAAATAATTATCAAACGTATCTGGATGAGTAATAAGGGGAATATATTCAACCTACAACAATTGTTGTATCAGTATATTGACAGCTTCGAATATCGGAGCTTGCAATCAATAGCTGATGCATGTAATAATTTGCTACCTTGTCAAGATAAAGTCAACCGATCTGTGTGGACTTTGTTCTATCCACTTTTTTACTCTGGGGTAGTGGACTTTATTGGCAAAAACAAATACGCTATAACTGAACCGCTAGTATTATTTAACAAAAAGAATTATTACTATATAAACTGCAAACCAGCTTTCGATTATCAAATCACTCCTTTTGTTGGGATTGTCTGTTCATATAAATTCGATGATACACTGGGTGTGGAGCCAGAAGAGATAAATACCTATCAGATACTGAAAAGTATTCCGTCTATTAAAGCTATTGTAGAATCATATCCATCGGTTTCAGTAAATGATGAAAAGTTTGATTTATATGAGCCTTCATGGACTGGTGGTCTTGCGATAATAAAAGATGGATCTGCGAGATATTTTATATCAGAAAACAATGGTTTTCATCGTGTGCCAGCCAGAGAGTCTAATCCCGAGGCTTCTTTTCGAATACCATATTGTTATAGTCAGGCCATGAATAATATGACAAATGGTTGTTATTACTCATCAACACAAGAATTAAAAATGAGAGCATTTGCAATGCCAATATTGATATACCGCATACTTCTTATAAAATCAATGAATAATGATATATTCCCTAGTAATAATGGAGAACATATCATCTTCCAGAATGTTACATTGAAAGAGTTTTCGGAATTAAACAGAATCTTCAATAATTCAATTAGATATGAATAATCCTGTCAAAATATATAAAAGTTTATACAACACCTATATAAACTACATTAATAGTGGTCTACCTTTTTTTCGTGATGAGTTTAACGAAGAGAGAAATGAATTGTTGAAAGAACCGGGAACAATAAGTCAACCACCCATTATTGAGCTAGTGCCCAAATATCAAGAGAAAGCCACATTAGAAGAGTTTTGCAAAAACGAAAATGTAACATTAGATATAAATGATTTTGTCAAATCAGGCTTGTTCGGCAGCACAACATCAGAGAGACGATTATACACCCATCAATATGCATCTCTGCGTGAGGCTTATGTAAACAGGAAACACATAGTGGTTACTACAGGTACTGGATCAGGTAAAACTGAATGTTTTTTGTTACCGATATTTGCGGACTTAATAAGTGAATCTGCATTATGGGATTCACATCGAACAAGAGCAATGCGAGCAATGATTTTATATCCATTGAACGCATTAGCTGAAGATCAAATGCTTCGCCTTCGTAAAGCTTTAAATAGTCGGACTCTTGATTCGAATGGTGCGTTAGATTGGTTGGATAAAAATCGTTTGGGGAATAGGTTTTATTTCGGACGTTATACTGGAGCTACACCTGTTAGTGGCACTAAAGATAAAGCGCAAGATAGATTGCGAGAGGAGAGGAAGCAGTTGATTGTTGACTGGGAAGCTGCAAAATCTGCTGTTAATGAAACAGGGAATTCTGAGCTTATATATCATGTGCCTAATATGGAGAAAGATTCTGCTGAAATGTGGGATAGATTCTCTATGCAGGCTAATCCACCAGATATTTTTATTACGAACTATAGTATGCTTAATATTATGTTGATGCGAGAAACAGAAAACAATATTTTCGAATCAACAAAAAAATGGCTTAAAGAAGATCCCTCACATGTATTTCATTTGGTTATAGATGAGTTGCATACATATCGTGGAACTGCTGGTACTGAGGTCGCATATTTAATTAGACAATTATTAGATCGGTTAGAGCTAACACCAAACTCAAAACAAGTTCAATTCTTAGCATCAAGTGCTTCTCTTGAGGAGAATCAACAGACCATTGATTATTTGTCTGAGTTTTTTGGTGTTAACAGTTCTGATTTTTTTGATCGTTTTTCGATTCTTTCTTCTCCCAAAGTTCCTGCCCAACCAATGCCATCAATCAAGTTGCCAATTGCTGAACTAACGTCATATATTAATTCCAATAAAGAAGAACAGGAGGAAGATAATCTGTTATTAGAAAAGTTGGGATGTAATAGTTTTTATGATATAACAAGGAAATACTGTATTCTTGATTGGTTAAAATACGCATTAAGCTCAGAAAAAGGAATAGTTGCCAAAGATATTGATAAATTATCAGAAAAACTTGGTGTAACACAATCAGTAGTAGCTGCAATAGTTAAGATTATCTGTAAAAGTAAAGACAACCAAGGAATATATATCGCACCATTACGTGTACACTTTTTCTTTAGAAACGTAAGCGGATTATGGGCTTGTACTGATCCTAATTGTACAGAAGTTCATCAGCATTCTTTTGAAGGGCGAACAATAGGTCGATTATACAAACGCCCCAGGGGATTTTGTGATTGCGGTAAAAAGGTTTTAGAGGTGCTTGTTTGTGAAAATTGTGGAGAGGTTTATTTGGGAGGATATAAAACAGTCAGTGGAACCAGATTGTTTTTGCGTTCCGAATACATTCTTAATGAAACCTCTGACAGTTATTGTATTCTATGGAAAAAGGACTCAAATGATCAAGGTGTACCAGAGGGTTGGTTCGGTGTTGATTATAATAACGCAACGGGTGAATATAAAGCAAACCCAGATGGTGATTATTTCTTATATGAGAATGTCTCAAATGATGGTACAGTAATACCTAATACATGCCCCAACTGTGAGGTTTCATATAAAAAAGGGGCATCTGAAATAACTCCTATTAGAAAACATGGCGCAGGTTTGCAAAAAATCAATCAGATATTAGCTGATGCACTAATACGCGCAATGAGGGCAGAGGGAGAGGCAAACACAAAAATAGTTCTTTTCTCGGATAGCAGACAATCTGCTGCCAAGCTCTCGGCTGGAATTGAATTAGACCATTATCGTGATGTACTAAGATGGTCAATATTAAATGCATTAAATAAGACGGATGATGATTTAGAGTTTCTTCGTAATATGCGCAATAAAAACGTGTGGGATCAAGGTGATGTTGAAAAAATGAAAACATTGCGCAGAAAAGAGAAATACAGAGGCCTTATTGAATTAATAAAGGATGAAAAAGACGGCTGGAGTACTGATGATGATATTAAGCGATTGCAAAATTTGTTGTCCGAAGATACTGGAATAAAATTAGATAATATAGAAAATGATGTTTTTTCAAAGATATTATCAACAGGTATGAATCCTGCTGGTCCCAAACCATCTTATGGTGCTGACGGTCATTGGAGTGATATATATGATTTTAATTCATTCAATAAGAAGAATGATTTGCCTGATTCCAAAGACGAACTACACATGAGAATAAGGAAACAGAATAAAATCGAACAGCTTGCGAGCATTTTTGGTAATAGAAAAAGATCTTTCGAGGAATTAAAATTAGGCTTTTTTACTCCATCACAACCGATAGATGACCCTTTGATGTCAAAATTGGCGTGCAACGCAATAAGGGTATTAGGTGAGAAAAAACGTATTTCTGGGATACCATCAAAATATCCATTATCTGATTCTTTCCCGCAAAAAATGAGGAAAATTGTGGGAGCAACATACAATATAAAACCGTTCGGTAATGAAACTACAAAAATTCTTGAGGAATTAAAGGAGATACTGCGCAATCGAAATATTATTAGTAAAGATGTTGTTGAACTAACTGGCGAAGGAATATCATTTGTAAGAGCTGCAATTGGTGATAAGTATTGGACTTGCCCACGTTGTAAAACAAACCACTTACATGACAGTAATGGCGTTTGTATCAATTGTCAGCATTCTCTTAAAGTAGGCGTAATCAATAATGATGATAGAAAAAACACCAAAGATTACTATTTGAGTTTACTAAACAGTACAGAAAACGCATATAGACTTAGATGCGAAGAAATGACTGGTCAAACCTCCAAAGCTGATTCAAGGAAAAGACAGAGACTATTTCAAGGCATTTTCTTGCAATCTGAAAATCATTTAGTTGATGAGATTGATTTGTTAAGTGTTACTACTACCATGGAAGCAGGTGTGGATATTGGCTCATTATCAGCTGTTATGATGGGCAATGTACCTCCACAAAGATTCAATTATCAACAAAGAGTAGGTAGAGCTGGACGTAGAGGCAACCCATTGTCAATCGCTTTAACTGTAGCTCGAACGACGAGTCACGATATTACAAATTTTTTCGAATATGAAAGAATGGTGTCGATTCCACCTAAAGATCCATATTTGGAGGTTAGAACAAAAGAGATCGCAGAAAGAATGGTCGTTAAAGATGTTTTATATAGATCATTGAAAAGTGATTATGATGGTGAGTGCGTTCATGGTAATTTTGGAACAATTAAAGAATGGAAAGATAATAAGATAGTAGTTAGGAAGTGGATAGATGATAATCAAAAGACAATAAAACATATTATAAGTGTTATAACTAGTGGAACAAAAATTTCGGAAGATGATAAGAGTGAGATTTTTGATTTTGTGAACAATAATCTAGTTGATAGAATAACAGAAGTTGTTAACAGTAATGATTTTACTCAAACATACTTAAGTGAACGTTTAGCAAATGCAGGGCTGTTGCCCATGTTTGGATTTCCAACAAGAACAAGAAATCTGTATTTGTCGGAACCCAATAAATTACCTTGGGATGATGTGGTTGCAAGAGACATAGATATGGCAATTAACTCATTTGCTCCAGGTCATGAAATTGTCAAAGACAAACGTATATATAAATCTGTTGGTATAGTGGAATATGAATATGGTAAAAGCCACATGGTCGCACCCAAATACAATTCATTAAACCCTTATTCAAAAAAAATGTTTAGATGCTTCACATGTGGTTATTCTACAATTAGTGATAACCAGATTCATGATTGTCCTGTTTGTAATAATAATATGGAGGAATCCAAGGTGTGTTCGCCATTGGGTTTTTGTGTTGATTATAACAAAACTCCAGAGGATTTTAATGGCAGTTATGATTGGTATTCACCAAATAGTGATATTAAACTGGATTCCGAAAGCCATCTAGCAGATATGAAGCCCGTTGGAAATATGAGAATACGGAACAATAAGATACCTGCGCAAGGAATAGTTCACTTAATAAACGACAATAATGGTGAATTGTATCACTTGGGAAAAAATCCTTCGGGCATATATCTCTCTCCATCAGCATTAGGCTATGATACTCCGTTATCAAATGAGAATAATTACGCTTTTGTTTCAACAAAGACTACAGGAGTTTTGGCATTGTCAATAATAGATTGCCCAGATATGTTAAATTTGTCACCTATTATGCGAAACAATCCAAGAAACAGTAATGCTATTCGTTCTGGCTATTTGTCTTGGGGTTATTTGACACGTAAAGCTGTGGCGGATTATCTTGACATTGATTCTTCGGAGTTATCAGTTGGTTTTAATATTACTCCTGAAGAAAAAAGAGCAGAGACTTTTTTTGTTGAAAAATTAGAAAATGGAGCAGGATATTGCAATTATCTTAGTGGACGAGAGTATCCAAATGTTCCATACGATGCTTTGATCAAACCGTTTATAAAAGGAGGTTCATTATATAATCATTTAGTAAAGACTGATCATGGTAAAGGCTGTCTCTCATCTTGCTATGATTGTATTCGTGATTATTCTAATCAAGATATACACAATTTATTAGATTGGAGATTAGGGCTGGATTTAATAAACCTTGCAAATGATTCCCGCTATATAATAGACTTTCATGCTGAGTATTGGAATCAATTTGTGTTTGAAACTACTAGAAAAATTCTGACCAAACAAGGTTTTAAGAATATTCAAGAGAACAATGGAACACTTATCGGAGAAACACTTTATGGTGAAAGGTTTATTCTTGTACACCCATTTTGGTCTGAAAAATATATAAATGAAATAACAAATAACGAAGTGAATGGTTATAAATACATTTCTGTTATGGACATATCAAAATTAAACAATTGAATTGAATAAAACGACCTACAATGCTTGAATATTCCATTTTGATTAAGAGTGTTTGTTTGACTTTGATGTAACTTTTTTAATAACAGCCGGAACAGGCTGATTTACAATCTTCAACATAAAATATACACATTCTCACTTTTTTAAGGTTGTGTTGTGTAAACTTAATAATTAGAATGCCAATTCAATGAATAATAGAATAGCCTGGGCTATAAAGGTCCAGGCTAAACGTTTAATATCCAGGGTTACTTTCGTTTGTTATAACTAAACACGAACTTCCCTTTTGGATATTGTGTGGAAGTCAAAAGGTCATAATAGCCCTTTTTTGTGTTCAAATAAGTAAAAATATATACATAAGAAGATCAGATGATTACAGATCAAGGCTGTTCTCGTCCAGTAGAAATTGCCTCAATCCCATTGTCACTATGCCGTTGTCGTTGCGACGCAGCAGAGTGTTGTCGCGTACGACGATAATCTTTTTGAAAGAGTCATCCACACGTAGCAACGGGCGCTCTTCCTGCTGCTGTTTTTCCTCGTCGGGAAGCATGAAAGCCGATTGAATGTAGTAACGGCGACTGCCTTTGTTGGCGACGAAGTCAACCTCCAACTGTTTGCGCTGCCAGGTGCCATCAGATTGTTTCTCTTTTATATCAACCACACCGACATCCACAGAAAAGCCACGCATACGAAGCTCATTATATATCACATTTTCCATGACGTGGTTTTCTTCGTTTTGACGGAAGTTTAGCCTTGCGTTGCGCAAACCAACATCGGCAAAATAATACTTTGATGGAGTGGAAATATACTTCTTCCCCTTGATGTCGTACCGCACCGATTGTTCGACCAAAAAAGCATCTTCAAGATAGCCTAGGTATTGGCTGATAGTTACATGCGATAGCTGAGTCTTGCCCATTGAAAGAAAGGCATTTTCCAGTTTCAGAGTATTGGTGAGCGAGCCGACCGATGAAGCGACTATATTGATGAGCTGTTCGAGCGACTGTTTGTCCTGTATGTTGTATCGCTCAACAATATCTTTGATGTAAGTGCGTGTAAACAAGCGTTTCAGATAATCCTCTTTCTCCTCGTGCGAATCAAGCAGGGCGGCGTATGGCATTCCTCCGTAAGTGAAATACTCTTCCCAAAGTTCGTTCCATGGTTTGTCAGGGAAGGCACCTGCAAATTCAGAAAAGCTGAGCGGCGCGATATGAATCTCATCGCCTCTGTCGCGAAACTCTGTAATAATATCGGATGACAGGAATTTCGAGTTGCTGCCAGTGGCGTAGGTGTCGAGATTAGAGATGTGCAGGAAAGTGAGAAGAGCGTCTTCAAAGTCATCCATCAGCTGCACTTCGGCAAGAAGCAAATAATACATCTGATTGTCCTTGATGAGAGAAGTGACATACTCAATGCAAACATCCGGATTGCGAAGGTCGCGCCTGCGTCTGTCGTCAAACACTATTTCGATGATATGCGAAGTGTCAACGCCACTATCAAGCAAATGCTGTTTGAACAAATTGAACAAAAGATACGACTTGCCACAACGACGAACACCTGTAATAATTTTTACAAGATGGTTGTGTTTGTGAGATATCAGTTCTTGCAAGTATTTACTGCGTTTAAATTATTTTTTTAATGGTGTTGTATGGAAAAAAAAGTTAGCCGTTTTCAGAATTTTTTTTGAAAACGGCTGATTTTTTGGAGCAAGATTGAAAAAATTACTTACTTTTGCATTCAAAAATAAACATTAAAAATATGGCATACAGCAACATAATTGGTCGTAAAGAGGAAATCAATAAATTGGCGCAGTTTCTGAACAGTTCAAAGTCTGAATTTATAGCTATCTACGGCCGTCGTCGTGTTGGCAAATCATATCTGGTAGAGGAAGTTTACAAGGATAAGATTGCATTTCGGGCTATTGGAGCTTTCATAAAGTATAAGGATGAGCGCACATGCAAACAAATACAACTTGATCATTTTTATGAAAGTTTAATTGATAGTGGTATGCCCGAAGACGCTCAACGTCCCACAAACTGGCGCGAGGCTTTCCGACTTTTAAAAAAATATCTTGAAGGTTTGCGCACGAAACGTCGTGTAGTGTTTCTTGACGAACTTCCATGGTTAGCCGGGCCTCAATCGTCGGAGATGATTACTGAGCTTGGTTATTTCTGGAATTCATGGGCTGACCGTCAGCGCAATATTGTGCTGGTGGTGTGTGGCTCGGCTACAAGCTGGATGCTTGACAATGTTATCCGTGATTATGGCGGATTACACGGTCGTTTGACTGGAACAATCAGGTTGTTGCCGTTCACTCTTAACGAGTGTGAGTTGTATTACAAGAAACATGGTTTTCACCTTTCTCGTTATGAAATGGCAGTGTCTTATATGGCATTTGGAGGCATACCTTATTATCTTGACAGAATGGATCGTGAGAAGAATTTGTCTGAGAATATAGATGACTTCTTTTTCAAAGACGATAAAATCCATCAGGAGTTTAAAGATGTTTACACGGGTTTATATGCCACATCGGAAAGATATGTTGATGTTGTGAAAACTCTCGGAACAAAATTTTATGGCATGACACGGCGGGAACTGGCTGATGCCATAGGCATAGAGTTGGGTGGAACATTCAGCAAAATTCTTGATAATCTTCATGAATCGGGCATTACGCGCGAATATCCGAGATATGGCAAGGAGCGTGTTGAAACAGTGTATCAGCTGAAGGACTTTTTCTCATTGTTTTATATGCATTTCATTCACGGCAAAGGCACTGGTGCCGGCAATTGGCGAACCATACAGCGCACACCAACTTTCTATACTTGGGCAGGGAACACGTTTGAAATGCTTTGCATTGAACATTTGGAGCAGATAAAGGAAGCCCTGCGTATTGCAACAATAAGTCGCAACTATTGCTGGAGCGGTAAGGGGCCAAACGGAAGTGCAGCACAGATAGATTTGGTGTTGGAATGGAAAGGCGAGCGCACAGACTATCTCTGTGAAATGAAATTCAGCGAACACGAATTTGTGATCGACAAGCAGTACGAAAATGAGTTGGCAAATAAGATAGACGCATTTCTTGCCAGCAAACAGCACACAAAAACTCACTCAGTGCAACTTGTTATGGTTACAACTGAAGGAGTTCAGCGTGGTGTACATGCTAAAGATGTCAACCAACAGGTGACTTTAGATGATTTGTTTAAATAAAGCACAACTGATTCTCCTCCAGCGTTCTATTTTCAGAACTTTTTTTTGCAAGTATTTACTGCGGTTAAATTCAATCATTCCCTATGTTTTACTTTCAAAAAGTGGAAATATGGACATTTTTTGTAAATATTTTTTGACAAAGTTTTGTAAAACAGTATTTGTTTTCTTGGAATAACAAAAAAGTTGTATCTTTGCGGGCAATTTTAAAACAAATTAACCATGAAAAAAACTTTACGTGTAATGATGACCGTAGCGATTACGGCCATTTTAGGTCTTACCAACCTATCAAGTGCCTGGGCACAGGAATTCCTTCTTAAATCACAATGGACCCAAGATTATCCTTACAATCAGCTTTGTCCAAGAGATCCGTATTATAGCAACGCATACAGCTATGCCGGATGTCCTGCTATCGCAATGGGACAGATTATCAATTATTTACAGACGACGCAAGAAACCCGCTTCACCGATGAAGACGATTATTACCACAACTATGCGGGTCGCAAATACTATATCGACGACGACTGGGAATCGTTGCAATTTCCGTCGTTTCCGCAGCTTAATGAGTATCTCGATTCCATTGACGCTATATGGCAGCGTGGCGAGGAGCTTCCCGACTTGTTGAAAGCCGCGGTGGTGTTTGCATGCGGCACGGCTTGTAAGCAGATATACACGGCGGAAGGCTCAGGCACATTCTATGTGGATCAGGCGTATGAGGCTTACAAACGGTTTGGCTTCGAAGACTGCCTTCTTTTCCGCGAGCCTACAGAAGAGATGTTCGAGATTTTGATATCAAATCTCCAAGACGGATATCCAGCCCACATGGCTGTTGAAAATCCAGAGGGAACGGTAGGCCACAATGTGGTGGTCGACGGCTATCGCGAGTCGGATGGCAAATTCCATGTCAACTTCGGCTATGGTGGCTCATTGGACAACTGGTACGACATTCCGGATCCCAATTTTTATTACGGAATGACCAAGTTGGAGGGTATCATAGTAAATATCGTTCCTGCTGATCCTTCGGCGGTTAACGAGGCCTTATGCCAGCAATCACTGGAGGTTTATCCTAATCCTTGCTCCGATGTCCTGTATTTGAAGAATATCCCATCTGAGATGGTGGATTACTCCATCTTCAACGTTTTGGGGCAACAGGTGGCTACAGGTTGCTCTGATGGAACAATTAACGTTGCGGAATTGGAAAAAGGAATCTATTTCTTGCAAATCAAGGATGAAAACGTGTTAAAAACAGCAAAATTCATAAGATGAAAAAATTTTTGATTTTATTATTGGCGGTATTTGCCATCGGGATGTTCGCAGAGACATCATTGAATGCGCAGGATTTGAAGCATTACAAAAAGATTGTGAAAGAATTGAGTTCGGCGAAGTACCAGGGCAGGGGATATGCCAAGGACGGTGCCAACAAGGCTGGGAAGTATCTCGAGAAAGAGTTCAAGAAAGCCGGTGTCGACGAGGTCGTATGCCAGCCTTTCAAAATCGACATCAACACATTCTGCGGCAAGATGGACATGTGGGCTGACGGCAGGAAACTCACTCCTGGCGTGGATTTCTCTATGAGAGAATATTCACCGGGCGTTCACGGTGAATTTCCTGTGTATCATGTGGATACGCTGAATTTCGATGCAGAGAAGATGTATGCCGACCTTGCAAAGCCTGAATATGCCAACTGCATGGTGGTTTGCGACTTCTGGTTTATGTATACGCACTCGGAATTCAAGCCGCTGCATAAAAAAGACTCTTCTGTGGGAGGCTTTATCCAGACCTGGACATCGCCTATCAAGTTTTACAAGGCTTACGGCAGCAAAGTCATGGGGAAACCGATAGTGTGGGTGACTCCTGAGGCCATCGATGGCGTGCAAAACGTGAAGCTTGACGTCGACAACGAATGGTTGCAGGATTACGAGCTTTTCAACGTCATCGCTAAAGTGGAAGGCGAGCGGCATGACAGCTGCTATGTGTTCACGGCGCATTACGACCATCTCGGAAACCTAGGCAAGAAGGTTTATTACGCTGGAGCCAACGACAATGCCTCGGGCACTGCCACCATCGTCACATTGGCGGAATATTATGCTAAGAACAAGCCTGAATACGATATGTATTTCATAGCATTCTCGGGCGAAGACTCAGGTCTGAACGGTTCTTTGTATTATGTCGACAACCCGACTGTACCGCTTTCGCAAATCAAATACCTGTTCAATATCGACATGATTGGCGACAACAACCCGGTACAGTACTGCGAGATCAGTGATGAGGGCTTGAGAGGCTTGTCTTTGATGGAAAAAATCAATAATGAAAACCATTATTTCGAGGCTTTGAACCGTGGCGAATTGGCTGCCAACAGCGACCATTATCCGTTTGCGGAGCATCATGTGCCGTGCATCCTGTTCGAGAATGAAAATGGCGACGCTTTCCAGTATTATCACACCATTTACGACACATACGAGAACGGTATTTTTGTGACTTACGAGCCGATTTTTAGGATTATAAGAGATTTTGTGGAGAGATATTGATGGAAACTGATAGAATTTTGCTTCGCCATTGGCGTGATGACGACGCTGAAACGCTTTTCAAATGGGCTTCCGACCCTGACGTGGGGCCGAGGGCAGGCTGGCCGCCGCATAAGAGCGTGGAGGAGAGTCTGGAGATTATCAGAACGGTGTTCAACAACGACTCTAATTGGGCTATTGTATTGAAAGCCACTGGCGAGGTTATTGGTGCGATAGGATACGGTTCGTCGTGCGAGTGCGAGTTGCCGGCAAGAGAGAATGAGCCGCTTTGCGGATATTGGATTGCCAAGCCGTATTGGAACCAAGGAATATGCACAGAGGCTTTGAAATTGATGCTGGATCATATTCGCAAAATCACTGATATCAAGTCATTGATTAGCGGTCATTTTGTGGATAATCCCGCATCAGGCAAGGTGATGGAGAAATGCGGTTTTGTGCCGACAGGCGAGACATGCATAGATGAAAACCAATATCAAGGCGCGAACAGACCTATCAGAGTATTGAGATTAGAGTTTAACAAATAAAGATATTATGGAACAGAAATTCTGCCAGAGCTGCGGAATGCCGCTCACCCAAGAAATCCTGGGCACCAACGCCGACGGAAGCAAAAATGAGGATTATTGCATGTACTGCTATAAAGATGGCAAGTTCACCAACGACTGCACCATGGACGAGATGATTGAGTTCTGCGCCCAGTTTGTCGACGATGTGAATAAGAATATGCCCAAGCCTATGACTAAGGAGGAGTACAAACAGATGATGCGAAAGTACTTCCCAATGCTAAAACGCTGGAGACAATGATTCAGTTGCCAAACATCATAACGCTACTTAGGATTGCTGGCTCTTTGGGGCTGCTCCTTTGTGATGTGACAGGTGTGGTATATTGGATAATTTATGGGCTCTGCGGCATCAGCGATATGCTTGATGGCTATTTGGCTAGAAAGCTTCATTGCGAGAGCAAAACAGGAGCGCTGTTGGACAGCTTGGCTGACATCGTTTTTGTGGCTTGCTGTTGCATTAAATTGATTCCGGCATTAACACTTCCGAACTGGCTTTGGATTTGGGCTTTGGTGATTGTTTTTATAAAAGTCATAAACCAGATTTCGGCACTGGTGATATTTAAAAAATGCGTTTTTCCGCATACCATAGTGAATAAAGTGACGGGATTCCTGCTTTTTGTGGGAATTCCTGTCATATTTTTCGTTGAATCATTGATTCCGATAGTAATTATTGCTATATTTGCAACGTTTGCCGCCATTCAGGAGGGACATCTTATTAGAACAAGGAAGAATACAAGGACATGATGCGCCAGTATTTCCCGATGCTGAAGAGATGGAAAAAATCGAAATGACAACGGATCAGACGGTTTTTTCGGATGATCGGGACTAAAAAATCCATCATTTTCATTGAAGCCGTGTACAAAAATAATTGCATATTTTGTTAATTTACGATTTTATTATTATCTTTGCAGTTCAGTTTTGACGCAAATAGATTGCGTGATGCGTTTGTTATTTTGCGTCGTAATTGACAAAACATAAGCATTATGCCAGCAAACAAAAACGCAGTAACACGATACTATATACTCGATAAGCTCTTGGCCAATCGCTACAGGAACTACTCTGTCGTAGATTTGCATGAATTGGTAAATGAAGAATTGCATGAGATGGATCTTGAGCCAGTAAGTATCCGTACAATTCAATATGACATTAATTATATTGAAAACAGCGGCCTATTTCTTGCTGATATTGAACGCTATCAAATCGATGCTGTAAGCCAAAACAATCCCGATTTAACTGTAAAGAAAGAATGTTTGCGCTATGCCGATCCATCATTTTCCATCTTCAAAAAGAAGCTTACTGACGATGAAAAATATCTTCTTCGTGAAGCGTTTTCTTTGTTAGGTCAGTTTGATGGACTGCCATATCTTGAAGGTTTAGAGCAGCTCAGAGCAAGTCTTGATATAAAGGATACACGAAAGATAATCTCTTTCACAAAGAACCCTTTGGAGAACTCCACCTTGCTCGGCGAGCTGTTTACAGCTATCTCGCAACAACAAGTCATAGAGTTGTGCTACCATACTTTTGCTGATTTGGAAGATGTGAAACAAATGATTCTTCATCCATATTTGTTGAAAGAGTATAATCGGCGTTGGTTTCTCTTTGGAGCGGCTGATGATACTGGCAAATTGCTCAATTTTAGGTTCGACCAGATTAATACATTTGTACCATTACCAGCTCACCAATACATTCCTTATAACGGAGACCTTAACGAGCGTTTTGAGGACATCATTGGTGTTTCGTTTTATGACGACAGACCTCTACAAACAATTTTATTTTGGGTTAGTGACGAGTCGAAGGACTTCGTCGAAACCAAACCGCTTCACGAATCTCAACGCCATTACAAAGGTGAAAAGGAAGAAACGCTTCGCCAACAATATCCGATGCTTGAAGGAGGATGTTTTTTCTCCATCGACTGTATTGAAAACTATGAACTTATTCGTGAATTGACTTCTTTTGGAAAAGACCTGATAGTCCTTTCGCCAGAAGATATTCAGAAAAAAGTGCGTGACCGTGTGGAATTACAGTTCAAAGCATATAAGTCATTGTTATAAATTGTAAAAACAAAATTATTATGCCCAAATATAAAGTATTTATAAGTAGCGTACAATCAGAGTTTTCGCAGGAACGACAGCGGATTTATGATTTTATTCGCAACCGTGTCGTTGTGCGCAATCCCGGAACATTACCTGTAGAACTCACAAAAGCCGACCTTATGAAAGAACACGGTTCTTATCCGCACAACCCGTACTTGGCGGAGGTGATGTACCAGATGGGCTATATTGAGAAATACGGTACTGGTATCACAGAAAATATCCGTCGCATGCAGGAAGCGCATCTCCTTGCTCCTGAAATTGATTTGAGTGCCGAGTTTATTACCACTATATGGCGTGATAATGATGCAACAGAAGGTTTAAATGTTGCAACTAACCTTGGAACTAATGTTGCAACTAATAGTGATGCTAATGGCTTGATAAACAATCATATTAGTACTACTAATATTGGAACTTACGACAATAATATTGCAACTGACCATTTGGCTGAAAACAAGAGAGTTGTTGATAAAATAGTAAAAAAGAAAGTCAGACCAAAAATGACAAAAGAACAGTTGCGAGATTGCATTATCGAAGCATGTGTTGTGGATCATTCAATTGATGAGTTGGCGACGCTTTTGAAAAAGAGTTCAGACTATCTGCAAAATTCTGTTATTCCCGAGTTGGTGGCCGACGGAATACTCCTACGCACCAAGCCGAGCCACAGTCCAGGACAAACTTACATGACCAATCCGAAGCTTGACAAAAAGAAAAGTTAACAATGCGCAAATTGGTTGCACACATTGACCTGGGAATAGCAAAGTGTCATTTCGAAATCGGTGCAGGTAAAGAGAATTTCGAGTGGAAGTAAAAAACGAGATAGGTAAGCGACGTGCTGGGTTCAGACTATAGTGTTTTGGTGCATAGATAGTGGATGTTTTATATTGTTGAAAACTTTACAACAATTAATTTTGATTTCTTGTTTTACTATGTTAACTTTGCAAAGTCAACTTAATGAATTTCAGTACTATGGCTCAATGGCAGAAAACAACGATAAAACGCGACAATGGAGAGATTGTCGAAGCTCAAGCTCCAATTATTATTTCTGCTAGCAGAAGCACGGATGTTCCGGCATTCTACTCGGACTGGTTTTTCAACCGTCTTAAAATCGGCTATTCTGCATGGACCAACCCATTTAATGGAGTAAAAAGTTTCATTTCTTACGAGAAAACAAGATTTATAGTATTTTGGTCTAAGAATCCTAAGCCCCTTCTTGAGCATCTTGATGAACTGAAAGACAAAAATATTGATGGCTATATTCAATACACGCTTAACGATTATGTCCTAGAAGGATTAGAACGTGGTGTTCCATCTCTTAATGAGCGTATCGATACTTTTAAGCAACTGGTTGATAAGCTTGGCAAAGGTCGTGTTATCTGGCGCTTTGATCCTTTGATTCTTACAGACAAAATCAAAACAAGTGATTTGCTGGAAAAGATTGAAAACATTGGCAATAAACTTAATGGTTATAACGAAAAACTGGTTTTCAGCTACGCAGATATTGCTTTATATAAAAAGGTGAAATCCAATCTTGAAAAAAACAATGTTAATTATCGCGAGTGGGATATTCCTCAGATGGATGAATTTGCAAAGAATCTTTCAGAGCTTAATAAAAAGTGGAACTACCAGCTAGCTACTTGTGGTGAAAAAATTGATATTGACAAATACGGCATTCACCACAATCGCTGTGTTGATGATGATTTAATGATTCGCTTCGCTCATCACGATAAGGAATTGATGAATTTTCTCGGTGTAGAAATCAAAACTATTGAATCGTCATTGTTTGGCACTGAACCTATGCCAATTAACGCTATTCCGCTCAGCAACACTCAATATGCCATTAAGAAAAAAGACAATCGCGATAAAGGCCAGAGGCAATTCTGCGGTTGCATGGTCAGCAAAGACATTGGCGAATACAACACATGCCCTCATCTTTGTGAGTATTGTTATGCTAATACAAGCAAGGAAACAGCAGTAAGAAATTGGCGACAAGCAAAAGAAACTAATTGGATGTCAGAAACGATTACTGGAAAATGAAAGAAAGTAAGACAACATATTCATATCTCATTGAGCACATGCAGCATCCTTCATTTCAAAAAATTTGGGATAATGCATTCGATTTTGTAAAAAAGCTTCCTGCAGAATTAAGTGATGAATTACACGAATCTCTCAACCGAGGGGTCGATGTTTTGGATTCAGAACCTTTGTTGCAAATGTATATTTATGCTTTTGGAAAAATGCATAATGCCAAACTACAATATGCGTTTAGTAACATGAACGAGCGTGTAATCAACAATAAGCAGATTGAAATTATTGACTATGGATGTGGTCAAGGATTAGCTTCTATATGCTATCATGATTTTATTATGGAGCATAACCCTGATCAACAAATAAGCAGGATCACTTTGATAGAACCTTCTCCACTTGCGTTGTCAAGAGCAGAATTATTATGCTCATGTTTTTATCCTAATACAGAAATTATTGCTATAAACAAGACGTTTGATAATTTAACGTCAGATGACATCAAGGTTTCATCAGATGTGCCAATATTACACCTTCTATCTAATATTCTGGATGTTGATTCATACAATTTGAACCACCTTATCGATATAGTAAAAGAAATATCAGGAAAAAATAATGAATATATCATTGTTTCGCCAATCCAAAACGCAACCAGAATACAACGTTTAAAAACATTTGCTTCCAATATAGGTTGTTCTTTATATTATGAAAAATATATGGATAAACGTCAACTTGATAAAGAACGAGATTGGACATGTGCTGTTCTGTTATGTACAAATACTACACAGCAAGAGATAATTGAATCTGATTGTGAAAAAATTTTAGAAGAAACTAAAGCTATTTTAGATAACAAAAAACAAGACCTAAATAGTACGTGTTGCAAAGAACTACTATCTAAATTGCAAGTATGTGCTGAATTGGGGAATAAAAGATGCCAAAACATGTTGGGAATTTGGCACGAAGTTGGAATTGGAACTGAAAAAAATTATCAAAAAGCATTAGAATGGTATCAGAAAGCAGCAGAGCAAGGTTATTCAGCTGCATTGGTGAATATTGGTAATTTATATTGTTTCGAAGAAGGTGTTGAGAAAGACTATAATATCGCATTTCGTTATTATAAGATGGCAGCTGAACAAAATAATGAAACTGCCATCAATAATATTGCCAGTTGTTACTATAGAGGTTATGGTGTTGGGAAAAACATTGAGCATGCAATAAAATTATACACAGAAGCTGCCATGATGGGTAATGTTATGGCAATAAATAGTATTATTACACTATTTGAAAAAAGAGAGGGTATAGAATATTTTGGTGATGAACAATATGATGTTTTTATTTTAGCTGCCCAAAAGGGAATAATTTCTATATCAACAATAACCAGGTATTGGTCAAATTTAGAGAATTCTCGCTTTGAAGATTCTGATGGCGTTCAATATAGCAATGATGGCAGAAGATTGTTATGTACAAATATGTATTTTAATCCTAATAAATAAATTGTAATGAGTCGATTAAGAGAAGGTCCTATTACAGGAGGTAAATTCAAAAAATATGCGATAAGAAATGGCACTCGTATAATATGTGATGATGCCTTCAGAAATTGTAAGATGATGGAAGAAATTTATATCCCTTCATCTGTTAATTTTATTGGAGAAGAAGCTTTTTCTGGATGTACTAAATTGAGTAACATTAAATTACCAAACTCTATTACATATATAGGAAATGATGCGTTTGATTGTTATGAAGGTAATATAATATTACCAGAATCGCTTGAAATACTAAATGGCAATCCATTCTGCCCAGGATGTAAAATTTCATCTTTGTCTAATAAATATGTAGTGGTAGATGATGTTGTATTTACAGCAGATATGCACAAATTGGTATCATATTGTAAAAAAGGTTCACAAGTGTATTCCATTCCCAAGGGAGTTATAACAGTTGGATCACATGCATTTAGATCCTCAGAATTACATAACATAGTGTTTCCTGATACGGTTGAAATAATTGAAGCAGAAGCTTTTATGAATAATGATTATCATTATATTAAACTACCATCATCATTAAAAAAGATATCAAGATCAGCGTTTTCTAGTAGTAATGTTGGTTGCTTAGAATTCATGTCAAAAGTTGAATTTACAGAAGACAGTTTAAAGCATCTTACATTTGAACCAGATTACAACATTATAAAAGTGCCAAGTTTGTATCTAGATTACTATAAAAATAGTATATATAGCGATGTAATTTATATTACTGATGAAGATATTGTTTTTGAAGGTGGATGGATTCTTAATCATGATAAATCGGAATTATTATCAAGTTATGAATATAAAGTTAGCGATTATTATGTAATTCCTGATGGAGTTGTAAAGATTGGGAGTAAAGCTTTATACAATATACCGATATACAAAGGAAAGATTAGATTTCCAAAATCCATAAAATGGATAATGGATGATGCTCTATTAGAAGATAGTGATTTGGAATTAAGTGTTCCCAAAGGAACACTTGATTGGTATGTGTCAACATTACCTGCTTTTAAAGAGAATTTTATTGAGGAGGATGATTTATGATGTATGAGGATAGTTGCAGGCATTTGGCTATAAAAATATTAAAATATATAGAACATGCACGCCATTTATTTACCCACCACCTGTTATCTGTCGGATATGCCGGAGAGTTTATTCTTCGACGATTACTCATTAAAATACTACCCTCTAGTTACAGTATCTGTCAAGGTTTTATAATAAACAAAGAAAAACTATCTCGTCAATGTGATATAATTATATATAAGAAAAACAAGTCTGCTATATATAAAGCATTTGGAGAACTAAAGGTCGTTGATTCTGAATTTGTTGTTGCGGTCATTGAAGTGAAATCGTCTATATCAAAAGAAACTTTTCATTCAACTCTTAGAGCTTTTGAATTGTTAGAAGAATTACGTGTTACAAATTGTTTTCTTTTCATTTATGGTAAATTAACACAAAAATCATTACAAAAATGGCTTATAGAATACAAATATCCATGTGCAATCAGTGATAAATACATTATTACTGATTCCTACCTTTATGACTGGGATGATAATGAACGGCTCCCTAATGCGATATTAGCTCTTGATTCAAATAAATACTACAATCTGGGTCATATATCAGCATACAATGACGATTGGGTTGGATACTTGTCTTTAGAAATAACGGATAGCAAGGATGCACAAATAAACTGTCTTCAGGAGTTTTTTACTTCCATTGTCATGTTGGTTAATGGATATATACCAGAAATGGATATAAACAAATACTCAATAAAACATGGAATAGAATTGTTTAGATTATAATTATGTTATCCCATTTAGAGAATCAATTCTGTTGATAACTTTTTATTTTTTCTCTTGATTTCCGTTTTTTACGTCCATAATTTTGTGGCATAAAAATGTTAATATGAGAACTTACAACAACATAGAGCGTCCAGACTTTACGCCTAGATTTATCAAAAGTCTGAAACCCGATGAAATATTTGTATTCGGCAGCAATCTTGCCGGTGCCCATGGCGGCGGAGCTGCAAGAATAGCAGTGGATGATTTTGGTGCCATCTGGGGACAAGGTGTCGGCCTTCAAGGTCAAAGTTACGCAATCCCAACCATGCAAGGCGGTGTTGAGACCATAAAACCTTACGTTGACGAATTTATTGACTTTGCCAAGCAGCATAAGGAATTGTTCTTTTATGTAACAAGAATAGGCTGCGGTATTGCCGGTTTTAGTGATAAGGAGATTGCACCTTTGTTTAAAGATGCAAAGGCATTGGAGAATGTGGCACTGCCGGAAAGTTTTGTTGAATATAAAAATAATTTGAACTTGAATATCGAAGCAGTAAATGAAATGATTGAGTGTCAAGGTGTTTATGAAATAATGTACAGAAAGGATGCCAACCTTAGGGAATGGCATATATCAAATATTGGATATTCAAAACATTATGGTAACTCATGTATAACAGCTTACTGTCAAGAAGTTCATAAAGAGCTGACTTTTAAGATCAGTAATATAAAAAGCGTACAACCGTATTGGATTAATATCAAGATAGAAGATGCTAAAGCTCCACATGATGGTGTTTACCTTATTGCCCGTATGAATCCAGGGATGGGTGGTGGAATTGATTATAATGTTTATGCTATACAAGAAGGGGAGTCTCTTGTAAGAAAGGATTATGAACACTCTTTGCCATTCGCATATCATTATATACACCAATTTGGAAAATTAGACGAGAAATGGGTTTCAAAAGAAATAATAATGAAGAAATGGCAGTATGAAGAGATCCCAGCTCCCCAAGATGGCATCCCTATTATTGCTTATAAAAGCCCTACTAAACCTGGGCATTTTCAGTATTGTATTGGTAACGGCTGTGGGTGTTATGGAAACGGTGAAGTGTGGGGAGGCGTTTCAAAAAATAGTGATATATCAGTGTTCTTTCAAGATCCAGATACAATGGGTTATATTGGATGGTCTGAAAAATGGGAAGGTTTTAAAATCATTGGATTTGTGATGATTTGTGAATATGATACAGAGGCTATTCCTCACTATGTTTGGCAGTGGATAAGACAGTGGTCAAAAGAACATTGTGATTTTTAATAAAAAGATTAGATTTATGAAAACAACCAAATTCCTATCCGTGATCACTCTTTTGAGCCTGGTTTCTTGCACCGACAAAGAACCTGTTGTTGATCAAACAGGAACTGATTCGCCTAAATATTATCGTTATAATCCTGATGACACCATTGATAACGGGCTATATAGAAATCTTCTGCGGCTAGACAGTGCCATAGTGGAATTTCATTTTAATAATCCCAGACCAAGTAGTGAACTCAACGAGTTTGGGGGAGAAGATTTGCAACTAGACTCTGTTTGTTCATACGCTGATAGTATTTGGCATTGTTTTATCGATATTTGTGCCAAGAATGATTACACAAAGGCTTTTGAATACTATAATGTATACGAGCATGACATCGCGGTTGCCATACCTCATTCGACGTTAAAATTCAACTTTGATAATTTCGTAATGTGGGACATTGTGTTTGATAATTTGCAGGAAGAAGAAGCAATAGCCAAAATGATAAACATATTTGAATTTGACAAGGTCATAACTGAAAGTGTCATTTTGTTATCCACTGCAGAAGGTGGATCCGGATACATTCCAGTACACTATCCTTATTTGTTATATAACCTATATGATTTATATCAAAGGCAAGGTAATACGGCCAAAGCTGAAGAAATAATAGAAGCTTTATTTGAACATCGGAATTATGTAATGGACTATGCCACTAAAACAGGAATGGATTACAATGAATACATAAATACACTTATAGATATACAACAACAGGTGTCTAAACAAAAACAGGAAATTGTTAAACCCGAAAAACACATCGATTTCTTTGGAGTTGGCATGTATGGTGATTTTAAATCTTTGCTCGATTCCATGGAAATGAAAAACATACTAAAAGTTGACTGGGATAATGATATCAATTATTATCAAAATGATACATTGCTTCACAAATGTGTGATAGTTGATTTTTGTGGCATTGACTGGGCATTTAATGCGTATTACAAATCGCTTGATGACAACTTTGTCGTTTCAGGTATTTATATGCTTACAGATGATTATTCGGACAAAGCTATAGATACTACATATAAAAGGTTGTTTAATTATTATGGGGAACCTTATGATCATGATATTTATGAAAATAGAGGTGTGTGGTATATGCCCAATTACAGTATTATATCCAGATATCTGCATGTTGAAGAGGGTGGAAGAACTATTTCTTTTTACTTATAAAAATTTTTAAAGGTAAAGACACACTTTTTTCGCTTATCTTTGCAATCGGTTTTAATAATCAATTGAGGTTTTTACTATGGAACAAGAAATGAAATTTTGTCAGAGCTGCGGGATGCCGCTCAACGCTGAGAACCTCGGCACCAATGCCGATGGAAGCAAAAACGAGGATTACTGCATGTATTGCTACAAAGATGGCAAGTTTACCAACGACTGCACTATGGACGAGATGATTGAGTTCTGCGCCCAGTTTGTCGACGAGGTGAACAAAAACATGCCAAAACCGATGACTAAGGAAGAATACAAAGACATGATGCGCCAGTATTTCCCGATGCTGAAGAGATGGAAAAAATAATGGAAACAAACAGAAAATTTTGGATTGACAATATGCGCTGGGTGACAGTGCTGCTGGTGCTTCTGTACCATGTCATTTATTTTTACAACAACAAAGGCGTTTTCGGCGGCGTTGGCGGTTTCGGCGACGGTCCGCAGTACCAAGACGTGCTAATGTACATTTTGTACCCTTGGTTTATGCCTCTGTTGTTTGTTTTAGCAGGAATGAGCTCACGTTATGCTTTGGAAAACCGTGATGGAAAATCATGGTTTAAGTCGAGGACGCGCAAGTTGTTGGTTCCTGCC
>JAEEGJ010003188.1_pt1 | contig 65961 bp, 63 predicted proteins | sample 8958761 | NCBI WGS metagenome assembly JAEEGJ01 (sample SAMN16246546, study PRJNA631951) | gut metagenome | biome: gut microbiome; feature: rumen; material: RS-attached | host: Bos | place: Iran: Karaj | collected 2018-10 | reverse complement strand
AGGCCGCCAACATCCAGGAAGTGACCTTCGTCACCACCATCGACTGCAAGAACTGCGTCAAGAAGGTGGAAGCCAACCTCCCCTATGAGAAAGGCATCAAGGACATGAAAGTCACGCTGGACGACCGTACCGTCTGGATCAAGTACGACGCCAACAAGACCGACAAGGAGAAACTCGCCGCCGCCATCAACAAACTGGGCTACGAGGCCGAAGAGGTCATTCCCGAGGAGCAGGAAAAGAAATAGCCGCGACGCTGCGCGAAGCCCCCTTTCGTGTGGCACCGATCTTCTTGACTATCAGCGATTTCCTAAAAATCGGTTGCGTTAAAATACGCAACCGATTTTAGTTAAACCACTCACTATTAGACACTTGAGTGCCACAAGCATCGGAGCCACAATCCGGGAAAAGAAGCCAAGAAATAGCTTTTAGAACTGATAGCCCAAGCCGAAGCCGAGCGCAGCGCCGTTAAAATTCGTCACATCGAAAAGATCGAGGTTGGTCGTGACATACAGCGACTGACGGTGATTTGTATGGATGCGGGCGCCTGCACGATAGCTCAAGTAGAGCGTGCATTCTGCCCCACCACCGCGTTTACCGGCAAGCGAAGCACCCAGATCCAGCCCGAAATATGGTGCCACCCTGCGGCTACCCGGCGTGAACCGTGATGCGACAAATGCGGCAGGAATTGCATCATGGTTACCATAGTTCAACAACGTCACGCCAATTCCACCACCCAAAAACAGATGCTCATTCATATGGTAGCCCGGAATAAAGCGGGCGTAGAGATGGGGATCGATGCCGCCTCCCAATTCCACCAACGTGCCGAAACCACGCTGTTCCGGCCCCGTAAATGACGGCAGGTCATCCAGCGTGAAACCCGCGTTCCTGACCATCGCTTTCCCGCCAAACAGCATAGGCAATCCCAAGAGCGCCACCGCCGATCCGAGGGCAGCTTCCCCAAGCCCGAAGATAGGCCAGACGGGCGTTCCTATCTCCTGTCCCTGCCTGGGGTTTATCTTTTCGTGAATGATGCCGACGGCCAGCAACGCAACTCCCGTCGAAGCCATGCCCACACCCGTCCAGACAAAACCTTGCCCGGTTTCCAAAAGGCCGGCCCCGGGAATCTTATCGGAAGCCGTCGTTGCATAATCGGAGGTCATTGTCTGCGCCTTTATCGGCAAAACGGATACGGACAAGGCCAGAACGACCCAGGCCGTCACGAAAAAGAATCTGCGAATCATCTGTTTCATCGGTTTACAACGAATAGATGCATTCCCCCCATAAAATGTTGCGTCCACATGGGCAAGGTCTCATTTGAACGCCGACACCTTGCCCATAGAATAGCCTCCCCAAAGGGCTATAAGCCGTATTATACGGGCAAGGTCCCCGGTCTGAAATCAGACCTTGCCCGTTATCCGAGAGAGGGCCGCGACGCTGCGCGAAGTCCCCTTTCGCGTGGCGCCAATCTCCCTGACTATCAGTGATTTCCCAAAAATCAGTTGCGCATTTTGACGCAACCGATTTTCGTTAAACCGCTCATAATCAAACACCTGCGCGCCACGGGCATCGAGACCAGGCTAAAAATCAGTTCTTGCCCAAATACCAATGGATTCCCGTGACAATCCGGGCCGCTTCCGGGTTTCCCTCGAAGGTTGTCCTGAATATGCTCTGCAAGTCATCCAGATAATCCTGGCAGAGTATGGGCAACGGATCGGAACAGGGATGGTTGCTGACATACAGACTGTCCGGCGACTTGATTCTGCTCAAAAAAGAAAGGGAGTCTCCGGCGGAAGAAGCTGACACGATGGACCAATAGAGACACCGCTTCTTTTGTGGTTCATCTGCAAATAAGTCCATCCTATATTCTTCGGAAGTGACGATAAAATCATAACGGGAAGAAATGCTGTCGACCAGGTGATTGAAGCGGTCATAATCGAACTTGTCGCTGAACAGGTAGGCTCCCGTCTCATCGTAAGCACTGCAAGGAAAAAGGAAATCGTAATCCACCCTGTCATACTTCTCAGGATGCTCCAGCAAGTAAAATTGCGTACCGATGATGCCACTTCCGCCTTGACGATCGGGCACATAAAAGAAAACAGAATCACCGTATGAGGCATAATACACCTTATACTTGGTGAGCAAGTCAAGAATCTCATAGCCCCCAAGCCTCTCATCAATTAACTCAACTTCAGACAAGAACGGCTCGTGTTCCTTGCAGTCTACGACATAGGCCAGGAACTCGTCGTAATCGGCAGGAAACGCATAATATGCATTTCTATACCCCTGAAGCAGCCAATTGACAGGAAAGAAATCATCTACATAATTGTCGCGGGCCAATTGCCGGATCTGCTCCCTATCTTTCACTTCATCGGTGCAAGACCCGGCCAGCAGAATCAGTAGGAAACACAAAACCCGTTTCATGATATCTGGGAAATAGCTGCTACCGTCCGCGTGGCGGCGGTGATTTTGAAGCGGTCGTCGATGCGGCGGCCGAGAATGGCGACGATTACTTCGTCGCCTTTTTCGTTGGTGGTGGTCACCACGACTTCGCGGCGCTTCTGCTCGACGTCGAGCTTCAAGTCCGTGAAAAAATCACTCAGGAGCTTGGTGCCGCGATGCATCCCGAAGGGACGGAAGCGGTCGCCGTCCTTCGGAGGGCGGGCTGAGAGCGGCAGCCGCACCTTATCGGCATCCACAAATAGAACATCCTCGGGCTTCTGCTTCGGATCGAAGCCGGGCATCACAGTGAAGGTACGCACATCCAGGACCCCGGTCAGGTCGTCCGGCCCAAGTGCCAGCGGATAAACCCGCAACTCCCGGCGGTCTTTCACCAGTCGATGCGTCGCCGACAGGAAAGTCTTTCCGCTCAGGGCATCGAGCGAATGTTCGATTGACGCCAACTGATCGGCATTGAATCCATATCCCTCCAGCAGCCGATAGAGCCACCAGCCGCACTGCCCTTTGCGCCGAAGAGACTGAATATCAATGCAGAGCACGCCGTCGCGGTCCGAACAGATATCAGCCCGACCGGCCGCGAACACCTCGTCAAGCAGCTGCTCCGCCTCCCCAAAATACCGCATCTCAGTCTGGAAGGTACGCAGGAAAGAGGGATTGATCTGCGCCAGCTGCGGGAAGACTTCGTGCCGCAGCCGGTTCCGTGCAATGGTGACATCGGCATTGGTTGCATCCACGCGGAATTCCACACCCGCACACACGGCATACGCCTCGATCTCGCGCCGCGAGAAATCGAGCAGCGGCCGGATGAGCTGCACGCCCGCCGACCCGGAAGCGTCGCCTGCCCCGGGCAGCGGCATCGTTTCCCGGATGCCCGTCAAGCCGCGTAAGCCCGTGCCGCGCAACAGATGCAGCAGCAGCGTTTCGGCATTGTCGTCGAGATTGTGCGCCACGGCCAGGTGCGTGAAGCCCTGCTCCCGGCACAACCCGGCGAACCAGTCATAACGCAGCCGGCGCGCGGCCATCTCGACGGACAGCCCGTGCGCCGCGGCATACGCCTTCGTATCGGCTTCCTGCCGGAAGAACGGAACCCCGTTTCCGCGGCACCAGCCCGCCACCAGCGCTTCGTCGCCGTCACTGTCGGCGCCGCGCAAATGAAAATTGAAGTGCGCCACGGCCAGGGGAAGCCGCAGCGCACTGTGAAGGAACAGGTCCGCCATCGTCATCGAATCGATGCCGCCGCTCACTGCAAGCAGCACCCTGCTGTCCGGCCGGCCGTCGGTCAGCCGCGCCAACGTCCTGTCGAAGCGGTCCTGCATCGCACGTTATTTCTTCGCCTGTCCGATGGTATAGGTAAAGCCGATTGAAAAGAGTTCCTTGAACTGGACTCCTTTGCCCTGGTACATTTCCGTCGTATTTTTGTAATATTTGGGTACCAGAACATTGTCGTCGTAAATCAGGTTGGTGCGCAGTGTCAGCGAGAAGAACTTCGTGACCTTGGCCTCAGCATTGACATCCCACAGGACTTTGATGTTCTGCGGTTTGTTGAGATAGTCGGAGAAGAGTACCAGCGCCGTGCCCACCTTGAAGTTCTCCACTTCCAGTTTCGCGTCGATGCGCAGCTGGGCACCGAGTTCGAAACGTGCGAACTGGTCTTCCGCATTTCCGTAGCGTACGCGGAGATCCTCGGGACGCACCATCGTCACCTTCCCCGTGAGGGGCGCGAAGTTGATAGCCACATTGTTGGTCGGCTTGAAATCTATACCAAGACCCAGGGAGGTATATGCCGGTGCGAAGAAATCGGAAATCACGATTTCGTGCTTGGCGTCCCACCCTTCTGCAAACTGCGTCCGGAAATTGTACACAGCCGAAAAGTAGAGTTTCTCGGCAGCCTTGTATCCGAATTTGCTGTCGAAAATCAGCCGGTCGTCACTCTTGAGCAGATAATCCTTGTCGAACGAGTGGATAAATCCGTAACCTGCCTGCAGTTCATTGGTCCAAAGAATTTTACCCTTCGTCAGATTGGCATATACATCGGCATAGGTATTGAGCGACAACTGCCCGACACCGCCGGCAGCCCATTGCATCAGGGAAAGCTGGGAAAAGCCGATGTTGGTGGTGATACCCTTGTTCCATTCGGCTTTCGGCGCTTCTTCCGCCGCGGGAGCGTCCTGCGCGAACAGCGCACAGGTCGCGAAAACGGCCATGACGGCCAGGATCAGTTTCTTCATGGTATTCCGTTTTTAATAGGCTCTTGCAAAAATGACTCTCCGGTGCGAAGGCTTGCCGCTGTACACGCACTTACCTTCTTCTTCGCATACGCAGGAATCGATGGGAATGCAGCGGATGGTCGCCTTGGTCAATTCCTTGATCTTCTCCTCGGTTTCGGGCGTTCCGTCCCAGTGACAGAGCAGGAACCCGCCCTTCTCGATCTCGACCTTGAATTCTTCCCAGGTATCGACCTTGCGGATATTCTCGTCGCGGAACTTCAGGGCCTTCGCGTACAGATTCTTCTGGATTTCGTCCATCAGTGCGACGATATGGTCGGCCAGACCTTCCTGCGGAATATTCTCCTTCGTGGAGGTGTCGCGGCGGGCAAGTTCCACGTGGCCGCTTTCCAGGTCGCGCGGCCCGATGACCACGCGCACCGGCACACCTTTGAGTTCCCATTCGGCAAACTTGAATCCCGGACGGAGGTTGTCCCGGTCATCGACCTTCACGCTGAGACCTTTCGCTTCGAATTCTTTCTTGAGCTCTTCCATCCGTGCAAGGATGGCTTCACGTTCCTCGTCCTTCTTGTAGATGGGCACCATCACCACCTGGACCGGGGCCAGGGCGGGCGGCAGCACCAGACCGTTATTGTCGCTGTGGCACATGATCAGCGCGCCCATCAGGCGCGTGGAAACACCCCACGAAGTAGCCCAGACATACTCGAGTTTACCCTCCTTGTTGGCAAACTGCACGTCGAAAGCCTTGGCGAAGTTCTGTCCCAGGAAATGTGAGGTTCCGGCCTGCAGGGCCTTTCCGTCCTGCATCATCGCCTCGATGCTGTAAGTGTCGAGGGCGCCGGCGAAACGTTCGGTCTCGGATTTGTGCCCGATGACCACCGGCATGGCCATGAATTCGCGTGCGAAGCGGGCATACACGTCCACCATCTTCTGCGCTTCGGCCACGGCCTCGTCGTACGTGGCGTGGGCCGTATGGCCTTCCTGCCAGAGGAATTCAGCCGTACGAAGGAACAGGCGCGTGCGCATTTCCCAACGCACGACATTGGCCCACTGGTTGCACAGGATCGGCAGGTCGCGCCACGACTTGATCCAATTCTTATAGGTATTCCAGATAATGGTCTCGGACGTCGGCCGGACAATCAGTTCTTCCTCGAGCTTCGCATCGGGATCGACCACCACACCCTTTCCGTCGGGTGCGACCTTCAGCCTGTGGTGCGTCACCACGGCACACTCCTTCGCAAAACCTTCCACATGCTCGGCCTCGCGGCTGAGGAAAGATTTGGGAATGAACAAAGGGAAATAGGCATTGACGTGCCCCGTCTCCTTGAACATCTTGTCGAGCTGATGCTGCATTTTTTCCCAGATGGCATAGCCGTAGGGCTTGATTACCATACATCCGCGGACTGCGGACTGCTCGGCCAGATCGGCTTTTACCACCAGATTGTTATACCATTGCGAATAATTATCTTCCCTGTTGGTCACTTCCTTGTTCGTTACCTCTGCCATAACTTTTATATTGGTACAAAAATTGATATCTTTGCATTACTTAATTAAACGGACGGACTGAAAACGCGTCCAAACAACAAAACGCAAAATTAAGAAAAAACACTTATAAATTACACAGGAGGTTAAAATGAAAAACAATCGATTCGGATTCTTCGTGATCCTTGCTTTCGCGGCACTTGCCAGCTCTTGTGGTACGTCGGGGTACTATGCTTCGTCTATGTACGGCGACGGAATTTATTACCGGCCAACGGCGGCTTCCCGCGCCAAGATGGTCGCAGCGCAGGAAGCGCAGCGTGAACAGGAACGGCAGCGTCAATATGAGCAATACCTCGCCAAAGACGAGGAAGGAAATCTTTACGTCGTCACGGAGCTGATGGACGGCGAGACCTATGAGTCCCGTCTCCACAAGTTTGACAGTCCCTGGTACGTCAACTATGGGATGTACGGCTGGAACGGTTCTCCCTATTACGGCTACTATGGTCTCCGCAATCCCTGGTACACCGACTGGTACTGGCGTACAAGCTGGTACGACACCTGGTACGGTTACTATGGCTACAACCCGTATTATTACGGCTGGTACGATCCCTGGTACTGGGGAGCAGGATATGCGGGATGGTATGGTTGGGACCGCTGGTATCACCATCACCACTATTATCCCGGTTACGTGAATCCGGGTCCGGGCCCCGGCAACCACGGCCGCAACGTAGTCTATACTCCGCGTAACTCCGCGACCGGCAGCGGAATGTACCGCACTACCGGTTCCTCTTCCAGCCGCGGGATGTATACCACCCGCCGCACCAATTCGGGCGGCAGCGTCAGCACCCGCAACTCTTCCGGCACCGTCCGTTCCAACGGCGGCAGCCGTCCGACCCGCACCGGCGCCAGCGGCGGCGGAAGCTACAGCCGCTCTTCGGGCAGCTACAGCGGCGGCGTCTCACGCAGCGGTGGCGGCTACAGCGGCGGTTCGTCCAGCTCGGGCAGCTCGGGCAGCAGCCACAGCAGCGGCAGCCACAGCGGCGGCGGAAGGCGCTAATCCCGCAATCTCGCGTTGAACTTTTTGACAATCCTTAAACGAACGATCGACATGAAAAAGATAATTACCCTGTTCCTGTCCCTCACCCTTGCGGCAAGCCTGTTTGCCCAGACTGCGGACGATGCGCTGAACCTGGCGCAGGAATATTATGAAGGGACCGCCCGTTCGATGGCCTTGGGCAATGCCTTTACCGCACTGGGCGGTGACCTCGGCGGCCTTGCCATCAACCCCGCCAGTTCCGGCGTATTCCGCTGCTCCCAGATCTCTTTTACGCCGGGCCTGACATCATCCCGTTCCAACGTGAGTTACCTGGGCAACGGTACTACGACCCGGAATACCGCCCTGACAGTGTCGAACCTGGGCACGGTACTGACCTTCGACACGGGCAACTACAGTGGACTGCTCAACTTCAATTTCGGCTTCGTGTACAACAAGAAGAATAACTTCCGTTCTGCGATGAGAGCGTACGGAACGACCGACAACTCCTCGATGCTGAGCTCGATCGCCGCCGGTCTGGAGGGAATCAGCGACAGCATTCTGGATCAGAGCGATTACAACTCCAACGTCCCCTGGACCGGCCAGATGGCGTGGAACACCTACGTGATCGCTCCTCTCTCGGTACTGGGCGGAAAGTATTCGGACGTACACGACTCCTACCTCGCATCGACCGAGAATTACAATGAGGCGACCGACGAACTGCAGATCGGCGGCGCACTGGACCAGGCATTCAACCGCAAGGTCCGGGGCAGCAACGAAGAATTCGCCCTCAACTTCGGCGGCAATTTCTCCGACTTCCTGTACTTCGGCGTGAACGTGAATCTCCATACCGTGAGCCAGACGGTGGAAGAGTATTACGAGGAAGTGGCAAGAGACGACTCCCGCTTCGATGACGGCTTCGTTTCGATGGACAACAGCTTCTGGCTGCGTACCACCGGTACCGGCGCCAACTTCAAGTTCGGTGTCATCGTCAACCCGATGTCCGGCCTGCGTCTCGGTGCGACCATCACGACGCCGACCTGGTACGCCCTGACGGATGAGTGGGACTACACGATGAATACCGCCTTCAACAACGGGAACTCCTACACGGAATACTCCCCGACCGGCACCTACTCCTACAAGCTCACCGCCCCGATGCGCTGGAGCGTCGGCGCTGCCTATACCTTCATGGACCGCGGCCTGATCAGCGTGGACTACGAAAACGTAAACTACGCGAATACCCGGCTCAAGAGCGAGAACGGCTCGGAAAGCGTCTTTTATGAAGAAAACGACTGGATGAGCCAAAATCACCTCGCCTCCAGCACCCTGCGTGCCGGTTTGGAACTCCGTCTGAGCGACGCGTTCTCCCTGCGTGGCGGTTACCAGCATTACACGCCTGCCGCGAAAGGCTACGCCTCGCGCAACGTAGTCAGCGCAGGTCTGGGCTTCAACCTGTCGCCTGCCACCTCGATCGACCTTGCCTGGAGCCGTATGTTGTCGACCACCGACAGCTTCCAGCTTTACGACGACTACTCCAGCGCAGTGACCGTGCCGACAGGCACCAATACGAACAGTCTCAACAAAGTGGTCTGCACCCTGGCCGTCAAGTTCTAAAGAAAACGGCAAGCGTCAGGACCTTCTGCTGAAAGCAAATCGAGAATCGAAAGATTCGGAATGAAACGGGATTCCCGTTCAAGCCGGGAATGACAAGCACCCGGATCCTGATTGACGAAAACCTGATAGTAAGCCTGCTCCCGTCCATATTCGGCGAGCAGGCTTTCGCCTTTGTATTTGGGCTGGATACGCGTGCGGAAATCGTTTTCCGGGTCCCTGACATAACTCTCGGTCAGGGAAACGGGAACGTGCAGGTCGAGCAGATCCAGCAGTTTCTCCAGCAAAGCCATATTCAGGTCGAAGAGAAATTCAGGCTTGCGGAGCAAGACGGGAAACAGATCGTCGGCATAATAGTCGAAGAAAGCCGATGAATGGTAGGCAGCCTCGAATGCGCGCAGATGGTGTTGCAGCCAAGGTTCGCCATAATCGATGCGGATGTCGCGGACCGGACGGCTGCGACGTTCCTCTTTGACAATCGGAATGGACAGATCTTCCGGCCCGCCGGCAGAAAGGATACGGCACCGACTGCGCCACGACTGCTTCTGATAATGCTCGTGCTGTTCGATCAGCACCCGGCCGCTTCGGGCGATGGCAAAGAAATACTCGACCGGCGGAAAATAGGCCGTCGTCAGTACACTCACCGGAAAGAGCGGGGTCCCGGAATCTGCGGCAAGGTTCGTCATCGGATGATGCCGCGCGACGACTGCCCGATAAACGAAAGGATCTTGTCGCGGTATTCGCTCGGAGCGTACTGCCGGTCGACTTCCCGGCAGGCATCGGACACGTTCAGTCCGCTGGAATAGATCAAGCGGTATATCCCCTCGATTTCAGAGATTACTGCATCGCTGAAACCACGGCGCCGCAAGCCGACGATGTTGACGCCGGCAAACCGGACGGGATTCCGTGCGGTGAGGACATAAGGCGGAATGTCTTTCGATACGCCCGCTGCACCGGCCAGCATCACGTGCTCTCCGATATGCGTGAACTGGTGCACCATCGTACCGCCGCCGACAATGGCCCAGTCGTCCACTTCCACTTCTCCGGCCAGGCCGGAAAAACTGGTAAGGATACAGTTGTCGCCGATCCGGCAATCGTGTGCGACGTGTACATAAGCCATGATCAGGCAATCATTGCCGACGCGGGTGAGGCATTTGCCGCTGGCCGCCGTGCCGCGGTTGACGGTCGCGAATTCACGGATCGTCGTCCTGTCGCCGATCTCGACCCAGCTTTCTTCACCCTGGAACTTCATATCCTGCGGAATCGCGCCGATTACCGCACCGGGAAACACCCGGCAGCCGCTGCCGATTCTCACATAATCGAAAATTGTCACGTTGGGGCCGATCCAGCAGTCGTCGCCGATTTCAACGTGCTCCGCGATAGTCGTAAAGGGCGAAACGACCACATTGCGGCCAAGTTTGGCACCGGGGTGCACACAAGTCATATTTTCATTCATAACCATTTTCAGATAAGAAAAGGGCCAACGCTTTCGTGTTGACCGTATGGCCGGGTTTATAAGCGCGGACCCTGCCCAGGATGGGACGTCCGGCCAGGGAAAAATCGCCGAGCAAATCAAGTAGTTTATGCCTGGCGGGTTCGTTTTCGAAAGACAGAACCGGATTACCCATATAGCCGCGCGGCTCATCCACCACCAGGGCATTTTCCAGGGAACCGCCGCGGATCAGGCCGGTAAGACGAAGGAAAAAGACCTCGCGCCGGAAGCAGAATGTGCGGCAAGGAGCGATATCGTGGACATAGTCGGTCGCAGCATCGAAACGGGCCTTCTGCAACCCGATAACCTTCGATTTGAAATCGATGGTCACTTCTGCCTCAAAGCCGTCGAAGGGTTCCAGTTCGATGCGGGCGCCACTTCGAGGATCTTCATAGACGAACGGACGGCGGACGGCCAACGGAACCCGCTCCTCAGGCTGTTCCTCCAACCCGCACGCGATAAAGGCTTCGGCATATGGCCGGGCGCTTCCGTCGAGTATCGGAACTTCCGCGGCGTCGAGCCTCACCAGCGCATTGTCCACACCCAGGCAGGACAGGGCGGACAGCAGATGCTCCGGCGTAAGAATCCTCCGTACGCCACCCGACGAAAGCGTCGTGCCGCGACGCGTGCGCCCCACGTTGCGAACGTGCGCCGCGACCATCGGCTCCCCGGGGAGATCCGTCCGTTGAAAGACAATGCCCGTCCCAGGCGAAGACGGAAGCACCTGCATCGACACGGGACGGCCCGTATGAAGGCCTTTACCCGAGAAGGAACAAGACGCTTTCAGGGTATGCTGCTTCATTCTTTCGGTCTGGATTTGCCGCCGCTGCGGCGGAAAAGGGCATACGCCCGCATATATGTACCGTATTCCAGGGCGGGATATCCCATCAGTTTGGAACCGGGTTCGGAAATGTCGCTGATGATACCGCTCCGCCCCGCAAGGACCGTATTGTCCGCTACGGAAATATGGCCGTTGATCCCGGACTGGCCGCCGATCATGCAGTGTGACCCGAGCTTGGCGGAACCGGCGATGCCGCTCAAGGCCGCCATTACCGTATTCTTCCCCATTACGACATTGTGGGCCACCTGGCATAGATTGTCGATCTTGACGCCGCTCTCGATGACGGTCGAACCCATTGTCGCCCGGTCGACCGTGGCGTTTGCCCCGATTTCCACATTATCGCCGATCACGACGTTGCCCAGCTGGGGGATTTTCCGGTAGGAGCCGTCTTCCTGCGGTGCAAAGCCGAAGCCGTCGGCGCCGATCACCGCGCCGGCGTGGAGGATGCAGCGGTCGCCGATCACGCAGTCGTGGTAGATGCGCACACCGGGATAGAGGATGCAATCCTTTCCGACCCGCACGTTCGGCCCGACATAGACCTGGGGATAGATGTACGTGCCCTTGCCGATGCGGGCGGAGCAGGCCACGGAGCGGCGGAAAGAAAGCCGCGCCCGGAAGCGGTTGCCGCGCTTCCGTGTCCGGCGAAGCCGGGCAAAAAAGTCAAGCAGCACCGATACGGCGGCATAGGCGTCATCCACCTTGATAAGGGTGGCAGGTACCGGCTTTTTCGGTACGAACGAGCGGTTGACCAGCAGGACGCTGGCCTGGGTATCGTAGATATAGTGTTCGTATTTGGGATTGGCAAAGAAACACACGTCACCCCGCCTCGCCTGTTCAATGCGCGCCGGGGCTTTTACCACAATCTGCGGATCGCCGACAATCTCGCCGCCGAGAAGGTCTGCCAATGTCTGAGCCGTTATCTCCATAACTATCGCAAATTTAATACTTTTTCAAAAAATTTTTGTGATTCAGCACTTAATTGTTACCTTTGCCGCGATTGAGGGGACAGGCAGTCTCCTTTTTTTTGTGCCATTTACACTATGATCCAGAAACAGACCATCGAAGCCCTTGCGCAGGAGCATCTGCAGGGTACGGACCTCTCCCTGGTGGAGGTTACCGTGAGTGAAGACAACGACATCGAAGTGATCATCACCCGCGAAGGCGGCGTGGCGATCGACGACTGCGTGGCGCTGAGCCGCTACCTCGAATCGAAACTCGACCGCGACAAGGAAGACTTTTCGCTGATGGTCGGATCGGCCGGCATTTAATTTCGGAAACAATCAATATTCAACAAATAACAATGGAAGTCAATCTGATCAGCACATTCGCTGAATTCAAGGAACTCAAGAACATCGACCGTCCCACGCTGATGAGCGTGCTGGAGGATATTTTCCGCACCCAGCTTGCCCGTATGTACGGCGATGCCGATAACTTCGATATCATTATCAACATCGACAAGGGCGACATCTCGATCATCCGCAACCGGACGGTCGTCGAGACCGTGGAAGATCCCAACAAGGAGATCTCACTCGAAGAAGTGCAGAAAATCGACGACTCTTATGAGGTTGGCGAAGAGTACCCGGAAGAGGTGCCGATGTCGAGCTTCGGCCGCCGCGGCATCCTCAACCTGCGGCAGAACCTCTCGAGCCGCATCACGGACATCGAGAAGGCGAATCTTTACAACAAATACCGCGAAAAGGTGGGCGACATCCTGGTTGGCGAGGTCTATCAGGCCTGGAAGAAGGAAGTCTTGGTCATGGATGAAGACGGCAACGAACTCGTCCTGCCGAAGAGCGAACAGATTCCTTCCGACTTCTTCCGCAAAGGCGATACGGTCAAGGCTGTGATCATCAGCGTAGAGATGAAGAACAACAACCCGATCATCACTCTTTCGCGTACCTCGAACCTCTTCCTGGAGCGCCTGTTCGAGCAGGAAGTGCCGGAAATCTTCGACGGCCTGATCACCATCAAGAAAGTGGTCCGCATGCCGGGTGAGCGCGCCAAGGTGGCCGTCGAATCCTACGACGACCGGATCGACCCGGTCGGTGCCTGCGTCGGTGTCAAGGGATCCCGCATCCACGGTATCGTACGCGAACTTCGCAACGAGAACATCGACATCATCAACTGGACGTCCAACACCCAGCTGCTCGTCCAGCGTGCCCTTTCGCCGGCCAAGATTTCGTCGATCAGCATCGACGAAGAAAACAAGAGCATCCACATCGACCTCGAGTCGAGCGAACTTGCGCTGGCTATCGGACGGAACGGCAGCAATATCCTGCTGGCCGAACAGCTTTCCGGATACAAGATCGACGTGTACCGTCTCGGCGGTGAGTCGCCGGAAGACGACGAAGACGTGATGCTCGACGATTTCGCCGACGAAATCGACCAGTGGATCATCGACTGCCTCAAACAGATCGGCTGCGATACGGCCAAGAGCGTGCTGGCCCTCCCTACCGAGGAGATCATGCAGCGGGCCGACCTCGAGGAGGAAACCGTCCTCGACGTGCAGCGTATCCTGCGGGCTGAATTCGAAAACTAATCAATACACAATACGGGAGAAGCAAGTATGGCAGAAGGAACAATCAGAATCAACAAGGTACTCAAGGATTTCAACATCGGCCTTTCCACCCTGACCGACTTCCTCAAGAAGAAGGGCTACACCGATGAACTCACTTTGACCTCCAAGATATCGGAAGATGTCTTCGCGTTGGTAGCCAAGGAGTTCGGCAAGGAGCAGCTCATCAAGGAGCAGTCGCGCAAGGTCGCTATCAAGGTCAAGGAGATCACGGAAATGGAAAGCAACCGGGCGGCCGAGGAGGAAGAACCGGTACAGGAAGTCATCATCAAGACCAACGTTTTCACGGAACAGAAGAAGGTGGATACTCCCGCACCGGAAACTGTTCCCGCGCCGGAGGAGAAGAAAAAAGAGGTGGTTTCCGAGCAGCCCAGGAGCGATATCAAGATTGTCGGCCATATCGACCTGACTCCCAAGAAGAAACCGGAGCCTGCCCAGGCTCCCGCCAAGCCGGAGGAACCGAAACCCGCAGCCGTTGTACCCGAAAAGCCCGAAAAACCCGCAGAGCCTGAGAAATCTGCCGAAGCGCCGGTACCGGAGGCCCCCAAAGAGGAAAAGCCGGAAGAGAAAAAAGTGGAGAAGCGTGATGAACGCCCGGTCATCGAACATATCGAGACCAAGGTCGAGAAACTCGCGGGTCCCAAGACGGTCGGTACCATCGACCTCTCCAAATTCGAAAAGAAGCCGGCTACGGCCGAACACGGCAAAAAAGACAAGAACAAACGCGAACGCATCCACAAGGGACCGGCCAAGGTTGACATCAACAACCCGAAGAACAGCATCGGCAAACCGGCCGTCAAGGACAACAAAGACAATGCACGCGCCAAAGGCGGCGCCAAGAAGAATGAACGCTTCAAGGCCGTACGCCCCGAATTCGACAGCGACGAGATCCAGAAACAGATCAAGGAGACCTATGCACGGATGACGGAAGGTCACGGCAAGACCAAGACCTCGAAACACCGCCGCGAAAAACGCGAGGAGATCTCCCAGAAGATGCAGGAAGAGCAGGAGCGTCAGGAGCTTACCAGCAACGTGCTTAAAGTCACCGAATTCGTGACTGTCAACGAACTGGCCATCCTGATGAACAACACGCCTGTGACCAAGGTCATCGAAGCCTGTATGAACCTCGGCCTTATGGTGTCGATCAACCAGCGTCTCGATGCGGAAGCCCTCGTCCTCGTGGCCGAAGAGTTCGGTTACAAGATCGAATTCGTCACCGCCGAGATCCAGGGCGCCATCGCCCAGGAGGAAGACAAGGAAGAAGACCTGCTCCCGCGTCCGCCGATCGTCACCGTGATGGGCCACGTGGACCACGGCAAGACCTCGCTGCTCGACTACATCCGCAAAACCAATGTCATCGCGGGCGAGGCCGGCGGCATCACCCAGCACATCGGTGCCTATAACGTCGCCCTCCCTGACGGACGGCACATCACATTCCTCGATACGCCGGGCCACGAGGCCTTCACCGCCATGCGTGCCCGAGGCGCCAAAGTCACCGACCTGGCCATCATCATTATCGCGGCCGACGACGCCGTGATGCCGCAGACCATCGAGGCTATCAACCACGCCCAGGCAGCCGGCGTCCCGATGATCTTCGCCATCAACAAGATCGACAAGCCCGGCGCCAATCCTGAAAAGATCAAGGAGCAGCTGGCGAATATGAATATCCTGGTCGAAGACTGGGGCGGCAAGTACCAGTGCCAGGAAATCGCAGCCAAGAAAGGCATCAATGTCGAGGAACTGCTGGAGAAAGTATTGCTTGAAGCAGATATGCTCGAACTCAAGGCCAATCCGAACAAGCTGGCCGTGGGCAACATCATCGAGTCGTCGCTCGACAAGGGCCGTGGCTACCTGGCCACCGTGCTTGTCCAGAGCGGGACGCTCCACGTAGGCGACCCGATCGTTGCCGGATGCTATGCAGGCCGCGTGAAAGCGATGTTCAACGAACGCGGACAGCGGCTCAAGGAAGCCGGTCCTTCCACACCGGTCTCCGTGCTCGGTCTGAGCGGCGCCCCGACCGCCGGCGATACCCTCAACGCGATGGAAGACGAAAAAGAGGCGCGCGACGTGGCCAACAAACGCGAACAGCTCATCCGCATCCAGGGCATCAAGACGCAGACCCATATCACCCTCGAGGAGATCGGCCGCCGCATCGCCCTGGGCAATTTCCAGGAACTCAATATCATCGTCAAAGCCGACGTGGACGGTTCCATCGAGGCTCTTTCCGATTCGCTCATCAAGCTCTCGACCGAGGAGATCCACGTCAACGTAATCCACAAAGCCGTGGGTGCCATCTCCGAATCGGACGTCCTGCTGGCCGTCGCCTCGAACGCCATCATCATCGGCTTCCAGGTCCGCCCGATGCCCAACGCCCGCAAGCTGGCTGAAAAGGAACAGATCGAAATCCGACTCTATTCGGTCATCTACGACGCCATCGAAGAAGTCAAGAGCGGTATCGAGGGTATGCTTGCCCCGGAAGAGAAGGAAGAGATCACCGCCAATGCCGAGGTCCTCGAGACCTTCAAGATTTCGAAGGTCGGCACCATCGCCGGCTGTATGGTCCGCGACGGCAAGCTGACACGCAATGCGAAGGTCCGCGTGATCCGCGACGGTATCGTGGTCTATACCGGACAGCTGGGTTCGCTCAAACGCCTGAAAGACGATGTGAAGGAAGTCTCCGCCGGCTTCGACTGCGGTCTGAGCGTAGACGGCTTCAACGATATCAAGATCGGCGACATGATCGAAGCCTACCAGATTGTCGAAGTCAAACGCAAACTGTAATATGGATCCCCTGCTCGCCCTGTCCCCCATTGACGGACGCTATTTCGGGAAAACGTCCGAACTGTCCGCTTTCTTTTCCGAGTATGCCCTGATGCGCTATCGGGTGCTTGTGGAGGTGGAGTATTTCATCGCTCTGTGCGAATTGCCGCTCCCCCAGCTTTCGGAAGTGGATCCGGTCTGCTTCCCGCAATTGCGGACCCTCTACGGTGATTTCACTACGGAAGACGCCGCCCGGATCAAGGAAATCGAATCCCGGACGAACCACGACGTCAAAGCGGTGGAGTACTTCCTCAAAGAGCGCTTCGCCGACCTGGGACTCGCCCGTTTCTCGGAGTTCATTCATTTCGGACTCACCTCGCAGGACATCAACAACACGGCGACGCCGCTCTCGCTCAAGGAAGCGCTTGTCGAAGTGTATGTCCCTGCACTCCGCGAACTGATGGGAATGCTTTCCGAACGTGCCACACTCTGGGCCGACGTGCCCATGCTTGCGCATACGCACGGCCAGCCCGCCTCCCCGACGCGTCTGGGCAAGGAACTGGATGTTTTCATCGTGCGGCTCAAAGAGCAGCTCCGGCAGTTGGAAGCCCGTCCCTATCCCGGCAAGTTCGGTGGCGCGACCGGCAATCTCAACGCCCATCATGCCGCTTTCCCGGACATCGACTGGAATGACTTCGCCGAGAATTTCGTTGCTTCGCTCGGGCTGAAACGTTCCTGGCCCACTACCCAGATCGACCACTACGACAATCTGGCCGCCATCTTCGACGCGCTCCGCCGCATCAATACCGTGCTGGTGGACCTGAGCCGGGACTGCTGGCTCTATATCTCGATGGAGTATTTCGCCCAGGCCATCCGTCCGGGTGAGGTCGGTTCCTCCACGATGCCGCACAAGGTCAACCCCATCGACTTCGAAAACGCCGAAGGAAACCTGACCCTGGCCAACGCGATCTACGACTATCTCTCGGAAAAACTCCCTGTCTCGCGCCTGCAGCGCGACCTGACCGACTCGACGGTCCTTCGCAACATCGGCGTTCCGATCGCCCACTCCCTGGTTGCGATCCGTTCGCTGGAAAAAGGCATCGGAAAACTGATCCTCAACGAAGAAAAGGTGTCGGCCGACCTGGAACGCAACTGGGCCGTCGTAGCCGAAGGCATCCAGACCGTCCTGCGCCGCGAAGGTTATCCGAAGCCGTACGAAGCGCTCAAGGCGCTGACCCGCACCGGGGAGCATATCACACAAGAGACCATCAGCCGTTTCATCGACGGTCTTGAGATTTCCGAGGAAGTCAAAGCGGAACTGCACGCCATCACACCGCACAACTATACAGGGTGCTGACGGTCATAATGCCGGAAAGGAATCAGGGCGACCCGCTTTCAGCGAGCCGCCCTGATTCCTTTTAACCTAAAACTTAACCTATGAAAAAACTATTCGATTATAGGTTAAGCAAAGGGCGTGCCAAAACAAATTCGTTTATAACAAACCGTCGGGAATATCAAGGGTCAACACTTCGCCGTGGATGCTGACAATGAGATCCTCATGGAGCGGCAGCAGGACTTCTCCCTGCTCCGTCTCCACGGTAATCAGCATATTCCCGCCATAATCGTTGAAGTCGACGACCTCCCCGATGATCTTCCGGGTGCGGGCGTCACGAACCTGCATCCCGACGACCGTATCTTCATCGTCCTCATCCGTTTCGGAACAGGTAACCTCGCGGCCGACAAGTTCCTCGGCTTCCTCCAGGGTATCGACATCCTGGAATTTGACGACGAAACGGCCACCCCTGGCCTGGACCGTTTCAATGAAAAAAGGAACCGGCAGTCCATCGAAAGTGATGAATACCGGTTCCTGACTCTTCAAATCCCGGGAATCACCAGCCTCGAGGCTCAAAATCACCTCTCCGGCCGCCCCCCAGGATTTCAGCACCTTCATCCTGACTAGGCCTCAGGATTCTCAGCGGGTGCTTCTGCTTCGGCAGCGGCGGCAGCAGCCTCTTCGGCGGCGGCACGGGCGGCAGCTTCGGCAGCGGCGGCGATTTCAGCCTTCTTCTTGGCGATCGCCTCGGCACGCTCCTCATTGACCTTGGCCTCGGCCTTCACGGCAGCCTTGTTGGCTTCCGCGGCGGCGGCGGCAAGAGTCTGCTTCTTCGAAGCGACCTTGGAATCTTTCTGGTTCTTCCAGGCAGCATAGCGGCGGTCAGCCTCTTCCTGCGTGAAAGCACCCTTGGCGACACCACCCTGGAGATGTTTGCGCAGCATCACACCTTCATAGGAGAGGATACGGCGGGCCGTGGTGGTCGGCTGGGCACCCTTGTTGAGCCAGTCGAGAGCGCGGTCACCATCGAGAACGATGGTAGCGGGGTTGGTGTTCGGATTGTAAAGGCCGATCTGTTCGATCAGACGGCCGTCACGCGGAGCGCGTGCGTCGGCCACGACAATGTGGAAGAAAGAATAGTTCTTCTTACCGTGGCGTGAAAGACGGATTTTTACAGCCATTTGTACAAATGCTTAAAGTTAGTAATCAGTTCAATAATTGTAACTTCCCTATCTTCTCGAGAAAGGGCCTGCAAATATACGGATATTTTTTGAAAAACAAATTTTTCGTCAGAGTGCCTTGACGGCCTGCTGCATGTGATTTCCGTTCGATCCCTTGATCAGGATGGTCTTTCCGGCGAGCGGATGCTCTTCGACATAGGCCTTGAGCAACTCGATGTCGGGGAAACTGGCGACCTGCCGGGGATCCGTGTGGAGCGTACGCGAAGCCCTGGCGAATTCTTCGCCCACCAGGAAGATGACGGGCGCAACTTCACAGGCACGCTGCAGGATGGCACGATGCTCTTCAGAAGATTCCTGACCGAGTTCGAGCATATCGCCCAGCATCAGTACCTTCTCCGGGAAATCCGTAGCGGCGAAATTGTCGAGCGCCGCCCGCATACTCGACGGATTGGCGTTGTAAGCATCGACAATCAGGACGTTATTCTTCGTCCGTACAAGCTGGCTGCGGCTGTTGGAGGGAGAATATGCCTCAATGGCGGCGACGGCTTTGGCAAAGGGGACCTCGAAGGCTTCGCCCACCGAGAGGGCAGCCATCACGTTGTCGGCGTTGTAGGCGCCGACCAGGTTCGTCCGGATCCGGACAGGTTTTCCGTCGTGCTCCAAAGAAAGCTGAAGGAACGGAGATTCGGCAGTAGCGGGAAGGATTTCCACGCCTTGTTCCCTGACGCCATATCTCCGGGTACACAGGCCCGGACGGTGTGATACCATTTCACAGAGATGCTCGTTGTCCGCATTATAGAATACTACGCCACCCCGTTGCCGCAGGATGTCATAGAGTTCGCCCTTGGCCTTCTTAACACCCTCGAACGACCCGAATCCTTCGATGTGCGCCTTGCCTACAGTCGTGATCAGGCCGCAGGTCGGCTGGACGATCCGGGTCAGCTGGGCGATTTCGCCGGGAGCGCTGGCTCCCATTTCCACGACAGCCATATCGGTACGGTCATCGATACGGAAGAGCGTAAGCGGGACACCGATATGATTGTTGAAGTTTTCCTGTGTGGCGACGACGTCGTATTTCTTGGAAAGCACGGCGGCAATCAGTTCCTTCGTCGTAGTCTTGCCGTTGGTTCCTGTGATGCCGATGACAGGGATATCCAGTTGACGCCGGTGGTAGGCGGCCATCTCCTGCAGCATATTCAGCGAATTCTCGACGACGATGCATTTGCGTCCCCGCCAGGAAGTCCCCTCAAGCAGGAAACGGTCGACAATGGCATAGCGGGCGCCCGCCTTGAGTGCATCCAGGGCAAAGTCGTTTCCGTCGAATTTCTCCCCCTTGAGGGCGAAAAACATGGAGCCATCCTTGATGTTGCGGCTGTCTGTCGTAATTCCCGAGCACCTTTTGTAAAGGGCATACAACTCCTCGACTGTAATCATATCGCGTTTATTTTTTTCCTGTTGATCCGAATCCGCCGCTTCCCCGCCCGCTTTCTTCCAGTACTTCGACGGCCTCCCATTCCACCTTTTCGTGACGGGCCACCACCATCTGCGCAATCCGTTCACCGGGGACGATGGTGAACGGCTCGTTCGACAGATTCACGAGTATGACCTTTATTTCTCCCCGATAATCCGCATCAATGGTGCCCGGCGCATTGACGACCGATATGCCATGCTTGGCGGCCAGCCCGCTGCGGGGGCGGATCTGCGCCTCATAGCCCACCGGCAATTCAATGTGCAGGCCTGTCGGGACCATCGCGCGCTCCAGCGTGCCCAGCACCACCGGCTCCTGCAGGTCGGCCCGAAGGTCCATTCCCGCGGAGTAATCCGTGGCATACGAAGGAAGCGCGAAAGGCGAATGGTTGACAATCTTCACGGTCATACGGCAGTCCTCTTCTTGTGAAATACAAATATAATAAAAGCTGCCGCAATATAGAGCAGCACCAGGAGCAAATGAATCATAATTTTCGTCCAGAGCCCCATCTCCGGCAGCAGGAAGCTCAGGCCCCACACCCCGAGACCGGCTGCCACGAGCAGGATCACCACGCCCCAGTGATAGGGGATGGGATAGTGTCGGCGCCCCAGCCAGGCTGTGAGCACAAGCATGGTCAGATAGCTGGCCACGTGTCCCCACGCGGCGGCGTGGTAGGAATAGCGCGGCATGAAGATCAGGTTGATCACGACGGTCACCACCAGACCTGCCAGGGTTATCCATAACGCATAGCCCGTTTTCTCCGAAAGCTTGTACCAGATGTTGACGTTGAACAGGATGCCGGTGATGATGTAGGCCATCAGCATGATGGGCGTGATGTCGAGACCCTCGCGGAAATCCTTGCCCAGGATTAGGCCGATCTCGTCCATGAAGAGCATCAGGAGCACGAAGCCGAACATGCAGAAAGCCGTGAAATAGTCGAGCACGTCGGCATAGATTTTCCGGCTGCCCTTTTCGCGTTCGCGCTGGAAGAAGAAAGGTTCGGCTGCATAGCGGAACATCTGCACGAAGAGTTGCATGATCACGGCCAGCTTGACGGCGGCCTGGTACACGCCCAGATCGGCCCGCCAGTTCACGGGGTCGGCGTTGCAGAAGCGCATCAGCACGCGGTCGAGCACGTCGTTCATTATGCCGGGGAGGCCGGCGATCATCAGCGGCAGGGAGTAGAGCAGCAGCCGGCCGATGAGCTTGCGGTCGAGCCGGAGCGTGAGTTTGAGCATCTCCGGCGCGATCAGGATCAGGCAGACGACGCAGCTGACCAGGATAGCGAAGATAGGGTAGGTAAAATCGGGGGTCACGCTTACGAACCGCGTGAGCCAGAGCGACTTCCCTTCAGCGAAGCGGGCGGCCATCACCAGGTAGAGCAGCAGGTTGACGCCCAGTTCGGTGAGAATCTTGAGCGTCTTGATGACCGCGAATTTGAGGGCTTTGTGCTCGTGCCGTAGCTTGGCGAAGAGGATGGCCGTGGTGCAGTCGAGGAACAGGATCAGGCCGCAGTAGACAATCAGCTTGGAATGCCCGGCATAGCCCATCGCCGTGGAGATATCGCCGGAAAAGGCGACCATGCAGGCAAGGAAGACGGCGCACAGGCCGAAGACCGTGACGAAAGCATTGGAGAAGACCTGCCGGGGATCGGCCCCTTCTTTGGTGGCATAACGGAAACATCCCGTCTCCAACCCCATCGTCAGGACGACCTGCAGCATCGCGATGTAGGCCATGAACTCCGACATGACCCCGAAGTCCGACTGACTGAGGACACGCGTGTAGAGAGGAACGAGGGCGAAGTTGATGACCCGGGCGAGTATCGTACTCAGGCCGTAGATGGCGGTTTCACCGGCAAGCTGTTTGATGGGATTTGCCACGGATTCAGGGTTTGAATGACAAATTTAAGAAATAATCATTAATTTTGGGACCGCAAAAACGACAAATATGAAATACCGTATATGTTATCTTTTCCTGGCGGCAGCCCTTGTGCTGACCGGATGCAAAGGGGGTAAGGAACCGACACCCGCCGACGGGGAAACCGCCACGGAACAGACCACCGAACCCAAGGAGAATCAACCGATGAATGAAGTTTCTGCAAAGCCCGCCGACAAATGGGCGGAACTCGGCGAAGAGCCGATGCTGAGAATCAAGACCACCGACGGCACGATGACCGTACGTCTCTATGCGGACACCCCGCTCCACCGCGACAACTTCGTCAAGCTTGCCAAGTCCGGCTTCTACGACGGCCTGTTGTTCCACCGGATCATCAAAGGCTTCATGATCCAGGGCGGCGATCCGCTGACCCGGGATTCCACCAAAGTCGCCCAGTTCGGTACGGGCGGACCGGGCTACACCATTCCGGCCGAGATCGTGGAAGGCAAGACGCACAAGAAAGGCGCACTGGCAGCCGCCCGCCGCAGCGACCAGGTCAATCCGGCCAAGGAATCGTCCGGTTCCCAGTTCTATATCGTTCAGGACGAGACAGGCTGCAAGCATCTCGACGGCGAATACACCATCTTCGGCGAGGTGGTAGAAGGCCTGACCGTCATCGACAAAATCGCTGCCGAGCGGACCGACCTGAGAGACCGTCCCCTCAACAAAGTGCAGATTATTTCGATTACTCCGGCCAACTAGAAAAAGTTTGGCACGCGCTTTGCTTAACCTAGATTCGAATAGTTTTTTCATAGGTTAAGTTTTAGGTTAAAAAGATAGGGCGGTCCGCTGTGAAGCAGACCGCCCGATTCTTTTTTATGTGCCGGATTATACGAAACGTCCGATGACGGAGCGGGCCTCGGCGACCTTCTGCTCAAGGAGCTCCTGGGAATTGGCTTCGCAAAGGAAACGGAGATACGGTTCGGTATTCGACGGACGGACATTGAACCACCAGTTTCCGAATTCCACGCGGTAACCGTCGAAATCGTAAAAAGCCGTGCTCTTTTCGGCTTCCATAAAATGGTCTTTCACGGCATCCATCGCCGCTTTTTTATCTTCGACGCGGAAATTGATCTCACCTGAGTTCTCGTAATGTTTGATCCGGTTCATTATTTCGGAGAACCGGATTCCCGCCCGCTTGAGTTTGGCAACGATATTGAGGACCATCACACCGGCCAGCAGGCCGCTGTCGCAATAAAAGAAATCGCGGAAATAGTAATGGCCGGCCACTTCTCCGCCCCAAACGCCGTCGAGTTCCCGCAGGCGCGGGGCAGCAAATGCGCGCCCCACTTTCCACATGGCGATTTCAGCGCCGAGCGGTTCGAGATACTCGGCCACGGATTTCGAACTGCGGATATCCTGAAGCACGATGCCCTTTTCCCCTTTCTCCTTTATGAAATACTCGCCCAGCAAGGCGATGATCAGGTCGGGTGCGATAAACCGGCCCGTCTCGTCGATGAACATCACCCGGTCGGCGTCGCCGTCGTAGATGACGCCTACATCGCATTTTTCGGCGATGACCAGCTTCTGCAGATCGACCACGTTCTCCGGCTGGAACGGATTGGCCTCGTGGTTGGGGAAACTGCCGTCGAGCGTGTCGTACAGATAGACGGGCTGCTCGCCGAACAAGCGGTGGACGAAGATGGAGGCCATTCCGTTGGAACAGTCCATACCGATCTTCAGGTTGGAGAAATCCTGCTTGAAGCCGCTGAGGAACTCCACATACTCGTCCCGGACGTCATACTCGTGTACCGTTCCACGCTCTTCCGCCACAGGAGTGGGCCGCTCTTCGAGAATCCATTGTTCGATGGTGCTCAGACCGGTATCATAGCCTACCGGCAACGCCAGCTCGCGCGAGACCTTCAGGCCGTTGTCTTCCTTCGGATTGTGCGAAGCAGTAATCTGGATGGAAGCCTTGAAACCGTGACGGGCCGTGACGTAATAAACGAACGGCGTGGTGCTCAAGCCCAGGTCCCAGACCTCGGCGCCCGCATCGAGGAGACCCCGGATCACCGCGTCGTGGAGCGCAGGCGAAGAGAGACGCATATCGCGGCCCACCAGGATGCGGCGCGTGTCAAGCAATTCCGGAAGGAAATATGCCACCTTGTAGGCGATCCCGACTGTCAGGTCGGTTCCGAAGTGACCCCGGATGTCATACGCATGAAAAGCCTTGAGTTTCATATTGTTTCATTTTTTGTCTGTTTTGACACGATAACGGGTTCGGACATTGCCCCGGCTGATATTCATCAGCTTGCCGGTAATCATCTTGCGACGGATGGGGGAAGCGTGGTCCGTGAACAGGATGCCGTCGAGATGGTCCATTTCGTGCTGGATCATCCGGGCCGCAAAACCTTCGAACTCCTCTTCTACCTCTTCGAAATTGGGATTGACATAGCGCACGCGGATCTTCGACGGACGGGAAATCTCGGCATCCACGTTGGGGATGCTCAGACAGCCTTCTTCGTAGCCGCAGGTCTCCTCGCTCTCGAAGGTGAAGCGGGGATTGATCATCTCGCGGTGGAAACCCTTGAGTTCGGGGAAACGGTCGGTCAGGTCGTTCCCGTCGACCACGAGGATACGCTGGGAAAGTCCGACCTGCGGTGCGGCCAGGCCGCAGCCGTCGGCGTGGTGCATCGTTTCGATCATATCCGCAATGAGTTTCCGAAGGCCTTCCCGGTCGGAGAGGTCGACTTCCTGTGCCACCGTACGCAGCACCTGGGAGCCATATAAATAAATCGGTAAAATCATATCGATGTCTGTTTTTCCCGGTCCAGCCAGGTCTGAAGGATCAACGCAGCACTGACCTTGTCGACGGCAGCCTTGTCGCGCCGGTCCATTTTCCGGACGCCTCCGTCGATCATCGCCCGATGGGCGAGAACCGACGTGAAACGCTCGTCTTCCAGGGAGACGGGGATGGACGGAAAGTTTTTCTTCAATTGTTTCAGGAATATATCGACGTCGGCCGCGGCTGCAGCCGGCTTGTTGTCAAGGTTCATCGGATAGCCGACCACGAAGCGTTCGACGGTCTCCTTTTCAGCGTATCTTTTCAGATAATCTATTATCTTTGCAGACGGAACAGTCTCCAGGGCGGACGCGAAAATCCGCAGCGGATCGCTGACCGCGACGCCGACTCGCTTTCTCCCGTAATCGATTCCTATGATTCTGTCCATATTTTGCAAAGTTAACGATTTCTATGGCAAAAAAAGAAAAGAAATTCGACAGACGGGGGCTCCTTTCCTTCGTAGCTTTCGGGCTCGTGGTGATGTTGCTGACCTATCTGATCATCGCCCATACACCGCTGCGCCGGACCATCCCGGGCTATCCCACGCCGGAAACGCAGCAGGCAGCCATTGAGAATTACCAGAAAATCGACTCGCTGGAAAAAGTCATCAACCTTTGGGCTTTCCAGGTGGCCAACATCCAGCGGATCGCCACCGGCCGCGAGGCGCTCCCGCTCGATTCGATGCGGCTGGCCAAGGTGGAAGCCGAGCCGGATGAGGAGCAGCAGGCCGCCTTCGCCAAAAGCGATTCCCTGCTCCGCGCCCAAGTAGAACAACTCGATGCGGAACGGCTCGCCACACCCGCCCCCGCCCGGATCGAGGCCCTGGAGGGCATCAAGTTCAGCCGTCCGCTGAAAGGAACGGTCAAGGAATCTTTCAATCGGACGGAGAGCCATTCTTACGTGGAAGTCACAGCTCCCTCGGGCACACAAGTACACGCCGTGCTCGACGGCCGCATCGTATCGGCCGAATGGAATGAACTGGAAGGATGCACCGTGAAGATCCAGCACGACAACGACCTGGTCTCCCTCTATCACTGCGCCGGCAAACTGCTCAAGAGCGTCGGCGAGCAGGTGAAGGCAGGGACAGCGGTAGCCACCGTGGGCGAGACGGGCGAATTGTCACAGGCACACGTCCTGGTCGAACTCCGATACAAGAACCAGAGCATCGATCCCGCCCTCTATCTCGAATTCTGATGGAACCGAATCCGAAAAGAAGAATCGCCATCCTCGGCTCGACAGGGTCGATCGGCACCCAGGCCCTCGACGTCATCGGACAGCATTCCGACCTGTTCGAAGTGGAACTGCTGACGGCCAACAACAACGCCGGCCTGCTCATCGAACAGGCCCGCCGTTTCAACCCCTCGTCGGTGGTGATCTGCAACCCCGCCCTCTACGACGAGGTCGCAGCCGCCCTCGATCCGCTCTATATCAAGGTTTTTACCGGCATCGACTCAATCTGCGACCTGGTCGCAGGCGATGCGGTGGATATGGTGCTCACCGCGATGGTGGGCTTCAGCGGACTGCGCCCTACCCTTGCCGCGATCAAGGCCGGAAAGGCCATCGCCCTGGCCAACAAGGAAACCCTCGTAGCCGCCGGTGCGACAGTCATCCGCCTGGCCCGTCAGTACGGTGCACCGATTCTTCCGGTCGATTCGGAGCATTCCGCCATTTTCCAGTGCCTGCAGGGCGAGCACGCCACCCTCGAGAAAATCCTGCTCACCGGATCGGGCGGCCCCTTTCTCCACAGCACCCATGAAGAGCTGGCCGCCGCCACACGGGAGCAGGCCCTCAACCATCCCCGCTGGAAGATGGGAGCCAAAGTAACCGTCGACTCCGCCAGCCTGATGAACAAGGGGCTGGAACTGATCGAGGCCCGCTGGCTGTTCAATGTCGACCCGAAAGACATCGAAGTGGTTATCCATCCGCAGTCCATCGTCCATTCGATGGTCCAGTTCTCGGACGGTTGCGTGATGGCCCAACTGAGCCAGCCCGACATGCGCCTGCCCATCCAATATGCACTCTCCTACCCCCGGCGCATCGACCTGAACACGCAGCGTCTCGATTTCGCGGGCCTGTCCCGGCTTACGTTCGAAAAGCCCGATACGGAGCGTTTCCCCTGTCTGAGACTGGCCTACGAGGCGTTGGATAAAGGCGGGAACGCCACCTGCATCCTCAACGGAGCCAACGAAGTGGCGGTCGCCGCATTCCTTGAAGGACGGATCCGTTTCATCGAGATTCCCCAGGTCATCGACGGGACGATGTCGCGCTGCCCTTTTATTGAAAATCCTGACATCGACCAGATTTATAGCACGGATTTTGAAGCGAAGCGTATCGCTTCCGATATCGTTAACCGCATCGCAAATTGATGGTAGTCCTGATCAAAATCATCCAGGTTATCCTGGCCCTTTCCCTGCTCGTTCTCTTTCACGAATTCGGGCATTATTGTTTTGCGAAACTCTTCAAGACACGCGTCGAGAAATTCTACCTGTTTTTCAATCCCAGGCGCTCGATTTTCAAATGCAAGCGCTTCGACGGGAAATGGCACTGCCGCTTTTTCTCCTCCAACCAGGACCCGGTCTGGGACGCCCACCCCGAAAACACGGAATACGGCATAGGCTGGCTTCCCTTCGGAGGCTACTGCAAGATTGCAGGAATGATCGATGAGTCGATGGATACGGAAGCGATGAAGCAGCCGCCGCAGCCCTACGAGTTCAGGACCAAGAAAGCATGGCAGCGTTTCTTCATCATGTTCGGAGGCGTGCTTTTCAACTTCATCCTTGCCATCATTCTCTATGCGGCCATCCTGGGCACCTGGGGAGAAGAGTATCTTCGCAATGAAGATGCGGTGTACGGCGTGGCCGTCAACGACCTCTCGTATGAGATAGGATTCCGCGACGGCGACCGTATCCTGGCTTTCGACGGCGTGCCGACCGAAAATTTCTCCAGCCTGCAGGTCGATCTGGTCCGGGCGCAGGCCCGCGAAGCGACCGTCCTGCGCGACGGCGATACCCTGACGGTCACCATCGACCCGGCCTATCTCCCCGCAATGCTCAATACGCCGGGCATGTTCGACCTGGCCTTTCCCTTCGTCGTCAAGGAGGTACAGGCGGATTCGCCCAATGCCGGCAGCGGCCTGGCGGCCGGAGACGAGGTGGTGGGCATCGACGGACAACCGATGTTCATCGTCCAGCAGATCCAGAAAGAACTTGCGCAGCATCGTGGCGAAGCGGTCGTGGCCTCGCTCAAGCGGAATTCCGACCGGCTGGTCATTCCGCTGCTGGTCGATACCGCCGGACACGTCGGCGTCCTGCTTGACACCGACCTCAACAAGTTCTTTCAAGTGACCACCCGCCAGTACAACCTGGCCACGGCCCTTCCGGCGGGCGCCCGAAAAACTTGGAGCACTATCAAAGGCTATGTACAGGAGCTCGGGCTGATCTTCTCCCCAAAAACGAAAGCCTACAAATCCGTCGGCAGTTTCATCGCTATCGGCCGTATCTTTCCCGACACCTGGGACTGGTATAAATTCTGGACGCTCTGCGCCCTGCTCTCCATTATGCTGGGTGTGATGAACCTGCTTCCGATTCCGGCACTGGACGGCGGACATATCCTGTTCCTGATCTTTGAGATGCTGACCGGAAGGCGGCCTTCCGACAAATTCATGGAAGTGGCCGAGTGGATCGGGATGACCCTGCTGCTGCTGTTGATGGTCCTGGCCTTCGGAAACGATATCCGAAGCCTTTTCTAAAAGAAACAAAAACACTACGCATATGAAAACAAGAACCCTTCTCTCCATCGTCCTGCTCGCCGGACTGACACTTCTGGCCGCCTCCTGTGAGAAACAGAAGAAGGAGCCGGTCAAAGCCTCCATCAGCGGAAAGGCCGGCGAGGTGGAAATCGTTTCCTCAAAAGCCGTATGGGAGTCGGAGGTGGGCAACGCCATCCGCACGGTCCTGCAGGCCGAGTATCCCTTCACGCCACAGAAAGAGAACAAATTCCGGATCTACAACGTCCCCCCGGAAGGATTTGTCAACGTATTCCGGGCGCACCGCAACATCCTCTACGTCCACATCGCCGATACATGCAAGCCGAAACTGGCCATCAACAGGGACGTATGGGCGGAGCCCCAGACGATGATCACCGTCTTCGCTCCCAACGAAGCCGCCGCTGCCGAGATCATTCTGGACGGGAATGAACAAATCTGCGAGACTTTCGAAGACGCGGAGCGGGAAAGAGTCATTTACAATGCACGTAAATTCGAAAACGCCAGCCTCGCCTCCTCGGTCCGCGCACAGTTCGGCGGAAGTCCCTGGTTCCCCTCGTCCTATACGCTGAAGAAGCATACCGCCGGTTTCGTGTGGATTTCCTATGAGACAAGCTACACTACACAGGGTATTTTCATCTACAAATTCCCCTACCGCGACGAAAGTCAGTTCACGCTGGAGGCCCTGGTTGCCAAACGGAACGAAGTCATGAAGGAAAACGTGCCCGGCACCCTGGAAGGGAGCTATATGATCACCAATCCCGTCATTGAGCCCGGCTACTGGAAGAAATCCTACAAGGGGCGTGACTTCACGGAGATCCGTTCGCTTTGGGAGACCCAGAACGACTATATGGGCGGCCCGTTCATCAGCGATGCTTTCCGCAGTACGGACGGTAAGAATATCATCGTGATCGAGGGTTTCGTCTATGCTCCGAAATACGACAAACGCGATTACCTGCGCCAGTTGGAAGCCATCATTTATTCCTGGCATTAAAAAAAATTTGTAATCGGAAAAACTTTTTCTATCTTTGCGGTCCCATTCTGCAAGACGTGGGATGATGGCGGGTTCGTCTATCGGCTAGGACGAGAGATTTTCATTCTCTAAAGAGGAGTTCGACTCTCCTACCCGCTACAAAAAATATAAAAAATCAAGTAATGGCAAATCACGCATCAGCAGACAAGCGTTTCCGCCAAAGTGAGAAACGCAGAGTGCATAACAAATACTATGCACGCACGACACGCAACGCCATCAAGGCGATTCGCAATACGACGGACAAGGCAGCAGCCGAGGCTTCCATGCCGAAGGTTTTCGCTATGATCGACAAACTCGCAAAAATCGACGTCATCCACAAGAACAAGGCCGCCAACCTCAAGAGCGGAATCGCCGTCTACGTGAACAAACTTGCATAAATTGCTTTTTTGTCGGACGCATTCGAAAAAACTTTCCGAGCTTTGCCGGAAAGTTTTTTTTATATCCCGACACCATGAAAACACGCAGCATCAAAACTTGGGATGAGGAGGAGCGGCCGCGGGAGAAGCTGATGCAGCAAGGGGCCGCCTCGCTCACAAACACGGAACTGCTGGCCATCCTGCTCCGTTCGGGCACGGCGGAAAAGAGCGCCATCGACCTGGCACGCGACGTGATGGCAATTTCAGGAGGACGCCTGGACGCCCTCGCACGAGAAGAGGCAGCCTGCCTGAAAGCCATCCACGGCATCGGAGCGGCCAAGGCCACCGCCATCCTGGCCTGCTTTGAACTGGCCCGCCGGCTGGCAGCAGAAATCCCCGAAGACGAACTGACCGTGCGGACTTCCCTCGTGGTCGCCCGGATGATGGGGCCACGCCTGCACGACCTGCCGCACGAGGAGTGCTGGGCGCTCTTCCTCAACCGGGCCAACCGCCTGATCGGAAAAGAGAGAGTCAGCTCCGGCGGTTTGAGTTCCACGGTCATCGACATCAAGATTATCGTCAAAAAGGCAGTCGACCGGCTTTCCAGCGGTATCATCCTGGTCCACAACCATCCTTCCGGAAATCCGCAGCCGGGCGGGAACGACCGGACTCAGACTGATGCCCTGCGCCGTGCGGCAGCCGTCTTCGACATCGTCCTGATCGACCACGTCATCATCGGAAAGAAGAAATATTTCAGTTTTTCCGACGAAGTGGAGAGCCGATGGTAATCCGCCTGCTTGGATTTCGCGAAATTATGTTTATCTTTAAGGTAAATTATTCGATTCCGCCGGAATTCAAAAAACTGAATTATGAAAATCATCAACCTGGGAGCAACTGATTCGCTGCTCCAGTCTTATTTGGCGCAGATCCGCGACAAGTCTGTCCAGAAAGACAGCATGCGTTTCCGCAAGAATCTCGAACGTATCGGGGAAATATTCGCGTACGAGATCAGCAAGACGCTAGGTTATCAGACTGTGGATGTGGAAACGCCGCTGGGTATCGCCACGACCCGCCAGCTGTCCGAACCGCTGGTACTGGCCACCATACTCAGGGCGGGGCTTCCTGTCCATCAGGGAATGCTCAACTGCTTCGACAACGCGCAGAACGCATTCGTGGCCGCCTACCGCAAATATGGCAAAGGAAATGAATGCGACCTGCTGATCGAGTACCAGAGTTGTCCGCCGCTGGAGGGAAAGACGCTCATCATCACCGATGCGATGATCGCCTCCGGCGCTTCAATGGAACTCACCTATCAGAGCCTGGTCGCCGGCGGCGAGCCGGTCCATACCCACATCGTCTGCCCGGTCGCCTCGCGGGACGGCGTCGAATATCTCTCGAAGAAACTCCCCCACAAACGCGTGACCTTCTGGGTGGGAGCCATCGACGAAGAACTCACCAACCACTCCTACATCGTACCGGGACTGGGCGACGCGGGGGATCTGGCTTTCGGAGAAAAGAACTGACAATCAGACGATTTCGCAGCGTAGTGTCGCCGAGGTGCAGGAAAGCACCCGGACTGTTACGTATTCCCCCGCCCTGTGGCCTTCCGCCGGGAAGACGCAGGTTTTGTTTTGAGATGTGCGTCCCGTCAATTCCGTCTCGCTGCGCTTTGAAGGACCTTCGATCAGGACTTCGAAGCAACGGCCCACGCACTTTTGGTTGCTTTCCAGGGAAGCTTCGTTCTGCAGGGCGATGATTTCGTTAAGGCGGGCCGTCTTGACAGCCGCAAGCACATCGTCGGGATAATGGCGCGACGCCAGGGTCCCGGGACGCTCGGAATACTGGAACATAAAGGCCCCGTCGTAACGGACCTCCCGGAAAAGGGACAGCGTGGCGGCATGGTCGGCGTCGGTTTCGCCGCAGAAGCCAGCGATCACGTCGGTCGTGACCGCACAGTCGGGCAGGATTTCCCGTATGCGGGCGATCCGCTCCAGATAATGCGCCCGCGTGTATTTGCGACGCATCTTTTCCAGCATTACGTCGCTGCCGGACTGGACGGGAAGGTGGATATGGCGGCAGATGTTTTCGTGGCGGGCCATCGTATACAGGACCTTGTCGCCCATATCCTTGGGATGCGAGGTGGCGAAGCGGACCCGCACCCGCGGATCGATGCAGGCCACCTGCTCCAGCAGGCCGGCGAAATCCAGACAGTCTTCCGGATCATCAGGATTCACCCAGCGGTAAGAGTCCACGTTCTGTCCCAGCAGATTGATCTCCTTGTATCCGTCGGCGATCAGCGCTTTGGCTTCCCGGACGATGGTCCGGGGATCGCGGCTGCGCTCCGCGCCGCGGACGAAAGGAACGATGCAATAGGAGCACACGTTATTGCAGCCGCGCATAATGGAGATGAATGCGGTAACGCCATTGCGGTCCATCCGCACAGGCGCGATGTCCGCATAGGTCTCCTCGTGCGAGAGAATCGTATCGAGTTGCTTGCCGGAGACCCGGACGGCCTCCACCAGACGAGGAAGGTCGCGGTAAGCATCCGGACCGGCCACGAGGTCGACTGCCGGATGTTCGAGCAGTTTCTCCTTGAGTCGCTGGGCCATACAGCCCAGCACGCCGACCACCACTTCGCGACGGCGCTTTTTCTCCTGCCGGAATACGTCAAGCCGGCCAAGGACACGCTGTTCGGCATTGTCGCGCACCGAGCAGGTGTTGACCAGGATCAGGTCGGCGTCCTCCAGTTTCTCACAACGGGCATAGCCCGCGCGCTGCAGGATGGCGAGCACGACCTCGCTGTCATTGACGTTCATCTGGCAGCCGTACGTCTCGATAAAAACATTCATTACCGCTAGAATTTCGCTGCAAAGATAACTTTTTATATCTTTGTATGATGTTTGCATAGTCGATAAAGTATGAAACGCATCCTCGTCCTACTCTGCTCCCTCCTGCTGCTGGCAGCCTGTCACAACGAGTCCCGAGACCCGGTGATCAAGGGCTACCGGCTCGACCAGGTTGGGGGAATGAGCCTCGGACCGGGCGGTCTGACCACCGATCTGGTGCTTGAGCTTGACGTGGAGAATCCTTCGTCCGCCCGCTACACGCTGGAATCGCTGACAGCCACCCTGTACCGGGGTCTCGAGACAGTACCCTACGCCGATGCTGCGATGCAGGGTACCGCAGCCGTCGAGCCCCGCAGTGAGCAGACCGTTTCAATCCCGGTCTCCGTACGGCTGGCCCGGCCGCTTTCCCTGCTGACCGAGGGCTTCAGCACGGACCTGGAAGACTACGAGGCCGACCTGGACCTGACTATCCGGAAGGGTTCGTTCAAGAAAAGAATCAAAAAAGAACGGGTGCCGCTCGGACAGCTCTCGGAATTGCTCGGTGCCGGTTCACAAAAACAGGAAACTGATGAAAAAGAATAAATTGCTGATCCTGTTGGCAGCCCTTTTCCTGCTGCCATTCAGCGCCGCGGCCCAGTCGGCCGTGGACAGCACGGTGCTGGGCGTCGATATCCTCTCGCTCATCGGGAAGAAATCTACCGGTACCGCAACAGTCAACCAGTCCCTCGAACTCCGTCACGCGCTTTCGCGCCACATCTCGACGAACAGCAGCACGAAGCTGCAAGGTTACCGCGTCCGCATCTTCTTCGACAGTGACCGGACGGCCCGTTCGAAATCGGAAGCCATCGCTGCCGGTTTCTCCGCACAATATCCCGGTATCCCCGTGTATCGGAGTCACGTCAGCCCCTATTTCAAGGTTACCGTAGGCGATTTCCGGACCCGGGTCGACGCCCAGCGCTTCGCCAGCCGCCTGACCAACAGCGGCGCCTACCGGACGGTCTTTGTCGTCAAGGAACAAATCAACTATCCGAGTTTCTGAGATGCTGAAGCAGACACAACAACTCAAGCAGACGCAGCGGCTCTCCCCGCTGCAGATCCAGACCATCAAACTGATCGAACTGCCGGCCCCCGAGCTTGAGCAGCGTATCCAGAAGGAGCTGGAAGAGAATCCCGTGCTCGAGGAGGTTGTCGATGATTCACCGGAAAACGAAGAAAAAAAGAACGTGTCGCTGAGCGAATACAGCGGAAGCGACCCCACCCCTTCCTACAAACTTTACGTCAACAACCAGGGCAAAGACCTTAAACCGCAATACAACACTTTCTCCGTACGGGAGAGTTTCCATCAGAGCCTGGAAGCACAGCTCGGCTACTGCAAGATCGACGAACGGCAACGCCAGATCGCATCGTTCATCATCGGGATGATCGATGACGACGGCTACCTGCGGCGCGACCTGGAATCACTTGCCGATGACATCTCGTTCCGGCTTGGCATCGAAACCGATGAAACGGAGGTGGAACAGTTGCTGGGACTCATCCAGGAGTTCGACCCGGTGGGTGTCGGCGCCCGCGACCTGCGCGAATGCCTGCTGCTGCAACTGGCCGCAAAAAAAGAAACGCCTGCCATCAACCTGGCCCGGCGGATCCTGACCGATCATTTTGTCGAATTCACGAAAAAACACTACAACAAGATCATGGCCAGGCTCGGCATCTCGGAAGAGGAGCTCAAGGAGGCCATCGCCGAAATCGTCCGTCTCAATCCCCGACCCGGCGGCCAGATCGACGATTCCTATACCGAACAGGTGCAGCAGGTCGTTCCCGATTTCCTGGTCGAACTCAAGGACGGCGAACCGGTGATGTCGATGCCCCGTTTCTCCGTACCGGAGCTGAAGGTCAACAAGCGCTACGCCGACGTACTGATGGAAGCGGCCAACAGCGCCACCCGTGAGAAGAAAGAAGCCGCCAGTTTCGTCAAGCAGAAACTCGACTCGGCCAAATGGTTCATCGAAGCCATCAAGCAGCGGCACAACACGCTGCAGAACACGATGAACGCCATCATCGACTACCAGCACGATTTCTTCATCGACGGCGACGAGACTCTCCTCAAACCGATGGTCCTGCGCAACATTGCCGAGAAGACCGGACTGGACATCTCGACCATCTCGCGCGTGGTCAACTGCAAATACGTCCAGACACATTTCGGAATCTACCCGCTCAAGTACTTCTTCTCCGAAGGCCTGATGGCCAACGGCGGTGAAGAGGTGTCGACCCGTGAAATCAAAACCATCCTGACCGACAGCATCGCGGAAGAGGACAAGCACAAACCCCTCACCGATGAGGAACTGGTGAATGTACTCAGCGAAAAGGGCTACAAAGTGGCCCGCCGCACGGTAGCCAAATACCGGGAACAGCTCAACATCCCGATTGCACGGCTCCGCAAAGAACTTTAATCCCATCCGATATGACCAAGATGAAAACCACCTACCTGGGTGATCTCAGGTGCGAAGCCGAACACCTTGACTCAGGCAGTAAGATCCAGACCGTGGCCCCCAGAGACAACAACGGCGACGGATCGCTCTTTTCCCCCACCGACCTGTTTGCCACGTCGCTGAGCTGCTGTATGCTGACCATCATCGGCATCACGGCCCGCACCTACGGCTTCTCCATAGAAGGGACGACCGTCACCACCGAAAAAGTGATGGCAGCTAACCCGCGCCGCGTGGCGGAACTGCATCTTGAGATCCGGCTTCCGGAAGGCAGCGTTTACTCCGACAAGGAGAAAAAACTCATCGAGAACGCAGCCAAGACGTGCCCGGTGGCGAACAGTCTCCATCCGGACATCAAGAAAGTCATCGAATTTATCTGGTAATCGTCCACTCGCACCCGTCCTTGGTGTCCTTGATCTGCACGCCGAGCGCCTGAAGTTCGTTCCGGATGCGGTCGCTGGTCGCCCAATCCTTCGCAGCCTTTGCCTGGCTGCGCTGTTCGACGATCAAGCCGATCAATCCGTCGATCAATTCGCCGGAACCCGCTTCGGCAGTCTCGTCCTGGAGTCCCAGCACATCCTGCAGCACATCGGAGAAAAGCGCTTCGAGCGTTCCCCTGTCGGCGGCATTGATCTGCTGTGATTTGTCCTTTACGCTGTTGACCAGACGCACGGCATCGAAGAGCACGGAAAGGGCGATCGGGGTATTGAGGTCATCGCAAAGGGCCTCATAGGCACGGTCGGTCAGGGAAGCGATTTCGGGATGAGCCGGGGCCTTCGCATCGACGGTCAGGGCTTTCACGTCCCGGGCCGCCTGCATCATCCGGCGATATCCCTTTTCGGCCGCCTGAAGCGCTTCGTTGCTGAAGTCCAGCGGGCTGCGATAATGTGCCTGCAGGATGAAGAAGCGGATGGTCATCGGGCTGTACGCCTGATCGAGCACCTGATTCTTTCCTGTGAACAATTCCTCGAGCGTGATGAAATTGCCCAGCGATTTGCCCATCTTCTGGCCTTTGATGGTAATCATATTGTTGTGCATCCAGTAGTGGACGCCGCCCTGGCCGCGGGAGGCAGTATTTTGCGCCAGTTCGCATTCGTGGTGCGGGAACATCAGGTCCATGCCGCCGCCGTGAATGTCGAACACCTCTCCCAGGTACTTTTCGCTCATCGCGGAGCACTCCAGGTGCCAGCCGGGGAAGCCTTCGCTCCAGGGTGACGGCCAGTGCATGATATGCTCGGGCGAGGCCTTTTTCCACAGGGCGAAGTCGAGCGGCGAACGCTTGTCATCCTGCCCGTCGAGATTGCGGGTCCCTTCGCGGGTATCCTCGAGGTTGCGGCCCGAAAGAACGCCGTAGTGGTGCTTCTCGTCGTATTTGGCCACGTCGAAATAGATGGAACCGTTGCTTTCATAGGCATAGCCGGCCTCCAGGATTTTCTTCACCAACGCAATCTGCTCGATGATATGTCCGGAAGCACGCGGCTCGATGGACGGAGGGAGGACGTTCAGCCGACGCATCGCATCGTGATACCGAAGCGTATAGGTCTGCACGACCTCCATCGGCTCCAGTTGCTCGAGACGGGCCTTCTTGGCGATCTTGTCCTCTCCCGTATCGGCATCGTTCTCGAGATGTCCCACGTCGGTGATATTGCGCACATAGCGGACTTTGTAGCCCAATTTGCGGAAGAGACGGAAAAGCACGTCATAGGTGATGCCCGGGCGGGCGTGGCCCAGATGCGCGTCGCCATAGACCGTCGGTCCGCACACATACATTCCTACCATTCCGGGATGCACGGGTTTGAACAACTCTTTCTGATGTGTCAGCGTATTGTATAGATAGAATGCACGGTCCATTGTCCAGCGTTTTTTGTTACAACGGCAAAATTACGGATTTTTTATCTGTTTACAAGTCCCAGTTTCTCCAGTAACGCATCCGGTTCGGGATCCCGGCCACGGAAATTGCGGTAAAGCACGTCCGCATCGACACTCCCGCCTCGTGAAAGGAGTTCACGGCGGAACACTTCAGCCGCTTCACGGCTGAAAATGCCTTTTTCGCGGAAGAAAGCGAAGGCATCCGCCTCCAGCACTTCGGCCCATTTATAGGAATAGTATCCTGCCGCATATCCTCCGGAGAAGATATGGTTGAACGAGGGGGAGAACGCTATACCCGGTATTTGCGGCAGGACGGACGAAGGGCGCAGCGTCTCCTGCTCGAAAGCTACCACGTCGGCGGCCGGTCCGGCGGCCGACGTGTGCCAGGCCATATCGACCAGACCGAACTGGAGCTGCCGGACCTGGGAATAGCCGGCCAGGAAATTCTTCGCCGCCACGATACGGTCGATATACGCCCGCGGAATCACTTCCCCTGTCTGCCAGTGCCGGGCGAAAGTCTCGAGGAAATCCGGTTCATAGGCCCAGTTTTCCATCAACTGGGAAGGGAGTTCCACGAAATCGCGTACCACATTGGTACCGGTCAGCGACTTGTACCGGCCCTCCGCCAGCATTCCGTGGAGGGCGTGACCGAACTCATGGAGGAAGGTCGTCACCTCTCCGAAGGTAAGCAGGGACGGAGTGGATCCGGCCGGTTTGGTGAAATTGGTCACGATAGAGACCTGGGGGCGCCGCTCCACGCCGTTACGGACCTCCAGTTCCCGGAACGAGGTCATCCAGGCCCCGCCGCGCTTGCTTTCACGCGGGAAGAAATCGAGATACAGCAACGACAGGAAGCGCCCCGTCTCATCCGAAACTTCGTAAACCTGTACGTCAGGATGATAGCCCGGAATGTCGCTCCGTAAATCGAAGCGCAAGCCGTACAGTCGGCCGGCCAAGCCGAAAACCGCTTCACGGACGGCATCGAGGCGGAAATAGGGTTTGAGGAGTTCCTCATCGAGCGCATAACGTTCTTTCCGGAACTTTTCCGCCCAGTAACTGAAGTCCCAGGGCATCAGTTCACCCACAAATCCATGCCCGGCAGCGTATTCTCCGATCTCATCCAATTCCCGCCGGGCAGCCGGAAGCGACGGTTCCATCAGCCGCCCGAGGAAAGACTGTACAGTATCGGGACGCTTCGCCATCCGGTCTTCCAGCGCATAATCCGCATAAGTCCCGTATCCAAGCAGGCAGGCCTTCTCCGTACGCAAAGTCACGATTTTACGGAGAAGGGCGGTATTGTCGTTTTCATCTCCAATGCATTTCTTATTATAAGCCCGCCATATCTTTTCGCGCAGGTCCCGCCGGTCGCTGAATTTCAGGAAAGGGCCGTAACTGGGCTGGTGCAGGGTGAAAAGCCAGCCCGGCAGGCCGCGACCGGCCGCCTCGGCGGATGCCATCTCCCGGACATAGTCCGGCAATCCGGACAAGTCGGCCTCTTCGGTCAGGTGCAGGGTGAAGGCATTGGTATCGGCCAGTACGTGCTGGCCGAACTTCAACGTGGACAGCGAAAGTTCCTCGGATACCTTCGCGAAACGTTCCTTCTTGTCAGGGGGCAGATTCGCGCCGTGACGGGAGAAGGTTTTCCAGGTCTCTTCCAGTAATTTGGCGGCTTCCGTATCGAGCGCGAATGTCGCACGCCGCTCCCAAACGGCCTTGATCCGGGCAAACAGTTTTTCGTCCAGCAGAACGGACATGTTCAGTTGCGTCAACAACGGGGAAACTTCCTCCGCAATCCGGTCCAGCGCGTCGTCCGTACAGGCTTCGGTCAAGTTGAAAAAAATTCCGGAAATCCGGTCCAAATCCTCTCCGGCCCATTCCAGCGCTTCGATCGTATTGGCGAAAGTGGGTTCTTCCGGATTGTCCCGGACAGCCTCCACCCCGGCCCGGTTCCGGGCGATGGCCTCCTTGAAGGCGGGAAGATAATCTGATTCTTCAATCCGGTCGAAGACCGGGGCGCCGTAAGGCAAGTCCGACGGCACAAGCAGCGGGTTGATTCGCGTCTCTTTCATACTTCAAAGATACAGATTATTCCGGCAGGCCGTCTCGCTGATACGGACAATTCCGGAGCGGGATACCGTATAGGCGCAGTTATAGCACCAGTATGTGCGGCGGCCCGGAAAACGGCGCTGGGTTGCCGTATAAATCTGGAAATTGAAATTTTGGGAAGCCAGTTCCGGAACGCTGATCCGGGCCCGGCCATTCCGCAGATTCTCCGACAGGATCCGCCAGTTGCCCGAGAGGATACGGTTGACTTCCCTCAGTTCTTTCTCGCGCAGCCTCCGCTGTTCATTGTGATAGTCCGTCCTGCAATCGTCGCTGCAGAACTTCTGGTCGATGCGCCCGTGAAGGGGCGCTCCACAACGGAGACAGGTTCGGGACATTTTTTTTCCATAAAGATACAGCACGGGAGGCCCGAGAAAAAACTCGGAGATGAGATTTACCGATTCTCGGGAAATAAGGGGAAAATCCAACTTTCCGCCAGGTCCTTTATCCGTTTATAAACGTTTAGCGGCTGGATACGGGCCGTTCCGTTCACTTTCTTTGCAGTCACGAACAACCAAACACAAACAACAATGATTGAAACTGAATTTTTGAACAGAGTCGAACTCCGCGGTCGTGTGGGACACGATCCGAAGGTGTTCAGCATCGGCGACGCCCAGGTCGCCCGCTTCTCCCTCGCAACGAATGAAGCCTTCCGGGGCAAAAACGGAGAACTCCGGGAAGAAACCACCTGGCACAACATCGCAGCCTGGGCTGGGAGGAATATCATGGACTTCAAGGAAATCCGGAAGGGGGTCTTCGTAAGCCTGGTCGGACGCCTGCGAAACAACCGCTATACGGCCGGCGACGGAACGGAGAAAACCGTCATCGAAGTGGTCGCCGGGCGGCTGGAACCTTTCACGCCGGCCGGATCCGGAATCTGATCAGCGTTCCCGCACTGCGTTCCGTTTCCACTGCTCCCGCAGCCGGACGAAGACCGGATGTTCCCAGTCGAACATGGAAGGCATATCCTCCCAGGAATGGATTTCCGGTTCAGGCTCGGGTTCCGGTCCGGAAAGCCGGTCGGGAACATACGGCGGCAATTGAGGGACCAGGTTGATTGCCTTTTCGGGATCCAGTCGGGAATAGGCCGCGTTCATTTTCTCCTCCGTGTAGGTATAGCCCAGGTTGACGGGACGGCCGATGTCCTGCAGATTGTGGGAAAAAAGCCAGTCATAGAGTTCCGGGAGATAGAACATCCGTGCCAGCTCGGCGTGGCCGCATGCCGGTTGGTCGTAAATCAGCCGGGTTCCCAATCCGCTGTCGTAGAGCCGTTTCACCAGCGACGCGGAGTAAGATACCGCCGTAACCGTATCCCGAAAGCCGTGGATGATCCAAAGCGGGACCTCCGGAAGCCCGGAAATTGACGAAGCTTCATATCCGCCGCACATTGCCACCGCCGCAGCCACTTTTTCCGGATAGGAATGGACCATTTTCAGCGTGCCCCAGCCACCCATGCTCATCCCGATGACATAAAAGCGGTTGGTGTCACAGGGAAATTTCCGGTTCACATACGAAACGATCCGATCCAGCCGTTCAGCCTGCCAGCCCACGATGTCGGTCTGCGGAGCGATGACGACCGCGTTAAGCTGCAGTCCCCGCTTGAGAGCGTCGATCGTCCCATAGCGCATCACCTGGTTCAGATCGGTTCCGCAAAGGCTCTTCCCGTGCAGAAAGAGAACGGTCGGCAACGGCGAGCGCACCGTGTCCGCTCCGGGAGGGACATACAACAGGAAATCATATCCCTCCCTGACGGAATCGCGATATGCATAGAGCTGCTGCGCATCCGCCAGCCGCGGGAACGCCAGCAGGAAGAAAAGGGTCAGGAGCAATATGGACTTCCGTGTCACGAACATGGCGCAAAGATACGATTAATTTGTATCTTTGCCTTGTTTAGAAATATCATTATATGGCACTCGAACAACAGATCCAGGAAGACATCAAGGCCGCGATGAAGGCTCACGATGCCGTGGCGATGGCCGCCGTGCGCGCCGTCAAGAATGAAATTCTCCTCTTCAAGACCGCCGAGGGCGGATCGAAGGAAGTCACCGACGCCGACGTGCTGAAAATGATCCAGAAACTCATCAAACAGCGCAAGGAGACCGCTCAGGTCTATGTCGACAACGGCCGGCAGGAACTGGCTGACAACGAACTGGCCGAAGCAGCCGTCATGGAACGCTACCTGCCCAAACAGCTTTCGCCCGAAGAACTGGAAGCCAAGGTCCGCGAAATCGTAGCCGAAGTCGGCGCCACCTCCATCAAAGACATGGGCAAGGTGATGGGCGTCGCATCCAAGCGTCTGGCCGGCGTGGCCGACGGACGCGCCATTTCCGCCGCCGTGAAAGCGCTGCTCGGCTGATGAAACGCCCCCTGACCCTCGTCGTCCTGCTGGTTATCCTGTTCGCTGCCGGATGCCACGACAATTCGGCCGATCTGCGCCACCAAGCTCAGGTCGACGCACTGATGGAGCAACTTTCCATCCGCGAAAAAGTGGCCCAGCTCTTCGTCATCGAGATCAGCCGCGAACCGAGTGACGCTACCCGCGCTTTGCAGGATTCCCTCATCCGGGACTATGGCGTAGGATGCCTGATCATCATGCGCGGGCCAATCGGCCCCTTCATCGAGCGGACCAACGAACTACAGTCCCTGGCGAAATTGCCGCTGCTGGTGGCAACCGACGCCGAGTGGGGCGCTGCCATGCGCTTCGCGGAGTATCTCCCCTATCCCCGCCAGCGGATCCTCGGCCGGCTCGAAGGGCGCCGGGGCGAACGGCTGCTCTACCAGATGGGCCGCAACGTAGGCCGCGAACTCCGCGACCTGAACATTTACGTGAACTATGCCCCGGTGGCGGACGCCTGCCCCGACCCGTATGACCCTTCCGACGGGCAGCGCTCCTTCGGCAGCGACCCGCAGATGGTCGGAGATTTCTCCGCCGCCTATATGCATGGCATGCAGGACGAAGGCATCTATGCCTGCGCCAAGCACTATCCCGGCCACGGCGCCACAACGGTGGACTCCCATTACGAAATGCCGGTCATCCACTACGACCGCGCCCGGCTTGACAGCGTCGAATTCGCCCCGTTCCGCACCCTCTTCGACGAGGGCGTCGAAATGGTGATGGTGGCCCATATGAGCATTCCGGTCATCGATTCCACCGGCGTGCCCATGTCGATTTCGGCCCCGTGTATGAAAGACTTGCTGCGCGGTGAGCACGGCTTCCGCGGCACTGTCATCACCGATGCCGTCGGCATGCAGGGCGTGGCCGCAGGGCGGACACCGCTCGAGGTCAACACGGCCGTCTACCGGAGCGGCAGCGACATGATCCTGATGCCTGATGACGTGAAACTTTCTATCGACGCCATCGCCGATTCCGTGGAAACCGGCGTCTGGCCGCTCGAAGAGCTCGACGAAAAGGTCCGCCGCGTCCTGACACTCAAGGCCCGCGCCGGTTTCTTCGACGAAGGGTTCGATCCGCAGGTGCACGACCTTGACCGCAAGATCGCCGAGGCCCGGGAACGCGACTCCACGCTGATGCTCCGTATAGGCAAGGCCTTGCGCCGCTCTTCCAAGCCTGAGATCGAGGCCGTTTTCGGCGACCGTACCCTGGTCCTGGACAAGGCCGGCCGGTAGCGGTGTGGAAATCTTGGGGATATCTATTTCCCGCAGACCTGTTGTCATTACTTGACAATCCTTAACTTTGTATCCCGGTTTAATCTAATCGGGGTTTCAATGGACACACTTTTAGATGGTTCAAGTCTGCATCCTGCAGGCCTGCCGGGAGGGACGGGCATTTATGAACTGCGCATCCCGCGACTGAGCAACCGTTATTTTCTCCTCAGCGGACCCGGCAGCCGCACGTTGGAAGCTTTTCCTGAAATCGTCGGATTTCCTTGCTACACGGCCCTTCTCGACGAGATGATCGACGCCTTCCGCTACCTTCGTTCCAACGGTTTGGGCAAAGATCTCGACATTTTTACCATCCTGCGCGGAGGGCTCAACTATCCGTTGGAAGAGGCGGCGTTCCGATGCGGCATGAACGTACGAAACATGCATTTCGTCTCTTGCGAGCGGGTTGCCGAGAACCACGTGATCAAGGGGTTGAGAATCAAATACGACAAAATTTACACTACCCGCAACCGTGTGCTGGCCGTCGGCGACATCCTGGCGACCGGCGACACGTTCCACTACTGCTTCGAGCACCTGATGCGCAAGTTCCTGCAGGAGGGCGGCAGCATCCGCCGCATCATTTTCTTTACGATCGGCGGTACGCGCGCCTTCCGGCTGATGGAAGATCTTTCCGCGAAACTCCGCGCCATGTTCGCCGGTTTCGAGGGGATCGACTGCTTTTTCTTTGAAGGGGCCTTCACCGTCTATGAAGACAAGGGGGTGAGCGGCATCAATCATCCGGATATCGATTTCGGCTGGAAAGACGGCGTGGTGGCGCCCGAGTTCCGCCGATTCATCGTGCAGGAGAATCCCGAAGCCCTGTTCGAAAAATGTATCATCTACGACGGAGGCGCCCGCCGATATCAGCTTCCCGTCCACTTCGACGAAGTGCTGGAGTATTGGGAAGGCATCCTCGAACGCGCCGACCGCATCGATGTGCGGGCACTGGTCGAGGAAAAACTCGGTTACGTCGGCCCCCTGCCCTTCGAAGACTGGCTGGCCGTCACACACCTGCAGGGACTTCCCGGGCTGGAAGACCTCTGGACGGCCGAACAGGCGCTTTTCGAACGCCCGTTCGACCTGAAGGACCTTGCGAAACGCCGCATCGCATCGATCAACAATCTGAAACAGCAATATGAAAAAGACTGACGTTGACTACACCGACCGCGCGGTGGACCGTGCCGGACGGAAATCGAACCTGAGTATGTTTATGGTGATGCTCGGCTTCACCTTCTTCTCCGCCAGCATGTGGGTGGGCCAGCAACTGGCTGCCGGTCTCGACTGGTGGGACTTCGTGTGGGCCCTCCTCATCGGTGGTCTCATCCTGGCCGCCTATACCGGCTCCCTGGGCTTCATCGGCGCCGAGAGCGGCCTGTCGCTCGACATGCTCGCCCGCCGGAGTTTCGGAACGAAAGGCAGCTGGCTTCCCAGCGCGATGATCAGTTTCACGCAGATCGGATGGTTCGGCGTTGGTCTGGCGATGTTCGCCATCCCGGTGGCCAAGCAGATCATGGGGCTCGAAGTGACGCCCGACCATATGCCTTGGCAAGGCTACCTGCTGGTGGCCATCGCCGGCATCCTTATGACCGCGAGCGCCTACTTCGGCATCAAGAGCCTGACGATCATCAGCTACATCGCCGTGCCACTGGTCGCCATCCTCGGCACCACGGCCATGATCATGGCCGTCCGTCAGGGTGACATGGGGCTGATCGAGCAGTTCTCTCAGGGAACAAAGACGCTCGGCGTCATCGCCGGCGCCGGCCTGGTGGTGGGCAGTTTCGTGTCGGGCGGTACCGCGACACCTAACTTCACGCGCTTCGCCAAAAATGCACGCGTGGGCCTCTGGACCACAGTGGTGGCCTTTTTCATCGGCAACTCGCTGATGTTCCTCTTCGGCGCCGTGTCCAGCATCTACGCCGGCGGCAACGACATCTTCGACGTGATGATCAACCTGAACCTCTTCTACTTCGCCCTGCTGGTCCTCGGCCTCAACATCTGGACGACCAACGACAACGCACTGTATTCGGGCGGCCTCGGCCTGTCGAACATCACCGGCCTGACCAAGAAGACGATGGTCATCATCTCGGGTATCATCGGCACCGTGGCGGCCGTGTGGCTCTACTGGAACTTCGTCAGCTGGCTCAACGTGCTCAACTGCACCCTCCCGCCGATCGGCATAACCTTGATCCTCCACTACTTCATGAACCGTAAGGCGTACGCCGAGGGCACCGTTCCTGAAAAGAAGGTGAACTGGTGGGCCATCGTGGGCGTCGTGCTTGGCGCCGTGGTCGCCAATCTGGTGAAATGGGGATTCCCGGCCATCAACGGCATGGCCGTAGCCGCCGTCTGTTTCCTGATCGGACAACTCTTCCGCAAAAGGCAGCTCGCGTAGGAAGCGTCGAAAACAGTTGTTTGCGCAGCAAAGATAAAAATGATTACCTTTGTAGCAAACGACACGACAATGGCTTTCGGAATCAAATTCTGGCATATCCCCGAGCATCGGGTATTCCACTACGAGCCGCGCTACTACGATGAGCGCAAGGAAAAGCTCGAGGAACTTTACAAGAAATACGGGAAGACGATGCCCGGCGAGGAGATTGAAGCCATCGCCAGGGAAGAGGGGCTGACCGACGAGACGGGTAAGCGCTATATTCCCGGCATGTATATCCGCGGCTCGTTCCGCCAGACGTTCGAGGAGAAACGACTCTCGAAGGAGAAGGAGAATTCTGCGATGAGCTGGGTCAAGAAAATCATTCTTGCCCTGACTCTTGTCGCCATTGCTTTCGCGGCCTATTATCTGTCGAAGGGATTTATCCTGATGCTGGTAAACTGATGCTGCAAGTCCTCCCTCAGAGCATATCGAACCTGATCGCTGCCGGCGAAGTAGTCTCACGTCCCGCTTCGGTAGTGAAGGAATTGGTGGAAAATGCCGTGGATGCAGGTGCACACAGCGTCTTCGTCTCGGTACTCGATGCCGGAAAAACCCTCATCCAGGTCATCGACGACGGCTGTGGAATGACACCCGAAGAAGCCGTTCTCTGCTTCGAGCGGCACGCCACAAGCAAGATCGCCACGGCCGAAGACCTGGAGCGGATCCTGACCTACGGTTTCCGCGGCGAGGCGCTGGCTTCGATTGCCGCCGTGGCGGAGGTCACGCTCAGGACACGGCGTGCCGACGACGAAGTAGGCACGCAGGTCGAGACGGGCCCCGGCAAGACGCCCGCTACGCAGCCGACGGCAGCACCGCAGGGCAGCAATTTCGCCATCCGCAACCTTTTCTTCAACGTTCCGGCCAGACGAAAATTCCTGAAATCCGACAACGCGGAACTGCGCGCCATCATCCAGGAATTCCTGCGTGTGGCCCTGATCCGGCCGGAAATCGCATTCAAACTCACGTCCAACGGGAAAGAGATCCATAACCTGCGGCCCGCCGCCACCCGGAAAAAACGGATTCTCGACATTTTCGGGATGAATCTGGCCAAGGAACTGGTGGAGGTCCGCGCCGATACATCCCTGGTCCGTGTCAGCGGGTTCATCGGAAACCCCGAAGACGCCCGCAAAAGCACAGGCAACCAGTTCCTTTTCGTCAACGGGCGGTATTTCCGTTCCCCATTCCTCCACAAGGCCATCTGCAAGCCTTACGAAAAACTGGTTCCCGAAGACTATACGCCGGCCTATTTCCTTTTTCTGGAAACCGAACCGGAACGCGTGGATGTAAACATCCATCCGGCCAAGACCGAAGTGAAGTTCGAAGATGAAGGTCTGATCTTCGAGATCCTGACGGCCGCCGTGCGGGAAGCCCTGGGCAAGAACGACTTTACGCCCAGCATCGACTTCGACGTGAAAGGCGCGCCCGACATCCCGGTCTTCACACCCCGCACCAGCGGCGGGATCCGGAAAGCCCCGACGGACTACAGCCCGCTCTTCAATCCGTTCGACGCACCGCAAGAACCTTCTTTCCCCGATTTTACGGAAACTCCGGCACCTGCTCCCGAAGGAGCGGCCCTTCCTCCGGTACCCGGCTACGGAAGGCTTTTCGAAGAAGAATCTGTCGCGGCCCTGAACAGCCTGCTCGTGCTGCAGCGCCGCTATCTCGTCACGCCGGTTAAATCGGGAATGATGGTCATCGACATTCGGCGCGCCCGCCAGCGGATCTTCTATGAGCGTTATCTGGAGAAGATTGCGGAACGACAGCCCATCCGCCAGCGGTCGCTGTTCCCCGTCACCGTGCAGCTCGGTGCCGAGGATTTCCTGGCCTTGTTCGAGCAGCCCGACCTGCTTGCCCGGCTGGGATTCGACATCCAGGATTTCGGCGGCAATACCGTCGTGGTCAACGCCCTTCCTGAAGGTTATCCCGAAGAGGAAGAACAGGTCCGTACCGCCCTCGACGAACTGATTGCCGTGCTCAAGGATGAGACTTCACCCGAAGACCCGAATCATCTTCTCGCTGCAAAAATGGCAGCTTCCGCCGCCGCAAGCGATCCCGGAAGGCTTGACGGCGCCGGGGCACAATTATTGGTGGACCAGCTCTTCGCCTGCCGCGAACCGCAGCTGACCCCCGACGGACGCCGGTGCATGGCTATCGTCACATTCGAAGAATTGGAGAAGAAACTATGAGAAATCTACCCCCCGCAGTCAAAAACCTGCTGATCATCAATATTATCGTCTTCCTTGGCAGCGAGCTGATCGGCGACCCGATGTACCAGTATTTCGCCCTGTTCCCCATCGGATCGACTTTCTTCCGCTGGTGGCAGTTCGTCACGCATATGTTCATGCACGGGAGTTTCGCCCATATCTTTTTCAATATGTGGTCGCTCATCGTGTTCGGTCCTGTACTGGAACGGATGTGGGGCAGCAAGAAGTTCTTGTTGTATTATTTCGTCTGCGGACTCGGGGCGGCCGGCTGTCACGAACTGGTTCTCTTCCTGCAAGGGGCGTCCAATATCCCGACCGTCGGCGCCTCCGGCGCGATTTACGGTCTGCTGCTGGGCTTCGGAATGCTCTACCCGAACTACGTGCTTACGCTCGTTTTCCCGCCCGTATCGCTCAAAGCCAAGTGGTTCGTTATCATCTTCGCGGCCATTGAACTGGTCACCGGGATTCTCGGCACCAGCGACGGCGTAGCGCATTTCGCCCATCTGGGCGGAATGCTCTTCGGCCTGATCCTGCTGCTGTTCTGGAAAAAGAAAGGACAATTGTATTCGGAATGGCAATAAAGCACAAACGGTCTTTCGGCTCCCTGTTGTTTTCCCTGCTGGCCCTTGTTGCGGCAGGGGCGCTGCTTATTTCCTATCTGGCCTTGTTCCTCAATCCGACGGATTATCCGGTCACGATGTTTTTCGGACTGTACTACATCCCGATCCTGCTGATCAACCTGTTGATCCTGCTATTTGCCCTGTTCCGGTACCGGAGAGCGTTGCTCATCCCGATCGTGGCCTTGCTCCCGACGCTTCTGGTAGCCGACCGCTTCGTCAAGTTCGGGAGGGAGTCCCAGAAGCCGGCAGGACCCTCCATCAAGGTGCTCTCCTACAATCTCGGGCGCTACGACGGAGGCGGACGACGGGTGACGTCGAACGAATCGGTTTCCGGTATCAAGCGATATCTTGCGGAGCAAGACGCCGACGTGGTCTGTCTGCAGGAATTCGCGGTCAAGGACACGGCTTCGCTGAGCACCTATCTGCCCGAGTATCCCTATCGGGCGAAGCATCTGTTCAAGGGAAGCCGGTATTTCGGTAACGTAACCCTGAGCAAGTATCCCATCCGGCAGTCCCGGGCACTCACGTTTCCGGAGAGCCGCAACCTGTCGCTCGTGACGGACATTGCGGTGAACGGCCGTACGGTCCGGGTATATAATTGTCATCTGGAGAGCTACAGCATTTCCTTCACAAGCCTGATCAAGCGTCTGTTCCACAAAGAGTCGTTCACCGATGAGGTGATGCAGGTGCACGAGCGGGTTCGGGAAGCCACACGACGGCGTTCCGCGCAGGTGGAGACGCTGCTCCAGAGCGAAGCGGAGAGTCCGTATCCCAATCTGGTCTGCGGTGATTTCAACGACACGCCGATTTCGTACACGTATCACAAACTCATCCAGACGAAAAAAGACAGTTTCGCGGAGGCCGGGACGGGCTTTGGCGGCACCTACTCCATTCTCTGGCCGATGTTGCGGCTTGATTACATCCTGCTGCCGCAGGAGTACACGGCCGACCGGCATCAGACCGACCGCGTCCCCTGGTCCGACCACTATCCCGTGACGACATTCATTTATTTTGACAAACAACCTTGATTTCCCTCGTGGGATTGTCTTTGAAAACCACCCTCCCACTTTGTGGGCCCCTCCCCCTGAGGCGTGGGCGCCAATGTTTTCAAAGACAATTCCACGGAGGAAATCAGAAAAAAAGCATATTGATATGGAACAGGAAATCGATCTCGAAGAAGTAAAGGCGGCCGTGGAAACGCTCAAGGCAGGCGGTATCATCCTCTATCCGACCGATACGGTCTGGGGCATCGGCTGCGACGCCACCAATGAAGAGGCGGTCGCGCGTGTCTTCGAACTCAAACAGCGCTCCGACAGCAAGAGTCTCATCACGCTGGTCGCTGATGCCGACATGCTCGGAAAGTACGTGAAAGTAATTCCCGAGGTTGCCATCAACCTATTGGAGGTCAACGATAAACCGATGACCATCATTTATCCCGGCGCCATGGGACTCGCCCCGAATGTCATTGCTGAAGACGGCAGTGCCGGTATCCGCATTCCGATGAACGATTTCTGCGTGGAAATGATCAGGCGGTTCCACAAGCCGATTGTTTCGACCTCAGCCAATATCTCAGGAGAGCCGGCCCCGGCCTGCTACGAAGACATTCCCATCGGGATCATCGAGGCCGTGGACTGGGTAGCCGATCCCTATCTGGAAGAAGGTGCTACCGGCGAGCCGTCCCAGATTATCGCCGTCGGGCTTCACGGCGAAATCAAGGTCATCCGCAACTGAGCGGGATTCAATGACAGGCGAAAACAAACATTTAATACTGTATATGAAAAAGTTACTTACACTGGCGCTGATGCTGATGGTGGTATGCGGCGCAATGGCCCAGGAGGGCACGAAGAAGTTTGCCATCAAGTCGGGCATGGCCAAAACCACGACCGAGGTGATGGGACAGACACAGCAGGTTACCCTGTATTTCGACAACTACGGCGCACTGCAGTGCTCGAAGACCAAGGCGACGGTTCCGGGTATGGGTGATCTCGAGATGGCCACGATCATCAAGGACGGAAAGACCTGGATGGTCAACTATACGATGAAACAAGTGCAGGAAATCCCTGCCGAAGCACAGGAAGACATCGATTTCAACAATCTGACGGAAGAAATCAAGACAAAATACAATGTCCGGGAAGCCGGTACGGAAGAGATTCTCGGCAAGACCTGCACAAAGTACACCTACGAGGCTGTAATCCAGGGGCAGAAAGCCAAGGGTTCGGCGTGGGTCTATAAGGGATTCCCGCTCAAGAGCGTCGTTTCCGTCGCCGGAATGGAAATCAAGTCCGAAGTGACCGAATTCCTCGAAAACATCCTCGTGATGCCCCAGACCTTCGATGTCCCGAAATTCTGACGTTACCGGGTAAACTGCAGATAGACGGCGGCCGTGGCGACCAGAGCCGCCGTTTCTATGCGCAGACGGCTGTCGCCCAGCGACACGGGCTGCCAGCCCTGCTCCAGCGCCAGCGCCACCTCGGCCCGGGAGAAATCGCCCTCAGGGCCGATCATTATCGTAATCTTCGGAAGTGCGGGGGCCTGGGATAAAGCTTCCTTGATATCGGTCTTTCCCGTAGCTTCGTCGCAGTAGCAGATGAGCTTGAGGCCTTCCCGGGGCTGCTGCAGGAACTCCTTGACTGTCGTGGCAGGGATAAGCTCGGGGATAGTGCCCTTGTGGGATTGCTTGGCAGCGCTGAGCAGAATGCGTTCGATACGTTCCGGTTTGAACACTTTCCGTTCGGAATAGTCGCCGAAAAGGGGCGAGATCCGGTCGACGCCGATTTCCGTGGCCTTCTCGGCGAACCACTCGAAACGATCGATGTTCTTGGGCGGGCAGACCGCCATTTCCAGCCAATAATCGTGGCTGCCATAGTTTTCGACCTGACGGACAACCTCGAACGTCACGGCGCGAGGGTCGGCATCGGTGATTGTGCAGTCATATAGCATTCCGTGGCCATCCACCACATGGATGGTGTCGCCGCGGCGATGCCGCAGCACTTTTACGCAATGCCCCGATTCCTCGGCGTCCAGCACACGTCCGCCATCGGAAACCGTTTTTGAATAGAAGAGTTCCATCGCAAGACAAAGATACATCAAAAAAACGTATCTTTGTATGTTATGACTCAAACCAAAACCCAACGATACGTCGCCCTCGACGTGCTTCGGGGCATGACCGTGGCCGGGATGATCCTGGTCAACAATCCGGGCAGCTGGGCTCACATTTTCCCGCCGCTCAAACACGCGCCCTGGACGGGCTGCACGCCGACCGACCTGGTGTTCCCGTTCTTCCTGTTCTGCGTCGGCGTGGCTATGGCCTTCTCCTTCGCAAAATACGGCGACAGCCTCAATAAGAAAAGTGCCTGGAAACTGGTCAAGCGCGGCATCCTCATTTTCCTGGTGGGAACGCTGTTGAACCTGTTCCCCTTCTACCCCACTTCGCCGCACGACACCTCGTGGACCTTCGGGCAGAATTGGGTCTGGTGGATTCAGCACTACCGCGTGTTCGGCGTGTTGCAGCGCATTGCCATGTGCTACATCCTCGGCGGATTCCTCGCCCTGCTGCTGAAGACACCCAAGCGCATCCTCTGGGGCATCGCCGCGGTCACCTGTCTCCACTGGCTGATCCTCTACCTGTTCGGCACGGAGCCGGGCTGGTCGACACTGGAAGGCAACATCTCAGGCAAGATCGACATCGCCCTGCTGGGCGACAATCACGTCTATCATGGCTACGGCATCGCATTCGATCCGGAAGGACTCCTCGGCGCCCTTTCCGGTGCAGGCACCGTCCTGCTGGGCTATTACATCGGCCAGATGATCCGGCACACGGAAAACAAGACGGAAGCTGTGGCGAAACTCTATACGACGGCTGTCATCTGCCTGGCGCTGGGCTGCATCTGGAGCATCTGGCTGCCCATCAGCAAGCCGCTGTGGACCGGCTCGTATGTGCTCTACGCAGGCGGCTGGGCCATTCTCTGCCTGGCATTCTTCATCTGGTTCATCGATGTCAAGGGCAAGCAGAAGTTCTTTACTCCCTTCAGGGCTATGGGTATGAATCCGCTCTTCGCTTTCGTGATGGCGGGCCTCCTCACCAAGACCCTCGGCCGCATCATCCACTGGACCACGGCCGACGGCAAGACCTACAACTGTCTAGGATGGTTCTACCGCAACTGCTGCGTGAGCATCTTCGGCGACAATGAATACGCCTCGCTGATGTTCGCTCTCTGCTATGTCGCCCTCTTCCTGGGAATGGCGATGATTCTCTATCGCAAGAAAATTATCATCAAACTTTAAGATTATGGCCTATATCGGGCTGATATCGGATACGCACGGATATTTCGACGAGAAAGTGAGGGCATTTCTCGAGCCGGTCGACGTGCTCTGGCACGCCGGCGATTTCGGCGACGGGCTTACCATGCAGGAGCTGGCCACATTCAAGCCGCTGGTCGGCGTGTACGGCAACTGCGACGGCTATGACGTGCGTGATTATCATCCCGTGATGCGTTTTTTCGAACAAGACGGCATGAGTGTGCTGATGACCCATATCGGCGGCTACCCGGGGCGCTATGACTATCGGGCGCTGCGTCTGATCGAAGCCTACCGTCCGCAGATCTTCGTCTGCGGCCACTCCCATATCCTGAAGGTCGTCCGTGACAAGCACTACGACATGATGGTCCTCAACCCCGGCGCCGCCGGCATCCAGGGATTCCACCTCGTCCGCACCGCCCTCCGCTTCCGCATCGAAGACGGCCAGCTCAAAGATATGGAAGTGGGCGAATGGCCCCGCAACAACTGACAACAAATCAAATACTTCTTATATGAAACGACTGCTCATATTCTGCTTCGCCGCCCTGCTCTGCAGTGCCGGAGCCTCGGCACAGGAGCCGAACTACGCCCTGGCCGACCAGTTCTCCGCCAAGAAGGTGGGCAATATGGTGTTCAGCACCGCCATCCGCCCCAACTGGTTCAAGAACTCCGACAAGTTCTGGTATGAATGGAAGACCTCCGAAGGTACGGAATACTACATTGTAGACCCCGTCGCCAAAACCCAGACCAAGGCTTTCGACATGGAACGTCTCGCGATGGAGGTTTCCGCCATCGTCAAGGACCCCTTCGACGCCAAGCACCTCCCGCTCCGCAAACTTGAACTGAAGGACGACAGCAAGTTCACCTTCGAGGTCCAGAGTACCGAGATGGTGGAAAAGAAAGACAAGAAAAAGAAAGACGACGACAAGGGCGACAAGCCCAAAGGCAAGCCCCAGAAAGAAAAGAAAGTCTATCGCTTCGAGTATATCCTGGCCACCGGCAAGCTGGTCGACGTGACCGAGAACGAGGAGGAGAAAGACTATCCGATGTGGGCCTGCATTTCGCCCGACGGGACCAAGGCCGTCTATTCCAAGGGTTTTGACATCTATTGGATGACCATCGACGACGTGAAAAAGCTTATGGAGGACGAAAAGGACTCCACCGTCGTCGACCACCGGCTGACTTTCGACGGAACGAAAGATTTCTACTGGGGCGGCAGCAACTACCGCGGCGCCGATACGAAGGACACCACCAAGCGTACGGCCAACTACGTGCTCTGGTCGCCCGACTCGAAGCGCTTCGCCGTGACGAAATACGATATGACGAAAGTCAAGGACCTCTGGGTCATCAACTCCGTGGCCCAGCCGCGCCCGACCCTGCAGACTTACAAGTACCAGATGCCCGGCGAGCCCGGCCCGGTGGACCATCTGTACATCTTCGATATGGCTGACGGCAAATACCGTGAAATCAACATAGCCGCCTACAAGGACCAGGACACCGACGTGCTGCGCCGCACGATGAAGAACGCCGACCGCTATGACGACTGGCGCAAGAGCGTGTGGATGGGCGATGGCGACGGCTTCTATATGATCCGTCGCAGCCGTGACCTCAAGCGTGCCGACCTCCTCCGCGTCGACGTGGCGGCCGACAGCGCCCGCACCATCGTCCACGAGACCCTCAACACCTACGTGGAGACCCGCAACCCGCGTTTCATCAACGGCGGCAAGGAACTCATCTGGTGGAGCGAGCGCAACGGCTGGGCCCAGCTCTATCTCTACGGGGCCGACGGCACCCTGAAGCGCAAGATTACCGACGGCGCCTTCCACGTGGAAAATGTGCTGGCCGTCGATGAGGCCGCCAAGGTCATCTACTTCCAGGCCATGGGCGTAGACAAGAACGAGAATCCCTACAACGGCCACGTCTACCGCATCGGTTTCGACGGAACCGGCATGAAACAGCTCGACGATCCCGGATTCAACTCCAACTCCATCAGTTTCAGCGACGACGCGAAGTTCTTCGTGAGCAACTTCTCACGCGTCGACAGCACGCCGCAGAGCGCCCTCTACGACGGCACGGGCCGCAAGACCCCGCTGCAGGAAGCCGATCTCTCGCTGCTGTTCGCAGCCGGCTACAAGTTCCCGACCCCGTTCAAGGTGAAGGCCGCCGACGGCGTTACCGATCTCTACGGCTATATGTACAAGCCGTTCGACTTCGATTCCACGAAGACCTACCCGATCATCGACTACGTGTACCCCGGCCCGCAGGTCGAGGGTAACTCCGAAGCCTGGTCCCGTGGCTTCACCCGCACCGACCGCCTCGCCCAGATCGGCTTCATCGTGATCACCGTGGGTAACCGCGGCGGCCACCCGAACCGCTCGAAGTGGTACCACAACTTCGGCTACGGCAACCTCCGCGACTACGGTCTCGAAGACCAGAAGTACGCCATCCAGCAGCTGGCCGCCCGCTACAAGTTCATCGACATCGACCGCGTGGGCATCCACGGCCACAGCGGCGGCGGCTTCATGTCCACCGCAGCCATCCTCAAATATCCCGACTTCTTCAAGGCGGCCGTCTCCTGCGCCGGCAACCACGACAACAGCATCTACAACCGCTGGTGGAGCGAGCAGCACCACGGCATCCTGGAGGAAATTTCCGCCGCGGGCGATACCACCTTCAAGTACAGCATCGACAAGAACCAGGACATCGCCGGCAACCTCAAGGGCCATCTGATGCTGGTCACGGGCGACATCGACGACAACGTGAGCCCCAGCAACACCATCCGTGTGGTCAACGCCCTGATCCGTGCCAACAAACGCTTCGAGATGCTCGTCCTTCCCGGCCAGCGTCACGGCTTCGGCGATATGAACGAGTACTTCTTCTGGCGTATGGCCGACTGGTACAGCGAATGGCTCCTCGGAACCTCCCACCGCGACCAGGTCGACATCCGCGAGTTGAACAACGACTGATCCGGTCGGATCGTTTTAAAACAAAAGCGGGAAGAAGGACTTCTTCCCGCTTTTTAACTACCGGACGATCACCCGCGGAGAATCTTGATCTCTCCGCGCAGACCGACCTGGATGATCTGGGAAGGTTCGCCGGTGGCGCCCTCTTCCAGATAGGGGTCGGCGACCCAGTCGACGGCTTCGATGATTTCGATCGGGATGTCTTCGTAGAAGGCCGGTGCCGGCTCTCCGGAGATGTTGGCGGAGGTCGAAACGATCGGCTTGCGGAAGCGGCGGATCATCTCCACGCAAAATTCGTGCATCGGGATACGGATGCCCGCACTGCCGTCTTCGGCCACGACATTGGGCGCGAGGCCCATGGCGCCGGGGTAGATGATGGTCATCGGTTTATCGTTGACTTCCAGTAGGTTGATGGCCACTTCCGGAATCACTTTCACATACTTGCCCAGCATATCGGCGTCGGCCACCAGCGTGATGAGGCTCTTGCTGTCGGAGCGCTTCTTGAGTTCAAAGACTTTTGCCACGGCGGCTTCGTTGGTGGCGTCGCAGCCGATGCCCCACACGGTGTCGGTGGGATAGAGGATGATACCGCCCGCCTTGAGCGTATCGACGGCGGCTTTCACTTCTTCGAGGTCGATGTCTTTTTCCATGTCTAAAAATAAATGTACGTCGTCACGGGGTAGTGGTCGGACCAGGGGATGCGGTCGGTCTGGTGCCGGTCGGCCGTATATTCCTGCGGCAGCAGGATGTAGTCGATGCGCAGCATCGGCCAGAGCACGGAGTAGGTGCCGCTGAATCCTTTCCCCGCTTCCACGAAACTGTCTTTCTTGGTTTTGGTAAGCCGGTGGTAGGTGTACGAGACCGGCGTGTCGTTGAAATCGCCGCACACCAGGTTCGGGTAGGGGCTCTCCGCTTCGCGCTGAAGCAGGGCGTCCACCTGGGCCGAGCGGCGGCGCGTCGCCTCGTGCACCCGCTCGTGGACCTGCACCACTTCGTCGGTGAAGGACTCCTTGTGGAAGAGCCGTTTGATGAGCGAGGTGAACGAGAGGCTGTAGCTCTCCAGGTGGCAGTTGTACACCCGGACGGTGCGGCCGTTCACGTCGATGTCGGTCACCAGGCTCAGGTTGCGGCTGTCCGGGAACGTGAGCGAGGAGACCTCGCGGATGGGGTACTTGCTCAGGGTCAGGTTGCCGAAGTACCGGTCGCCCTTGAACAGGTGCCGGGCCCGGTAGGGGTAATCGGGCAGATAGACGCTCAGCGTCGTAGTGTCCTTCACGGCGAATTCCTGCAGACACACCACGTCGGCATTCTGCTCCGCCAGATAGCGCTTGATGCCGGAGACCGATTCGGTCGCGGTCACGCGCTTCCCGCCGGCGTCATAGCGGCCGAGATTGTAGGAGAGCACCTTGATGTGGCTGCCTTCGAGTTGCTGCTCCTCGCGGCCGAACTTGACGAACCGGTCGGCCAGCAGCAGGGTCGGCAGCAGGGCGATGACCGGGATGAGCAGGGTCCGGGGATGCCGGAACAGGGCGATCAGCAGGAGCAGCAGGTTGAGCAGGAGGATCGGGATATAGTAGAGCCCGAAAAACATCGGGACCGGGTGCTGCGTGGGATTGAAGAACAGGGCGAGATACGACAGGAGCAGTCCGCACCCGGCCACTGCGGCCAGCAGCGTGAACAGCACCGAGCCGAAGGAATGCTTCCGCTCTCGCCGTTTCGGGCTTCTCTTGTTTTTGGGACCGCGCCGTTCGACTACTTTCATTCCCATTCCGAATACATTTGCCCTTTCTTCTTCCAGAAGAGAATCAGGATCAGGCCGAAGAGCATGCCGCCCAGGTGGGCGAAGTGGGCTACGCCGTCGCTCGTCCCCAGGATACCGGTCAGCATTTCAATGGCGGCGAAGATGATGACGAACCATTTGGCCTTGAGCGAAACGGGCGGGAACACCAGGGTCAGCGTGTAGTTGGGATAGAGCATGCCGAAACCCAGCAGCAGGCCGTAGATGGCGCCCGAGGCGCCCACGGTCGGAATGTTGGACAGCGGCTGCATGGAAAGCACCAGCTCGTGGCAGGCGGCCGCGCCGAGTCCGCACACGAAGTAGTAGAGCAGGAATTTCTTGCTGCCCCACATCCGCTCCAGGACGGGACCGAAGACGATGAGCGACCACATATTGAAGAAGATGTGGGCGAAATTGCCGTGCATGAACATATGGGTCACGAACTGCCACCAGCGGAAATAGTGCGAACCGACGGGGAACAGGGCGAAATACTGGTACATCGGATCTCCGATGAGGAGCGTACCCAGGAAAACGATGATATTGACGATCAGCAGATTCTTGACTGCCGGAGGGAGCATTCTCATAATTTCTTCTCCAAATCTTCAAAAGTAAGGATGGTCAGGCATTTGCGCCCGTCGGGCGTGAGGTTCGGCTCCCGGCAGGCGAACAGCTGGTCCACCAACAATTGTGCCTCGGGGCCGCGGAGGCTGCCCGGGTCGCCCGCGGCGGCGGATTCTGCCATTTTTGCAGCCATCAGGTGGCGGGAGTCTTCCAGGGACGTGTCGTCCCGCAGGGCGGCGATCAGCCCGTCGATGGCCTGGCGGACCTGCGCTTCATCGACCGGGTACCCTTCCGGAAGTGCGTTCACGACCACGGTGTTTCCGCCGAATTCCTGGATGTCGAAGCCCAGCGAGGCGGTCAGGTCAGGCTGCTCGAGCAGGGTCAGATAGTCTTCGGCGTTGAGGGTGAGCGTCACGGGGAAGAGCGTCTGCTGCCGGACCGGCTGCTTCTCCGCGAGTTTCTCCAGATAGCGTTCGTAGAAGATGCGCTGCCGGGCCCGCCGGATGTCGATGACCATCATGCCCGATTTGACGGGCGTGATGAGATAGCGCCGCTGGAGCACGAGTACGGAAGCTGCGGGTGCGGCCGGTTCGTCGAAGAGCAGGCCGGACGTAGGCGCAGGCGCCGGATCGGCGGCCGGGCGGGGCTCCGTCTGGAGACCGGGCGTCCAGCCGGGCGTTTCATCGAACGGGTTGAAGAGCGGGTCGTAATCGATGCGGGGCGGGCGGTGCCAGGAACCGGATCCGCCGGATCCCTTGTCGGACGGCCCGAAAACCGGAATGTCGGGCGCGCCGCGCATATCGAAATCGATGCTCGGGGTAAAGTCGTTCTTTCCCAGGGCCTCCCGCACGGCGGCCGTGAGGATTTCGAAGATCAGGCCTTCGTCCTCGAACTTCACCTCGGTCTTGGCGGGATGGATGTTGACGTCCACGCGGTCGGGTTCCGTCTCCAGGAACAGGAAATAGGCGGGCGTATAGTCTTCGGGCACCAGCTTCTCGTAGGGCTTGCAGACGGCCTTGTGGAGGAAGGGCGACCGGAAATAGCGGTTGTTGACGAAGAGGAACTGGTTGCCGGTGCTCTTGCGGGCGTCTTCGGGGTTGCCGATGTAGCCGCGGATCCGCACCAGGCTCGTGTCGACCTTCACCTCCACCAGTTCCTGGGCGAGGTTCATGCCGAAAATGTCCAGAATGCGCTTCTTGTGCGAAGCGGCGGGCCGCAGATGGTGGAGTTCCTTGCCGTTGGAGGTAAGCTTGAAAGCGATCTCCGGCCGGATGAGGGCGACGCGCTGGAATTCCTGGATGATGGCCCGGAGTTCGGCGTTGTCCGACTTGAGGAACTTGCGCCGGGCGGGTACGTTGTAAAAGAGGTTGCGGATGGCGAAATTGCTGCCGGAAGGTGCGGCGACGGGCTGCGCGGCAGCCGGTTTGACGGGGCTCGTTTCGACGAGCGTGCCGGTTTCGTCTTCGGGGCGGCGGGTCTTGAGCGTAACCTCGGCCACGGCGGCGATCGAGGCGAGGGCCTCGCCTCGGAAACCGTAGGTCAGGATGTGCTGGAGGTCTTCCGCCGCGGCGATCTTGCTGGTGGCGTGGCGGGCGAAGCAGAGCACGGCTTCGTCGGGCGTCATGCCGCAGCCGTCGTCAATCACCTGGATGAGGGTCTTGCCGGCGTCGGTGACGGTCACCAGGATGCTTTTGGCGCCGGCGTCGACGGCGTTTTCCATCAACTCCTTGACCACCGATGCGGGGCGGGAGACCACCTCGCCTGCGGCGATCAGGTTCGAAAGGCTCTGGGGAAGGACTTGCAGCATCAGCTTACCAGCATCAGGATGAACCCTTTCGACAGGTAATAGGCCGCAAAGGCGATGGCGGCGATCGTCAGGACCAGGATCAGTTTCTTGACGATCGACATCGGGGTGTTCTCCTTCTCCTGGGAGAGACGCTTTTCCTCATACGTCCGGCGGAACGATCCGCGGATGTGCATGCCGGGGATGTAGCGCTTGCCCGTCTCGTCGGTCAGACCCTGCTGTTTGGCCAGGGCGTCGATTTCTTCGCCCGGCATGGTCTTGCCGTACTTCTTGTAGAGCTCTTCGAGCTTTTCCTTGCGCTCGTCGTAGTAGCGCGGTTCGTAGTGGTATACCCGGTGTTCAGGTATGTGCCAGAATTTGAATCCAAATGCCATGCTACAAAGATAATCATTTTTTTCGCCCCGGCGCCGGGTGTGGAAATCTTGGGGATATCTCTTTCTTGCCTGACGGCGAAAAATGCCTAACTTTGTATCCCGGTTTAATCTAATCGGGATTTCAATGATCACAGTTTTAGATGGCTCAAGCCTGCGGTTTGCAGGCCTGCAGGGAGCTACGAGCATTTATGAGCTGCGCGTGCCGCAGTTCCGCAACCGGTATTATCTGTTGAGCGGCCCCGGCAGCCGCGACCTGGAAGCTTTCCCGGAAATCGTCGGCTATCCCTGCTACACCGCGCTCCTCGATGAAACCATCTCCGCGCTCCGCTACCTGTCCGACAACGGATTGGGCGAAGACCTCGACATTTTCACCATCCTTCGCGGCGGCCTCAACTATCCGCTCGAAGAGGCGGCCTACCGCTGCGGGCTCCGCGTGCGCGACATGCATTTCGTCTCCTGTGAGCGCGTGGCCGAGAACCACGTCATCAAGGGGCTCAAAATCAAATACGACAAGATCTACACCTCGCGCGACCGCGTGCTGGCCGTCGGCGACATCCTGGCAACCGGCGACACGTTCCGCTACTGCTTCGAGCACCTGATGCGGAAGTTCCTGCAGGAAGGCGGCAGCATCCGCCGCATCGTCTTCTTCACGATCGGCGGAACGCGCGCTTTCCGGCTGATGGAAGACCTCTCCGCGAAACTCCGCGCCATCTTCGCCGGCTTCGAAGGCATCGACTGCTTCTTCTTCGAAGGCGCCTTCACCGTCTATGAAGACCACGGCGTGAGCGGCATCAACCACCCCGACATCGATTTCGGCTGGAAGGGCGGTGTCGTGACGCCGGAATTCCGCCGTCATATCGTCCAGGAGTATCCCGACGCCCTGCTGGAGAAATGCATCATCTACGACGGCGGCGCCCGCCGCTACCAGCTTCCCGTCCACTTCGAAGAAGTGCTTGAGTACTGGGAAGGCATCCGGGACCGGGCCGACCGCATCGACGCCCACGCCCTGATCGAGGAGAAACTCGGGTACATCGGTCCCCTGGAATTCGAAGACTGGCTGGCCGTCACGCACCTGAAAGGGCTGCCCGGCCTGGAAGACCTCTGGACAGCCGAGCAGGCCTTCTTCGGGCGCCCGCTCGACCTGAAAGCGCTGGCCGACCGCCGCATCGCATCGATCAACCATCTCAAACAGCAATATGAAAAAGACTGACGTTGACTACACCGACCGCGCGGTGGACCGTGCCGGACGGAAATCGAACCTGAGCATGTTTATGGTGATGCTCGGCTTCACCTTCTTCTCCGCCAGCATGTGGGTGGGCCAGCAGCTGGCCGCCGGCCTCGACTGGTGGGACTTCGTGTGGGCCCTCCTTATCGGTGGCCTCATCCTGGCCGCCTACACCGGCTCCCTGGGCTTCATCGGCGCCGAGAGCGGCCTGTCGCTCGACATGCTCGCCCGCCGGAGCTTCGGAACGAAAGGCAGCTGGCTTCCCAGCGCGATGATCAGTTTCACGCAGATCGGCTGGTTCGGCGTGGGTCTGGCGATGTTCGCCATCCCGGTGGCCAAGCAGATCCTGGGCCTGGAAGTGACGCCCGACCATATGCCCTGGCAGGGTTACCTGCTGGTGGCCATCGCCGGCATCCTGATGACCGCGAGCGCCTACTTCGGCATCAAGAGCCTGACGATCATCAGCTACATCGCCGTTCCGCTGGTCGCCATCCTCGGCACCACAGCCATGATCATGGCCGTCCGGCAGGGCGAGGTGGGGCTGATCGAGCAGTTCGCCCAGGGTACCAAGACGCTCGGCGTCATCGCCGGCGCCGGCCTGGTGGTGGGCAGCTTCGTGTCGGGCGGTACCGCGACGCCGAACTTCACCCGCTTCGCCAAGAATGCGAAAGTGGGCCTCTGGACCACCGTGGTCGCCTTCTTCATCGGCAACTCGCTGATGTTCCTCTTCGGCGCCGTGTCCAGCATCTACGCCGGCGGCAACGACATCTTCGACGTGATGATCAACCTGAACCTCTTCTATTTCGCCCTGCTGGTCCTCGGTCTCAACATCTGGACGACCAACGACAACGCCCTGTATTCGGGCGGCCTCGGCCTGTCGAACATCACCGGCCTGACCAAGAAGACGATGGTCATCATCTCGGGCATCATCGGCACCGTGGCGGCCGTGTGGCTCTACTGGAACTTCTGCGGCTGGCTCAACGTGCTCAACTGCACGCTTCCGCCGGTGGGCATCATCCTGATTCTCCACTACTTCATGAACCGCAAGGCGTACGCCGAAGGCACCGTTCCGGAAAAGACTGTCAACTGGTGGGCCATCGCGGGCGTGGTAATCGGCGCGGTGGTCGCCAACCTGGTGAAGTGGGGCTTCCCCGCCATCAACGGTATGGTCGTCGCCGCCATCTGCTTCCTGATCGGACAGAAAGTGCAGAAATAACGTTTATTTCCCGGCCTTGTCCAGGACCAGGGTGGCGTCGCCGCCCACGGGAACGATTTCGGGCTTGGACGATTTCCTGAGCGCGCGGGCGATTTGGACCAGCAAGGTCGAATCGCGCTCGCGCGCTTCGGCTATCTTGCGGTCGAGGTCGCGGACCTGCGGATCGAAGCCTTCGTCGAAGAAACCGGCGCGGGCTTTGAGCTCCAGGACCTTGCGGACCTTGGCATCGAGCTCTTCCAGGGGCCAGACGCCCGTTTCGACGGAATCGGCGATGGCGTCGATCGAAAGCGTCACATCGTCGGGCATCAGGATCATGTCGCTGCCGGCGCGATAAACGGCCGTGTTGACTTCGAGCGGCGAACGACCGGCTGCCACGCCCTGCATCCCGACGGCGTCGGTGATGACCGTGCCGCGGAAACCCTGTTCGCCGCAGAGCAGGTCTTTCATACACGGGGCCGAGATCGACATCGGAATGCCGGTGGAATCGATGGACGGAATGCTCATATGGGCCACCATAATCATCTCGACGCCGCTGTCGATCAGCATCTGGAACGGCTTCAGTGCGACGCGGTCGAACCAGTCACGGTCGTAGAGCACGACGGGCATCTCGTAGTGGGAGTCCACCGTGGTGGCGCCGTGTCCGGGATAATGCTTGCCGCAGGCGTAGATGCCTTCGTCCTGCATGCCGTGCATATAGGCGGTGGCGTAGGCGCCCACCAGTTGCGGATCGCTGTCGAAGGAGCGTTGCCCGTCGGACGCGTCGTACGGATCGGGACAGACGTCAGCCACGGGGGCGTAGTTCACATAGATGTTCAGGTCGCGGAGTTCGCGGCCCACATTGCGGCCCATCTGGTAGAGCAGCCGTTCGCTCCGGCGCCCTTCGAGCCGGCCGAGGATCCGCTGGCGAGGATAGGGGAGATACTCCGCGAAGCGCATGGCGGCACCCCATTCGGCGTCGGTGGCCACCAGCAGCGGCAGTTTTGCCAGCGACTGCAGTTCGTTGGTCCGCTCGATGAAGGGACCGATGGGCCCGCGCATGAGGATCAGGCAGCCCACGCCATAGTCCCGGATGAGGGAATCCTGCAGGGCGCGGGTGGCGTCGCTCGGTTCGCGGCTGATCTCGATGACGAAAAGCTGGGCCACTTTCTCGCGGATGGAAAGCTGCTCCATCAGCGCGTCGACCTGGGCCTGGTGACGCAGGTCGGCCGAATTGTCGTGGCATCCTGCTGCGGTAAACAGGACCGCCAGCAGGAGGGCGAGAGGCAGGAAGCGCTTCATCAGCCGAGCAGCGCTTTCACGGCGGCGGCGATGGCGCGGCCGTCGGCCACGCCGGCCAGGCGCTTGGAGGCGACACCCATCACCTTGCCCATGTCGCGGATGGAGGTGGCGCCGACTTCGGCCACGATCTCGCGGACTTGGGCTTCCAGCTCTTCGGGCGAGAGCTGTTTCGGCAGGTAGCGTTCCATCACGGCCGCTTCGGCCAGTTCGTTGTCGGCCAGTTCCTGCCGGCCGTTGTCGACATAGACCTGGGCGGTTTCCTTGCGCTGCTTGATGAGTTTCTGGATCATTTTCAGCACGTCGGCGTCGGTGACTTCCTTCGAACCGCCCTCGGCGGTCTTGAAAAGGAGGATTTCGTTCTTGACGGCGCGCACGGCAGCCATTGCCACGGCATCGTGGGCCTTCATCGCGGCCTTGATGTCTTCCTGGATTTGTTGTTCGAGTGTCATCATAATACAAATATAATAATTATCTTTGTAGGAAGACTCATCATTAATTTTTCCCAATATGAAAAAACTGATCCTGATTGCAGCGCTCGCCCTGGTCGCCTGGAGCCCCGTCGACGCGCAGAACCCGCTTTTGCAAAAGAGGTACAAAACCCCGTACGAGATTCCTCCGTTCGAGATCCTGACCATCGACAATTTCCGCGAAGGCATGCTCAAGGGCATGGAACAGCACAAGCAGGAAATTCAGGCCATCGTGGACAACCCGGAAGAGCCGAGCTTCGAAAACGTCATCGTGGCCCTCGAAAAGAGCGGCAAGCTGATGTCCAAGACCAGCTCCGTGTGGGGTTCGCTCAACAGCGCCAGCTCCACCCCCGAACTCCAGGCTTTCGCCCGCGAGATGAACCCGCTCACCGCCGCCCACAGCAACGAGATGCGGATGAACAAGAAACTCTTCGAGAAAGTCAAGTATGTCTACGACCATCAGGACAAGTATAACCTGAACAAAGAGCAGAAACGCCTCCTGCAGAAAACCTACGACGGCTATGTCAACGGCGGCGCCCTGCTCGATGCCGCGAAGCAGGCAGAGATCGCCAAGATCAACCTCGAGCTTTCCAAGCTGCAGCTCCAGTTCAGCCAGAACCTGATGCACGATACCAACAATACCTATGTCATCGTCGATACCGTGAAGGAGCTCGAGGGGCTGTCGCAGGACAACATCGACCGTGCCGCCGCCCTGGCGGAGCGCATCGGCCAGAAGGGCAAGTACGCCTTCAACATGCAGCGTCCCAGCTGCAACCCCGTGCTGCAGTACTGCAAGAACCGCAACCTGCGCAAACAGGTCTATGAGATGTACAACAACCGTTGCAACCACAACGACGAGTACGACAACAAGGCCCTCGCCGCCCGCATCATCGAGCTCCGCCTGAAACGGGCCAACATCATGGGCTACACCGACTACGCCGCCATGTCGCTCAAGGACCGCATGGCCGGAAACGCCGCCAACGTCTATGCGCTGCTCGACCAGATCTGGGCCCCGGCCGTGAAGAAGGCCAACGAGGAGATCGCCGACATCAAGGCCATGATGAAGAAAGACCGCGTCAAGGGCGAACCCCAGCCGTGGGACTATATGTACTATCTCGACAAGGCCAAGAAAGCCAAGTTCGACATCGACGAGGCCCTCGTCTCCGAATACCTGGAGATCAACCAGGTGCAGCAGGGCATCTTCTACGTGGCCAACAAGCTCTACGGCCTCTCCTTCAACGAGCGGACCGAAGACTATCCGCAGTACGAGAAGACCGCCAAGTCGTGGGACGTCATCGACCGCGACGGCAACGTGATCGCCATCTTCTACAGCGACTACTTCCCGCGTGACGGCAAGGGCGCCGGCGCCTGGTGCGGCGGCTTCCGCGGCCAGACCTATGACGGCGCGCAGCGCGTGCAGCCCATCGTGACGAACGTCTGCAACATGACCCTGC
>JAEEGJ010003186.1_pt1 | contig 66014 bp, 55 predicted proteins | sample 8958761 | NCBI WGS metagenome assembly JAEEGJ01 (sample SAMN16246546, study PRJNA631951) | gut metagenome | biome: gut microbiome; feature: rumen; material: RS-attached | host: Bos | place: Iran: Karaj | collected 2018-10 | reverse complement strand
GTCTGCCTTCGGAATTTACGATAGGGAGCTGGTTGATCTTGTTGTCCCAGATGATGTCGTTAGCTTCCTTAAGGGATGTGCCCTCAGGTGCTGTAACGAGCTTTTCGATAGGAGTCATGAACTCTTTGACCTTGGTATCAAGTGAGAGTCTGGAAACACGGTAGTCACGTGTTGTAACGAGTCCCAAGAGCTTGCCTTCTGCTGTACCGTCTTCAGTAACAGCTGCCGTGCCGTGGCCTGTTCTCTCGTGGAGCTCTATAACCTTCTCAAGAGTATCTTCAGGAGAGAGGTTGGAGTCGGACTCAACGATTCCGGCCTTGTACTTCTTAACACGGCGGATCATTGCGCACTGTGACTCGATGGACTGTGACTGGAAGATAAATGACAGACCGCCGCATCTTGCGAGCGCGATTGCCATGCCGTCGTCAGAGACAGCCTGCATTACTGCAGATACCATAGGGATATTGATCTTAAGGCGTGACTCTTCCTGGCCCTTCTTATACTTGGCGATAGGTGCTGAAAGATCTACCTGATCAGGTGTGTTCTTCTCTGTTGTGAGATTGGGTACCAAAAGGTACTCAGAAAATGTTCTTGACTCTTCTTCGAAAATCTTTGCCATATTGCTCCTTATTCCTCCTTGCCCTCGTCTGTTGCTTCCTGTGTCTGAGCTGCTGTAGCGATCTCAGCTGCAGGTGCCGCAGCGGGTTCTATTGTAGTCTTCTTTTCCTGACGAGAGGGCGTAGCAGAAGCGTTCGGAGGAGCGATAACGTCAGCGGGAACCGCATCAGCGTCATCAAATCTTGCACCGCACTTGAAGCAGAAAGCGTTGGAAAGGTTATTCTCCGTGCCGCAGACTGCGCACTTCTTGAGGCCTCTCTCTCGGAGGATCTTAACATTGAGGTCTTCAATCTCGATGTAGAGGTTGGAGATGGATTCGCATCTGGCGTTGATATCCTTTGTCATATCAACGTTAACATCCTTGTACTGTCCATAATAGAGATGGCCGATCTCATCGTAATACTTGCGTATGGTATTTTTCTTCTCATCGATCATCTTCTGGAAGTTGGAAATGTTCTTTCCCTTTTGGTCCTGGAAAATGGGCATATTAAGTTCCTCCTTAAAAGATTTAAAAGAGATTATACAACAAAATGGACGGGATTGTCATTATATATAATATTTTAAGGAAAACTTGATGTTTGAGGGCCTGTTTTGGGTGTTTTGACAGGTTTTGATGCGGAAAGCCGCATTTCCGTGCCCCTTAATCACGAGTCAACTTTTAGCTTTGAATTTGCGGCCAAAAAGTTGGCCAAAAAGCTGTCTTTTCGCCAAAGTCAGCTTTTCAGCTAGCAAAATGTCCACAAAATCGAAGCTAAAAAACGACCCCCAAAAATCTGGTGATCTACTCGCCCCAAACTACGGAAAAGCTCACCCAACTGCACATCCTTCACCACGAACCCGCGAAAAAAGGCGCTCCGAACATGCGGAGCGCCCTTGAATCAGTAAATTTACCGGAAAGCTCAGATCTTCTGCGGCTTGATCTTCCAGATGCCGGAAGCGTACTCCTTGATCGTACGGTCGGAGGAGAACTTGCCGGAATTGCAGATGTTGACCCAGCACTTTCTTGCCCACTCGAGGCTGTCCTGGTAGTCCTTGTAGAGGCGGTCTCTCTGCTTTCTGTAGTCGTCGAAGTCGCCCAATACATAGTAAGGATCGCCGGGCTGCCAGTTGGAGCCGTAGATGAGGCCGTTGAAGAGGTCATTGAACATGCCTGTGCCTTCATCGTTGAAGGAGCCGTCAACAAGTCTGTCGAGGCACTTCTTGAGGCCGGGGATGTTCTCATACTGCCACTTCGGATTGTAGTAAGCCTTTGTAGCAGCCATATCCTGTGAACGGCAGCCGAAGATGTAGATGTTGTCGTCACCAACGCACTCTGCGATCTCGACGTTTGCACCGTCCAATGTACCGAGAGTTACGGCACCGTTCATCATGAACTTCATGTTGCCTGTACCGGAAGCCTCAAGACCTGCCGTGGAGATCTGCTCGGAAACGTCTGCTGCAGGGAACATCTTCTCACCGACGGAAACGTTGTAGTTCTCAACGAATACGACCTTGAGCTTGTTCTTCATTGCAGAATCACTGTCGATGAGCTTGGCGATCTCGTTGATGAACTTGATGATAGCCTTTGCTCTGAAGTAGCCCGGAGCGGCCTTTGCAGCGAAAAGGATCGTTACCGGAGGCATATCGAGCTTCGGGTTCTCCTTAAGTCTGTCGTAAAGGTTAAGTGCATAGAGGGCATTCAAAAGCTGTCTCTTGTATTCGTGGAGACGCTTGATCTGAACGTCGAAGCAGGAGTTAGGGTTAAGCTTGATGCCCTTTGTCTTTTCGAGATATTCAGAAAGAGCCTTCTTGTTATTCTTCTTGATGGCGATGAACTTCTTCATTACCTTGTCATCGTCCTTATACTTCTCGAGGTCCTTCAAGAGGTCGAGGTTTGTAACCCACTTATCGCTGCCGAGGAGACTTGTGATGAGTGCTGAGAGTTCAGGATCGCATGAACGGAGCCATCTTCTGGGTGTTACACCGTTTGTCTTGTTGGAGAACTTCTCAGGATAGATGTTGTACCAATCCTTGAGTGTCTCATTCTTGAGAATGTCTGTGTGGAGCGCAGCAACGCCGTTTACGGAGTGTGAACCGTAGATAGCCATCCAAGCCATATGGATCTTACCGTCACCAAGAGGAGACATACGGTCGATAAGCTCAGAGTAGAGGCCTGCCTCGTACATCTGTGCACGGAACTGGTTGTTGATGCCCTCGATGATCTCGAAAATACGGGGGAAGAGGAAACGGAAGATGGAGATATCCCACTTCTCAAGAGCCTCTGCCATGATCGTGTGGTTGGTGTATGCAAATGTAGCCTTAACGATCTCCCATGCCTCTGTCCACTCGATGCCGTTCTCGTCAACGAGGAGTCTCATGAGCTCAGGGATAGCGACTACAGGGTGTGTATCGTTAAGCTGGATCGTGTTGTACTTTGCAAAATCGTGGAGATCGTCACCGTGATACTTCTTGTATCTGTAGATGATGTCCTGGAGAGATGCAGAAACGAAGAAATACTGCTGTCTTACACGGAGTACCTTACCATCGTAAGAAGTGTCGTTAGGGTAGAGGACTCTCCAGATGTCCTGTACACGGTTTCTCTCGATAACCGCATCGTCGAATCTCTGTGAATTGAAGAGGTTGAAGTTGAACTCCTGAGCAGGCTCAGCCTTCCAGAGTCTTAAGAGGTTTACGTTCTTTGTGCCGTAACCTGTGATAGGAAGATCGCAGGGAATAGCCCAGACATCGATGTCTGAATAGTGAACCTTAACTTTTCTGTCATATCTGGGAAGGATGAACGGGTAGCCATGCTCCATCCAGGAGTCAGGATACTCGTTCTGGAAACCATTCTCGATTGCCTGTCTGAAGAGGCCGTAACGGTAGAGGATACCATAGCCTGTAACGGGGAGGTTAAGTGTTGCGCATGAATCAAGGAAACATGCTGCAAGTCTTCCAAGACCGCCGTTGCCTAATGCCGGGTCTGTCTCTTCTTCGAGGATATCTGTGATATCAAGTCCGAAAGAAGCGAGAGCATCCTTTGCCTGATCGTAAATGCCCAGGTTTACAAGATTGTTGAGCATTGAGCGTCCTTCAAGGAACTCTGCGGAGAAATAGTGAGCCTGACGGCCCTGATTGTACTTGTGTCTCGTTGCCATCCAGTTCTCTGAAATGATCTCAACGATGCTCTTTGACAGCGCTGTCCAGTAATCACGTGGTGTAGCCTGCTCAAGGCTTAAGCCCGTCTCGGCTCTTACGTGAGCCTGCATCATCTGTTCAAGCGCTTTTGCTGTAACTGTTGCCATTCGATAGTCTTCGGTGCCCCTTATTACCCTTCAGGGTACCTACTTACCTCCAAAATAATTACGATTGATTATAACTTTATCGGTGTGTGCGCGCAATTTTTCAAAACAAGTTCGATTTTTTACCCAAAAACTTAACGAAAACCAGTATTGGCGGGTGTCCTTTTGACAACGGGACAAGACAAAACATGCGAAAAATGACCTAAATTTACTTAATCTTTACAGAAGGTTAACGCCAAAAGGCCTATAGTCAGCATATAGTCTTATATATTTGTTTTTTTCGGAGCAGTATATTAAACTTCTACTGATTATGAGTATTGCAATATGTTACGTAATTGCCGTCTTGGCAGGCGTGCTCGCAGGTGCGCTGATCACATATCTGTTCGGAAGATTTCCGGACAAATGGCTTCAGGATTACGGTGTAACGCCGCAAGACCCTGATTACAGGCCGTCTAAGAGAATGAGACCTTTTCCGGAGGGCCTTATTGCTGCTGTTTTCTGCGTTATCTGTTACTGTGTAACGATCTTTTTCTGCAAAGTACCCTATATTGACCATTTCAGACCCATGCATCTGGCGGTGATCTTCCTGGTTATCCCTGTTCTGATGCTCGTCATGATGGCGGATAAGCTCAACAGGATCATTCCTGACCAGTTCTCGCTCTTTATTGCCGGCTGCGGTGTTTTATCTGTTGCAGCTGACGTTCTGGAAGGTTCTGTATGGTTCTCACCCGATGCCAAGTGGTGGATCCCGGTACTCAATAAAGTTATTGCTTCTGTTGTCGGAGGCGGTGTTATCTGGCTTATCGGTTTCTTATCGATCACATTCCTCGGCCGTGAAGGTATGGGAATGGGTGATATGAGACTTCTGTTTGCGACCGGACTTATTACCGGATGCTATGGACTTGTTGTTCTTATGTATGTATCGATCTTCTCTGCGATCGTATTTGCTGTTCCGCTCCTTATAAGGAAGAGAAAAAGGATTGCAGCTGAGAAGAAGAGAATTGCTGAAGCTGAAGATCCGAGAGCCGAGAAGCTTAAGATCCAGCGCGAGAAGGCTGCTGTACACTTCGCGGAGGACCCTGATTACATGGCTTTCGGACCTTTCCTTGCTTTGGGATGTGCTGTTTTCGCGATCATGGAGCCTTTCTTCTTTGACAAGATGTATGGCTGGATGAATGTTTTCGGAGTTTATTTCTGATGGGCGTTTTCAGGTCCTTGGGAAATGCGATAGTTAATCAATTCAGATATCCGAAGCCTTATAACTGGGGATATCCGGTATTTTTCGGTGCGGCCGGCATGGGAATCTCCTTCCTGGCATTAAAGCTTATGTATTCCGGCACACTGCCGTTTTCATCGACATCGCTTATCGGTTGTGCGATCATTACCATCCTCATCGTGATGCTGGCTTTTGTGGCACCTTCAGTTCTTCTTGCAGAGCACGGAGGACTCTTTATTACAGGCCACTATACCGGTGTCGGAGCACTTATCCTGTCATTCCTGTCAGGTGCGCCTTTATATCTCATCAAGGCTTCATTCCACAATCTGACTGTTGCTGCGTGGCTCAGGGCCGGCGGTTCAGTGATCTTTCCCGCAGTTTTCTACCAGTTTGATCAGGTTTCCGGTTCCACATTGATGCTGGAACTTCTGATAGATACGATTATTCCTGCGTTCGGTTTCTCACTCTTTTTCCTGGGTGCCGTATGGCAGGGCTTCTCTGAGGAGAACAAGAGATGGGCATTTATAATCATTCCTTTGCTCATGGCTCTTTTCTCATTCGATTTTCTGGATATCGCAGGAATTCTCGTCATAGGCTGGTGGCTCTGCATGGTAAGGAGCCGTACAGAGAATATCTACGGACCGATCCTTACTCTTATCGGATCACGCCTTACAGGGATACTTATCGACAGTGTAGTCAGCGAGGTTGACCTTACTACTATCAGAGTCTATAGTGACATCCCGGGCACGATATACTATTCGTCGGTTCCTGCTCTTTTTGTAGCTGTGATACTTCTTGCGTTCTTCAGAAAGACGCTGGGTGAATTTCACTTCACCTACAGTGCGGATATCTATGGAGACGACAGGAAACCTGAAGAGAAGGACGGCGTGCAGGCTGAAAGCCCCTTCAGGGGCATCAATCTGCTGTTCATCCTGGGGATGATAATACTCGCGGTATTCTGGTTCCTGTTATTCAAGGGAATGCGATTATAAATCTAGAAAAGGGATAAATGGAATATGGATAAGGTAGAAAAAAACACAAACAAACCATTAAATGATGTGGAGCGATATAAGCGTGACAGGGCATCTGTCATGTCGATGCTCAAGTTCATCCTGATCGTTGCCATCCTCATCGGATGCGGCTACATAGGCAAGGTGATAGTAGTAATACTGGTTCCTTTCCTTATCGGATTCCTTCTGTCCAAGACTTCAATGATCATCGCCAAGCCGATATCGAAGATCTTCGACAAGGATGCCACCAAGATCAAACCGGGCAGGAAGAAGTCCACGCATACGAAGACTGCACTTGTTATATACGTCATCCTTAACATCGTCGCTTTTTTCCTGATAGTTCTTACCTGCATCGGACTTGTATATCAGGCAAATAACCTTCTGGTAACTCTGGCCGAAGTATCGAAGTCCTTTAAGCCTTCCGAGGTGCTGAATACACAGATCCTGGACAGGTTCACTGTTGAGAATGGTGGCTTTATCACACCTGAGATGATCAATTCACTCCGTGAGAACATCACCAACATGGGCCAGACCGTAGTAAAGAACATCCCGCAGATGATAAGCGCGGCGCTCTCGAAGATCGGATCACTTCTTGGAAACCTTCCTTACGGTATCTTCTTTATCATCAGCATCATTTTAAGCGGCTTCTACTTCATTAATGACGGCCCGTCTGTTATGAAGTTCTTCGTAAAGAACACGCCGAACCGCAAGTTCCGCAACAGGATCTTCACACTCCTTAATGAGCTTGCTTACCTCGTTTTCCGTGTGCTTGGCGGTTACTTCGTACTGTTCATCATCACTGCAGTCGAATCATTCATCGTATTCTGGATTGCAGGCCTTCGTGAATATTCGATCATGCTCGCGATCATTACGGCTCTTATCGACTTCCTGCCTGTACTTGGAGTAAGTGCCACGATGATCCCCGTTATCATCTATCTCATCATGCATGGTGAGATCATATCCGCGGTTGTCGTAATTGCCGGCTTTGTCATCATGACTATCGTACGCCGCTTTATCGAGCCGCCGATCCTCGGCAAATCAATGCACATGCATCCGCTCGTCACTCTTTTCGCGATGGCGGCAGGCGTATATATCTGGGGACCTGCAGGATTCCTGTTGGGACCTGTCCTTGCGATCATTGTCATCCAGATCATCAAGGTCTTCGAGATCGACAAGATCGTCGGAAAGTACTTCTCCGGCGTTCTCGACCGCTTTATGAAGGATAAGAAGGTAGAAGAGAAGAAGACGGCAGAAGAGACTGAAACGGAGTAATACTATGGCTGAACAGGGAAAAGAGCGCAGCAAGTATTCGGTGATCGGTTTTTCCCTTATCATGGCATCTGTGGTCATGCTCCTGTTTTTCGCGCTCAATGATCTGATGATCCATCTGTTGGGCCGGGAACTTTTTGACATTACAGCTACTGTGTTTGGCATAAGCATTCTTCCGGTCAGCATTGCAGGTCTTGTTCTCTCGATAAAAGGTCTGGTAACAGCATCCAGAAAGAAACAGAAGGGCATGGCTTTCTCAATAGTGGGAATTGTTCTCTTCATCGCAGGGGCAGTTCTGGCACTGCCTGCTCTTTACATCTTGCTCCTTGTGATGTTCGGCTCAATGCGCCCGGCTGAAACTTTGCCGACTACTATGCCTTATACAGAAGAGACAACGGAATTGACGACCACAGAGACTACGGAGACAGAGCCCAAGAGTCCCGAGTTCTATGAAAATAATGACATGGTCGTTTTCATGAAGAATAACATCAATGAGAACATGTCTTTGCTCGAGATAATCAACGCCGTCGATGAGGCATGCAAAGAGACCAGGGATAATGACAGTTATACTCTTGAATTCGGCACGAAAGACTACAAGACTTACGACCCTTCCGCCGGAAAATATGTGAGCCAGGGACAGTACTATTGCTTCTGTATCGAAAGATGGTTTACAGCAGAAGATGGCGGCAGTTACAAGATCTGTATAAGTGTTCTTTATGAGGTCAACGACACGAATAAGGATTTCCAGAATGTCAGGATGTATGAAGGAGACGTGGAAAAAGATTTCCCGGATTTCTTTGATTACATCCGCAAGTCATATGCATATAATTATGCCAAGACTGAGAAGATAGCCAAGATCGATATCTATATGGCTCCTGATTGATACTTAAGATCACGCCTTGATATCGACTCTCGTGGGTGATTCCCACTTGGAGGCAATCTTCTTGTATCCGAATGTCGCGAAGAACTCAACGAGTGTCAGATACACTCTGTAGATGAACGCTTCGTATAAGCCAAGTCCCATTACTCTCAGAAGGTCTATCAATCTGACCTTTTCCTGCTTCCTGTAACTGTTGCCGACATAAGACAGCATTGTCAGGAGTATGCTGAACAGTACGTATATCAGGTATACGAAAAGAACGAACGGGAAGTTAACGTTCTTAAGAAGGATACTGAATACGATGGCAAGCCATCCCATGAGCATTACGGCAGGAGCCAGGAATTCATAGAAGATCTGAATAGGAAGGGTGACCATGCCGACCACGCCGTAGCGGGGATTAAAGATCATACCCTTGTACTTGTATAATGTCTGCATGAGACCGCAGTGCCAGCGTCTGCGCTGTTTTCTGAGATCCTTGTAGGTCTGGGGAGCCTGTGTCCAGCAGACACTGTCCTCGACATAGCACATTACATAGGGTATCTTGTTCTTCTTGAAGTGACGGTGGAGTCGGAGCGTCATCTCAAAATCCTCACCTAATGAAGTGGGTTCATAGCCGCCGACTTCGACGACTGCGCTTTTCTTGAAGACACCGTAGCCGCCTGAGATGATAAGGTTCGCATTCCAGCGGTTGTGAAGGATCTTGGCACCTGCAAAGTTGCGGCCATACTCAAGTGTCTGGATATCAGCAAGGAGATTTCTTCCGGCTCTGAGATTCTTGGGCATCGCGTCAACGAAGCTGACGTTGTTGGAGATCCTCAAGTTACCGCCTACGCCAATGGTGTTATCGTTCTTAAGGATCGTTCTTGCGACCCTTTTAAGCGCATCTCTTTGAAGGATCTCATCTCCATCCATATTAAGGAAATAAGGGAAATTACATATGTTTATTCCTGCATTGATCGCATCAGCTTTTGATCCGCCGTTCACTTTGCTGATGAGTATGATGTCACGGCCTTCGTATTTGCCTGTATATACCTCACGGATCTGCTTGCAGGGAACAAGATAACGGATCGGTCTGTCGTATTCCATCTCCAGATGAAAGTGATCGATCATGAGCTGCTTGGTGTTATCCTTTGATCCGTCATCTATAATGACTATCTCAAAGAGCCTGTAATCCTGCTTAAGGGCATTCTCAACAGTCTGGATGCCGGTGGTTCCTTCATTGTAAACAGGGATAAGTATCGATATCGGATAGTAGAAGTCGTGTTCGAGGACATTATGCATGCGCTCGAGCTTCTCGTTGTGGAGTATATCCAGCGCACCGTATATCGTTCCTGCAATTAGAATGATGATATAGATCATCAGATAGATGGCGATGAATATATTGAAATAGAATACGTATTGTTCCATCAGGTATTCAAACATTTTCGAGCCTCGTCAATGCATAATGGATTGCTTCGTTCGCATACTTGTCGTTGCTAGCACGGATATCTTCAAGGTCTTTTTCGGTCACGCCGATAGCAGCAAGTGATTCGGCGGAGTTCTTTCTTATATACCAGTTGCGTGATATGAGCTCTCTTTTAAGGATATCCTTAGCGACCTTCTCTTCCGGGAAGTGGGCAAGTCCTGTAACAGCAATAGCAACGGGTTCCCAGTCGCCGCCTTCTCTGAAACGTCTCTCTATGTCAACAAGGTATCTGAAGCTCTTGCTGGACTTGACCCTGTTCATCTTACGTGTGATGCAGCAGATCGTGTCTATAGATGTCTCAGGCTTGATTGCACGCTTGATCAAGATATCGTCATATTTTTCGATGCCTGCGAGTCCCATATAGTTGATGAGAGAATTACGGTAACACTCAAGGAGCGTGTCAAAGTGCTTCATGAGACGAGCTGCGAGCTTCTCCTTGTCACCGGGATATGTCATAAGACCATCAGTAATAAGCTTATCATTGTGGATGATCCCTCTTGCAGACAGGAGGGTGAAGGCGAGTTCAACTATCTCGGGATCACCAAAGCTATAGATCGACTTAAGAGCGTTTTCCCTGGAGAATACAGAACCGTCAGAGAGGAACTTGATCATCAGAGTACCGTATCCGCCGCCGTTCACGCCCTGTATCTTCATATCCTTGAGCATATATGAAAAGTATGCATGGACAGTGGGGTGCTTCTCTTTATTAAGGATCCTTATAATGTTGTTGCTGTTATCAAGAAGTATCCGCTGCTTGTCTTCCAGATCCAGTTCTTTTAACGCTTCGAAAAAAGCTTCTAATCCGATATAGCGTTTAAGTCCTCTTATGTTTCTATCAGGCAGACGGAAATCGCCTGTCTGTTTGCACTTTTTCAGGGCTGCACTGTATCTTGCGGTGATCCTCTTAAGTCTTAAAGCGTGAGTTTTCCTGTTGGTATCTGCTATGTTGCAAACCAACAAAGTAAACAGTACTGCTGCAAGATTGATTAATATGTATTCAAGTAAGAACATCTGAAATACTCTGGAACTTAGATCAGTATTGAAGAAGCGCAACAAAAACACATGTCCTCAAAGGACCATTATTTTGCTTTGCGGGTTATCGGTTCAAAAATACAAACTCAAAACTATTCCCTTAACGGGATATCCTCGAAAACCAACTTGCGAATAATAACATACAGAATATGTGGGTTATAATAAAATTATTATATTTTTATCAAATATTCTTGTTTTTCGAAACTAACTCTTAATTTTTATTGATTATCACGAATAAGGATCTGCCGGATTTCTTCGATTGCATCTGCAAGTCATATGAATATTGATAAGCGCAATATAAAAGGGCTGCCCCACCTTCAGTGAGACAGCCCCTATTCTTTAAATGTATGGATTACAGAACTACGTTCTTATCTTTGAGATCAAGTGAAGCAAAAGGACCGGGAATTATGCTGCCGCGCTTCTCGCCGAAGTAGTCGGTATCGAAGATGATGTCATTTCCGTCCTTGTCTTCGAATCTCTGCTGGGGTTCGAAAGCTTTGCCGAGAACGTCTGTTGTGACGAGATCAGCCGTAAAGTCGCCGACAGCTTCAGCAAGGTTCGTGTCGAGATATACCTTGTCGCCGTCTTCCTTAACATTGACATAGACTTTTGTCTCATCATTAACGAGGTAATTCTTCTCCTTGCAGTAACGGAGTGCTCCGCCAAGATATGCGTTGCCTTCGATCCAGACAGGGAGCTTGTCGAAGTGTGCCTTGGCGATCTTCATCATGTCGGGTGTGTCGCTTTCGAGATCAAAGTTCTTGATCCACTCTTCATAAAGAGGGTACTGATCCCATACATGCGTTCCTACGACACGCTCTTCGACTTCGACACGTCCGTCTTCGAAAGTGGAGACGAGTGAAGCCTTGGAGTGCTTCTGGAAGAAAATGTTGTTATAGAATCTGTCGTCGCCGTGGAGGATCGTCATGAAGCCCATGACTTCAGTCCTGTGCGGCATGTGGTAAGGTGTGTAGCGCCAGTCGGTACCTGCGCCTACGGATGTGAAGGCTCCGCAGATGAGGTTATGTACCATAGCGACACCCTGAGTAGCGATACGGAGTGATGCATCGGAGAGGAGGATGTTGTTGTCGATAAGCGTAGGACCGTGGCCTACCTCGACGAAGATATCCTCACTGCCCATACCGCCTCTTAAAGGCATAGCGTATTCAGGACGCTGGTTGTCGTGGAGGAGGTTCTGTGTGATCCTCGTTCCCTGAGCTTCCCAGTCTGTCCAGATACCCATCGTGGAGTGATGGATGTGATTCCTTCTCATGATGACATCGATAGCTGCATGGAGCTTGATTCCGGCTACTTCCGCACCGCCCAATTCCATCATGTTGTTGATGTGATGGATATGGTTGTCTTCAATTATCGAGAATACTGCACCCATTCTTCCGATGATGCCGCCTTGCTCACAGTGGTGGATATTATTGCGTCTTACGATATGACTTCCGATGTTTTCCTTAAGCCATCCGTGATACTGGCCTCTGCATACTGCATCACGCTCCATCTGTGTGGGGCTCTTAAGATGTTCATATGTGAAGTAGTGGTTATTCTCTGGATCTAAGTATTTACCGAGACCGATGCCGGAGCACTTGGCAAAGTAGATCTCATTATCTTCAATGATCCATCCCTTTGACCAGTGAGGTCCGATCATGCCTTCCTGCCATGCTGCCGGAGGTGCCCAGTTCGTAGCTGCCTTGCAGATCTTAAAGCCTCTTACTGTGATAAAGTTCCTGCCTGTCTCCTTAGGGAAGAAGCACATTCTTCTGCAGTTGATCTCAGCCATCTCGCTGTTCGGATCAAGTCCGCCGAAGTTGGCATAGATGACTGTCTCATCGCCTGCATCCTCAGCGTACCACTTGTATTTTGATTCCTCAGGTACCCATGAACACTTATAGACCTGCGCCTTGATAACCTCATCGATCGAAGCAGCTTCATAAAGTCTTCTGTCATTGATATATACGCATCCGACATGCTTTGTCTTGCCTGCAAAATACCAGTCGCCATATACATATGTGGTGAACGGATTGTATTCAGGATCGAAGATCTTGTTATCGACTCTTGCCACCCAGACATTGCCGTCATAGGGCTTCCAGGTTGTGATCTGCTCAGCACCTGAGATAGTAGCTCCGAGAGGCACGTCACTTACGTAAGTGATGCGCGCATCTTCAGTACCGCCGTTGGCAGGTGATACATACTCTCTGTAAACGCCTGGTGCTACATGAACTGTGTCGCCGGGCTTGGCTATTGCAGCTGCTTCGGAGATGGTTCCAAAAGGTTTCTCCTTAGTGCCGTCGCCTGAGTTGTTAAGGAATTTGATGTCTACATAAAGTTCCATGGCGGTACCTCATTTCTTAGGGAAATTTTAGAATATGGATTTACTATAACAACGCGAAAATTATATGTATATAAGGGTTTGGGGTATAAGTGTCGTAAATCTTATTTGGTGTTGGGGAGCAATGATTATGCAATTTTCACCCTGTTTTCGCGAAAAAATTACACGTCAATTAAATTCAGGAGAATGCGAATGATTTCAGGGAAATTCAAAAAACTGTGTTGACATCGTATTCGGGCGGTGTTATATTTACCACGACAGTCGTAGTACGACAGACGAAGCAACGACAGACGAAGCAACGACAGTCGTAATAAAAACTGGAAGGAGATAGATATGGCAGAGATAAGCAGCGATGTCATTAGAGGCTATAACGACATAATCATCTTGTACCTGCTTCTTAATGACCCGTCTTACGGATATGAGATCTCAAAGCAGATCCGCCTTATGTCTGAAGACAAGTACATCATCAAAGAAACAACGCTTTACTCCGCATTCACGAGAATGGAGAAGAACGGCTTCATCGAATCGTTCGTTGATGAAGACCTGGCCGGAGGTAAGAAGAGAACTTACTACCGCATCACACCGGCAGGAAGAGATTATTACAGAGCTAAGTGTGAGGAGTGGACACTTACCAAGGAAGTTATCGAAAAGTTTATTGCTGATGAGGGGAGACAAGTATGAACGCTATAAGAAATTATCTGGACAATATGTTCCGCAATCTTCCGAATACGGAAGCTGTAAGGAAAGCCAAGTCTGAGCTTCTTCAGATGATGGAAGACAAGTATGAGGAGCTGATCGCTGAAGGTAAGACTGAGAATGAAGCGGTAGGCATCGTAATCTCAGAGTTCGGCAACCTCGATGAACTCGCAGATTCCCTGGGAATCACAGAGGCGGTTCAGGAGAATCCTGACGAGAACAAGCCGATGCTTTCAATGCAGAGAGTCAAGGATTACATCACGATGAACAACGGCAATTCGATCATCGCGCCTCTCGGAATCGCACTCTGCATCTTCAGCGTAGCAATGAATATAGTAGATGAGATCATTCCTCTTGGAATTCTCAATGGATTACTCGGAATCGGCGGAATGTTCGGTCTTATCGCTATAGCAGTAGGACTTTTCATCTTCTCCGGAATCAGAAGAAAAGAATATGCGGAAGTCAGGAATAAGGAATGCTCACTCAGCATCGAGTGTGCAGAATATGTAAGAAACGAGCGCAAGAGCTTTAAGACAAGCTACGGACTGATGATGTCATTCGGCATTGCTCTTTGCATATTAAGTGTCGTAAACCCTGTTGTCTTCGACAGGATCCCTTATATCAGCTCGTCATTCGGTGCAGTAATGTTCTTCGCTTTCATCGCACTTGGAGTATTCCTCATCACATCCGCAAACACAAGAATGGATGGATATGACAGACTTCTTGCACTCAATGAATCAGGAAAGATGAGTGAAGAATTCGTTCCGAAGTCAGACAGAAAAGTCAACAAGGCACCCATTATCATCGCTGCAGTTATCGTTGCAGTATTGGCAATAGGATTCGGTGTAGCAAGATTTGTTTTCCCGCTCTTCTCAGGAGTGTTCATCAAGAATGACATAGGCGATACAATCGCTACAACATATAACCTTTCAGACGGAGATAACATGAATAAGGATTACAATACACAAGGTGAAGTTAATTCAATTAAGCTCGACCTTTCTGCATGCTCAGTCAACTTTGACGTAACAGACGGAGAAGGACTTCTCGGCGTCGAGTACACAGGCGATAAGCGTCTTATGCCGGAAGTATCTTTAAACAATGGTAAGCTCGTTATTACTCAGACTGGCACGAGAATCCACTGGAACATAGGAGCGATCAACTCACCTAAGCTCACTGTCAAACTCGGTAAGGATGTAAACCTCGAGAATCTCGAGATGAAGATCAATGCAGGCGATGTCAAGATAAACGGACTCAAAGGAGATTATCTTTTCGGAGACTTTGATGCAGGTAATATCATTATGGATGGCTGCGATTTCCGTAAGGCTGATATCGATGCAGATGCAGGAAATATCAAGATCTCTGACTCTTCTGTCAAGATCATGAAGATAGATACAGATGCAGGCAACATTGAGATCAAAAAGACAGCATTTGAAGATGTTCAGATCGATACAGACTTCGGTAATGTAGATCTTGATAACATTGAGGATCTTGATTCTTATGATATCGATTGCAAAGTAGATGCAGGTGTCGTTCAGATCAATAACAGCGTATCCGGAAGAAGCTACAGCGTAAAAGGCAGCGGTGCAGGCTCTATCAAAATCAATGTAGACGCAGGCAATATTGAGATCAATTAAGTTTTCAGGTCCGGCCGGCACTTCAGGTAAGAGTTGCCGGAAGGCCCCGGAATTACCGGAACTACCGGAAACAGAACGCACGTTAAGGTTAGATATATCTTAAAGGAGGCTTAAAGATGATCGATGCAAATGTGATCTCCGGTCTCTGCCAGAAGGCAATCGACATGAGATCTGAAAGTTACGCTCCATACTCGGATTTTCTGGTTGGCAGTGCAGTCCTTACGGAAGACGGTAAAGTCTTTACCGGATGCAATATCGAGAACAGCGCATTCGGCCCCTCCAATTGTGCTGAGAGAACTGCGATATTTAAAGCCGTAAGTGAAGGCTGCAGGGATTTTGCTGCCATAGCGATAGCCGGTGGAAAGAGAGACGGAGAGCTGCAGTATTGCGCGCCCTGCGGTGTCTGTCGGCAGGTGATGAGAGAATTCTGTAAGCCTTCTTTCAAGATATATCTGGCAAAGAGTGCAGATGACTATAAGGAATTCACATTAGGTGAGCTCCTTCCGGAAAGCTTCGGCCCGGATAACTTACGTTAAGACTTCGGAGGTGTTTTTTATGTCCCCGAACGTCGGATATGGATCCGTTCTGGGGGGCGCCCGCAAATTACCTCCAAGGATCAGGGAATAAAGAATAGGGATAGAGTAAATAGAATCGCCGGGCAGATTTTGCCCGGCATTTTATTTGAAGGAGGACGACAGCATGAAGATAAGGAACATCTATCTTGGAAAGCAAATACCTGTTATCTGCACTACATTGTCAGTACTGTGTATTGCAGTTACATTAATCTCACAAATTATCCCCTCCACATACTTGGCGTTTGCATTTACATTCCCGGTGAAATATCCCTGGCAGCTTATTACACATATTTTCCTACAGGGAATTCCCGCAGATCTTCTTCCACCGGAACTTCCGTATTCTTCTATGGAGATTACGGCAGGACATCTGGGATATAACCTTTTGCTTATCATTCCGTTTGGAATTCTTGTCGAAAAGGTGATCAGGAGCAAAAAATTCCTGGCGCTTAATGCCGGAGCCTGGGCAGCTAATATGACAGCGAACCTCATACTTGGCATTGTCAACACAAGAGCGGGTGGTACCATTGTCGCCGCAGGTGCATCAGGAATAGCTTTCACGTACATGCCTGTCGGAATATATATCCTCTTTGTTATGGGCAGGAAATACGGATTCGGAAAACTCTTCAGGCAGGTATCGTTCTATCTTCTTATGGGGATCGCTGTGCCGACAATGGTGATGACTTTTATGCCTAACATAGCAGGCGTAACGGGGATCCCGTCGATGATAATCCACATGACAGCAATAGCTGTTGGAATTGTTTTCGCGATCGCATTCAAAGGCAGTATAAAAAGTTATTTTGATGAAACAAATATTAAATAAACTGTACATCTTTATAAGAACTAATGATGTTAAAATCTGAATTAATAATGTAGAAGGGCTTTCTGGAAAGTGACCGCTTATTACGAAATTCTATTTGGTTTGTCGATCATACTGACGCTTATATATCTTGCTATCTGGCACAAGCATTTTGATGTGCATATCACGCTCATCTTCGCATTCATTCCGATAGCTAATCTCGGCTATGCCATGCTCGCGCATTCAAGAAATCTCAATACTGCTCTTGCAGCTGTGAAGATCACTTATATCGGAGGATGCTTTCTCGCGCTCTTCATCACGCAGAGCATTTTCGGTCTTTGTCATATCAAGCTGAAAAGATGGATGAGTGCCGTGCTGACGATAATATCGATGGCAAGCTACTCATTCGTTCTTTCTATCGGCAATGCGCCGTATTTCTATAAGAGCGTAAGCTTTGAGGTCGACAAGGGAATGGGAAAGCTTATCAAGACTTATGGCTTTGCCCACACTCTGACATATGTGGTCATCACTTTCTTCATCGTCATAAGCTTCATCGCAATGATCTACAGCCTTATCAAGAAGAATGATGTATCGAATAAGACGATCATCCTCCTGATGTTCCCGGCGACTGTATCTTTTCTCAGTTACTTCATCGGAAAGGTTCTTCCTGACGGTATCGAAGCGATGCCTTTGTCTTATGTTTTCGCACAGGTTATCTATCTCATTATCGTGCACAGATTGTGCCTCTATGACATCACTGACCTGGGCGTCGATTCGCTCATACAGAAGGGCGATACGGGCTTCTTGTCATTTGATTTTGATGAGAAATACTTAGGCTCCAATGAGAGTGCGAAAAATGTTTTCCCTATCCTTAACGATATTGAAGTCGATACCTGTCCGTCCAAGCATGAGGAAGTGAAGAACACACTTTTCAAATGGCTCGAAGAGTTCAAAAGGGATGAGACAAAAGATCACTTCTACTACGAGACAAAAGATAAGATCTATCTCATTACCATCCGTTATCTTTTCGACGGCAAGCATGCAAGAGGATATCAGTTCTTCATTACTGATGACACTGACTCAAGAAAGTACATGAAGCTCCTCTCAAACTATAACGACCAGCTGTCGGCGGAAGTGTCCGAGAAGACTGAGAACATCGTTCAGATGCATAACAGGCTGATACTCAGCATGGCGACCATGGTAGAAAGCCGTGACAACTCCACGGGAGGTCACATCAGACGTACCAGTGATGTCGTCAGGGTCCTTATAGATGAGATAAAGAACGATCCGGACAGCGATAAGAAGACCATGCTCATGCTCTTCGGAAAAGACGGTCTTACCGAAGAGTTCTGCGAAGATGTTATCAAGGCTGCACCAATGCACGACCTGGGCAAGATCGCAGTCGATGACGCTGTCTTGAGAAAACCCGGCAAGTTTACTGATGAGGAATATGCAAAGATGAAGATGCATGCAGCAGAAGGTGCACGCATCGTCGATTCGATCCTTGAGGGAACAGACGATGAATCGTTCCATAAGGTCGCGGTAAATGTCGCTCATTACCACCACGAGAGATGGGACGGTTCCGGCTATCCTGAAGGGCTTGCGGGTGATAAGATCCCTGTCGAAGCGCGCATCATGGCAATCGCTGATGTTTACGACGCGCTTGTAAGCAAGCGTGTATATAAGGACAAGTTCTCATTCGAAGATGCCGACAGGATCATGATGGAGAGCTTCGGAAAGCACTTCGACAAGAGGCTTGAGAAGTACTACGTTGCTGCAAAGCCCAAGCTTGAAGCATATTACAAGCACATTAGCGAGTAACACGGGATGACAGTGTGTTTTTGTTATCTATCTGTCGACAGTAATCCTTATCCTTGCGGTGATCGTAACGGGCTTAGTGTATGTGTTTGAACGGAAGAAACCAGAGGAGGCCAAGACATGAAGAAGTGGTATGACGAAGAATATGAATTTACTGTTGAAGTAACAGGATTTCTGCACGGCGATACGACCGAGCATTACTGCAGGAACGGTGAAGAGATCGGCGATAAGTACACATGCACTTACGGGTGCCCTGTAAATCAGGACGGCTGCGGCATCTGCTCAAAGACCATGATGATGCTCTATCCTCTGATGGAAGCGGTAAGAAGCGGCGGCGACCTGGAGAACCTCGGCGGCGATTCGAAGTACACCAAGACGATTGTCTGTCCTGACGGGTGCGTGATCTTTAAGCTCACTGCAAATCCTCTCGGAAATGAGAACTTCCATAAAGGCGGATTCTGGAGCTATCCGGACGAGACGGTGTAAGCATGAACTATATAGAAATTACAGACATCAACGCACCTGAACTGGATGTGTTTTCCAGGATAACAGAGCCGCAGCTTAGAGCTTATTATGAGCCTGAGATTGGCATCTTTCTTGCTGAGACTGCGAATGTGATAATGCGTGCGATAGAGGCCGGATATGAGCCTTTATCTATGCTTGTTGAGACTGAGAGATTAGAGGCCGAGGCAGGTCCTGTTTTCGAATGCATCGAAAAGCATTGCGGCAAGGAAAAACTCGAATCGATGCCTGTCTATATAGCAGCTCGCGATATCGTTACCCAGCTTACGGGATACACTCTGGTTCGCGGCCTTTGGATGACACTCAGAAGAAGACCTGAGATGTCTGTGGAGGAATTCTGCAAAGACAAAAAGCGCATCACTGTATTGATGGATGTCGTAAACCCCACCAATGTCGGCGCGATAATCAGATCTGCTGCGGCGCTTGGAATGGACGGCGTGCTTCTTACGCACGCATCTGTTGATCCTTTGACTAGACGCTCTGCAAGAGTCAGCATGGGAACTTGCTTCCAGATCCCGTGGACTAAAGCTACGCTTGAGCAGTCGGAGGGACTTAATCTTCTTGATATCCTTCATTCATATGGTTTTAAGACTGTCGCGATGGCGCTGACTGAGGATTCCACAAGCATCGACAACGATGAGATCAGAGCGAATGAGAAACTCGCCGTGCTGATGGGATCTGAAGGGCCGGGTCTTCCTAAGGAAGTCATCGCCGCGAGCGATTACAGGGTCATGATCCCCATGTACCACGGCGTGGATTCGCTAAATGTTGCCGCTGCGAGTGCGGTGGCGTTCTGGGAACTGACGAAGTAAACCTTTTTTCGATTAACCTTATTTTCGACACATAAAAATCCAGCAGTCAAAAAGGCGATGCCCTTATTACGGGGCACCGCCTTTCTTACGGAATCAACCATCATTATGGGGGAGGTATTTGGATCATTCCGGAGATTAATAAGATATTGTTCCTGTAACAGGCTTCAGGTAGTAGTCTGAACCTGCCTCGACCGGCTTGTAACGTGTGCCTGAATAGCCGTCGCTCCAGCCATTCTTGGCGTAGTAGACGTCGCCTGTCTGGGTGTCATAAACGCGCTCTCTTCCGAGTGTTGCGTCGCTGTATGCCTGGGATGTGATGTCGCTTGAACGGTTGCTCTTTTCCCAGCTGTCCCTGAGCATTGCACTCATCTGATCAGCGTTGTAGGTGAGAGCCTTGATCGTGCCGTAGGTCTGCTTCCACACTTTATCTCGTGCTGAGTAGTAAGACTTTGTGAATTCAAGGCTTGAAAAGATCTGACCAAGCACGCCGATCCAGTCTGTGAAATCTTCAACAGGTGTAAGGAGAATGATCGTGCCTGATACCATATCCCAATTCATGTTCTTGTAAGGCATCTTAAGGTCAACCAGTGAAGAAGAGAAGAGGCCTTCGCACTTCTTGCCGCCTAATTCGCATGTCGCCTGAAGGACATCGCCGCCGTAACCGTTGGATCCGAGCTTGGACATGATCTTGAAGTTCTTATAATTGAAGTAAGATCCTGAGTTCTCGAAAAGTGACTGGGCTGTCGCTTTAGGTGAGGTATAAGCCTTTGAAGGAACAGAGATGCCGAAGTTCTTGCCTGCCTTTTTCCAGTAGTTGAAATTATCCTTTGAAGGGAAACTTAAAACGCTGGTGCAGAAGTAGAAATTCTTCAGGCCTGAAGGATCGTTTACATAGATCTCGTAACCGATCGTGTCGATGTTGTTATAACGCACGGACCAGCCTTCCGGTGCCGAGATGGTGAAGTATCCGTCATCTGAGGTGTATTTTACCCACTTGATATTGGTATTCGCATTGGGCTGGATCTTGACAGAAGGCTCAGCTGTCGTGGTGGGAGTTGTCGTGGTGGCAACTGTCGTAGGGTCTGTCATGTCGATATCGATGTCTCTTGTAGGATATGTATCGTCTGTTTCATCGGGCCCGTCAGTGTCATCAGTAGGTTCACTGTCTTCTATAGAAGGCTCAGTGTCTTCGATGATTTCTGTCTTTCTGCTCTTGTTCTTGGAACGCTTCTTCTTGGAAGAAGTATCTGCGCATGCGGCGAGTGAAGACAATACCATGCAAAGGACTAATAAGATCGCTAACTTCTTTTTCATAATGTTCACTCTCCTTCCGGAATATATACCTAGAGATTAGCAAGCAGAAATTAAGGTCGTATATATATGCATTAAAGATTGTGTTAAGCGGAAGTTAAATAAAATGTTAAAGGGGCCGCCTCATAACAGCCCCTTCAACGTCTTTGATCGATATGTAATTAACCCGTTAGAATGAGTATTCTATGCTGTCAGCGTACTTGTAATACACTTTGTCGGTTGCGGCAAGTCCGGATATCTCGACGTCAACTCCGTCTGATCTTCCGGTCGTGACTTCTTTTAATCCGCCAAGAGTTTCTTCCTTTTCATCGTAGCTTGTATAGACATATGTGCGGCCGTTCTTTTCGACCAGTGCTGCCACGGGGATGGTAAGGAATTCCTCGTCAGAACCTGTGTCGAGCGAGACAAGAGCATTCATTCCTGCCATCATCTTATCTGTCCTGTTAAGCGTAACCGTAACTGCATACTTGGTGTTGCCGGTGCTGTATGTTCCTGTGCTGCTGACAGAAGAGATAACACCTTCAAAGCTCTGACCGGAGAGGGCATCCAAAGTGACATTGACTTTCCTGCCGGTGCGGATCTTCACGATATCAAGTTCATCCACGCTGATGTCGATCGTCATCTTGCCCTGCGGAGTAATGCTGTAGATGGTATTCTCATCTACCTTATAAGATGTCTCTTTCTTGGTTGAACCCGTACTGGTAGTACCAGTTGCAGAACCGGACTGACTGCCTGTTCCTGCGAGTGAAGGATAACCTGATGCAGTTCTCGAAAAATTGAATCCGTTCTTGCCGATCCACTTCATCAGCTCTTCACGTGAAGGCCAACCGTTTTTGCCCTGATGGCCGGATCCTGACTGTCCCTGATTCTGGTTTCCTCCCTGACCGCCGGGGTTGCCGCTTTGGCCGGAATTACCGCCCTGATTGGGATCACCGCTCTGGCCACCGGAGTTGCCACCCTGATTAGGGTCATCTCCTCCTTGGTTAGGATCGCCACCCTGGTTGGGGTCGCCGCCTTGATTGGGATCACCACCCTGATTAGGATCTCCGCCCTGGTTAGGATCACCGCTCTGGCCGCCGGAATTACCGCCCTGATTCGGATCGCCGCCCTGGCCGGGATTGGTATTCTGCCCCGGATCTTCGGTCTCATCAGGATCCTTTTCTTTATCAGGGTCGTCTTCACCGGGTTCTTCGCCTTCAGGCAGAACTGCTGTCTTGATCTCATAGCTTATGACATAGTTCTCGGTAGTAGAAGGAGTGATGTCACTATCGTCCTTTACTACATCGATGTCATCGCTGAGGCCGGAGATCTCACCGGACTTCTCGGCACGGATCTCACCGGTCTCATATATCTTGAAAAGCTTTACCATCTGGTCGTTAAGCTTCTGGCGCTGTGTGAGCAGGGAGTCGTAAGCTGCGGAATGCTCAGTCTTTGTCAGATTGATCAGGTCTGCATCGGCTTTTACGGATGCGTTGTTCTTAACAACGACTTTGCTGGTGATGCCCTGATAACCTGTGATCTTAAGGCAGCTGTTGATATCAAGCGTGCCGTTTCCGATCTCATTACCTTCTGAATCAAGGATGGTTACCTTGTCTTCATAAGCGGCAGTGCTGTCAGATATCGTGACGGTCGTGGTACCTCCCGCGATGGAAGACACGCGGCCGGCTTCTTTCTTGCCGTTTGAAAGCTTAACTGTGACGGTGTCTCCGACCTGCAGTGCAGAGGTGGAATTGAAGTCGACCTTCATGAGACCGTCAAGAGATATGAGGATCAATGAGCCATGCTTTGTCATGGCGTCGACAATTGAAGTTCCTGCTGATGCGTAGATGGCCTTGATTCGTCCGGCTGCAGGTGCTTTTATCTTTGAATAATCCTTGCTTGATGCCGTTGACTTAAGTTCCTTATCAAGTGTACCTATAAGTGTCTTTATGTCGTTGATGGCGATCATGACGGAAGCTTTGTTGACTCTTGCGATAAGGTCACCTTCGCTTACGATATCACCGTTTGAGACGGCATAGGATTCAATGTCGATATCTCCCGGCAAAGTGAATGCTTCCGCGCTTTCTGTCTTAAGTGTTCCGCCTGATAAGAATACTGTCTGCAAAGTCTTTGTGGTGATCTCGGCAGAGACTACTTTCTCTTTAACAGTAATGGAAGACGTATTTACAGCTGCAGGTGAAGGGAGGGCCCTTAACAGGATCGCACCGATAAGAACAGGGATGAAGATAAGGAACCAGACTTTGTGCTTCCTCTTGGGCTTGATGACTTCATCGTCTTCTTTTGTTGCTTCAATGCTTTTCGCGTCAGCCTTTTCTTCTTCACCAATATTGATCTGTGATGGCCCTGCCTTTTTACGTGAAAGCTTTACCAGCATGAAGATGCAGAATGCATCTGCCAGCGCGAAAACTATCACCAGGGGGATCCATATCTGACGGATGGTGCGCAAGAAACGGTAGGTGCCGGTCATTCTTCTGAAAGATCCGTAAGAACGGGTTGAGCCATTGTCTCCGCTGCCGGAATTGTTGTTGTCAGTTTTATCGGATGTGTTTTCCTGTCCTGATTCCGAAGTGCTGCTGCGGTCGCGCTTGCCGCGCTGCCTGTTCTGATTCTGATCAGATGGATCACGGTTCCAGTTTCTGTTCTGGCTTCCCTGTCTTTCTCCAGTCGAATCAGGCTCTGAGCTGTCAGGGAAAGATGCATCAGGGATATTCTGCGGATCAAAATCAGCATTGTCATTACTGATGCCTGATGGTCTTGTATAGCCCTGATAGTTCTGGCTGCCGTTACGTGAGAAACGGGGTGTGCTTGCAGGTACTGCAAACCTTATGATCAGGGTGGCTGCAAGGAGCAGTGTGAAAATCACGGCTAGAATTGTATAGAATACTTTCGATTTGAATATCTTCATGTAAGATCAACCTCCGTAATGCAGTGCATCGATGGGTTTCATTTTCGCTGCCTTGTTGGCAGGATAGAGACCGAAAATGATTCCTATCAGGAAGCAGAAACCTACAGCCACCAAGATGACTGTGCCGTCCATCTTAAAGGTCATGCTAAGACTCGATACAACTATTCCGATAACGCGGAGGATCGCCCAGGACAAGCCTATTCCGACAGCGCATCCCATCATGCAGAGAATGACTGCTTCCAGAAGGAACTGCTGCAGGATGACGCGCTTTTTGGCGCCGATCGCTTTACGGATGCCGATCTCTCTTGTTCTTTCTGTTACGGTGACGAGCATGATGTTCATGATGCCGATTCCGCCAACGATAAGCGAGATCGCGGCGATGCCGCCCAGGAGGATCGCGAGTGCGGATCTGACGCTGCTCATGGCGTCTTCCAATGCATCCTGTGATCTGATCCTGAATGCATCTTCGTCATCGTCAAAACGCTTGAGGAGAAGCTCCTTGATCTTCTCCTGCGTGAGCTGTGTAGTGGAATTCTCAGGTGCGCTTACATAGAAGGATTTGACTTCGAGAGTTGCCGTCTCACTCATCCTTACAAGACTTGTGTAAGGGATGTAAGCTGTAAGCGAATCGGAGGTAAATGCACGCGTCAGTGAATTGTCGTCATCTTTAATGACTCCTACGACCGTGAACTTTATGTTGTTCAATGTGATCTCCTGACCGATGCAGTCGGTGTAGCCAATGAGTTCCGTCGCAAGGTATTCATTGATAACGCAGACATATGTATGGTTATCTATATCTGAGGATCTGATGAATCTTCCGAGGAGGATCTCCAGATTCTGGATATCACCATAGTAAGAACTTACGCCGTAAACATCCACGGTATTTGAATTACCTTCACTTTTTCCGGTAACGCTTTCCTGTGAGAAAGCAGCTGCATTACCGACGGTGCCGTCTTTCATCCAGTTGTTCAGATCATCTAAGTGAAGGGGAGCACCTTTATTATCAGATACAGTGACCGTAAGCATATTGCTTCCGAGGCCCTTGATCGAATCAGTGACGGTGCCCGTCGCGCCGTTAACAAGGCTTACGAGGATGACCAGTGCCATTACGCCGATAATGATTCCGAGCATGGTAAGGAAAGCTCTCAGCTTGTTGTTGCCTATTGATTTGAGTGCCATCTTAAGCGTCAGCATATCTTGTCACCTCCGTGATACGGCCGTCCAATATGTTGATGCTGCGTTCAGCCTGCTTGGCAACATCGCTGTCATGCGTGATGAGCACAATGGTGTTGCCCTGCCTGTGGAGTTCTTTGAAGATCTCCATGATCTCGGCACTTGTCTGTGAATCCAGATTGCCGGTAGGTTCATCTGCAAGTATCAGGGAAGGACCTGTGGCGATGGCTCTGGCAATTGCCACACGCTGCTGCTGACCGCCCGAAAGCTCGGTCGGATAGTGCGATGCACGCTTTTCGAGTCCTACACGCTGCAAAGCGCTTTCGACTCTTCTGTCACGCTCTGCACGCTTCATCTTCTGGTAGATGAGCGGGAGTTCGACATTCTCTTCAGCTGTCAGTTTCTGGATGAGATTGAAGTTCTGAAAAACAAAACCGATCTTCTTATTCCTTACTGCAGCAAGTTCATCTTCGGAGTAATCTTCTATCGGAATGCCGTCAAGCGCATAGGCACCGTCATCAGCTATATCAAGGCAGCCGATAATGTTCATCAGGGTGGACTTGCCGCTGCCTGAAGGTCCTATGATGCTGACGAACTCGCCTTCGCAGATGTCCAGCGATACATGGTCCAACGCATGGATCACTTCAGTTCCGACCTGATAGTTCTTGCAGACATCGCGGAGTATTATCGTTTTATTCTTTTTCATCCGTTATTACTCCCTCTGTTGCCGGAACTGCCCTGGTTACCGTTCGGGATATTATTGTTTCCGGAACGGTTGTTGCTGCCGGTTGATCTTCTGTTGCTGTTCGAATTGTTGTTGCCGGGGAAGTTATTATTTCCGTATCTTCCGGGCATATTAAAGGTGTTAGTTGTCTTTTCTTTGTAGAAGACAGTATCGCCTTCCTTAAGGCCGCTCTTGATCTCTACATAGTTGCTGTTGGATATGCCTGCTTCGACTTTGGTCATGCCGCCTAATTCATCCTTCTCGGAATCATAGGATGTGTAGACATAAGCTGTGGAACTTGTCTTCTTCAATGCATCGACGGGAATGATGAGCGTGTTCTCGACACTCGTGATATCGATGTTTGCAGACGCGCTCATGCCTGCGAGCATGCCCTTGGCCTTATCTATCTTTATAGATGCAGTATATGTCGTTACACCATTCGTGCTGGTGCCGTTTCTATCTATCTTGGTTATCTCGCCTGCATACTTGTCTTCGCTGACGGATGATATAGTGACTTCAGCTTTCTGGCCTACTGAGACAGAAAGGATATCCGTCTCATCGATACTTACCGCGACAGTCATTGTCTTGTCAGGGCAGATCTTGAATACGGTGCTTGCTGTTTCTGTGGAATCGGCCGAAGTGGAAGATGTTGAAGTGGTTTCCTTATTGTCATCTATATCAGGAACCTGGCGGATCGTTCCGTCGTAATCTGCGGTGAGAGCTCCCGCTCTGTAGATCTCTGTAAGTGAGAGAAGCTTTTCCTCAAGATCTTTTCGCTCATTCAGATACTGTTCGTAATTTGCTGTATAGGAAGTGTCTTTAAGTTTAAAGACTTCCGCACCGGCCGAGATCTTCTGATTCACCTTAACAGATACGGATTTGATCGTTCCTGCATAACCTACGATGGCGAGCTGGTCATGAATGTACAATTCACCGGTTCCAAGCTCTGTCTTGCCGTCTTTGCTCTTGACCGTTACCTTATCGCCGAATGCAGGACCGTTATCTGTCAGGATGATAGTTACTTTCTTTCCCGACTTTGCCCTGACGGTGCCGTCATAAGTCTTTTTATTGGAAGTGGTTACCTTAACCTTATTTCCGGCTTCAAGAGTATCCGATTCGATATCGACAGCCATGTAGCCATCCATCGAGAGGAGAAGAAGTGCTTTGTTATTTACCATTACGGATGATACATCGGAGTTCGCTTTGGCGTAGATCTTCTTGACACGGCCTGCGACAGCTGTCGTGATCTTCTCTGCAACCTTGTCATCAGAAGCATCCTTTACCTTCTTGTCTATCGCATCGATGCTTGCCTGGGTATCAGACATTGCAGCCAGGACTGTGGAGAGGTCTGCTTCTGCGATAACGGCACCTTTCGTGACCGTATCTCCGACCTCGACCTTCAGTTCCGTGAGTTTAACGCCTTCAGGGATCTCCTGTGTCTCCACATCGTCATCTTCAAGGCGTCCCGTGCCGTAGACGGTGGTGCTGACAGAGCCGCTCTCGACTTTTGCAGTCTTAATGCTTGCCGCTGATGTCTTGGCGAATTCATTCTTTACACGGTTCTTCAGATGAATGACAACTCCGGTAAGTATTCCTGAAGCGATCACGACACCTGCTACTATCTTGATGACCGTTGATTTCTTTACTGTTTTTTTCCTGCGTCGATGTTCCATTATCACTATTCCTTTTCATGTTTGACCGCGAAAAATCATTGGCGGATTTTTAACCTTATTTAAGTTTTACGGGTTAATCTTAAGACGTCAACTTAAAACCAAGTTTAAAGTTCGGCATTATTTTAAAATACGTGTCCTGGTCCGGGAGTGCCGTAAAATGCTAAAATATAAGTTGTTACTTCATATTCCGGACTTCGAAAAAGAGGTGTCAGATGAGAATTCTTCTTGCAGAAGATGAAAAGTCATTATCTAAAGCTTTGAAGGCTATCCTTACCAAGAGCAATTATTCCGTTGACTGTGTTTTCGACGGGGAGGAGGCCGTGCTCTATGCCATGGCAAGTGAATACGATCTTGTGATAATGGACATCATGATGCCTAAGCAGGATGGAATATCTGCCTTGAAGGAGATCAGGGCAAAGGGCAACAATGTCCCTGTCCTCATGCTCACTGCCAAGTCAGAGATCGACGATAAGGTCGAAGGTCTGGACTCTGGCGCTAACGATTATCTGACAAAGCCTTTCGCGACAAAGGAGCTCCTGGCAAGGATCAGAGTCCTTACAAGGCAGCCCGCCGTCGCAAGTGATAATCTCCTTAGATTCGGCAATCTGTCTCTCGACAGGGGAACCTTTGAATTAAGCTCTCCCAAGGGTAAATACAGACTGGCAGGCAAGGAATTCCAGATGATGGAAATGCTTATGATGAATCCCGGGATCCTCATCTCCAGCGAGAAGTTCATGGAAAAGATCTGGGGTCTTGATTCCGAGGCAGATATAAGCACCGCATGGACTTATATCTCATATTTAAGGAAGAAGCTTAGCGCGCTTGATGCCAATGTGCAGATAAGAGCCGTCAGGAACAGCGGCTACACGCTGGAGGAGATCAAATGATCAGTAAACTTCGGAGAAAGATCATCCTTATATCGATGCTGTCGGTCACGATAGTCCTGGCTTTCCTGATCGGATCCATTAATATCCTCAATTACAGAAGTGTCGTGCAGAATGCCGACGCAATACTCGAGATGCTTGTATCCAATAACGGAACATTCCCCGAGAGAACGCCGCAGCGTATGAGAGACCGTAACACCCAGCCTTCCGGCGGAGAATTCAGACGCGCTCAGATGTCTCCGGAAACAAGGTTCGAGTCGCGCTATTTCAAAGTATCTTTTAATTCCCAGGGGGATGTTACCGGCTCTGACATAAGAAGGATCGCAGCTGTTGATTCTTCACAGGCTGAAGCAATTGCTCAGGCCGTATATGCAGGCGGGAAGACAAAAGGTTTTTCCGGCGAATACAGGTTCTTAAGAAGCGATGGTGCGGACGGCACGTTCATAGTCTTCTACGACTGCGGAAGAAGCCTTGGCACCGTTAAGTCGTTCCTGGGCATAAGCCTTACGATCTCAGCGGTCGGCCTTCTCGTCGTTTTCGCGCTCATAGCAGTATTCTCAAAGGCTGCAATAAAGCCCGCTGCCGAAGCTTATGAGAAGCAGAAGCGCTTTATTACCGATGCCGGGCACGAACTTAAGACGCCTCTCGCGGTCATCAATGCCGACTGCGATGTTCTCGAGATGGAATCTGAAGACGGCGCAAATGAGTGGCTTGAAGATATCAGAAAGCAGACAGAAAGGCTGTCGGAACTTACGAACAGCCTCATATATCTTGCGAAGACCGAAGAGGGCTCGAAAAATGCACTCGTAAAGATAGAATTTCCTTTGTCTGACATAGTTTCTGAAGAGACTGAGTCGTTCAGAGGCCTTGCGAAGTCATCCGGCAAGTCGATCGAGACATCCATCACTCCGGACATCACATATAATGGCGACCAGAAGGCCATAAGACGCCTTATCTCGATCCTTATGGACAACGCGATAAAGTATTCGCCTGACGGAAGTGTTATCAGGGCTTCTCTTGTCAGGAGCGGCTCGAAAACAGTCTTCGCCGTAACGAACAAGACCTCTTCACCCGTCTCAAAAGACGACATGAAGCATATGTTCGACAGGTTCTACAGGACCGATGAATCGAGAAATTCCGAGACCGGCGGATACGGTATCGGCCTGTCAGTCGCGAAAAGCATAACCGAGGCTCATGGCGGAAAGATCTACGCTTCCGGCACAGGCGATGAGATAACTGTCACTTCCGAGATCTGAAGACGATATCATTCGGACCAAAACGGGACTGCCCTGACAAATCCTTTTTATATAAATAATTACATAACACTGGACCTCATATCGTGCTATACTGTTGCCGGCAAAAATGAATTGAGGTGTTATGACATGGCCCTGCCCAAAGATCCGTTCATGCTTTTGAGCTACATCAACACGCAGCTGAGAGACAACTTTTCGAGCCTTTCAGAGCTTGCTGCATCGCTCGGTGAGGATGAAAACGCGATCAAGGAGGCAATTGGAGCAGCCGGTTATGTTTATAACGATAACCTCAACCGTTTTGTCACCAAAGAATAATTATTTCAAAGGAGAACGTATATGAAACGCAGACCTGTAGTACTTATGGTCCTTGACGGATTCGGACTTACAGACAACAAGGAATACAATGCCATTGCTATGGCTAATACTCCCGTTATCGACAAGCTTATGGCTGAGTGCCCTTTCGTTAAGGGTTACGCATCCGGACTCGCAGTAGGACTTCCTGACGGACAGATGGGCAACTCCGAAGTAGGCCACATGAACATCGGTTCAGGAAGGATCATTTATCAGGATCTTACTCTCATCACAAAGTACATTGAGGACGGTGTCTTCTTCAAGAACGAAGACCTTCTCCGTGCCATCAACAACTGCAAAGAGAAGAATTCTGACCTCCATGTATGGGGCCTTCTCTCCGACGGCGGTGTTCACTCACACAACACACACCTCTATGCGATCCTCGAGCTCTGCAAGAGAGAGGGATTCGACAGAGTTTATGTTCATCCTTTCTTCGATGGCCGTGACACTCCTCCGGCATCCGGCAAGGATTATCTCCAGGCTCTTATCGACAAGATGGCTGAGATCGGCGTAGGTAAGGTCGCTTCAATGTCCGGCCGTTACTATGCAATGGACAGAGACAACAACTGGGACAGAATCCAGACAGCTTACGATTCACTCGTACTCGGCGAGGGCGTTAAGGCTACAGATCCTGTTGCTGCTATGCAGGCTTCATATGACGGCGGCGTAACAGACGAGTTCGTTCTTCCTACAGTTATCGTAGACAGCGAAGGTAAGCCTGTATCTGTAGTTAAGCCTAACGATTCAGTTATCTTCTTCAACTTCCGTCCTGACCGTGCAAGAGAGATCACAAAGGCTTTCTGCTACAGTGACGAGGACATCGCTGCACAGCCCGGTGACGCTTCTGACACAAAGTGCATCAAGCACCTTAAGAGAGCAAACGGCTTCATGCCTCTCACATATGTATGCTTCAAGGATTACGATGAACTTATCCCTAACAAGTTCGTTGCTTTCAAGAAGGAAGAGATCAAGAACACTCTTGGTGAATACCTTGCAGCTAACGGCTTAAAGCAGCTCAGAATCGCTGAGACAGAGAAGTATGCACACGTTACATTCTTCTTCAACGGCGGTATCGAAGAGCCCAACAAGGATGAAGACCGTACACTCGTTCCTTCACCTGCAGTTGCCACATATGACCTTAAGCCTGAGATGAGCGCTCCTGAAGTATCAGAGAAGCTCGATGCAGCTATCTGCTCTGATAAGTATGATGTAGTAATCATCAACTTTGCTAACCCTGACATGGTCGGCCACACAGGTGTTCTCGAAGCAGCAATTAAGGCAGTAGAGAGAGTTGACGCTTGCGTAGGCGGCGCTGTTGAAGCAGTTAAGAAGATGAACGGCGTTCTCTTCATCTGTGCTGACCACGGCAACGCTGAGCAGATGATGAACCTCGAGACAATGCAGCCTCACACTGCACACACAACAAATCCCGTTCCGTTCATCCTCTACAACTATGATCCTGAATACACACTCCGTGAGGGAGGCCGTCTCTGCGACATCGCTCCCACACTCCTCGAGATCATGGGACTTCCCCAGCCTGCAGAGATGACAGGTGAGTCACTTCTTATCAAGAAGTAATAATTGATCAATAGCCTTTAAGGCTCCGCGAAGGAGGCTGTCTCATAAGAGATGGCCTCCTTTTTGTTGCTGGTGTTATTTTTGAGCATGATGATCTGAAAAATCCAAGCAGCACTCCACGCACGCGTGGACTTATGCTGGGAGAATGGCCTAAAAACCGTAAAAATCCAAGCAATACTCCAAGCACGCTTGGACTTATGCTGGGAGTTTAAGCCGGAAGATGGTAGCCGTCAGCAAACCGCCTTACTGTTCAGTTTTCGAAAAAGGAAGCGTCATGGTATCCGCACCAAGGAACATCTTGGCATCCGGATCTTTGATAGGGACGGTAACAGAGATCACGCCGTAATTGTCGATCGTGCCGGGAAGCACATCAACACCTGAGTTCAAAGCGATCTGGTTGTCATTTACCGTATATCTGCCGGAACTGTTCATGCTTGATATATCGACAGACTGGATCTTTTTGGAGATCTCTTCCAGGATCTTCTTCTTCATGTCAGCATAATCCTTGTAGCCTGCAATCTTGGAGAGGGCATCAAGACCTGTCTGGGAAGTGGTGCCAAGGTAACTCATTATGATCTTATCGATATTTCTCTCGGCAAATGACTTGATGTTTGATTCAAGGCCGTCGCGGTCGACAGTGAGCTTATAATTGCCGTTATCCAGGATGAGAGTAGAATTTACAATGATCCTTCCGTCAAGATCTGAAGGCATCTTGATCTTGAATTCGGAGGCTACATAAGCGGTGAACTTATCAGTGACATCCACGGACGAACTATACTTTCCGTCGACTTTTTTGATGTCTATGGAGAATCTCTTATAGTTTAAGAACGCTGCGAATTCTTCCGAGTCGATATTAACTATTGCCCAGACATATGCGGTCCTTACCATTTTGCAGTTATACTTTAAAGTCTTTGTGCCGCATGAATTAACGGCATTCACGATCTCAGGGATCGAGTTAAACTGCTTGCCTGCAAGTGTCTCGTAATCTGCCATTGTGATCTCGATATCTATGGTGCCCTTGTTGCCCTTGATGCTTAAGGTCGACTCGTTGATCTTGTAGGTCATTGTAGACCTTACTGCAGCCTGGAAAGCCTTCTCCTCAATGGTGGGATTAGCGTTCATGTTGAATACTTCAGTTACCGGATTCATCGCATCGTTAGGAGTGTAGAGAAGATTATTGACGGCAACTGGATCGTCAGCGATAACTGCCTGGGGAAGCTTATCTACTGTCGCAAGGAATGCGCCTCTGGCGATCGGAGGCATCTTACCGAAGAATGAGAATACTTCCTGGAAGCTAGAAGAATCGAAGTTGGTGACAAGCCACTCTTTGTCGATCTTCTTAAGCTCGGCATTGACCTTTATGGTCTTAACAGGGCATTTTGATACTGCATCTGCGAGTGCTGCGGCATCCGCATAATCTCCGCCCTGAAGTGTATCTACATCTGCTATCGTGAACTCGATGGGGCATGTTGCCTCATCTTTCTGGATGTCGATCTGATCGCTCTTGATCTCGGCTTTTAAGGTATCGAATACAGCTGACTGGTACGCCATTTCTTCGTTGGTGTACATGGTCTTGCCGAGGGTTTCTTTGAAAGATTTTTTGAAGTCGCGCTTAAGGCCGTCGGTGCAGTCGAGTATGTCGGAAGCGTTCCTGTCTTTGATGCCGTCAACAAGTTTGGTAGTTACTTCTAATACTTTAGACTTCGCGAAAAATGAACATGAACAGAAGACGAGCAGGATCACCGCGATCGCTAATAAGAGGGCTGTGATTCTCGCAAATCTCTTGTTCATGGCCTCGTCTGTCCTTTTCTGTAATTATCCTAACAATACCTACCGCCACGTGTTGCGTCAAGGTAAATATAATGTGAATAATGAGGAAATACCGCTGTTTTGAGGGGGTGGTGTCATTGAATTCCCAAAACGATTTTTATAAAATTTAGTTTAGAAACATGCGGCCTTAACCGGCCATACGAATATACGGGAGGAAAGCCTTATGGACAAGAAGAGACTCATTACCAGAAGCGATTTTGACGGACTTGTTTGCGCTATGCTGCTCAAAGAACTGGGTATTATTGATGAAATTAAGTTCGTTCATCCTAAAGATGTTCAGGACGGAAAAGTTGATATTACCGAGAATGACATCACCACGAACCTTCCGTTTGATCCGAGAGTCGGTCTCGCTTTTGACCACCATGAGAGTGAGCTCATAAGAACTGATCATGAGGCGTTTGGCGACAAGTACATCTGCATCTGCGAGAAGTCTGCTGCAAGAGTAGTATATAACTACTATGGCGGCGCTAAGACATTCAAGACGGTTACAGAAGAGATCATGCTCGCAGTCGATAAGGGTGACTCAGCTGACTTCACGGTTGATGAGATCCTTAATCCTACTGACTGGGTACTTATGAACTTCATTATGGATGCCAGGACCGGTCTTGGACGCTTCCATGATTTCAGGATCTCCAATTACCAGCTCATGATGGAGCTTATCGATTACTGCACAAACCACACTATCAAGGAAGTGCTTGCTCTTCCTGATGTTAAGGAACGTACGGATATGTACTTCGAGCAGCAGGAACTGTTCAAGAAGCAGCTTCAGGAAGTTACTAAGATCTACGACAAGGTTGCTGTTATCGACTTAAGACCTCTTGAGACGATCTATACGGGCAACAGATTCATGGTATATGCGATGTGGCCTGAAGTTGAGATGAGCGTTCATGTTGCATGGGGCTTCAAGAAGCAGAATACGGCAGTCATGATCGGTAAGTCTATCGTTAATAAGAATGGTACCACTGATATCGGTGAGCTCTGCCTTGCATATGGCGGCGGCGGACATACCAATGCGGGCACATGCCAGCTTGAGAATGACAAGGTCGATGAAGAGCTTCCTAATATCATCGCAAGACTCAATGAGCATGAATAAAAAGAATAACTAATCAATATTGATTTAAGTTATTATATAGTCTGGTTTCTTTGATAAAGAGGCCAGACTTTTTATTTAGGGGAGAAAGTACATCATGAAGATAAATAAACTGATTGCCGCAGCCCTCAGCGTCTGCATGATCACAGGCGCAGCAGGATGTGCGGGCAATACATCCGGTACTTCCAGGGAAACAGAGTCAAAAGCAACTGAGACCACGAAAGCTTCAGAAAGTGAGACGGAAACTGTTGTGACAGATACTTCGGAAAGTGATACCACAACAGCTGCCAATGACTATAAAGACTGCATCGATGCATGCATCTGGTTCCTTAATTCAGAGAAGGACCATATCAAAGCAGTCGGGAAAACTTTCAGCATGAATGAGCTTGTCGGAACATCTGACCTTAACGGAGACGGTCTTCCTGAGCTTTATTATTATACAGAAGATGAGCCCGGCTTCAGCGCAAAGTTCGCGGTCCGTTCGTATCTGCCGTATGCAGGTGAGATGGCCGATTATATCGTGATACCGAATGTAATCTATCAGGCAGGTTCTGGCGGAGGACTTCTCGTATATAAGACGGATAAGGAACTCATACTGACCACATGGGGCGGAGAGGAATTCCAGACGCACTACTCCACTGAGGTGCATTCCCTTAAGGATTTCAGTCTCATTGCCTCATATTCACTGATCGAATACGAGGATTATAACTACGATACCGGAGTCTCAAAGTTCAGATATGAGTGCAAGAAAAATAACGGCGAGACGATCACAAAAGAAGACTACGACAAGGTGATCAAAGACTATGTCGAAAGAACACAGGAACTCATTGTAAGGAACTTCGATCCTGCAGATTCAGATAATGAAGCACCCCTTAAAAAGATGAAGGCAACGGGGCTTAAGAGCTACGAAGATGCGGTTGAATATTTCAAGTCTTTGAGTTAAATTAGCAGCGCATTAACACGGACAAACGTGGATAATAAGGAGTATTTAGATGAAACTTAAAAAAGTAATAGCAGCAGTTCTCGGTATCTGTATGCTCATTGGCATTGCAGGATGTGCATCGTCAGGTTCTGCTAAGGACGTATCCAAGATCGAAGATGTTATGACCAAGTATGTTGAAGGCCTTCAGAGATTCGACTGCAACTCTGTATTAGAACTTACCAACTGGGAAGAAGACGACAAGGAATACACAGAAGCAAAAGAACTTCTCAATGCTGATTTTTACAAGAAAGAAGTCGGAGATCAGATCTTCAATATCTACACTCAGATCGCATTAACGATCAAGATCAATTATAACAAAGACGATATCAAGATCGACGGCGACAAGGCTACCGTAAAGGTAAGATATGAGCTTGTCGGATGGGGCAGCATTTTCGCTGATGCCAATGAAGACTACGCTGAAGTTCTCGAGAAGATCATGACTCAGAGACAGTTCATCCCTGTTAACGGCAAGATCTCTTTGGAGAAGGAAAAGGGTGAGTGGAAGATCTCCGAGATCCCTGAATTAAGAGAAGTATATTCATTCGTATTCGCACTTCCTTATATCGATTCCGTTGATCCTACAAATACAGATCCTACAGCTGAGACAACTGAGCCTTCCGTTAAGGGAACAGACTTCCCCGACAGCTATAAAAAGGCTATCAAGGCATATCAGGAAGTGCTCGCTTCTCACAAGGCTGAAATCACATCAGTGAAGGAAAACTTCAATGTCGAGCCGACAGGTCTTTACGACATCGACGGCAATGGCATCCCGGAGCTTTATTTCTTCGCTGACAGCGGCAACAAGTATTCTGCAAAACTTTGCATCTTCACTTATAACGAATATGCAGGAGAAGCTATCCAGATCGTCTCTGAGGATGATGTTCTTTCGAACGGCCAGTCAGGCGGAGACTACATGGTATATGCCACATCAAACAGGCTCGTCATCTGCACGACAAGAGCTGAGACCACATCATATACAGTTAACAGCATAGTTTATAACTTCAGCTGGGATGTAATTTCCGAATACAGCCGTTCTGAAATCTCAGAAGATGACAAGGAGGAGTATTCCTACAAGTATAAGCTGGACGGTACTGAGATCGATAAAGACGAATACATGTCTGCCATCAAGGAGACTGTCAGCAATGCCAAGATCGTATTGGGCAGAAAGTTCAGACTCTCATCCAACGATCCCGAATTTGACCTCCTTAAAACGGATGCAGTATCTCTTAAGAGCTACGATGCAATGGTAGAGTATCTGAAGACACTGGCATAAGATTTAAACCGGTTTTAATCTCAAAGCCCCGCAGCAATATTGCTTACGGGGCTTTTATTTATTATTTCTGTCCCAATAAAATGAACAAACAATAAACACTGTACTTGGGCTACTTTACCATCAAGGTCAGTTCTTGATAAAATATACAAAACCTGTGAATTGGAGGTTCCGGTCATGGATGCATTATTATTTGCAAAGGCAGCCAGGGAAGAAAAGGATGCTATGCTCGAGTCATATCTCAGCAGCGCAGATTCTATGGCAGGTGAACAGATCGCGAAGCTTAAGGCTGCAGGCGCCAGTGATGAACTCTTAAGAGAGGTCTTCAATTCCGTCCTGACAGACTGTTTCTATAACATCCTTCTCGGAATCGACGGACAGATGCCGATCGGATCTTTGGGAGAGAGAAGCTACAGACTTCTTGCACCTGACAGCACAGTCATCTCCAATGCGAGCGGATCGCTTGCAGAAGCAGCATACGAAGCTTTCTACGGAGAAGAGGGCTGATAATCTTAAATCAGATATTTCAGGGACCGCCTATAAGTGCTTCACTTGAGGCGGCCCCTTTTTTATTGCTTATTTTGTTGTCACGGGAATTACTTCGGAGCCCAGACTATCCATACGAACAGATATCCTACGATAACGGCTGTAAGCGTGAAGGGAACACCGATCTTCATGAAGTCGCCGAAGCCGACTTCGTGTCCTTCTTTTCGAAGCATGCCGACACCGGCGATATTTGCGGATGCACCGATAGGTGTTAAGTTGCCGCCCAATGTCGCACCGACAAGAAGTCCGAAGTAGAGGAAGTGCGGCTCGACATTCATCGCTGAAGCAACGCCTGCAAGGAGAGGCAGCATCGTAGCGACGTAAGGGATGTTGTCGATAAATGCAGAGATAAGGACTGAACCCCATACGATGATGGAGAAGAGAACGAATCTGTTGGAGCCGCCGAAGCTTGCGATAAAGCCAGCGAGGTCATCGATGACACCGACTTCCCTTATAGAGGCGATTACCACGAAGAGACCTGTAAGGAGAAGCATCGTATCGTAGTCCATAGCCTTTAACGAATGCTTCATTCCCTCTGTGCTCTTCTGCTTGATGAGTTCCCAGATGATAGTGAGGACACCGCAAGCCATGCAGATGATGCCATTTGTCCACGGGTGGGTATCAGGGATGAAAGATGCGATGATGAGGAGAACAACGTGGCCCAGCATCGTGATGGTGGGGACATAGTCCGTGACAGGAGTATGCTCTGTGCTGTTAACGGGTTCTTTGTTCTTCCTGAACATGATCATCATGAGCGGGATCGTGAATATCGCGCCGAGTTCCACTGCGAAGAACATGCCGGGTCTGCCGTTCATGTAGAAGAAGTCATTGAAGTTCATATTGTCTGCTGCAGCGAGCATGATCGAAGTCGTGTCGCCGACGAGAGTTGCAGCGCCCTGAAGATTGGAAGAGACGGCGATGCAGATGATCATCGGAACAGGATTGATCTTGAGCTTCTTGCAGATCGCAAGACCTACGGGTGCTACCATGAGAACGGTTGCAACGTTGTCGATGAATGCGGAGATAATGCCTGAGAAAAGTGACATCAGGATCGTTACCCACAATACATTCTTAGAGATCCTTAAGAGGGATTCGGCGATCTTGTTTGGCATCTTGGATTCGATGAAATAATCCACGATGACCATGGTGCCGAAAAGCATCATCAATACATTCCAGTCGATGGAGGGAAGCACTTTCTGCAGTGGAAGCGCCTGTACGACGACCATCAGTACTGCGGCACACAAGGCGACGATGGCACGGCGCTTGGGCAGTACTATCATCAGGATGTACATTACGAGGAATATTCCGATTGCGATAATCTTTGTCATTGGTTACCCCTTAAGAGTTGGTTTTTGATTTGCTGCTGAATACAAATCTTTGCTGCACAGAGTAGCTTATAAGGAACAGGATGGTATCGGTGATCACTTTTACAAGTGTTTCCCATGAACCGGGGAATATCATTACAAAAGCAGTTACGATGCCCGCGCTCAGGCACATCTGAATGATCGCCAGAAGCGCATATTTGGTAAGAGAAGTTCCTTTGGAAGCCTTGCTCTTGAATACGAATTTATAGTTGATCAGATAGTTGTATACGGCTGAAATGACTCTTGCTCCGACGGTGGCTAATGTTATATAGATGGCCGCGAATGAATCCTTGAGGAGGAATACGAAAAGATGGAACAGTAATATGTCGATGACGAATGAAGACAGGGAAGCGAAGATGAATTTGACGAACTTCTTTCCAAGTATCTTATATATCCTGATCGAATCCTTGAACGGATCAAAATGAGTCTGGTGGCTTTCCTTGGAATCGTAGATAGTCTCGATCGGGACCTCAGTAAGCTCATATCTTCCCGCGCATTCCAGAAGCATCTGTGTCTCGTATTCGAAGCGCTCACCCTTGCAGTCTATGAGTTCTCTCATGAACTTATAGGGGATCCCTCTAAGACCTGACTGTGTATCGCTTACCTTCATTCCTGAGACATATGCGAAAACTTTTACCGTCAGAGTATTTCCAAACCAGCTCTTCCACGGGATATCCTCTTTCTTGAACTGACGCACACCGAGGATGAGGTTGTCCGGATGTTCCTTGAGAGTATTGATTATGGTAGTGATGCAGTCGGGAGAATGCTGTCCGTCTGAATCGGCGGTTACACAGCCTATTGCGTCAGGCATGTTTTCCGAGATGTATGAGAATGCAGTCTTTAAAGCGCGGCCCTTGCCTCTGTTGGGACGGTAGGAGATAAACTTTCCGCCGCGTTTTGTGATGATGGATTCTGCTTCCTTGAAGATATCATCGTACTTTTCGGATGAACCGTCGTTAACGATGATGACAGGTCCCATGCCTTTCTCGTCAAAAGCATGGAGCAAAGTAATGAGCCTGTCGTCAGGTTCATACGAAGGTATTACTATCGGAACAAGTGCCGAACTGTTGATCTCATCTTTTCCCATAGCACCTATATTAACACAAAGGATCAAGCAGACTTTGACTTATAAAGGATCTTAAGAAGGACGGGGGCCAGGATCGAACTTACGAGGATCATGAGGATTACCGCCGTGAAATAGTCGGAGGTGATAAGACCTGCAGAAAGACCTTTCTGTGCCGTGATGAGTGCGACCTCGCCTCTGGTCATCATACCGACGCCGATCTTAAGAGAATCGTTGAAGTTGAATCTGCAAAGCTTTGCAGTAGTTCCGCAGCCGATGATCTTCGCGATGCATGCCACGATGACGAATGAGACAGAGAAGAAGAGCAGCATGGGATTCATGCTCGCAAAAGAGACTTTAAGTCCGATGCCTGCGAAGAAGATCGGAGCGAATACCATGTAGGAGCTGACGTCGACCTTACGCTCAACGTACTTAACATCATGAAGGTTGCAGAGGACTACACCTGCGACATAAGCGCCTGTGATATCTGCGATTCCGAAGTATCTCTCAGCGACATAAGCCATGAACATGCAGTAGCAGAGCGCTGCGATAGGGATACGTCTTGTATGCTCGTATCTCGCATCAAGCCACTTGAATGCCTTATAGATGATGAAGCCGGATACGATGGCAATCGCGAAGAATGCGATCGCCTTGAGCATTGTGAGCCAGACAGAAGAGCCTGAACCCTTTGCGCTTAATACGAATGTGAGAACGACGATTACGATTACATCGTCGATGATGGCTGCACTTACGATAGTCGTACCGACCGTGCTGCTCAATTTGCCGAGTTCCTTAAGTGCTGCAACTGTAATGCTTACGGATGTTGCCGCCATAAGGGTTCCAATGAACAGGCCCTTGATGAACTGGTCGGAGCCGACAGGACCGAAGCCATAGAAACTCATGAAGAGGACTGCGCCGAGGCACAGAGGAACGAAAACACCGGCGCAGGCAATGGCTGTAGCCTTAAGACCGGTTGCCTTGAGCTTTTTCATGTCTGTTGAAAGGCCTGCTTCGAACATGAGCATGATGACACCGATCTCGGCCATCTTGCTGATAAAGTCAGACTGGTTGACGATGCCAATAACGGCAGGTCCAAGAAGCAGTCCAGCGATGATCTCTCCGACGACCTCAGGTGCGTGGAGCTTACGTGCGAGGATTCCGAATGCCTTCGCAACAAAAAGTATCAATGCTACATCAATTAAAAAACGAAGACTTTCCAAATCATTCACTTCCAATCAGATCAATGGGTTTTACCCGTGCCTCAAATTCACCGCTACTAGTTATATCACGCATTGTCAGAGGGTACAGATTGCATTATGTACAAACTTCTAATATTTATAGGGTCTTTTAGGTATAAAAATGATATTATAGGGTGTTGTATTATGACCTGGCACGTCCCGGGCCAATGGTGGAGGCATATTAATGAAACAGCTTGAATATCCTTACGATTCTGACTTTATCCTTCGCAAGAAGAAGGCTATCAGAAGAGAACTCCTTGCCAGGGAAGGCATCCAGTATGTCGAGAAGAAGATCGCGATACTGGGCGGTTCCACGACAAGCGATATCAAGCAGATACTTGAGCTTTTCCTTTTAAACTACGGCATCAAGGCAGATTTCTTTGAGTCCGAGTATAACAAGTATTACGAGGATGCCGTTTTCGGGAATCCCGAGCTGGACGAATTTGCTCCTGATCTGGTTTTCGTACACACAACATCAAGAAATATCGCCAGATTCCCTCAGGTAACTGATTCAGCTGACCAGATCGACGCGCTTGTCGAAGAGACGATGGGCAGATTCGAGCAGATCTGGCAGGCACTCGCAGAGCGTTATAAGTGCACGGTCATCCAGAACAACTTCGAGCAGCCTTTCTACAGGCTCCTTGGAAACAGTGACTTCACCAATATCCACGGAAGACTTAACTTCATCAACAGACTTAATGACAGATTCTGCGCTTATGCCCAGAGCCATCAGAACTTCTTTATCAACGATATCAACTATGTATCGGCTGTTTACGGCATAAAGAAGTGGGCAGATCCTGGCGACTGGTACAGATATAAGTACGCTTTAAGCGTTTCTGCGATCCCTGACTTCGCATTCAACCTTGCTCACATCATCAAGGCTGTCTATGGCAAGAACAAGAAGGCGTTCGCACTTGATATGGACAATACCCTCTGGGGCGGCATCGTAGGTGATGACGGTCCGGAGAACATCAAGGTCGGCCACGAGGATGCTGAGTCTGAGCTCTTTACCGAGTTCCAGCAGTACATCAAGTCCCATAAAGACCTTGGAATCCTTCTTACCGTTGCTTCAAAGAACGATGAGGAGAATGCTCTTGCAGGCCTTGCAAGACCTGATTCCACGCTGAAGAAGGATGACTTCCTCATCATCAAGGCCAACTGGGATAACAAGGATATCAATATCGCGAATACCGCCAAAGAGATCAATATCGGTTCTGACAGCTTCGTCTTTGTCGACGACAACCCTGTCGAGAGAGCGCTTGTAGAGAATCAGATCCCCGGAATCTCTGTTCCTGAGGTAGGCGCGCCTGAGACTTATATCAACATAATAGACTCCAACGGATACTTCGAGGTTACCGGAATCTCCGAAGAGGATATCAAGAGAAGCGGAATGTATAAGGCAAACATGGAACGCGCCAAGGCTTCCGCACAGTTCGTTGATTACGACGAGTACCTGAGATCCCTTGAGATGACTGCTGAGATCAAGCCTTTCGCTCCTGTTTACATGGCACGTATCGCTGAGCTCACCAACAAGAGCAACCAGTTCAACCTGACAACAAAGCGCTGCAGCCAGGCTGACATCGAGAAGTTTGCGGCAGATCCCAAGTACATTACGCTTTACGGCAGACTTGAGGACAAATTCGGTGATAACGGCGTTGTCGCAGTAACATTCGGACACGAAGAGGATTACGGTAATGATAAGTTCTTCCATATCGACCTCTGGCTCATGAGCTGCCGTGTCTTAAAGCGCGGTATGGAGTTTGCGATGATGGATGAGCTGATCGAACAGGCAAAATCCAGAAATATCACCAAAATTAAAGGCTATTATTATCCGACTGCAAAGAATAAAATGGTCAAGGATTTCTACGAGCTCCAGGGCTTCGAGAAGATAAGAGAGATGGAAGACGGCACATCAGAGTGGCTTCTCGATCTTTCAGAACCGCACAAGAGCGGCAATGTAGCGATCAAGGTCAACTGATATCACTGTCATAAAAAGGAGATAAAGATATGTCCAGAGAAGAGATTTACGACAAGCTTAATGAAGTATTCCAGGATGTTTTCGACGATGAGGACATCACAGTTAACGATTCAACAGTAGCTTCAGACGTTGACGGCTGGGATTCATTAGAGCACATCAATCTTATTGTCGCTGTCGAGAGATGCTTCGGTATCAAGTTCACGATGGGCGAGACGACCGGCCTCAAGAACGTCGGCGAGATGGTTGACAGGATAATAGCTCACCTCGGATAAGGTATTCTGATGTCGTTAGTATCCTCGTTATTTCTTGTATTTGTTGCTGCAGTCCTGCTGCTCTATTACATCGTTCCCAAGAGCATAAGACTCTGGGTCGTAATTGCGGCAAGCCTCGCATTTGCAGCATTCTTAGGTTTTTATACACTGCTTTTCGTGCTCATATCGGCAGTCCTCTGTTATGTCGGAGGTCTTCTTGCCGGCCCTTCGAAAAGCAACGCATTCCGCAATGTCTTTACAGTCATTACGGTAGTGATCAACATAGCTCTTCTCTGCGCCGTTAAGTACTACAATGTGCTCGGCTTTGCAGCAGAGAGACTGAATCTTCTTTTCGGTGCATCCGAAACATCCAACACATTCTTCCTCTATGCAGTTCCTGTCGGAATGTCATTTTATGTCCTTCAGACAACGGGTTATATCCTTGACTGCAGATGGGAGAAGATCGCGCCCGAGAAGAATTTCTTCAAGGTACTTCTTTTCGCGACATACTTCCCGCAGCTCATGTCGGGTCCTATGAACACATATGCGAACCTTTCCGCTGAATTCGAGAGAGCCAAGGAAGTTAAGTTCTCATTCGAGAGGATCTCTGACGGCGCGGTAAGGATCGCATGGGGCTTTTTCAAGAAGCTCGTCATTGCAGAGCGTGCCGCAATAATCGTAAATATGGTCTATGGCGACCACAATACGTTTACCGGATGGTATGTTCCGATCGGAGTATTCTTCTTCGCGATCCAGCTCTACAGTGACTTCTCCGGATGCATGGAGGTCGTTAACGGCGTTTCCCACATGCTTGGCATAGAGCTTCCCGAGAACTTCAACTGCCCGTTCTTCTCCAAGACCGTACAGGAATACTGGAGAAGATGGCATATCACACTTGGTGCATGGCTCCGCGACTACATTCTCTATCCTGTGCTCAAGTCCGCTCCGCTCATCAAGATCGGTGACTGGGCAAAGGCAAAGTTCGGCAAGAAGAACGGCAAGAAGGTTCCTACATATATCGCCCTGTTCATTCTCTGGTTTGCAGTAGGTTACTGGCACGGCGGTCTCTGGAACTACGTCATCGGTTCCGGTATCCTGCACTTCATCTATATCGTTCTCGGCATGATATTCGAACCTGTATCCAAGAAGATCCGCCCGAAGATCGGAGCAGACAAGCTCTACTTCAGGATCTTCCAGTCCGTAAGAACATTCATCCTTATGCTCACAGGATTCGTATTCTTCAGATCTGCCACGGTTATGGACGCTGTCGATATGTATGCAGCGATCTTCCGCAAGGGCGGTGCAGCTCTTAACTGGGAGAACTTCTCTTCCACAGGAATGGATCTTGCTAATCTCATCGTTCTTGCAGTTGCAGTTCTGCTCGTTCTTGCAGTTGACGCTTACAAATATGTTCCCAGTGAAGATGACAAGCCGAAGTCCGCTATCGCTTTCTTAAGAAGCAAGGGTATCGTCATTCTCTGGGCTGCATTCATGGTGCTCGTAGTAGCTACCCTGATCTTCGGAAGATATGGCTTAGGCTATGACTCCGGCTCATTTATTTACGCCAGAATTTAAAGGAGGATATAAAAATGAATATTGTTTGTCTTGATATGGAAGGTGTTCTCGTACCTGAGATCTGGATCGAATTCTCTAAGAAAACAGGTATCCCTGAACTCACACGTACCACCAGAGACGAGCCTGATTACGACAAGCTCATGCACTGGAGACTTGATATCCTTAGACAGCACGGCCTCGGCCTTAAAGAGATCCAGGATGTTATCGCTTCCATAGATCCTCTTCCGGGTGCAAAGGAATTCCTTGATGAACTCCGCAAGGACATGCAGGTCATCATCATCAGCGATACTTTCACACAGTTTGCTATGCCTCTTATGGCAAAGCTCGGCTATCCTTCTCTGTTCTGCAACTCTTTGATCGTCGGCGAAGACGGCATGATCGAAGACTTCAAGATGAGAATTACAGATTCCAAGCTCTCCACCGTAAAGGCTCTCCAATCTATCGGTTTTGAGACCATCGCTTCCGGCGACTCATATAATGACCTCGCCATGATCAGAGCATCCAAGGCAGGCTTCCTTTTCAGAAGCACAGAGAAGATCATCGCAGATAACCCGGATCTTCCTGTTTACGACGAGTTCGACGATCTCCTCGCTGCCATCAAGGCTGTTCCGGATTGCAACTGATATCTGCTTTTGATTTTTCAGGGCTCACCGCTGCGGTGGGCCTTTTTTATTTGTCGTGTTTGTATCCCGACTCAGCGAAAAAGCCGTTCATGGGATACGTTTTAAGGTGAGAAGAAAATCAGTCCTTATATGCCTTAGGAAGATTCCAGCCGTAGTGGGCTGCGCAAAAGCGGATGACACAGACGAAGAAGAAGCCGGAGAGCATTGCCGCCTCGGCAGAGCCTGTGATGACATATAAGATATATACGACTGCAGCACCTATGATAGAGGCGCAAGCGTAGATGTGCTTTACGAAAATATAGGGCATCTCGAGTGAGAGGACATCTCTTAAGACACCGCCGCCGACACCTGTTACGACGCCAAGGAAGATAACGAGGAAGGCGTTATTTGCATGAGATCCGAGAAGACCTGTGTGGACACCGTCAGCAGTGAACGCCGCAAGTCCTACTGTGTCGAACCAGAAGAAGATCTTGTCGTATATCGCACGGGTCTTCTCTGAGACGTTTTTATTGTTCTTGTGCTGCCACCAGACGAATATGAATGTGATGTTGGCAGCGATCGCAGCGATGATAACGAAGAACGGATTCTTGAAAGCTGCAGGAGGGGTGGAGCCTGTGATGAGGTCTCTGATGATTCCGCCGCCGGTTGCCGTAAGAAGAGCCAGGATATTGACTCCGAAGATATCCATCTTCTTCTTGATTCCGGCCATGGCACCTGACACTGCAAAAGCTACAGTGCCTATTATGTCTGTTATCAAGATGAAGAGTCCGGTATCCATAGGTGTCATTATATATGTTTTCGATCGAAATATCTGTCCTTTTATTATTATAATATTTGACAGTTTTATCCACTCAAAATACAATTAAACAATCTATCGCGAATGGAGATAATAAGGAAAATGGCGGCAATTACAGATTGCGAACACCTTGTACAGTATTATGAGACCGATCAGATGGGCGTTGTCCATCATTCGAATTACATCAGATGGTTCGAAGAGGCTAGAACACAGCTTTTCGAAGAGATCGGACTTGGCTACAAGGGCATGGAAGAGATGGGAATAATCAGTCCTGTAGTCGGTGTAACAGCGAAGTATAAGACTATGGCTAAGTATTGTGACACGGTAGTTATCAGAGCCGAGATCACAAGATATACAGGCGTAAGGTTTGATATCAAATACACTGTTTTCGATAAGGAGACAGAGCAGGTAAGATGCACGGGAACGAGCGAGCACTGCTTTATCAGCAGGGAAGGCAAGGTCATCTCGCTGCAGAAGGAAAAGCCCGAAGAACACGCAAGGTTCGACGAGCTGGTCAACGGACAGAAAGGCTAAAACTATGGCAGACATCATCATCGTTGGAGCAGGCCCTGCAGGACTTTCGGCAGCTATTTACGCAAGACGCGCCGGAATGGATACAGTAATTTATGAGGGTGAGATGTATGGCGGTCAGATCGTCAACACACCCGAGATCGAGAACTATCCGGCAATCGCCAAGATCTCCGGCTTTGATTTTGCCAACGACCTTTATAACCAGGCAATTAACCTCGGTGCAGTACTTGAATTTGACCGCGTTGCCGCTGTCGAAAAGACTTCTGAAGGCTTTGAAGTTACTCTTGATTCCGGAAAGAAGAATACAGCCAAGGCTGTTATCCTCGCTGTCGGTGCTTCCAACCGTCATCTCGGAATCGCCAGGGAAGATGACCTCTTAGGCAAGGGCATCTCATATTGCGCCACATGCGACGGCGCATTCTATAAGGGCAAGACTGTAGCGGTGGGCGGCGGCGGAAATACAGCCGTTGAAGATGCTATCTATCTTGCAGGTATTGTCGACAAGGTATATCTTATACACCGCAGAAATGAATTCAGAGCGGATGACGTTCTTGTCAAAGCTGCAAAAGAGCTTCCTAACCTTGAGATCGTCACACCTTATGTTATTGATAATCTCCTGGGTGAGCCCAAGCTTTCCGGCGTGGAGCTTACGAATAAAGAGGATGGAAGCAAGAAGACGATCGATGTTGACGGTCTTTTCGTTGCTATCGGCCAGGAACCTAAGACAGCAGACTTCAAGGACCTGGTAACTTTGCAGGGCGGATATATCGAGGCAGGCGAGAACTGCAAGACAAATGTCGAAGGCATCTTTGCTGCAGGCGACGCCAGAGTCAAGAAGGTAAGACAGCTTACCACTGCATGTGCTGACGGCGCAGTTGCCGCTCTTGCTGCGATCGATTACATCAAGCTTGGTGTCTGATAAAACTGATAACAATTAGTTGGAGGAATATATGTACAGAAATGTATTTGATGTGCTTGAAGAGAGAGGTTACTTCTCACAGGCAACACACAGAGATGAGATCTATGAGCTTTTGAGCAAGCCCGGTGTATCTTTCTACATCGGCTTTGACCCTACAGCTGACTCTCTTCACGTAGGTCACTTCGTTCAGATGATGGTAATGAGCCACATGCAGAAGGCCGGACACCGTCCTATCGCTCTCATGGGCGGCGGCACAGGTATGATCGGCGATCCTTCCGGCCGTACCGACATGCGTCAGATGATGACAGTTGAGACGATCGACCATAACGTTGAGTGCTTCAAGAAGCAGATGGGCAAGGTCGTTGATTTCTCAGAAGGCAAGGCTCTCATCGTCAACAACGCTGACTGGCTCAGAAACCTTAACTACATTGAGTTCTTAAGAGAAGTCGGCGCTCACTTCTCAGTAAACAAGATGCTTACTGCCGAGTGCTATAAGCAGCGTCTCGAAAAGGGACTCTCTTTCCTTGAATTCAACTACATGCTCATGCAGGGTTACGATTTCTATTATCTTCACGAGAAGTACGGCTGTGACCTGGAGTTCGGCGGTGATGACCAGTGGTCAAACATCCTCGCAGGCATGGAGCTCGTTCGCCGTAAGAAGGGCGAATCCGTTTATGGTCTTACATTCACTCTCCTTACAAACAGCGAAGGCAAGAAGATGGGTAAGACAGCTAAGGGCGCTGTATGGCTTGATCCTGAGAAGACACCTGTTTACGACTTCTACCAGTACTGGAGAAACGTCGATGATGCTGATGTCATCAAGTGCATGAAGCTTCTTACATTCCTCGAGATGGATGAGATCAACGAGTATGCAAAGCTCAAGGATTCAGCTATCAATGAAGCAAAGAAGAGACTTGCTTACGAAGTTACTAAGATCATTCACGGCGAAGAGGCTGCTGAGATCGCGAAAAAGACTGCTGAGGATATTTTCGAGAATGCCGGCAGATCTGAGGACATGAAGACGACAGAGATCACTAATGATGAACTTTCCGGCGGACTTCAGATCGCTGATGCACTCGTTAAGGCAGGACTTATGAAGTCCAAGGGTGAAGCAAGAAGAATGATCCAGCAGAAGGGCGTATATCTTAACGATAACGTTGTTGAAGACCAGTTCTACGAACTCAAGGAATCCGACTTCGATGCCAACGGTGAAGCCATCGTCCGTAAGGGCAAGAAGACTTACCACAGATTTAAGATCGGCTGAAAACACGCCTTCTGAAAACATAGTGTTTTATGATCCCCGGTCATTTTATGCCGGGGATCTTTTTATGACCATAAATTATAAATAATATCAGTTTTTGTTTGTTGAAAAGGTATTACAGTGGGGGTAAAATGTATTTAACATTTTTTATGTGTTGAATCCAGGAGGGAGATTAGTTATGAAGAAAATGCGTGCTGTTATCGCTGCTGTTCTCGCATGTGCAACCATGTTCTCATTTACAGCTTGCGCTAACTTTAAAGTAATTGATGATGAAGAAGTTTTCTATGATGCTTTGGATTCTGCTTTGAGCATTGATGAAGATGAGACATATCATGTCAAGAATGCCAAGGTAAATGGCGACAAGGCTGAGTATGTAATCTATGCTAAGGACGGCGACAACTTCTATGCATACATCAGATTCAAGAAGGAAGATGATGCTATGGATTACTTTGATGAGTTCTACGATGATTTCGATACCATCAAGAAGGATAAGGAGTTCTCAGGTTCCAGCTCCATGTCTGCAAGCAAGACAAAGGGCGTAATACTCTTCAATGGTGATCTTGAAGGCGGCACAGAGCTTGGCTTCTTCAGACACAACAAGAACGTTACATCTGATGTTGAGCTCTATGGCGGCGTTTATGTAAACAAGAACGTTTACATCGAAGTATGCTCTGTCAACGGCAGCAAGCGTGACAAGGAAAAGGCTGCAGCATTCCTTAAGGAGCTTGGATTCCCCAAGCCTTAAAGATGCTTCTCAGCGCAGGGCTTCCGCGTGAGCTTCGCTCACTTGTGCAGAAGCGCTTCGAAGCCATCTTTAAGCCTTAACATAAAGGTTAATGCATAAAGAGACCGGTTGATCCCGGTCTCTTTTTTACTGCCCGAGGAAAATTTCCGGTATAGTCCCATTAATGACATTTACAAACATATGTTCGGGGTGATAGAATGACGGCACCTTAAAAGGACAGGAGGAACAGGGCATGGAATACCGGGGCATAAGTTATACATATGACGGCACTTTTGAAGGTTATCTGTGCGCAGTGCTGGCAGCATTGAGGGCAGGCAAAGTGCCTGCAGCGATCGCGGACAGAAGGCTCGGATCCGGACCGGAGGATGCAGTCAATATCACGACGAATTTCAAGGATGCACAGTACCTTTACTCCATGATCTCTGCCAGGAGCAGTGCAGAGGTCCAGCAGATGACGACTGACTATTTCCTGACAGACAGTAATGGTCTTGAGATCAATCTTTATAAGATGATCTTCTGTTCACTTAAGTATGGTGCAAGGGTTGCCGAAGATTATTCCAGCGAACTCATGAATGGAATTCAGATGGCGATAAGGGATCTTTACAGAGAGGCACAGTCGCTTCTGCCTGAACTGGATTTCTACCTTGGCGAAGAAGCTGCATGTGCTGTGATCAATCCTAGGAATTCTGTTCTGCCGTTAATAAGACCGTCTGTGCTTAAGCGCCGTGATATCGATGACCTTGTCATATACGACAAAAGGCATCATCTGCTTCTTGAGAGATATCTGGAGCAGAATATGCTTTTGGATATATCGGCTTTCCCGATGCCGGAATTCAAGGATCCGGCAGAGGCATATTCTTATCTCTGGCCATTTGTAAGAGACAGACGTTTTGATGTGAGGGCCGTTTCCGGGCAAAAGAAGAGCGGCTCTGCAATAGAACCGCTCTGGCTTAAAGCTTCTTAGTATCTCTCAGATTACTTCTGTTCTTCTGAAGCTGATCTGATAGCTTTTCTCATGATCTTTCCGTTGAATGTCTTAGGAAGCTCATCTACAAACTCAACTACTCTAGGATACTTATAAGGAGCTGTCTTTTCTTTTACGTAATTCTGGATCTCTTTCTTGAGTTCCTCTGTTTTCTCGGTGCCCTTTACGAGAGTGATCGTTGCCTTAACAACGATACCTCTTACACCCTGAGGATCAGGAACGCCTGTAACAGCACATTCGAGTACATAAGGAAGTTCCATGATGACGTTCTCGATCTCGAAGGGTCCGATACGGTAGCCGGAAGACTTGATGACATCATCTGTACGGCCGACATACCAGAAGTAGCCATCCTCGTCTGCCCATGCAGTATCACCTGTATGATACCAGCCGTCGTGCCAGGCCTCATTAGTAAGCTCAGGTGCGAGGTAGTACTGGAGGAAGAGTCCCTTCGGATGATAGTTCTGTGTATTGATGCAGATCTCACCGGTCTCACCGGGCTTGCATACGTTGCCGTCAGGATCAAGGATCTTAACGTCATAGAGCGGGTTGGGCTTACCCATTGAACCGATACGGAGCTTAGCGCCGACAAGGTTAGCGATGGCAAGTGTTGTCTCTGTCTGGCCGAAGCCTTCCATGAGACGGATACCTGTAGCAGCCATGAAGCGGTTGAATACCTCAGGGTTCAGAGCTTCACCTGCAGTAACTGCATACTTGAGTGAGGACAGATCGTACTTGGAAAGGTCTTCCTTGATGAAGAATCTGAACATCGTCGGAGGTGCGCAGAATGTAGTGATATTGTACTTCTTAAACATAGGAAGGATCTCTTCAGCCTTGAAGCGGTCAAAGTCGAATGTGAAGACAGGTGCTTCGCAGAGCCACTGACCGTAGAGCTTGCCCCAGAGTGCCTTACCCCAGCCTGTATCGGAGATGGAGAAGTGGAGTCCGTTAGGATCTACGTTCTGCCAATACTTTGCTGTTGTGATGTGGCCGATCGCATACATATAAGAATGCAGAGCCATCTTAGGATATCCTGTTGTACCTGATGTGAAGAACATGACCATCGGATCGTATCCGCATGCATAATCAGCAGGACGCTCGAATACATCAGAGCAGTTCTTGAACTCTTCGTTGAAGTCGTGCCATCCGGGTCTGGAACCGTTGCAGAGGACGAGAGTCTCAACTCCGCATACCTTTGCTGCCTTTTCGCATTCATCAGCTGCATCGTCATCAGCGGTGCAGAAGACTGCCTTAACACCGGCAGCGTTGAAGCGGTATTCGTAATCGTGATCACGGAGAAGGTGAGTAGCAGGGATCGCTACGGCACCGAGCTTCTCCAAGCCCATCATGGCAAACCAGAACTGGTAGTGACGCTTGAGGACCAAGACGACCTTATCGCCCTTGCCGATTCCAAGTGACTTGAAGTAGTTCGCTGTCATGTTGGAATACTTCTTGATGTCGCCGAATGTGAATCTTCTCTCTGTTACGCAATCCTTTGCGACCCAGAGCATGGCGAGCTTATTGGGGTTCTTGTCGGCGATAACATCGACACAGTCGAAAGCGAAGTTGAACTTCTTGCATGCAGGAACATTAACATCGACGTCAACCAATGTGCCGTTCTCGTCAAGAACGCCGTTAAGATAATGAGTATATACAGCATCTTCAAGGTTAGCGGCATCAACATTGGTTACGTTGTCTGTACGCATTTCTTCTGAATTGTAAGGTGTTGTGTAATTCTCGCCCTTGCCCCATGCTTCAGGGTTAAGGATGATCGCATAGAAGACGCAGTCCTCGCCGCCCAAAGCGAACTCACCGTGAGGCTGAGTGGAGTCGAAGTAGATGGAGTCACCTTCGTGAAGGACTTCGGAAGAGTCACCGATGATGACCTTGAGAGTACCCTTAACGACGATGTTCATCTCCTGATAGTTGTGTGATACGAGGTGGTACGGAGGATTCAATGCTTCTTCGGAATAAGGAACTACGACACGGAAAGGTTCGCAGAGCTTATTCTTGAATCTTGAAGCGAGACGCTGATACTTATAACCTGTGCGTCTTGTGATAGGGCTTCCCTGACCGTTCCTTGTGATCGCATATTCCTTAAGGGAAGGGGAAGATCCTTCCATAATGTCTGAGATCTCAACGCCCGCAAGATTTGCAAATTTGTAGATAAATGTAAAGTTAAAGTCCTGAGAGCCTTCTTCGTACTTGAGATATTCCTCTGTGGAAATATCAAGCTTTGAGGCTACTTCCTCAGGTGTCAGACCCATATCGAGTCTCAAGCCGTGAACTCTGGCTGCAACTTCCTGGAGTTTGAACTCTACGTTGCTGTTGTTTTGTGTTGACATACCTTTCTCCTTTTCTGTCAATTTCTTGGGGCAAAAAAAATGCCCCAACATCCTACTTGGACATTGAGACGAATATAATCCGCGGTACCACTCAATTTGCTTGCCTTAAAGGCAGCCACTTACGAAGTCTAACAACTCCTTTGCATTAACGCAGCATCACGGGCACTGTCTACTTTGGATCGCTCCTGTTCGGGGTGCCGGCTCGGAAGGGATAGCTTGTTGCAAATATCGTCACGTGCCTCTCAGCAAATAGCACTTCTCTGTATTGATCGAATCTCTGCGGCTTTCTTCGTCATAGCCTTTAGCAGTATTCAATTGTATGCATTTCATAGCCGAAATGTGACATAAGAATATATCTGCGTTACAGAAAAGTCAACAATCATTTGCATATAATTTTTGCACACATGAATTTCTAAGTGTAAAATATACGCATAATAATTTATTATCCGAACTATGCACACAAGCTGTGCAAGTAAAATCCGGATAATGATTTTTCGAACCAGAAGACCTTGCAAACGAACGAAGCAAACAAATTGCCAAGGAGAAATACAATATGGCGGTCAAGTATCTTGTATCAGGCGGCGAAGGCGCATTAGGTAAAACAGTAATCAGTATGCTTCTCCAAAGAGGAGAAAAGGTAAGGATCCTCATGAGTGAGCTTTCTGATACCAGAATATACCGTAACAATCCCAATATTGAGATCTGCTATGGTATTTCCACTGATAAAGATTCCATGATCGAGTTTTTCGACCTCGAAGATCCGAGATCAGCAGTTCTTTTCCATACTGATGAGTATGTATCACTTTCTGACTCTACTAATCTCACGATGAGAAGAGTTAATGTTATCGGTGCTGAGAACATCGTTGATATGTGCCTTAAGCGTAAAGTCGGCAAGCTCGTTTACTTAAGTTCCGCTTATGCTCTGAACCCTGAAGTAAAGGGTGAAGATCTCACGATCCATTTTGACCGTAACAAGGTTGAAGGCGAATATGCAAAGTCCAAGGCAGAAGCTGCTGCTTATGTAATGGAGAAAGTATCACTTAACAGACTCAATGCGGTAATGGTACTTCCTACATTCATCATCGGTCCCGGTTACTCCGAAGACTATGAGATCAATAAAGTTCTTAACAGTTATCTTAATAACGGAACGATCCCTCCGAAGGAAGGCGGCCGTGCATTCGTTGACGTAAGAGACGTTGCAAATGCAATGCTCGCATTGGCTGACAAGGGCGAACCCGGTGCAGGTTACATCGTATCCGGCGACTACAAGACCAGCGGCGAATTCTTCAAGGATGTTAATGAGATCAGCGGTAACGATGCTCCTGTAAAGACAGCTTCCAAGCTCGTCATGAGCAAGTCACTTGCAAAGCTCGTCGACTTCTACTACAAGATCACACATAAGGAGAATCCGAAGCAGGCTTACACATTGTTCAGTGATAATCCGGACGCCCGCTTTGAGGATAACAGCAAGGGTATCCTTCCTGAGCTTACTATAAGCTTTAAGGATTCACTTAAAGATACCATCGAAGGTGCACAGCGCGGCGGCGTTCAGGCAGCAGCTGCTGCATCACCGAAGACAGAGAAGAAGCCTGATGCTCCTCAGGCCAAGGTCGAGAAGAAGTCTTCTGCTGAAGCAATGGAAGCAAGACTTAAGCAGCAGCAGAATGTCGCTTCAAGAGCAAGTTCTGCAACAGCCGGCGCAGGTGAAGCAGCCGGAAGACCTACACACACAAGACCTGCTACAGCTGCAGCAATGGCTGCCAAGGCAAAGGCTGAAGAAGAGGCTAAGAAGGAAGAAGAGAACAAGTCCATCGCTCCTTTGTCCACACTCAAGGATCCTGATGCTATGTCAGAGTCTGAGAAGGAAGAGAAGAAGACTTCTGAGACTACATTCAGATTCGGAGGTACTCCCACCAAGTTCACAAGGATCGAGACACCTAAGACTGAACCTGCAAAGTCTATCCTTCCCCAGTCTGAACCCAAGACAGAGGCACCTGCCCCCAAGGCAGAGCCTGCTAAGTCAATAATCCCGCCTAAGGAACCTGCAACATCAGGTTTCCCAAGAGCAGGATTTGCTAAGCCTGCTGCACCCGCTGCTTCTAAGGCAGAGCCTGCACAGCCCATCAATTCCGCATTCAAGGCACCCGGTGCTGCTGATGCAACACCCAGCCCTTTCAAGTCAGCTCCTAAGGCTGAAGAGGCTCCCAAGGCACCTGCTACATCAGGTTTCCCGAGAGCTGGATTTGCTAAGCCTGCTGCACCTGCTGCTCCTAAGGCAGAGCCTGCACAGCCCATTAATTCCGCATTCAAGGCACCCGGTGCTGCTGATGCAACACCCAGCCCTTTCAAGTCAGCTCCCAAGGCTGAAGAGGCTCCCAAGGCGCCTGCATCATCAGGTTTCCCGAGAGCCGCAGCTACTCCTTCATCAGGATCAGGTTTCCCGAGAGCTGCTGCAACTCCTTCATCAGGATTCCCCAGAGCTGCAGCTACACCTTCTTCAGCTCCCAAGTCTGAGCCTGTCAATTCCGCGTTCAAGCCCGCCGAATCCAAGCCTGCTGAGCCTAAGGCATCTGCATCTTCAGGATTCCCGAGAGCTGCTGCTACACCTTCTTCGGGTGCAAGCTTCTTAAGAGAATCTACCAAGCCTGCTCCGACTATCGGCTCTGCTTTCACGGCAAATGCCGCAGCCAAGCCTGATGATTCAAGCCCGTTCAAGCCGGCAAAGCCTGCAGTACCGAAGGCTGAACCCGGAAATCCTTTCGGCACACGCAAGGAAACACCTGATTCCGCACCTAAGGCAGAACCCGCAAAGCCTGCTTTCGGAGCAACATATAATCCGATCGGCAACTCAGCTACAAGTGCAAAGGAACCTTCTGTTGATGACCTCTTCAACGATCTCGAAAAGGAGATCGAGGACTATGCAGCATCCGAAGGTCCCGTAGTACCTCCCGGAATCTTTGCACCTCCGCCGAAGCCGGGTCAGTGACAGAGGCAGGACAAAGAAGTGAGTCCTGTGAGATTCAATAAGAGAATTATTCTAGCAAGCGCGTCTCCCAGGAGGCGCGAATTGCTGTCTTTGGTAACAGATATATTCGATGTTATCGTTGCCGATATCGACGAAAGGGCCTTCGAGATCCGTATGGAGGAAGAGGGTGTTCCTGCACTTAAGGTCAGTGAACATCTGGCTGAGCTTAAAGCAAAGGCTGTTTTCGATACGCTTGATGAATCCGAAAAGGAAAACACCATAGTGATCGGTGCCGATACTTCCGTCATCCTGGACGATGTGATCTACGGCAAACCGGCAGACCGAGAGGATGCGGTGAGAATGCTCTCCAACCTGTCTGGAAGAGTGCATGTTGTCGCCACCGGTGTGGCACTTTTCGCCGGTACTGAAAAACGAACATTTACCGAAGAGACGAGTGTGGAATTTAATGCTCTGGACGATTACCAGAAGACGCTGATATCTGATTACTGTGACAGCGGATCACCCTATGACAAAGCCGGCGGATACGGTATTCAGGACATGGGTTCGCTTCTCGTGAAAAAGATAGACGGTGACTACCCGAATGTTGTCGGATTACCCGTTGCAAGACTGGCAAGAGAACTGTCAATCATGGTAAAATAATCTTTGGAATAAGTAAGGGTTCCAAGGAGGAATTCGGATATGTTTGGGATAGGGTTAAATAATTTGATAAAGATCGGCTTCAGGGTAAGCGATCACATTTTAAGACAGCAGGAGATCGAGCGTTCAAGGACAGCATCCGAGAGGGCACGCCTCCAGGCTGAAGCTTCCAGAGAGAAGGCTATCGAAGAGAATGCAAGGCATAGAAGGACGATGCTCGAAGATGAGATCGCCCGCGCCAGCGTTGCTGTAGAATGCCCTAACTGCGGTTCAACAGGCAACCGCATCAGAAGGGGTTCCACCGGATTTTGCCAGTTCTGCGGAACAGCTATCCAGATCAGTGACAGTGGTATTGCCTACATAGCAGATCCGATCGAGAAGGCCAAGGCTCTGGCTGCAGAAGAAATCCAAAAGAAGAGTGGGGCAACAGGAAATGTCTAAGACAAGCAAAGGCAGCGGAACGGCAGGAAGCGTTATAGCGCTTATCGGTATCTATGCGATCATCTATCTCGTATGTTCAGCAATGTTCATCGGATTATTCCATACCGAGATACTTAAGAACATGGAAGTCTTAATGTACAGGGGAATCGCATTCATAGTCATCACCGGAATCGTTGCTGCAATTGTCATGGGCATCGTAAGAAAATTCTGGGGCTTCATCACGGTCAGGGACATCATCATGATGTTCGTTATCTTCTGCTGTGTAAACACGACACTGTTCGTTCTTGTTCCGGTAACTGTAGAACGTTCTGTATCAGTATTCATGCTGAGCTATATGGAAGAGAACTCCGACCAGACCTTTACTCAGGATTCAGTCGGTGAAGTATTCACTTCCAAGTATGTTAACGATTACGGCGCATTCGAGAAGCGTTTCAATGAGCAGGTCGAGACAGGTACCATCAAGCAGAATCCCGACGGCTCATATTCGATCACTGAGAGCGGCAAGTTCGTCGTTAAGGCATTCAGGACTGTTGCTGACTGGTTCGGCACTGACAAGAGGCTCGTATATCCGAACGAGAACTGATATCTGCTGATATCGAAGGGTAAGGCGTATTCATGAGAATTAAAAGTGTCACAGCTTTGATTCTTACTGTAGTCATGCTTGCTTCATGCAACAGGATGCCTTCTGAACCATCCCTTATTCAGATAATTGAGACATCTGATTCCGCTGATGTCTCAGATACAGTGGCAGAAAACACCGGGTCTTCTGGTATGCCGTTGGACTACAAGATATCCGAACCGGACATTAAGCAGTTTTACGACCTGGGAAGTGAGATCACCTTCTTCCGTGACGGTAATGAGATACACGGCAGGCTCTATATTCCCGAAAAGAAGGGACCTTATAAGACCATTATTCTTGCTGCTCCTCTTTATTGTCCCGGCAGCGTGGTCGAGGATAAGGCATGGGAATTCTGCGAAAACGGTTATGCTGCAATAGTCTTCGATTTCCGGAACAACTTTACTGACGATCCGGACAAAGCTCCAAGATACATGGGTGACTTCGTCTATGAACAGGTAATAGATCTTCTTGCTGTTATGGATTCACTTAAGTACATTCCTGATGTGGACCCGGATAATGTTTTCTTATGGGGTCATAGCATGGGCGGCTTAGATGCTGCTTATGCAGGTGCATTAAGACACGAAAGGCTTAAAGGAATAATACTGGTCGAGCCGAGTCTTCAACATCCCGGCAAATGGAAATTTGAGAACGGGTCAAAGCTTACGGATGATATGTATGGTCTTTTCGAAAAGTGTGATATCCCGGTACTCATAATAAGAGGAACTGGAAACCGCGGTGGCATGGGTGATATGGAACACTTCTACGATAAAGCAGTGGAGTCGTATCCAAAAGGAAAGATAAAAGTCATCGAAGGTGCGGATCATTACATGCAGGGAAACTATGGTGAACAGATGGTTAAGCTGTCACTTGAGTTCATGGATTCATGCATATAAAAAGCCGGAGCAATAACACTCCGGCTTTGATCATCTAAGTTATTAAAAGATCAGACTCTTCCGAATCCGACAGCTTTTCTTACGAGCTCGTACTTTTCTCTTGCGATCTCATTTGTATAATCACGGCCTGCGTCAAGGATATCATTGATGATGCCACTGGAGATTACTTCGTTGTACTTGTCCTGGAAAGGAACGACCTTCTCGACGACTGCGTCTGCAACGGCCTTCTTGAGGTCGCCGTATCCGCCGCCTTCGAACTTTGCAACTGCATCTTCTATTGAGCAGCCTGTGAATACGGAATAGATTGTAAGAAGGTTGGATACGCCGGGCTTCTCATCCTCGTCAAACTTGATGATGCCGTCAGAGTCAGTAACTGCGGACATGATCTTCTTTCTGATCGTCTTCTCGGGATCGGAAAGGAAGACTGATGCCTTCGGGTTATCTGTGGACTTGCTCATCTTCTGAGTAGGTGTCTGAAGGTCACGGATCTTGGCGCCGATCGTAGGGATCAGGGGCTCAGGGATCTTAAAGAGTTCGCCGTAACGGTTGTTGAACCTGATAGCGAGATTTCTTGCGAGCTCAACGTGCTGCTTCTGGTCGATTCCCGTAGGAACGTACTTGGGATCGTAGAGCAGGATATCTGCAGCCATGAGGTCAGGATATGTTACGAGGCCTTCGGTGAAAGCTTCGTGAAGGGCTGACTTGGCCTTGAACTGATGCATTCTTGTCAGGTCACCGTGAGGTGTGTGGCATTCGAAGATCCAGGACAGATTTGCGTGATAGAGATTCTCCGACTGAATGTAGATGTGCATGTTGGGAAGGTTGGGATCAACTCCGCATGCGATGTACATTGCGATGGCATTGATGATGTTCCTGTGAAGAGCCTCAGGATCCTGGGGAACAGTGATCGCATGCATATCAGGGACGAAGAGAAGTGTCTCATAATCCTTCTGATAGTTAACGACCTGTGAGATGCCGCCTGCATAATTGCCGATCGTAAGAGAGCCGCTGGGCTGAAGGCCTGTAAGTAATCTGTCCATAAATATCCTCCGTTGTCATTAAGACGACTAATATTAACACTTTATAATATAATTATCAAAAACGAACCGGGGCGAATCTCTTGTTATACATTCTTACAGCTCTGAAATGCGAAGCATCAGCACTCACCGGACTGCCCGGTGAGACCGTAATTACCGGCGTGGGCGGGTGTGCCATAAGCACGATCTCGAAAATAGGATTAACCCCCAATGACCATGTCCTTAACGTCGGTATCTGTGCCGGCAGCGAAAAGGGCAAAGGCTATCTCATAAATCAGGTTATATCAGATGTTACCGGAAGGCGTTTTTATCCGGACATTCTTTTCGATTCCGGCGCAGAAGAAATGAGCATCACGACATCTTCTGAAGTCGTTACTGAAGTTGAAGAAGGCATGCTCTATGACATGGAATCCTCGCTTATCTGTGACGCTGTTCTCAAGGTGATCCCGCCGTCGAATCTTGCAATCTATAAAGTCGTTTCAGACAGCGGCGATAAGTTTCCCACAAAGAATGAAGTGACTCAGCTGATAAGAGATCACATCGATGAGATAAAGAAGATCGCAGAGCTCTTAACCGCAAAAGGCGATCCCCAAGAATATGAGTTCCTGCCGGAAGGAATTTTCGAAGAGATGCGCCTGACACAGTACATGCGCAACGAACTCAAGGACCTTGAGCATTACTGCGCTTCGGCTGGAAGAGAAGAAGAGCTGTTGGCTCTGATTGATAAGATGCGGAAAGAAGAACGGCTGCCGGTAAACGACAAGAAAGCCGGAAGGGAGGTGCTCGATGAGATTTACTCATATCTACGTTGAGGAAAGAGCTTACGGGTACCCTCTGACGGAGAAGATCCTTGCAAAGATTCCGGAAGCGCATGTCATTAAGATAAAGCACTACAAGGATGTATTCGACAGGAAGAGACAGAATGCGCCTTTGCAGAAAGAACACCAGGCCTTGATAATCGCGGTGCGCGACGGCAACAGGATCTTTAAGGGTGCGCCTGTGTGCCAGTCCTTCGGACAGAAGAATTTCTACTATGCGAGTTCCATGATGAACTGTCCTTTCGATTGCGAGTACTGTTACCTCAAGGGCATGTATCCTTCAAGTAACATGGTGGTCTTCGTAAACCTTGAAGACTATAGAAAAGATGTCGGGGAAAGACTAGGAGAAGGACCGCTTTATGTCTGTGCTTCCTACGATACGGATCTTCTCGCGTTGAACGGACTTACAGGACATGCGGATTTCTGGAAAGAGATGGCATTATCCCATGAAGATCTCCTGGTCGAACTCAGGACGAAAGCTGCAGTCCGGGTAACGGATGACATACCGAATCTCATCTATGCATTTACTCTGTCACCTGAAGAGGTCGTTAACAGGTACGAACACAATACCGCGTCCGTGAGCGCAAGGATCGATGCAGCGGCAAAAGCTGTTAAAGCAGGCGCTAAAGTCAGGCTCTGCTTTGACCCCATAATAAAGATCCCTGACTGGAAGAATGCTTATAAAAAACTCGTAGAAGATGCGGCAAGTCATATAAGTTTTAAAGATCTTACCGATGTCAGTGTCGGCACGTTCAGGATATCTTCAGACTACCTGACACGGATGCGGAAAGCGTATCCTGATTCGGAGGTCGCATGGTATCCTTATGTCATAAAAGACGGAGTCGCACAATATGAACCTGATACCGATAAGAGCATGCAGGAATATGTCCTGGATCTTATCTGTGAGCATATAGGAAAGGAGAAGATCTTCACATGGAATTAAAGACTGCCATAGTTACCGGAGCTTCATCCGGAATAGGTCTTGCGATCGCATCGATGCTTAAAGATGAAGGATATAAAGTCTACGGTATCGGAAGGATCTTTCCTGAGGATGCAGGCTTCTTCGAGAAAAGGATCTCACTTGATCTGCGAGATACTGACATACTTCTCGAGAAGATATCTGAGATCAAGCCCGTCGACCTTCTGGTAAATGCGGCAGGCAGTGCATATTACGGCCTTGCCGAATTTAATACTCCTGAACAGATCATGGAGATGTGCAGGACTGATCTGGAAGCTCCGATGATCTTAACCTCAGCCCTTATACCGCGTCTTAAAGAGACAAGGGGAATGGTAATAAATATCGCTTCCGTTACTTCAACGAGGATCAATACTCATGGTGCGGCTTACGGCGCTCTTAAGGCCGGCCTTAGAAGCTACGGAAGAAGCCTTTATGAGGAAGTGAGAAAGACCGGTATCCGTGTGGTTACCGTTTGTCCGGATCTTACTGCAGGAACCAAGCTTTACAGGAATGCGGATTTCGCTCCTTCTGAAGAAGACGGATGCTATCTCCTTCCGGAAGATATCGCCGAGTGCGTTAAGTCGGTGATAAGCATGCGTGAAGGCGCTGCGGTCACAGAGGTCGAAGTAAGGCCACAGTATAACAGGATCGAGAAGAAAAAGAACGGCTGATAAGTGTTCTTGAAAATTGAAAAGGCTATCTAATTAATATATTATTCCTCATATATGGAGAAGTCCGGAAACACAAGCAAGCTCTACTCGTTTTATAAGGCTGTGGTCACAGTCACTGGTTTTGCCGCCTGCTTTTATCTGTTTATAGTCTGCTATATCGCGACATACAGACACATATCGGATATCGGAACTATCCGTGTCTTATTCTTAAATCCGTTACTGATATTAACAGCCGCACTTGTCCTCATCGTATGGGGCGGCTTTCTGATATACAGATCACCCAAAGCATCAAAGGCTTTCTTAAAGCTTGAGAATGAAGAGACTTATAAGCGTGCGATGAGCATCCTTAAGCTCATTATCTTCATCGAGTCGGCACTTTTTGCAGTCAGTGCATTTGGCATGAGCCAGCGTGTCGACCAGCTTAAAGTGCAGGAGGCAGCATATGCTTTCTCTTGGGGCAACAAAGAGACATTAACTCCGCCGGGATATCTCGGAATCTACCCGAACAATCTCGGAATGGCGGTAGTGCTCTATCTCTTAAGTGGTATCACGGGCCACTACAATAATGCTGCGTTCATGATGATCAACGCGCTCCTGGTCCCGTTCATCTATTCTGATCTGGCTGCGATCGGAGGCAAGTTCGGCCTATCCAGAAAGTCGCAGATCATGGTGATGATAGCAGGCGTTTTCTTCCTTCCTTTACAGGCCAAGGTCATGATCATCTATGGAGATGTGCCGGGATTGTTTTTCGCTGTAAGGGCAATGAAGCATGCATCTTATATCGCTTCCTCCAAAAGCTCGAAAAAGAGCATCTTCACAGTAATAGCTTTTATGGCGATCGCGTGCGTGTTTAAGAACAATTTCATCATTTTCGCGATAGCGGTAACCATTTATCTTGTAGCTGAGTTCTTAAGACAGAAGAGGTTCAAAGAACTCCTTATCCCTGTCTGCGTGATCATATCTTCTGTCCTTCTTAACACAGTAGTCGGCCTTATTGCCGGTGCGGCACTTGGCGGCAGCATATCTTCCGGTGCTTCAAAATACTCATGGATCGCGATGGGCATGCAGGAAGAGGCGGGCATGTATAACGGCTACAATGCTCTTACATACGCCCAGTCCGGATTCGACTCATCCGTTCAGTCGGCTATGGCGAAAAAAGACATCGCGCAGAGCATCAACGGATTTATCGCTGAACCCAATTATGCGTTCGGCTTTTACATCAGAAAGATCCTGATCCAGTGGTCAGATCCGACTCACAACGCTTTTGAGTTTGCCGCAAGAAATGTCTATCCTGACGGCAATCCTTCTCCGTTCGTATGGTTCATGTCGAGCCCGAAGGTCATGAGCGTGCTCTCATCTTTCCTTAAGATCTTCCAGCTTCTGATGTTCCTGGGAAGTTCTGTCTTCGCCGTAAAGACCATGAGAAGGAAGACAGGTTCACCTGCTCTGCTCCTTACTCTGGCTTTTGCTGGCGGCTATGTCTTCCACATCATCTGGGAGGCAGCACCTTACTATACGATGTCCTACATGACACTCCTGATCCCGACAGGCGTTGCAGGACTTATTGCCCTTATTAAGAAATTAACTACTGTGAAGATAAAGGAACTTACTAAGGCAAAGATCAGCATAAGCGCCTCCGGGCTTGCATTATTCATCGCGGGTGCTCTGGTATTCCTTCTTGCCGCTGCAGGACTTGGTGCCATCAAGACACTTCTTGCCAACGGCCGTTCTGAATACAGGACTTATATGAATGAGACGGTGCTCCTTTCACGTGAACCGGTGGCTGAAGGCACATACCGTCTGCTTCCCGCAGCAGATGACTTCGACGGTGAAGGACTCAAGGTTAAGCTCACAAGATATGCAGGCAAGTACAGAATGCGTATCCTGTCTCCTGAGATAAAAGATGAACTCTACATGACGAGCAGCGGGAACAGCGTGAAGATCGACTGGTTCTCCAATGATTCATCCCAGGCTTTTGTGATCATCCGCAATGCTAACGGCACATATTCTATCTGCCAGGGTGAGATGCAGGCCCTCTCAAGAGATCCGGCGGGCGGCATCAAGATGGGTGAATTCACCGATTACACATTCCTTTTCGGATCGCCCGATTACGATCAGTACATCTCGGACCACCCGAACATGACATGGAGATTTGTCCCGGCAACCTGATGCCGGGATTTTTCTTGTCCCCTCAGGTTCGGTTTTGGGGACAGATCCGAGGTGCGAAATATTACATTTTGCAAAAAAATTCATGCGAAAAAATCTAAAAAAGTCTTGAAACCCTATTGTTTGTCAACTTTTTGCGCTTTTATTACAGTCAGATTACAAGCACAATATATTGGGTTTTGGAGTTGACACAACCACAACATATAGGTAATCTGTAAGAGCGTTTTGAGAGAAACGAAGCGCATTCGCACCTATTTTTCAATTTAGAAGCGAGGTATTGGGCATGATCTTAGGCGGACTTCAGAAGCTGACTCTTTTGGATTTCCCCGGGACCGTGGCTTGTACGGTATTTACCGTCGGCTGCAACTTAAGATGCCCTTTCTGCCACAACCCGGCACTGGTATTCAATCCGCCGGACGACTACAGGATCAGCGAGGAGGAATTTTTCGCTTTCCTTAAAAAGCGTCAGGGGATCCTTGACGGGGTTGCCATAACCGGCGGCGAACCGCTTCTGCATTCTGACATTGGTGAGTTTATCGCAAAGATCAAGTCGATGGGTTACAAGGTAAAGCTTGATACCAACGGCACGTTCCCTGACAGGCTGGAGAAGATCCTCGCCGAAGGCAACGTAGATTACGTGGCGATGGACATCAAGAACACCTTTGAGAAGTATGCAGAGACTGTAGGTATCAAAGACTTCGATGTCGAACTCATTAAGAGGAGCATCAGGGTGATACAGGAAAGCGGGGTCGCACACGAGTTCAGGACGACGGTGGTATCGCCTTTGCACACCGCAGATGATTTCGGAAAGATCGCGGGGCAAGTGGAAGGATCTGAGAAGTACTTCCTGCAAAGCTTCGTTGATTCGGGAAACCTCCTGAACGGTGAAGGGCTTACCGAGATGCCGCACGATGAATTGGAAAAGGCTTTGGAGAATGCAAAACAAATAATACCGCAGGCAAAGATACGCGGAGAGAGTTAAGGAGAGGAACATGTATCAAATCGTTAAGAGAGACGGCAAAGTCGTAGACTTCGACTTAAGCAAAATCTCGGGAGCCATTGAGAAGGCTTTCGTTGCACAGAACAGGGAGTATAATTCGCAGATCATCGATATGCTCGCTTTGAATGCAGTTTCAGACTGTGAGAAGAAGGCAGTCGACGGCAAGGTTGACGTCGAGTCCGTACAGGACAGCGTCGAGGTTACGCTTCAGAAGATGGGTTATGACGATGTAGCTAAGGCTTACATCCTTTACCGTGCCCAGCGCGAAAAGATCCGTAACATGAATTCAGCTCTCTTGAATTATAAGAGCCTCGTTGACAGCTATGTAAAAGTTGAAGACTGGCGTGTTAAAGAGAACTCCACAGTTACATATTCCGTAGGCGGTCTCATTCTCTCCAACTCCGGCGCTATCACAGCTAACTACTGGCTTTCTGAGATCTACGACAAAGAGATCGCAGATGCTCACAGAAATGCCGATATCCATATTCACGACCTCTCCATGCTCACAGGTTACTGTGCAGGCTGGTCATTAAAGCAGCTCATCCAGGAAGGCTTGGGCGGCATCGTAGGCAAGATCACATCTGCTCCT